>Ga0207649_10002607_pt1 | contig 10013 bp, 9 predicted proteins | sample KBSC43metaG_FD_184317 | JGI IMG/M metagenome (GOLD analysis project Ga0207649, IMG submission 184317) | Corn rhizosphere microbial communities from Kellogg Biological Station, Michigan, USA - KBS C4-3 metaG (SPAdes) (version 2) | ecosystem: Host-associated > Plants > Roots > Rhizosphere > Soil ... | reverse complement strand
CTGCCGCCATGCCGCAGCGCAACAGCCGCCTCGGGGGTGATACGCCCGCGCACATGCGTGCCCGGCACCACTTGCAGCGGACCGTCTTGTGGCGTGCAGGCATCGAGGTGCACCCGCACGGCGACCAACTGCGCGAGCAGTTCAGCCGGCGGCTGCACGAAGAGTTGCCCTTCTTTTTCGGACCAACCGGCCAGAGCGGGATGGGTCACGCGCTCCGCGACCGGAATGCTGAGGTCCTGGTGGACCGGCACCAGCCAGTTCCTGGAAGCCGATTTCTCGAAGGCCGTGCACTGGACCGCCACGGCATCGCGCGGAATCAAATGGGCCAGCGCGTCGTGTTGGCGAAGCTGCCCGGCGAGCGCGGCACACCATGACTGCGAGAGCAGACAACGCGTACCGGCCGCCCCGTCCGGAAGGTTGCCCATCTGCGCGAGGACCGTGGCGCACATGTCGGGACCGAGCACCTGTGGAACGAGCGTGAAACCATTGCTCGCGAAGCCCTGCTGGATGGATGCGGTGGCCGCGTCCGGAAGGCCATGGGACAGCAACCGGTCCAACTCGGCCCACAGCACATCGCAAAGTCCCGCCCGGTAGGCGGCGCCTCTGAAGGCCTGATGCTCGCTCAGGTAGACCGCCCAGAGCCGTTCATTTCGATCCGCAATGCAGGCCCGCACATTGGCCAACCGGTCCGCCGTCTTGACGAGCAACGCGAGTTCCATCGAGCCGGAGACACGCGCAAGCTTGGCATACGTACTGGCCTTGCGTTCCTTGCGGGTCGCGCCGGGCTCGTCCGTCAGCAGGCCCACACATGCGGCAACAAGCGGTCCGAACCGGTCTGCAATGTCGACCAGAGTGGCCTCGGTGTCTTCCACGGTGTCGTGCAAGTACGCCACCGTGACCGCCTCCTCGCCGTACGGGGCGGCAAGCAGGGCGACGGCATCGAGGTGGCAGGCGTACGGCTGGTCACCATATCGTTGTGCGCCATGGGCCTCCAATGCAAAGGCCCGGGCGTTCCCTGACATCGCTTCCATCAACCGTCAACCGCCAAGCCCGTCGGCGATGTACATCACGGTTTTGTCGACAAGCCTCATCGCCCCACCTCCATGCATCAATTCATTGGACGGAGGACTGTATGTCATGAATCAAACCCTGGCATGCCGTTGAAGCGCGTCCAGGCGCAGCGCCAGCCGCTGATCGAGTTCGCTGAGCTGCTGCCGGAGCCGCTGACGGTCACTGGCATCCTTGGCCGCCTCGACCCGGGCCCTCAGCACGGCGCGCTCATGAAAAAGCGGCACCTCCGGAGGAACGAACCCTGCGCCCTTCAGAATCTTGAACGGCATGCGAAGCGGTTCCGGTGTGGCGTCCCAGCCGGCCACCGGCTGCAGCGGCCTGCCGAAGCTCGGGGCCGATTGCAGCTCTCCCGATGCAATGGATTGAGAAAGCATCTCTGCAATTTGTTCGTCGAGCGTGGGCATGGGGGTCGCCGCTCTCTGGAGACGGTATGCAAGTCGTTCCAGTCAGCATAGGTCGGAATGGCATCTTCGGCCAGCAGGCTTTCACGAGTTGCTCCTGGAGGAAGAGGTTGGGCCTGCTTCACGAGGGTGAGTCTCGATGGCGCCGTCGGGCCGAGAGATGAACCCATCGAGGCTCGTGGCAATGAAGGACGAGCAGCGGGTGCGCAGAAGCGTCATGATCGCCGCCGACGTTGCCGATTCACAGCGAGACGAACCCCGCATACACGAGCACCAGGGTGGCCGCGAGCGAGGTCCAGGCGCCCAGCACGTTGCCGGCGTACACAAGTTTGGCCGCCACAGGGCCCTGCGACGACAACCCCCGATGGCCCACGATGGCAGCCAGCGGCAGCGAGAAGCAGAAGGCGTATGACGAAACGATGAGCGTCACGGCGATGAACCACTTGACTTGCGCCGTCACGGCAAAGGCCGACAGTACCGCCGAAACGGCCAGCATCAGGATGGCCCCCATGGGCAGGCTGGCGTGCGCCACACGCCAGGAGTGAATGATGTGCGAAGCGGCGTTGCGGTTGATGGCGCGCGCATAAGGGGCGCCGCAGAGCAAGCCGATGAGCAGGACGATGACAGCGTGGAATGCCAGGTGACGAGCAGATGTGTCCATCGAGGTGAGATGCGTTGTTGGCATGAGAGGTGGAAGAGATGATGAACAGCTGGCGCACCGGCACGCCTACCGCGCCACCCCGTCCACGAACACCTTCAGCTCTCCAGAACGCATCTGGGTCCACGCCTCGTCCCGTGTCAGTGGTTCCGTGACGACGATGGCGACGCGGTCGTCCGGGGTCGTGACGTGGGAAAAATCGACGCTCATGTCCTCGTCCTGCAGGCGCGCGCGGCCAAAGGGATGGCTGCGTTCGATGTAGTACAGGTTCGTGGAACAGTGGGCCCACAAGGCCTGGCCATTGCTCAGCATGAAGTTGAAGGTGCCATGACGGGCGACCAGCGGAACGAGCTCTCCCAGCGTCGTGGTCAGTTCGCCGATGGATGGCACGGTCGCATGGGCCTTCGACAACTCCTGCATCAGCCAGCAGAAGGCGCGTTCGCTGTCGGTGGACCCGACGGGGCGGAACGCGGCATGCAGGCGCGGATGGAAATCGACGAGGTTGCCGTTGTGGGCAAAGACCCAGTAGCGCCCCCACAATTCACGCACGAACGGATGGGTGTTCTCGAGCAGCACGGCACCCTGCGTGGCCTTGCGGATGTGCGCAATGATGTGGCTGCTGCGAATGGGGTAGGTGCGCACCATCTGTGCCACGGGTGATGTGCTGGCACTTTGCGCGTCCACGAACAGGCGCACACCCGCCCCTTCGAAGAAGGCGATGCCGAAGCCGTCCTTGTGCTCCTCGGCCCGCCGCGAAAACCCAGTGAAGCTGAACACCAGGTCGGTTGGGGTGTTGGCATTCATGCCGAGCAACTGGCACATGGTGGTATTACTGGGTGAACAGTTTGACCATCCCGCGCACGCTGACCAGGTGGCCAGGATTGCTCGTCTCGTCGAGCACGCCGCTCATGCGCTTGACGAGGCGCGGACTCCTGCGCGCGCGCCAAACCAGCAGATCGGCGAGCCATGGGTGGGCGTTGACCTGGTTGGCGCGCTCGTACAAATCGAAGCGTGGCTTCAGGCGCTTGAGGCTGTTCTCGTAGTCGCTGCGAACCACGTCGTCCCCGCCCCCGCCGAGAATGGCCTCCGCGCACAGCATGCCGGTCTCCATGGCCTTGCCGATGCCTTCGCCGGTGAATGCGTAGGTGCTGCCCGCCGCCTCACCCGTCACGAGCAGCCCGTCGCGCGACCAGGCCGCGCCTTCGAGCGTGCAACGAAGCGGCGCGCCCTTCAGATCGCCCTCGAGCCGGCCGCCAGCCATCAGCTCGCGGGCGGGTGCGTAGATGCGAGTGAAGGTTTCAAAAATGTCGCGCAAGTTGGCTTCGTCTCTTTTCGCCGAGCCCGCCCCTCTGTGGCCGTGGGCCACGCCCACACCGATGTTGAAGAGGCCCTCGCCGCAGGGAAACACCCAGCCATAGCCTGGCTTGAGCGCGCGATCCCAGACGATGTCGAGCGCGTTGATCTTGCCTTCCATCCCCGGGTGGCGCACATAGCCGCGCAACGCGACGCTGCTCGGCAACTGCCGTTTGCACATGCCTGCCGCCATCAAGGCCTGAGGCACGGCACCGGTGGCGAGCACCACCCAACGGGCCTGCACATCACGCACGCATTCCCGCCCGCGCAAGCGCGCGCCCACCACGCGCTCGGCCTCGACCAGCGGTTCGACGAACCGGGCCGGCGCGATCATGCGCGCGCCCGAAAGCACCGCCGCGCGGCACAGCATGTCGTCGAGCACGCGGCGCGGCAGCACGGCGAGCGTGCCGGGCACATCGACCCGCCCCCCTCGGGGCGCCACGCACCCCACATGGGCCACAGGGCGCGCCTTCGCCATCACCGCACGAAGCAGGCCGAGCTGCTTCAGCGCCGCATGGGCATCGGGAATCAGCGCGTCGCCGCACACCTTGTCGCGCGGGAAGGCGTGCTGATCGACCAGCACGACATCGAGCCCGCCATTCGCGAGCTGGATCGCCGCGGCGCTGCCCGCCGGGCCTGCGCCAACGACCAGGACGTCACAACGGGAAGGCAGGTGCTCGGCAGACAGGTTCATGGGCTCGACGCAGGTACTGGATGGACGTGGTAAATGGCAGGATCGAATTTTCGCGTGCGGCGCCAGTAATTCAACGTGAAATCGGGCCAAAGCGTTTCGATACGCCCGTCAGCTGCCTGGTACCAGCTCCGGCAGCCGCCCGACGCCCACACCGTGCCCTTCATGCGCCGCTGCACCTCGGCATGGCTGGCCGTCGCGGCCTCTTCGCGCACCTCGATGGCGCCGGGTTGTTCGGCGAGATGGCTCACGGCCTTCACGATGTGGTTCATCTGCGCCTCGAGCATGAACACGATGGAGTTCCAGCCCAGGCCCGTACCGGGCCCGAGCAACGTGAAGAGGTTCGGAAACCCCGGTGTCGAAATGCCGAGCCACGTCTGCGTCGCGCGCCGCCATTGCTTGCCCAGATCCCGGCCGTCACGCCCCTGGGTGTGCCTGATGGCGGCCGTGACGACAAAACCGGTGCCGAACACGAGCGCATCCACCGGGTGCAACCGGCCGTCCTGCGTGACGATGCCCTCGGGCACGACACGCTCGATCCCCGCTGTCACCAGCGATACATCCGGCCGTTGCAGCATCGGATACCACGTGTCACTCAGGAGGACCCGCTTGCAACCCGTGGCGTAATCCGGGGTGACACGCGCGACCAACTCAGGATCGCTCACCTGGCGGCGCAAGTGACGCAGCGCCGCCCGCTGCAACAACTTCCTCATCACGTCGTATCCCAAGAACCCTGACGTGCCGATCTCCTTGGCCGACCAGATCCGCCACCGGTTGGCGCGCAACAGCCCCGGCACGCGGCGATACAGCCATCGACGGACGCGCCCGTAGGGCACGTCGCCCCGCGGCATCACCCATGGCGGAGTGCGCTGGAACACCGTCAGGTGCGACGCGACCCGTGCGATCTCCGGAGCCACCTGCACCGCGCTCGCGCCGGTGCCGATCACCGCCACGCGGCGCCCCTTGAGGCTCACGTCATGACGCCAACGCGCGGTGTGCATCACCGGCCCGGCAAAGCTCTCAAGCCCAGGCAAGTCGGGCAACGAAGGCTTCACGAGCGCGCCCACGCCGCTCACGAGCACATCGCCCTCCAGCACCTCGCCACCCTCGATGTGCAGCAGCCAGACCTGGCGCGCCTCGTTCCACACGGCACCCTGCACCTCGGTACGCAGGCGCAGGTGCGGGCGAAGCCCATGCGAGTCGGCAATGTGATTCAGGTAGGCATGAATTTGGGACCGTTCGGCGTAGGGCCGCGCCCAATCGAACTTCGGATCGAACGAAAACGAATACAAGTGCGAGGGCACATCGCATGCACAGCCCGGGTACGTGTTGTCCCGCCACGTGCCGCCCACCTCGTCACCCCGATCCAGGATGGTGAGCCGATGAAACCCTGCCCGCTTGAACCGCACCGCGGCCCCGAGGCCGGAGAAACCGGCGCCGACGATCATGATGCGCAAGTCACGCTTAGCCATGCGACAACGCCCGTGCGGGTCCGATCAGACGAATTTCTGGGACAAGGTGTTGGGGAAGATGCAGATGAGCGATCACACCGACATCGTACCCAACGCATCGGGCGCCATGCCTTGTCCTCTCCGAAGATCGCACCCCCCAAGTCTCACAGGGGGTCCCGACCTTCGTCGGGATGACAAGCCGCGCTCAGGGCCGACGTTCTATCAACTCGATCTTGTAGCCATCGGGATCCATGACAAATGCAATCACCATGTCGCCCCCTTTGACCGGGCCAGCCTCGCGGATGACTGTGCCTCCGTTGGCGCGGATTTTTTCGCAGGCGGCGTAGGCATTGGGAACCTCGATGGCGATGTGCCCGTAAGCGGAACCCAGATCGTATTGGTCAACCCCGTGGTTGTAGGTCAACTCGATCTCGGCATGGTCCGGATTGCTGCCGTAACCCACGAAGGCCAACGTGTAATTCTGTCCAGGCGCTTCGGTGGTGCGAAGGAGCCGCATCTCCATCACGTTGGTGTAGAAATCGATGGATCGCTGCAAATCGCCAACGCGAAGCATCGTGTGAAGAAGTCTCATATCGTGCGTCGAAATGGATGTCTTAGAAGGCTGGCTTCGGCCCGTCGGTCTCATAGGTCAATATTTCTGCATCACCTTCGATGAGCGCAGGGAGTCGCTCTTTGAGAATTTTGAAATAAGGTTTTTGGAAATGTTCGTCGAGATCAGCGCGGCTCTTCCACAGCTCAAAAAAGACGAACTTGTTCGGATCGTGGGGCGACTGAAGAAAGTCGTACCTCAAGCAGCCTGGCTCAGCACGCGATAGCGGCGTGAGCATGGCTGCGATTTCGAGCAAGGCCGGCCGGGAGTCCGGCTTGGCAGTGAAAGTTGCGGAAAGTACCAGCATGTTTGCTCCCCTGGGGATAAAGAAAATGTGATGAGTTATGGAAGTAGACGGGCGGCGATTTCGATGACAGCGCGCCGCCGGTCCAGACAAGCGCAAGCACGCGGGTTGCATGCCTGACGCAGCCCTCGGCACGTGTGGCGGTTTGCGCCGTTAACTGGGCGTTCAAACCTCTTCGTAAAGAGGCAGCGTCAGAAATTCTTCGAACGCGTCCTGCGTGGACATCATCGTGAAAATTTCCGCTGCCCGGTCGAACTTGCCTTCGAAGCCGCCGGTCTTGATCTTGGCCAGTTCTTCTGGCACCAGCGAACGCACCAGGTCAGCAGTGACTTTGCGGCCGTCGTCGAGCACGCCCTTGGGGGAGCGGATCCATTGCCACACCTGCGAGCGGCTGATCTCGGCGGTGGCCGCGTCTTCCATCAGGTTGTGGATGGGCACGCAGCCGTTGCCGGCAAGCCAGGCACCCAGGTAGTGGATGCCGACGTTGATGTTCATGCGCAAGCCGGCTTCGGTGATGGGAGCTTCCGGCTGGAAGTTGAGCAGGTCGGCAGCGGTCACTTCCACGTCCGGGCGCTGCTTGTCGAACTGGTTCGGTCGGTCGCCCAGCACGGCGACGAATTCCTTCATCGCCGGCTCCACGAGGCCGGGGTGCGCCACCCAGCCGCCGTCGTAGCCATCCGTGGCGTCGCGACGCTTGTCGCCAATGATGCCGGCCATGGCCGCTGCGTTCTTCTCCGGATCGTTCTTGATCGGAATCAGCGCGCTCATGCCGCCCATCGCAGGCGCGCCGCGCTTGTGGCAGGTCTTGAGCAACAGCAGTGCGTAGGCACGCATGAAGGGGGCCGTCATGGTCACCTTGGCCCGGTCGGCCAGGCAGAAGTTGCGGTCGACCTTGAACTTCTTGATGCAACTGAAGATGTAGTCCCAGCGGCCTGCGTTCAGGCCGGCGCTGTGCTCGCGCAGTTCGTACAGGATCTCGTCCATTTCGAATGCGGCGTTGATGGTCTCGATCAGCACCGTGGCCTTGATGGTGCCCTGGGGCAGGCCGATTTCGTTCTGGGCGGCGATGAAGATGTCGTTCCACAAGCGCGCCTCGAGATGGCTTTCCATCTTCGGCAGGTAGAAGAACGGGCCGGCCCCCCGCGCGATCTGCTCTTTGGCGTTGTGGAACAGGAAGAGCGCGAAGTCGAAGATGCCGCCGCTCACACGCTGGCCGTCGATGGTCACGTGCTTTTCGTCGAGGTGCCAGCCTCGCGGACGCACCTGGAGCGTGGCGAGCCTGTCATTGAGCTGATAACGCTTGCCGTTCTGCTCGAGCGTCAGCGTGCGGCGGATGGCCTGGCCCAGGTTGATCTGGCCCTGGATCTGGTTGGACCAGAGGGGTGAATTGCTGTCCTCGAAGTCCGTCATGTAGCTGTCGGCTCCCGAGTTGAGCGCGTTGATGACCATCTTCGCGTCGACCGGGCCGGTGATCTCCACCCGTCGGCAGTGCAGCGCCTTCGGGATCGGGGCCACCTTCCAATCGCCAGCGCGGATGTGGGCCGTCTCGGGAAGGAAATCGAGCTTGGCGCCGGCATCCAGCTGCTTGACCCGTTCGGCACGTTTGGCCAGCAGCGTGCGCCGCGTGGGTTCGAACTGACGATGCAGCTTGGCCACCAGTTCCAGCGCCGGCAGCGTCAGGATGGATTCGAAACCAGGGAGGATCGGCGCGTTGATCTGCATGCCTTGTGGCAGGGTGAGGCTCATGGTGCGGTCTTTCAACGAGGTGAATGAAGCGGGCGCGGGTCGAAGCGTCAACCACCACTCTATTCGAGACGCCCGCTTTCATTAAGCGCTTGCAAAGTCTTTGATTTGTGACTTTTCTGAATATAGTCAGAACCTGATGGACAAGTTCAAGCAGCTCGAATCCTTCGTCTCGGTGGCCGCCCGCGGCAGCTTGACGGCCGCCGCCCAGGCCGAGGGCGTGGCGCCGGCCGTGATGGGCCGGCGCATCGATGCCCTGGAGGAGCGGCTCGGCGTGAAGCTCTTCGTGCGCACCACCCGGCGCATCAGCCTCACCCACGAAGGCAGCGCGTTCCTCGAAAGCTGCCAGCGGGTGCTGAGCGATCTCGCCAGTGCCGAGTCCGGCGTGAGTGCAGGCGGCCTTCGGGCGAGCGGTCACCTGCGGGTGACGGCGCCGGCGGGCTTCGGGCGGCGTCATGTGGCGCCGCTGGTACCCGGATACCTCGCGGCCCACCCGGAGGTGAAGTTGTCACTGAACCTCAGTGACCGCATCGTCGACATCGTGCACGAGGGCGTCGATTGCGCCGTCCGCGTCGGCGACCTGCCGGACAGCAGCCTCGTCAGCGTGCGCCTCGCGGACAACCGGCGCCTGTGCGTCGCCGCGCCCGCCTACCTTGAACGCGCCGGTGTGCCGCAGCATCCGAACGACCTCCTGCGCCACGAATGCCTGACCCTCTCGAGCGACGCAAGCCAGACGCGCGGCTGGGCGTTCCAGACCGACGGCACCGTGATGCACCTGCGACCGTCGGGCCGGCTCGACTGCAGCGACGGCCAGGTGCTCCATGACTGGTGCCTGGACGGGCTGGGCCTGGCCTGGCGCTCGATGTGGGAGGTGCAAGGCGACTTGCGCAGCGGCCGCCTCGTCAGCGTCCTGGACGACTTCGCCGCGCCGCCCAACGGCATTTATGCGGTGTTCCCCCATGCGAAACACATGCCGCTGCGAGTGAGGCTGTGGATCGACTTTCTCAAGCAGACCTACAGCGACGAGGCGTACTGGCGACCGAAGACGTGAAGCGCCCGCATTCCTGCGGGGCCGGTATTCCGTGCGCCCGGCGAGGAACGATGCAGGGGAGTGAACGGATTGCGGCTGGCACGACAGAGGCGTACGATGCGTCACGCGCCGGGCGCGTTCATTCCATGGCAGCGCCTCACGGCTGAACATCGCGTTTCGTTCAGTCGTCGTGCGATTCCTTGCGCCAGGATTGCGCCCAGCTTGCTCAAGGCAATGACCGTGTCCGCCGAACCGGATGAGACGATCAACATCGGCCCATATCAGCTCGGCCGGGAGGTTTGCACGGCGAGCGGCGGCGTGCTCCATCAAGCCCGCAGCATGCAGGACGGGACGACGGTTCTCTTGAAGCTGCTGCATCGCAGGGGCGCCAGCGCGAGCGACGAGCAGCACTTCAGGGGCGAGTACGACAAGCTTGTGCAGCTGCACCTTCCCAGCCTGGCCAAGCCCCTCGCATGGCATGAGAACGAGCTGCTGCTCGCCATGTCGCTGCAGTTCTTTCCTGGAGAGTGCCTGGAGGTCATCCTGTCCCGCGGGCAGCGTCGCCTGGCCCTCCATGCGGCGCTGAAGGTTGCGCACCACCTGGCCCACGCCCTGCTGGGGCTCCACGGGGCGGGCGTGGTCCATCAGGATATCCGCCCCGCCAATGTCCTGATGGCAAGCGACGGTCAGGTCTTGCTGCC
>Ga0207649_10002598_pt1 | contig 10028 bp, 5 predicted proteins | sample KBSC43metaG_FD_184317 | JGI IMG/M metagenome (GOLD analysis project Ga0207649, IMG submission 184317) | Corn rhizosphere microbial communities from Kellogg Biological Station, Michigan, USA - KBS C4-3 metaG (SPAdes) (version 2) | ecosystem: Host-associated > Plants > Roots > Rhizosphere > Soil ... | reverse complement strand
CGACTACGCCGACGGCCGGCGGCTGCCGACCGAGGCCGAGCTGGCCGAGCGGCACGGGGTCAGCCGGCAGACCGTGCGGCGCGCGTTCCAGGACCTGGTCGCCGAGGGGATGGTCTACCGGGTGCCCGGGCGCGGGACGTTCGTGACCCGGCGGGACGAGGCGTACCTGCGCCAGTTCGGGTCGATCGACGACCTCATGGGCCTGTCGGTGGACACCCGGATGGAGGTCACCGCGCCGCTGCGGCGGCTGGTCGACGTGACCGCGGCGAGCCGGCTTCGGCTGCCCGACGACGTCGTGCACAGCCTCACGTTCCGGCGCTCGCACGACGGCGCCCCGTTCTGCGTGACCACGGTGTCGGTGCCGCCCGCGGTCGGCGCGGTGCTGGCGTCGGTGCCGGAGCTGACCGTGGCCGGCGCCGGCAGCCGGACGACGATCATCGGGCTGCTCGACGCACGGCTGCCGGCACCGATCGCCGAGGCCGACCAGAGCATCACGGTCGCGCCCGCGGACCCGGCGACCGCGACACAGCTCGGCTGCCCGGCCGGCGACCCGCTGCTGCGCATCGACCGGCTCTATTCCGACACCGCCGGCCGGCCGGTGGAGCTTGCGGTCAGCCACTTCCTGCCCGAGCTCTACTCGTACCGGACCAAGCTGCGGCGGGATCGTCATGCGTGACGTGGCCGTATCGAGCGCGTGCAATTAGATGTACCGGTCCGGCGGTCTCCGAATCGTTGAGGGAAAATGCTGCTATGTGATTAGCTGCGCGTTGCAGGAATTCTCCCGTTGACTGGCAGCCGGCCAGGGACCGTACGTCGGACTGCCGAGCTCGGCGCCCTGACCTGCACGTCAACGTAGGTCGGCACGGAGGGTAGTGGTACCGCCACTCGGGTGACCGGCGTCGAAAGGGCCTTCCCGGAATGGATAGACGGGCCGCGCGATGTGGATTGTGACGGTCCCGGCGTCCGCCTAAAGTCGTCCCGGTCGCGGTCGCCCGGAAAACACCCGGCGACCGCGGACGACGCTGACGGCGGCGGATAGAGCGCGGCATTACGCTCGAATTCAGATGGTCGAGCGCGCGCATCCTCCGCGAGATCCCCGTCCTCGATCTCACCGTCGAGCGATTCGTTTGTGGATCCATCCAGACGACCCGAGGGACGAACATCACCGATGGAAGGCAACCGCACCGAGTGGACGGTCCCTGCGCAGCTGCGCCGCCGCGCGGAGGAGCGACCCGACGACATCGCCCACCGCCTGGTCGACGTCGACGACCTCAGCTTCGGCCGGTGGGATCGGGAGTCGAACGCCGCCGCCCGCGGCCTGCTGGCCCGCGGCGTACGGCCGGGCGACCGGGTCCTGCTGCCCTGCTCGACATCCGACTGGACCAGGTATGCCGTCGCGTGGGCCGGGGTGCTCAAGGCCGGCGCGGTCGCCGTGCCGGTGTCCCGGTCCGCCGGCCGGGACGCCGTCCGCGCGGTGTGGGCGGCATCCGGTGCGGTCTGCGTGGTCGGCGGTGACCTCGCCTCGCTGCCGGACGCGCGGCACCTGTCACTCGCCGACCTGCTCGCTGCCGGCTCGCCGGAGCCGCTCCCGGACGGTCCGGCGCCCGGAGACGACGCCGAGATCATCTACACGTCCGGCACCACCGGCGTGCCCAAGGGCGTGGTGGCCTCGCACGAGAACGTGCTGCACCCGCTCCGTTCCCCGCATCCTGGCCCGACCCGGACGGCACTGCACGCCCTGCCGCCCGGCACCACCGTCGGGCAGGGCCTGCTGGTGCAGCCGCTGTCGGCCCGGCCGCACCGCACGGCCACGCTGGGCGGCTTCACCGCCGACGGCATGCTCGCCGCGATCGGACGGCAGCGGCCCACGGACGTCGTGCTCGTGCCGGCGATGGCGATCGCCCTCGTCACCGCGCGCGGGGCGGCCGAGCACGACCTCAGCTCGGTACGCCAGGTGCGCACCACCAGCGCACCGATCCATCCGGCCACGCTGGAGGCGCTCGCGGCACTGTTCCCGGCGGCCCGGATCCGCAACGTCTACTCGACGACCGAGTGCTGGCCGCGCCGCCTCGCCACCGACTTCGACCGGGACCGGCCGGGCTCGCTCGGCCGGCCGTCGGCGGGCGCGCAGGTGCGGATCGTCGACCCGGACGGCGTCGAGCTGCCACCCGGCATCCCGGGTGACGTGCAACTGCGCAGCGACGCACCGCAGCGCCGGTACGACGGCGAGACCGGCGCGTCGGCGGTGTTCCTCCGCGACGGCTGGACCCGCACCGGCGACGTCGGCATGGTCGACGCGGACGGCTACTTCTTCCTCGTCGACCGCAATCCCGACCTGGTCAACACCGGCGGGCTCAACGTCTCCACGCTCGACGTCGAGGCGACGATGATGGACTTCCCCGGGGTGGTCGAGGCGGCCGTCTGCGGGGTGCCGCACCCGGTGCTGACCGAGTGCGTGGTGGCGGCGGTCCGGGCCGAGACCGGGCTCGACCTCGACGGCCTGCGGGAGTACGTCCGCGACCGCAAGGGGCCGGCCGCGCCGCACCGGATCGTGATCGTCGACGACCTGCCCCGCACCTTCCTCGGGAAGACCGACAAGAAGCGGCTGCGCGAGCAGCTGGCCGGGCAGCCCGACCGTGGCAACGATCCGCCGCGTACCCCGACCGAGATCTACCTGGCCGGGCTCTGGGCCGAGGCCCTCGACCTCGACCGGGTGGCCGCGACCGACGACTTCCTCCGGCTCGGTGGCTCCTCGCTCACCGCGATGGAGGTGACCAGCCGGGCCACCGAGGAGCTCGGCCGGGAGATCACGGTCCGCGACCTGCTCGACGCCACCAGCCTGCGCGCGTTCGCGGTGCGGGTGGACGCGGCGGCGGCCCGCGAGGCGGTGGGCCGCCGTGACTGAATGCGTGCCGACCCGGGCGGCTCACCCGGACGCCGGCGCGGTGACGTATCCGGTCTCGTACGCGCAGGAGTCCTTGCTGGACGGCGTGTCCGAGTCGGCGATCACCGTGCCGGCGGTCGCCCGGGTCGGCGCCTGCGTCCGGCCGGCCCAGGTGCAGCAGGCCCTCGAGGTGCTGGTCGCCCGGCACGACGCGCTGCGCACGGTTTTCGGCCGGTCGGCCTCGGGCGCGGGCCGGTCGGCCGCCGGCGCGGGTGGGTCGGCCGCCGGCGCGGGTGGGTCGGCCGCCGGCGCGGGTGGGTCGGCCGCCGGCGCGGGTGGGTCGGCCGCCGGGGCGGTCGTCGGCCACGTCCGGCCGTTCGGGGTCGTGCCGCTGACGGTCACCGAGCGCCGGACCCGCCCTGCCGACCTGCTCGCCCGGGTGCTGCTGGCCGGCGCGGAGCGGCCGTTCGTGCTCGCCGGCGCTCCACCGGCGCGGGCCGAGCTGCACCTCGTCGGCTCCGCCGGCGGGCTGGTCGTGCTCTGGCTGCACCACGCGATCTCGGACCTGGTCTCGGTGCAGGTGCTGGCCGAGGAGCTCGGCCGGCTGCTGCGCGGCTCGGCGCTGGCCGAGCCGGGCCGACCGATGGCCGAGGTCGCCGCCGCGGAGCGGGCCGTGCGGCCGACCGCGCGGCAGCGCGACTACTGGGCCGCCGCGCTCGACGGGGCCGACGCGTGGCTCGGCCTGCCGGTGCCGGCCGGCACGCCGCACCAGCTGATCCGCCCGGCGCTGCCCCGGCTCGCGGCCGACGTGGTCGACCGGCTGGGCCGGCTGGCCGCCGACCACCGCACGACCGTGACCACCGTGCTGGCCGCCGCGGTGCTGGCCGCGCACGCCGGCGACGCGGCCGCCGACACCGCCGTGCTCGGGCTGACCGTGAGCAACCGCGACCACCCGCAGCTGCGCTCGACCGTCGGCTGCCTGGCCGACCAGCTGCCGCTGGTGGTCGACCTCCGCGGCCGGCCGACGTTCGGCGAGCTGGTCGGCCGGGTGCGGGAGGCGCTGCTCGACGCGTACGACCACCGGCTGCCGCTCGGCCTCCTGCTGCCGCTGCTCGGCCGGACCCGCGCGCCGGTGTTCGGGGTCAACCTCAACTTCCTCCCGCCGGCGCGGCGGCCCGGCCTGGCACCGGAGCCGGGGCTTCCGTGCGGCATCACCAAGCGCAGGGCCGAACCCTGGTGGCTCGGCGACGCGGCGCTCGCGTACCGGCCGCGGATCGACGCGGGCGGGCTGAGCGGCGAGATCGAGGGCGACGCGCACCTGCAGGACCCGGAGGAGATCCGGCGGTGCGGGCAGCGGTTCTGCGCGCTGCTGGCCGCCGTGTCGGAGAACCCGTACCTCGACGTGCGATCGCTGGGCGGGCAGCCGGCGGGAGGCGGCCGATGACCGGGACGGCCGCGGCGCCGCGGCGCTACCGGGCCAGCTACTACCAGCGGGACTGGGTGCTGGCCTGCCGCGACGCCACCTCGTTCTACAGCACCCCGCTGGCCTGGGACCTGTCCGGGGCGCTCGACCCGCAGCTGGTGGCCGACGCGCTGGCCGAGCTGACCGCCCGGCACGCCGCGCTGCGGACGGCGTTCCGGGTCCGCGGTCGGGACGTCGAGCAGCTCGTCTGGCCGGCCGTCGACGTGCCGCTGCGCACCGTCGACCTGGCCCGCACCGCGGACCCCGCCGCCGAGCTGGAGGAGCGGCTGGTCCGGGAGGCGGAGCGGCCCCGGCTGCTCGACCGGCCGCCGCTCTGGCACGCCGAGCTGGTCCGGCTGCGGCCCGGCCAGCACGTCCTGGCGATGTTCGTCCACCACCTCGTCTTCGACGGCTGGTCGCACGGCGTGCTGCACGACGAGCTGGTCCGCTGCCTCCGGGCGGCGGTGCGCGGCCGGCCGCCCCGACTGCCGGCGCTCCGGCTCGGGGTCGGCGAGTTCGCCGAGCACGAGCGCGGCCTGCGCGACCGGGACGCCGAGCGCTGGTGGAGCGACCGGCTCGCCGCGCTGCCGGCGGTCGCGGCGCCGCCGCTGGGCGGCCGGTTCGTGTCGTGCCCGCTGCCGCCGGTGCCGGCCGCGGTCGGCGCGGACCTGCGGCGGCTGGCCGACGAGGTCGGCGTCGGGGTCAGCGAGGTGCTGCTGGCCGCCGTCGTCGCCGTCCGGCGGCACGAGGTCGGCGACGACGTGGTCATCGGGGTGACCCGGGCGCGCCGGGACGAGCCGGACTGCCACCGGGTGATCGGCCCGCTGCTGGACCACCTGCCGGTGCGGGTCGACACCGGCGGCGGGATCACCGTCGGAGCGCTGCTCGAGCGGGTGCACCAGGCCTACCGGGCGGCGCGGCGGCGGACCCTGCCGCTCGGCCTCATCCGGCAGGCCGTGCACGGGGATCGGCTGTTCGACACCCGGTTCAACTACATGCCGAGCGCGTCCGGCGGCGAGGCCGTCCTGGCCGGCGGGGTGCGGATCGGGCCGCGGGCGGTGGACCCGACCCGGCAGCGGCCGCGGCACACCGAGGACCACCCGGAGGTGCTGCCGCTGTCGGTCAACCTGCGCCACCACCGCGACGGGCGGCTGGCCGGCGACGTCTGCGGGCACGACGGCGTCTACCCGGGCTCGTCGCTGGCCGCGCTCGGCGAGCGGCTGGTGGGCACGCTCGAGCGGATCGCCGGCGGCGGCGTCGGGCAGCGGCTGCCGGACGCGGGCGGATGACCGCGGTGCGGCCGGTCGTGCTGACCGCCTCGCTGGCGAACTTCGTCGTACTCGCCGACGCCACGGTCGTGGTCGTCGCGCTGCCGTCGCTGGGCCGCGACCTCGGCTTCTCCGGGCGCGGACTGCCCTGGGTGGTCAACGGCTACAGCCTGGCGTTCGGCGGCTGCCTGCTGCTCGGCGGGTACGCCGCCGACCGGCTCGGGCCGCGGCTGCCGTTCGTGCTCGGGATGGCGCTGTTCTCGCTCGGGTCGCTCGGCTGCGCCGCCGCGGGCACGCCGGAGGCCCTGGTGCTCGGGCGGCTGGTGCAGGGCGTCGGCGGCGCGCTGTTCAGCCCGGCCGCACTGGCCGTCGTCAGCGCGTCCGCCAGCGGCCCGGCCGAGCGGGCCAGGGCGCTGGCGACCTGGAGCGCGGTCGGCGCCACCGCGGTCGCGATCGGCCCGGTGCTCGGCGGTGCGCTGACCGGCGCGCTCGGCTGGCGGTCGGTGTTCTGGCTGCCCGCGCTGGTGTGCCTGGTCGCGGCGGCCGGCGGGATGCGCTCGCTGACCCATCCCGTCCCCTCGGCGGCGGGAGGCGGGCTTCCGGTGCGGCGGATCGCCGCAGCGTGCGCGGTGCTCGGGCTCGGCTCCGCTGCCGTGGTCGGGGCCAGCTACGCGAGCACGCTGTGGGTGCAGGACGGGCTGCACCTCACGCCGGCCGCAGCCGGGCTCGCGCTCCTGCCGCTGAGCGCGGGCGTCGTGGTGGGCGCGGCCGCGGCGCCGGCGTTGACCCGCCGCGTCGGGGACCGGCGGGTCGCCGTGGTGGGCCTGGCCGCCGCTGTGGCCGGGACGCTGCTGCTGGTCGCGGCGACGGTCCTGGCCGCGCCGCTCGGGTTGCTGCTGCCCGCCTCGGCCGTGCTGGCTGCTGGGTTCGGGCTGCAGTCGGTGCCGGTCGGCGCGCTGGCCACCGCGGTGGATCGCGGTCGCGGGCTGGCGGCGGCGGCGTACCAGACCTCGGGGCAGCTCGGCGGCGGGCTCGGGTTGCCGGTGCTGGTCGGGGTGGCGGCGTGGTGGTCGGGCCGGCTAGCGGGCGGTGACCGGGCGATGCTCGCCGGCTACCGGGCGATCTTCCTCGCCGGTTCGGGACTGCTGCTGCTCGCCGCGCTCGTCGCGGCGGCCGGGTTCGGGCGGCAGCGGCAGGCGCCAGTGCCGCTCGGCGACCGCCACGTCGTCGACCCGGACCGTGCCGGCCACCGCGTCGTCCCGGCCGTCGAGGAACAGCTCGACCCGGACGACCACCCGCTCGCCGGACGGCAGCCGCGCGGTGACCGTGCTGGTCGCGTGGAGATCGGCGGTGCCGTGGTCGGCCGCGGCCCGCAGCCAGGTGTCCTGCCGCAGCGCGACGCCACTGTCCGGCAGGTCCGCCGCGAGCTCGTCGGCGACGACCACCGCGACCCGGTCGCTGATCGGTTCGCGGGCGATCTCCCAGCGCGGCGTGTCGGTCACCCAGGGCGGGTCGTCCGGCGCGGGTGACGGCCGCTCGACCGCCACCGGCTCGCCGGCCGTCGCGGCGACCGGCAGCCGGACCTCAAGCCGGCGCAGCTCGAGCCGGCCCCGGGGCCCGGGCGCCGGCCAGATCCGCGGGAACGCGCCGTCGGCGACCACCACCCGCAGCCGGTGGCCCTCGGCGATCCGGTAGCAGGTCGGGTCGAGGGCGCGGTCCGAACCGGTCAGGATGCCGCCGGTGATCAGGGTGGACCGGCCGTCCGGCTCGACGTCGGTGAGCTTGACGACGAGCCGGTCCGGCTCGCCGGCACCGGTGACGGCCACCTCGGGCCGGCCGGCCAGCAGCAGCGGCTCGGTCAGTGGTGGCCCGGTCAGCGTGACCGCGCGGGCGTCGTCGGCGTGCTGGTCCAGCGGCCGGCCGAAGCCTCCGTTGGGGATCCCCCACAGGCCGCTCAGCGTGCCGACGGTCGGGTCCCGCGGCGCCGACGCGACCGGGCCGGCCAGCGTCCGGGACCGGCCCGGCGGCGGCCAGTCCGGCAGCGCCCGCCACCCCGGCTCCGCCCCCTGCACGTACGCGGTCACCGCCGGGTCCGCGGCGGCACCCGGACGCGGACCGAGCCAGCGGGACCACCAGCGGAGGGCGAGCGCGGTCGCGTCGACCGGCTCGTCCGGCGCGTCGTCCGGCGCGCTGTGCATCCACGGACCGACAACCAGCGCCCGCGGCCCGCGTACCCGCTCGTAGATCCGGACTGCGGCGTCGCAGAACATGTCCCGCCAGCCGCCGACCGACAGCGTCGGGACGGTGACCGAGCCCGCGTCGACGGTCCGCGACCGCCAGACCGGGTCGCCCGGCGGGTGCGACCCCACGTCGACCAGGTAGGGCTCGGATTCCTCGACCCGCTGCCGCCAGCGCCGCTGCTCGTCCGGGTCGCGGAAGCGGGCCAGCGGCGGCAGCAGCTGGTTGACCAGCGTGCCCACGCCCCAGACCGCGAGCGGCCCGACCATGCCCCGGGCGCCGGCCGGATGCACGAAGTCCCGCTCCGGATCGAGCATCCCCATCAGCGAGACGACCGCGCGCAGCGGCGCCGGCCGCCGGGTCGCGGTCCGCAGCGCCAGCGCGGCGCCCCAGGAGAATCCCCACATCCCGACGGTGCCGTCGCACCACGGCTGTGCGGCCGCCCACTCCACCGCGGCGACCCCGTCGTCGGCCTCGGCCGGGTCGAACGGCGGCCGCGCGGGGCCGTCCGACGAGCCGAGCCCGCGGCAGTCGACCAGCACGCAGCCGTACCCGGCTTCGGCGAACCGGCGCAGGGTGGCCCGGCAGCCGGCACCGCCGAGCGCGTCCACCCGGTAGGGCATCAGCGCCACCACCGCGGGCACCGGACCCGCGTCCGCCGGGAGCAGCAGGTCGGCGGCGAGGCCGGCGTCGATCCGAACGCCGCGGCGGACCGACACCGTCACGTGCTGTCCCGGACGACCAGCTCGAGCCCGAGCGTGATGTGCTGCACCGACGCGGACGTGCCGGCCAGCATGTCGCCGAGCAGCCGCGCCCCCAGCCGGCCCGATTCCTCGAACGGCTGGCGCACGGTCGTCAGCCCGGCCGCCTCGGCGATGCTCCCGTCGTCGAACCCGACCACCGCAAGCTCGTCCGGCACCCGGACGCCGAGCCGCCGGGCCTCCAGCAGCAGCCCGGCGGCGAGCAGGTCGTGGTGCGCGAACACCGAGGTCGGCCGCGGCTCGCAGGCCAGCACGTCGGCCAGGCTCTTCCGGCTGCCGCCGATGTCGTTGCTGGTCAGCACGATCGGCACCGCGTCCGGGTCGCCGCCGGCCGCGGCCACCTCGCGCAGGAAGCCGCGGTTGCGGCGCTGTCCCTGGGACAGGAACTCGAACGACTCCTGCGGCTCCTGCACGAACGCGAACGAGCGGTGCCCGCGCTCCAGCAGGTGCCGGGCGGCCATCGCGCCGCCCTCCTCGTCGTCGATCGTGACCGTGTGGAACTCCGGCCGCGAGCTGTCCACCAGCACGGTCGGCAGCCTGCGGGTGAGCAGCTTCTCGGCCAGCGCGTCGTCCAGCGGCAGGCCCATGATCAGCAGCCCGTCCAGCCGGCCGGTGACCGGCAGGATCCGCAGCAGCGGGGACAGGCTGGCCGCGGCCGACTCGTGGTCGTAGACCACGACGTCCCGGCTGGTCCCGTCCGACTCGGCGAGCACCCCCATCAGCCGCCGCCGGTACGAGTCGTACGACGTGAACGGCGCCAGGACCCCGATCCGGCCGACGCCCCGGCGGGCGGAGCTGACCGCGGCCGCCTTCGGCACGTACTGCAGGTCCTCGACCGCCTTGAGCACCCGGTCCCGGGTCCGCGGGTTCACCCGGCCCGGGCGGTTGATGACCTGCGAGACGGTCGAGATGCTCACCCCGGCCCGGGCGGCCACGTCGTAGATCGTCACGGTGTCGGTCACTGCGCGATTCCCTCCCCGGCCCGATCCTCCGCCACGGCCCGGTCGTGGGCGTCCCGGACCGCGCGGGCGGCGGTCTCCTGCCACTCGGCGGCCGCCGGCCAGACCCGGGTGAGGAACGAGACCCCGTGGATGGCGCCCGGCTCGACCGACACGGTCGCCGGCACGCCGGCGGCGGCAAGCCTGGCCGCGTACCGCTCGCCGTCCCGGCGCAGCGGGTCGAGCTCGGCGGTCATCAGGTATGCCGGCGGCAGCCCGGACAGGTCGTCCGCGCGCAGCGGCGAGGCCAGCTCACCGGCCGCCGCCGCCTCGTCCGGCAGGTAGCGCCGGACCGCGGCGACCAGCTGCTCGGCGTGGTGCAGGTCGGGGTCGCCGGCACCGACCGACAGCAACAAGGTGAGGTCCAGGACCGGCACCTCGAGCAGCTGGAACGCCAGTCGCGGCCCGCCCTCCCGC
>Ga0207649_10002596_pt1 | contig 10029 bp, 9 predicted proteins | sample KBSC43metaG_FD_184317 | JGI IMG/M metagenome (GOLD analysis project Ga0207649, IMG submission 184317) | Corn rhizosphere microbial communities from Kellogg Biological Station, Michigan, USA - KBS C4-3 metaG (SPAdes) (version 2) | ecosystem: Host-associated > Plants > Roots > Rhizosphere > Soil ... | reverse complement strand
CGCGCATGCGAGCCATCAGACGGTCGGCGAGGTGATCGCGATGGCGCGCCGCCCGATCGTGTCGAGCCATGGCGGCGTCCAGGCGACCTGCAAGGTCAACCGCAACCTGACCGACGACGAGATCCGCGGCATCGCGAAGACCGGAGGCGTGATCGGGATCGGCTATTGGGATGCCGCGATCTGCTCGAACAAGCCAGAGGACGCCGCCAAGGCGATCACCTATGTCCGCGATCTGGTCGGGATCGAGCATGTCGGGCTTGGCTCGGATTTCGACGGCGCGGTTACCACCGGGTTCGACGCGAGCCAGGTCGCCGCGATCACCCAGGCGCTGCTCGACTGCGGCTTTTCCGACGACGACATCCGCAAGGTGATGGGCGGCAATGTCATCCGCGTGCTGACGGCGGGGATGGTGCCCGGCAAATGACCCTCCTATAGGCCCACGCCATGGAGCGGCTTTCCGGCGGCTCGACGGTGCCCGAGCGCTTTCGCGGGGGCTATGTCGCGCTCGGCAATTTCGATGGATTTCACCTGGGGCACCAGGCGGTGGTCGGCCGCGCGGTCGAGCGTGCGCGTGCCGCAGGCCGCCCCGCGCTCGTCGCGACCTTCGATCCGCATCCGATGCGCTATTTCCGTCCCGATAGTCCCTGGTTTCGCCTGACCAGCATGGACCAGCGCGCACGCTTGTTCGAGGCGGCGGGTGTCGACGCGATGTACGTGTTCGAGTTCGACGCGGCGTTGGCCGGCTTGTCGGCGGAGGAATTCGTCGGTCAATGCCTGGTCGAGCATCTCGGCGTCGCCGGCGTGTCGACCGGCGAGGACTTCACCTTCGGCAAGGGGCGCAGCGGCGATATTCCGCTGATGCGGCAATTGGGCGAGCGCCACGGCTTCACCGTCGACACGATCGCGCCGGTCCAGCTCGATGGCGAGACTGTATCCTCGACCCGCATCCGCGAGGCGTTGCGCGCGGGCAAGCCACGCGAAGCGGCGCGGCTGCTGACCCGGCCATACGCGATCGAGGGCGTGGTGCAGCATGGCGACAAGGTCGGACGGACCCTGGGGTTCCCGACCGCGAACATCGACATGGCCAATTATCTGCGCCCGGCGTTCGGCATCTATGCGGTGCGCGGGCATCTGCCGGGCGGGCGCGTGGTCGACGGCGCGGCGAATCTGGGCGTGCGGCCGAGTTTCGACCCGCCCAAGGAATTGCTCGAACCCTATTTCTTCGATTTCTCGGGCGATCTTTACGGCCAGACGATCGAGGTGGAGTTGGTCGACTTCATCCGGCCCGAGGCCAAGTTCGATAGCATGGATGCGCTGATGGCGCAGATGGCCGAGGATGTGGCGACGGCGAAGCGATTGCTCAATTCTCCCTCTCCCCTTGTGGGAGAGGGAGGGAGCGCCGTAGGCGCGGAAGGGTGAGGGGGAGTCTTTCTACCCTAACCCATTCCCCCTCATCCCTCCGCCGCGCTGCGCGCGGCTCCCCCCTTCTCCCACAAGGGGAGAAGGGGAATGACAGCACTCGCTCCTCCCGCTAATGCCCGCCAACCTATGACCGACGACACCAGCGCTCCCGCGGATTATCGCGACACCGTCTTCCTGCCCAAGACCGACTTCCCGATGAAGGCCGGCCTAGCGCAGAAGGAGCCGGCGATTCTCGCGCGCTGGGAGAGCGAGGATTTGTACGGCAAGCTCCGGACGCAGCGTGCAGGGCGCAAGCGCTTCATCCTTCACGACGGCCCGCCCTACGCCAATGGCGACATCCATATGGGCCATGCGATGAACAAGGTGCTGAAGGACATCATCGTCCGCAGCCAGTCCTTGCTCGGCAAGGACGCGCCCTACGTGCCCGGCTGGGATTGCCACGGCCTGCCGATCGAATGGCAGGTCGAGAAGCAGTATAAGGACAAGAAGCTCGACAAGGATCAGGTCCCGGTCGACCAGTTCCGCGCCGAATGCCGCGCCTATGCCGCCAAATGGGTCGATGTGCAGCGCGAGCAGTTCAAGCGGCTGGGCGTGATGGGCGATTGGGATGATCCCTATCTCACCATGAAGTTCGACGCCGAGGCGGCGATCGTCGGCGAATTGCTCAAATTCGCCGAGAGCGGCCAGCTCTATCGCGGCGCCAAGCCGGTGATGTGGTCGCCGGTCGAGAAGACCGCTTTGGCCGAGGCCGAGGTCGAATATGAGGACGTGGTCTCGACCCAGATCGACGTCGCGTTCGAGATCGTGGAGGCGCCGAACGCGCCGGAGCTGGTCGGCGCGCATGCCGTGATCTGGACGACCACGCCGTGGACGATCCCGGTCAACCAGGCTTTGGCTTATGGGCCGGATGTTGAATATCGTCACTTTACTTTGTTCGTTACGTCGGACGAGCCTGATGATGACGAGCACGCTGGTCCCGAAGTCGAGCGTGAGCTCGAAAAACGGTTGGAACTCCTCGGATTTACGCTGGTTGGGGACAGGTTCGTTGTTGCTGAGCCACTGATCCCTACTTTTTTGCAGCGTCTAGGTGGTATCCTCGCAAGACCTGAGTTCGACGATTTAAGACCCAAGCGGCCCCATTTTTCGGCGAGCCTGCTCTGGTATCCGCACGGCCATTCGATGCATCGGCAGATGGTCGATCGCGTGAGTGATAAATTCGCTGTCGAAACTCACAAAGGCTCCCAACTCGCCGGCGCTGTCGCGCGTCACCCGATGCACAAGCTCGGCGGATTCTTCGCCAGGCCACGCCCCTTCCTGCCCGGCGACTTCGTCACCACCGACGCGGGTACCGGCCTCGTCCATATGGCGCCGGATCATGGCGAGGACGACTTCCTGCTGTGCAAGGCGCACGGCATCGATCCGGTGTTCGCGGTGGACGGCGCGGGGTTCTATCGTCCCGACTGGCTGTGGCTGGGCGGGCAGGGCAGCGTCATCAACAAAAAGTTCGTCGCCTCGGACGGGCCGATCTGCAACGACCTGCGCGAGGCTGGCGCGCTGCTCGCGGCGTCGGACGATTTCGCGCACAGCTATCCGCATAGCTGGCGGTCCAAGGCCAAGGTGATCTTCCGCGCGACGCCGCAATGGTTCATCCCGATGGACCAGTCCCAAGTGAGCGAGAATGCCGCCGCGGTGGCGATCGACCTACCGGAGCCGGGCGATCTCGCCGGCTTCACGCCGTCGCTCGGCCATGCCGTCGGCAACGGTCCGACCTTGCGCGAAGTCGCGCTCGACGCGATCGAGCGCACGCGCTGGGTGCCCGAGCGTAGCCAGAACCGCATTCGCTCGATGGTCGAGGGGCGCCCCGATTGGGTGATCAGCCGCCAGCGCGCCTGGGGTGTGCCGATCGCGCTCTATGTCAACCGCGCGACCGGCGAGTATCTCCGCGACACCGCGGTCAACGCCCGCATCGTCAAGGCGTTTGAGGCCGGCGGCGCCGACGCCTGGTTCACCGCCGACCACCAGGCGCTGCTCGGGCCCGACTACAAGCTCGACGACTTCGAGCCGCAGAACGACATTCTCGACGTCTGGTTCGATTCGGGATCGACCCATGTCTTCACGATCGAGGCGCGATACGGGGAGGGCGTGCGCGCCGACCTCTATCTCGAAGGATCGGACCAGCATCGCGGCTGGTTTCAGTCGTCGCTGCTCGAAAGCTGCGGCACGCGCGGCCGCGCGCCGTATGACGCGGTGCTGACGCACGGCTTCGCGCTCGACGGCAATGGCCGCAAGATGTCGAAGAGCCTGGGCAATGTCGTCGACCCGCTCAAGATCATCTCGGAATCGGGTGCCGACATCCTGCGTATGTGGGTCGCCTCGGTCGATTATTTCGAGGACGTGCGGATCGGCAAGGAAGTGCTGGCGACGACCAGCGACGCCTATCGCAAGCTCAGGAACACCTTCCGTTACCTGCTCGGCGCGCTTGACGGCTTCAGCGAGACCGAACGCGTGCCGACCAAGGATATGCCGCAGCTCGAACTCTATGTGCTCGACCTGCTCGGCAAGCTCGATGTCGAGCTCAAGGCGGCGACCGATGCGTTCGAGTTCAACCGCTATCTGCGCCTGCTCACCGATTTCGCGCAGGACGATCTGTCGGCTTTCTTCTTCGATATCCGCAAGGACTCGCTCTATTGCGACGCGCCGACGGATCTGAAGCGCCGCGCCTATCGCACCGTACTCGATATCCTGTTCCACGCGCTGGTGCGTTACGCCGCGCCGATCCTGGTCTTCACTACCGAGGAAGCGTGGCAAGCGCGCTTCCCCGACGCGGACTCGGTGCACCTGCTCGAATGGCCCGATCTGCCCAAGATCCCGGGCGACGAGGTCGTCGCAACCGAATGGACAGGCCTTCGCGAGTTGCGCGCGCAAGTGACCGAGGCGATCGAGCCGTTCCGTCGCGACAAGGTGATCCGTTCGAGCCTCGAAGCCGAAGTGACCGTGCCTGAGATGCCGCTCTCGGCCGAGGATCTCGCCGAGGCGTTCATCGTCGCCAGGGTGAGCAAGGGACCGCTGTCGGTCACCCGCTCCGATTATCACAAATGCGGCCGCTGCTGGCGCCTGCTGCCCGAAGTGACGGCGGACGGCGCGCTGTGCAACCGGTGCACTGGAGTTGTCTCGTGACCTGGAAACTGCCCAAGATCGGGCTGATCAGCGCGATATCGCTCTTCATCCTGGACCAGCTCGTGAAATGGCTGGTGACCGGCCCGATCGGGCTGACTTATGAAGGCGATGAGCGGATCGTGCTGCCGATCTTCACCCTGCGCAACGTCCATAATCATGGCGTGTCGCTGGGTTTCCTGCGCGCCGACAGCGCGGCGTCGACGTGGCTGCTGGTCGGAATGACCGGCGCGATCGCGGTCGCGGTGCTGGTGTGGATGTGGCGCGAGCGCAATCGTCAGGACCAGTTCGCCCTGGGCATGATCGCCGGTGGCGCGCTCGGCAATATCCTCGATCGCGTGCGGCTGGGGTATGTCCAGGATTACGCCGATCTGCACTTCGGCGCATGGTCGCCGTTTTTGAACTTCAATCTTGCCGACGCTGCGATTACGGTGGGCGTGCTCATCCTGCTCGCGCGGGCATTATTGGTGCGCGACAAGCCGCGAGTGGATGGTGCGGACGTGGAGAAATCGAATGCGTAAGGTTGTGCCGTTTGTTGCCGTGGCGGGCGTTGCTATGTTGCTCGCCGGATGCGGCCATCGCGGGTTCGACCGCACGCGTCCCGACGAATATGCGGTCGCGCGCGCGCAGCCTTTGGTCGTGCCGCCCGATTTCTCGCTCCAGCCGCCGCAGCCGGGCGTGACTCGCCCGCAGGACAATAACCCGTCGGCGCAGGCGCTCGACGCCCTGTTCGGCGGCCCCGCGCCGCGCAGCCAGGCCGAGAACGGCACGCTCGATTCTGCCGGCGGTGATTCGGCCAGCCCGGGCATTCGCTCCGACGCCGGCGATCCCGACACCAAGATCGTCGACAAGGGCGGCACCACCCGCGACATCGTCGCGGCGCCCGAAGGCGACGGCCAGAGCGCGCGGACGACCGCGAACTGAGTTTTCGGCTTGGGTGAGGGGCCTACTTTCTCCCCTCCCGCTTGCGGGAGGGGCTGGGGGAGGGCTTGTTGCCTTCCCGCTATTGGACACGCCCTCCCCTAACCCCGTTCCAGGTAAACAGTCCCCCGGACTGTTTAGGTTGCGCCGGGGGCGCAACCGACCTGGAACGCGCAAGTGGGAGGGGAACTCATCATCCGCTTCGACAACGCGCACGCGACCGGATAATGGCGCGCGATGAATTCCTTCTCTCCCAATCGGAAGCGTCCGCGCGCCATTGCGGCTTGGCTGTGGTGCGTCGCCGTTTTGATCGTCGCGATCGTCGTCGTCGGTGGCATCACCCGGCTGACCGAATCGGGTCTGTCGATCACCGAGTGGAAGCCACTGACCGGGATCGTCCCGCCGCTGACCGACGCGCAATGGCAGGCCGAGTTCGCCAATTACCGCAAGATCCCGCAATATGAGGCGATCCATGCGGGCATGACGCTCGGCGGGTTCAAGAGCATCTTCTTCTGGGAATATATCCATCGGCTGCTTGGCCGCGTAATCGGCATGGCGTTTGCGCTGCCGCTCCTGTGGTTCGCGATCCGGCGGCAGATTCCGCGCGGCTATGGGTGGCGGCTGGTCGCCTTGTTTGCGCTTGGCGGGCTGCAAGGCGCGCTCGGCTGGATCATGGTGCGGTCGGGATTGTCGGTGCGGACTGAAGTGGCGCCATTGCTGCTCGCCGCGCATCTGTTGACCGCCTTGTTCACGCTTTCCGGCATCGTCTGGACCGCGCTCGACTTGCAGACGCTGGCGCGCGACCGCCGCTCCCGGCCTGCGCGCCTGACTGGGCTCGGCCTGACCGCCGGCCTCATCCTCTTCGTGCAATTATTCTACGGCGCGCTGATGGCCGGACTGCGCGCCGGGTTGGTCAGCGATACCTGGCCTGGGATGACCGAGACCTTCTCGACCTTCTTCCCCGGCGCCAGCCAGTCGGGCGAATCGGTCGGGCAGTTGCTGACCGAGGATCCGGCGGTCGTCCATTTCATCCATCGCTGGTGGGCCTGGGTGGTGGTCGCGGTGCTGGTCGTGCTGGCGCGCGCGGTGAAGAAGATCGATCGCACGGCCTCGGTCGCGATCCACAGCGCGTTCGGCATCCAGATCCTGCTCGGCATCGCGACGGTGATGACGCAGGTGAATATCGCTCTGGCCGCGTTCCATCAATTGGTAGGCGCGCTGCTGTTGATCAGCGTGGTATGGGGAGCGCATGCCATCGGCAGGAGGCGCGCATGACCGACATCGCTATCGTCCAGTCAAGCTTCGGCGATCCCGCCGAAGCCGCGCTGGTCGCGCGCAAGCTGCTGGAGGAGCGGCTCGCCGCGTGCACCTCGCTCATGCCGGTCACCTCGATCTATCGCTGGCAGGACGTGACCCAGGAAGCGGCGGAAACGGTGATGACCGCCAAGACCACGATCGAGCTTGCCAGTCAGGTGGCTGCGCGGATCGGACAGCTGCACAGTTATGAGCTGCCAGTGATCGAACGCTGGCCGGTCGCGGTGGATGAAGCGGTGGCGGCGTGGGTGAGAAACACGACTGGCTGAGGACCAGGAAGGCTGGCGGACTCCCCGGTATTATAATACCCGTCAGCAAAAGCCCGGTTTTGCTTGACTTTCGCAGGGTCCGGCGGCATTTGCCCGCCACGGACGCGGCTCGGTGACGGGCCGCGCGTTTGTTTCTAACGCCATAACCGGAAGGTCAACAGCCCATGAAGGCGCTGATGAAGACCACCAAGTCGGCCAAGCCGCACGAGGTGGAAAAGAAATGGCACATCGTCGATGCCACCGATCTGGTGGTCGGCCGCGCTGCGGTCGTGATCGCCAATGTGCTGCGCGGCAAGCACAAGACCAGCTTCACCCCGCACGTCGACTGCGGTGACAATGTCATCGTCGTCAACGCCGACAAGATCAAGTTCACCGGCAACAAGCTAGCCGACAAGGTCTATTACAAGCACACCGGCTATGCCGGCGGCATCAAGGGCGTGACCGCGGGCAAAGTGCTCGAGGGTCGCTTCCCCGAGCGCGTGCTGGAAAAGGCCGTCGAGCGGATGATCCCGCGCGGTCCGCTGGGTCGTCAGCAGATGCGCAACCTGCGCATCTACAAGGGCGGCGAGCATCCGCACGAAGCCCAGAACCCCGAAGTCCTCGACATTGCCGGCATGAGCCGGAAGAACAAGGTGGGCGCATAATGGTCGACACCAACAACACCGACGGGCGCCAGTCGCTCTCCGATCTCGGCACCGTCCTGCAGCAGCAGGGTGAGGCCGCCCAGGCTGCCGCCGAGCAGCGCGCCGAAGATTATCTCGAAGGCAAGATCGACGAGCCGGTCCAGACCGCGCCGCTGCGGGCGCAGGAACTCGACAAGTTCGGCCGCGCTTATGCGACCGGCCGCCGCAAGGACGCCGTCGCGCGCGTCTGGCTGAAGCCGGGCACGGGCAAGATCACGGTCAATGGCCGCGACCAGGAAGTCTATTTCGCGCGTCCGACGCTGCGTCTGGTGATCAACCAGGTGTTCGGCGTGGCTGGCCGCGAAGGCCAGTATGACGTGGTCTGCACCGTCAAGGGCGGCGGCCTGTCGGGTCAGGCCGGCGCGGTCAAGCACGGCATCAGCCAGGCGCTGACCAAGTACGAGCCGATCCTGCGGACCCCGGTCAAGCGCGCTGGGTTCCTGACCCGCGACAGCCGCACGGTCGAGCGCAAGAAGTACGGTCGCGCCAAGGCGCGTCGCAGCTTCCAGTTCTCGAAGCGCTAAGACGCGGGCGGTTTCGGATTGCCTCGGCAATCCGAAGACTCGCCACGGTGGGCGGCGATCGGGCGACGCCCGTTCGTCCCACGGCGTGGCCGCTCACAGATACAAGACAAGGCGGTCCGGCAACGGGCCGCCTTTTTTGTGCCTGCATCGGGTTGCGGGCTCGCCTGTCGGACGGTTCGATGGCATTCTTAAAGGGCCGGGGCGGGCGATTCGACAGGAGGCTATCATGGCCACGATCACTACCCGCGACGGCACCACAATATATTATCAGGACATGGGGTCGGGTCAGCCGATCCTGTTTTCGCATGGCTGGCCTTTGTCGTCGGAAGCATGGGACCGGCAGCTGGTCGAGTTCGCGCATCAGGGTTTCCGCACGATCGCGCACGACCGCCGCAGCCATGGCCGCTCGTCCCAGACCTGGGACGGCAACAATATGGACCAATATGCCGACGATCTCGCCGAGCTGATCGAGCAGCTCGATCTCCGGGATATCGTTCTGGTCGGCCATTCGACCGGCGGCGGCGAAGTCGCGCATTATTGCGGGCGCCACGGCACCGATCGCGTCGCCAGGATCGTGCTGGTCGGCGCGGTGCCGCCGATCATGCTCAAGAATGACAGCAATCCCGAAGGCACGCCGATCGAGGCGTTCGACGGTATTCGCGCCGGCACGCTCAACCGCGCGCAATTCTACAAGGACCTGTCAGTGCCGTTCTACGGCTTCAACCGCGACGGCGCCAACGTACAGGAGGGGCTGCGCGACAATTTCTGGCTGCAGGGCATGCTCGGCGGCCTCAAGGGCCATTACGACTGCGTCCACGAGTTTTCGGAAGTCGATTACACCGAGGATCTGAAGAAGATCGGCGTGCCCGCCCTGGTGATCCATGGGAGCGACGACCAGATCGTACCGATCGCGGCGGCGGGGCTGAAATCGGCCAAGATTCTGCCCAACGCGACCCTCAAGATCTACGAGGGCGCGCCGCACGGGCTGGCCGAGACCTTGCCCGAGAAGTTCAATGCCGATTTGCTGGCGTTCATCAAGGGTGCGGTTTCGACCGATCACGAGCAGATGTTGATCGCGCAGCCGATCGCCTAGGTGGCGCATTGGGGTGGCAGTCCGGCGACGGGCTGCCCATCCTGATCATTCGGCCGCAAGTCCGTTCCGGCTTGATCCGACGATCTTCGGGTGCACGTCAGGTTCCCGTCGCTCCGTGACCGTCGGCACGACGTCGTCCAGCGGCCGTAACCACCCCGAATAGCGGACGATGCGCCCGGCGAGCGGTGCCGACACCGCGACGGCGAAGCGAAACCGATCGCCCTCTTGCCATTCGCGCGCGTCGATCCGCGGTGCGAGCAAGCGGGGCAGCCGCACGCCGAAAACGCTCCAACGGCGCAATTCCATCCCCAGTCCGTCGCCGTCCGACGGAAGCGCGAAGGCAAAGCGGATCGGGCCGAAGCGCTCTACCACCAGTCCCTTTCGCGCGCTCAGCTCGCTTCTGAAGCGGTATCCGCCGAAATCGCGTGTCCAGGTCTCGCGCCCGTCGCGCTCGGCAAAGCCGACATGGAGCGGATAGCTGCCCGCCGGCGGCATGCCCATCACCCCGCCGAGCAGCCGGGCCAATGGGCTTCGGCCGCGCTCGACCGTTCCTTCGCCCGCCGCGCCGCCGTCGCCGCTGACGCCGTGGATCGCCTGGACCAGCCGTGGCAGGTCGCCGAAGCGCTCGC
>Ga0207649_10002559_pt1 | contig 10115 bp, 7 predicted proteins | sample KBSC43metaG_FD_184317 | JGI IMG/M metagenome (GOLD analysis project Ga0207649, IMG submission 184317) | Corn rhizosphere microbial communities from Kellogg Biological Station, Michigan, USA - KBS C4-3 metaG (SPAdes) (version 2) | ecosystem: Host-associated > Plants > Roots > Rhizosphere > Soil ... | reverse complement strand
ATGACCCCGTAGAGCAGCGCCACCCTCCAGACCGGCGCGATGTCCAGCACCCGCGGGTCGCTCAGGAACTCGCGGAGGTACCGGCGCACCGCCCCCGTCTCCGGCGCGTCCGGCGTTCCCAGGTTGATGAGCAGCACGCCCTGAGGAGCGGAGTCCATCAGTTCAGCGCGTTGGGCTTGGTGAGGGCGAACTCCGCGATCCGGGCCTGGAAGGTGGACCCGTCCTGCCGCACGAAGGTGTAGCTGCCGCGCATGGTCCCGAAAGGGGTCCGGAGCATCGCCCAGCTCCGGTACTCGAACTGCTCGCCCGGGCCGAGCTTCGGCGTCTCGCCCACCACCCCCTCGCCGCGCACCTCCTCCACGTGTCCGTTGGCGTCGGTGATGATCCAGTGTCGGCTCCGGAGCTGCGCCGTGGCGGTGCCCTCGTTCGCGATCCGCACCGCGTAGCTGAAGGCGAACTGCCCGTTCTCCGGCGCGCTGCGCTCGGCCCAGAAGCTGGGCTGGACGGTGATCCGGATCCCCTCGGTGACGGTGCTGGACATGACCCTCCGAGACCATGACCCGGGCCCCGCCCGGGGTGCAACGGTCATCGCCCGACGCTGCGGGCCGGTCGGACGATCTGCCCGCGAGGGCGGAGTGGCTTGCCAGGTTTCGGCGATCAGGCGCCCGGTCCGTCCCGCTCGGTCGACGCTGGCTCTCCCCTCGCCTTCCACCAGGAGGCCAGGAAGGCCACCAGGAGCACCCCGATGATGATGGTCAGCGACAACCAGACCGGGACCCGGATCCACTTCTCGAAGATCATCTTCAGGCCCACGAAGCCGAGCACCAGCGCCAGCGCGGGTTTCAGATACCGCAGCTTGGCCAGGAGCGAGCTGAGCACGAAGAACAGCGAGCGCAGCCCCAGCACCGCCGTGATGTTGCTGCTGTAGAGCACGAACGGGTCCCGGCTGATGCCCAGCACCGCCGGGATGGAGTCCAGGGCGAACATGAGGTCCGTCGTCTCCACGCACAGCAGCACCAGGAAGAGCGAGGTGACCTGGATCTTCCCCGAGGAGCTGCTGACGACGAAGCGGTCGGCGGGCGCCGAGTCCGCCACCGGGAGCACCCGTCGCGCGACCTTGAGCACCGGGTTCTGGGCGGGGTCGGTCTCCGGCTCGCCCTCCTTGGCGCGGAGCAGCTTGTACGCGGTCCAGAGCAGGAAGGCACCGAACAGATAGAGCAGCCACTCGAACTCGTGGATCAGCGCCGCCCCGCCGAGGATCAGCACGCCGCGCATGACGAAGGCCCCGAGCACACCCCAGAAGAGGAGCAGGTGCTGCTGCTCCGGCCCGATCCGGAAGAACTGGAACAACAGGAGGAAGACGAACAGGTTGTCGACGCTGAGCGCGTACTCGATGACGTAGGCGGTAAAGAACTCGAGCCCGCGCTCCTGCCCCCGCAGCGCCCAGAGGAGGAAGCCGAAGGCGACCGACAGGCTCACCCACAGGAGCACCCACCGGCTGGCCTCGGCCGCGGTCTGGGCGCGATGGCGGCGCCGGGCCACGCCCAGGTCGACGGCGAGCACCAGGAGGACGGCGGCGTTGAACAGCGCCCAGGCCCACCAGGGAGTCGCCATCGGGTCAACCGGCGCCGCTGGAGCTGGGGAGCGCCGGTCTCCTGAGCACCATCATCGCCCTGTCCATGACGGTGAGCTTGCTGCCCGCGGGAGTCATGGCGCCTGTCTTACCGTCGCCATCTGCGGTGTCCACCAGGATTTCCCAGTCACTGCCCCACTGGATGGCCGGGAGCACGAACTCCACCGGCTCGTGGTGGGCGTTCATGAGGATGAGCAGCGTGTCCCCGACCACCTTGTTCCCCACGGGGTCGGTGGTGGAGATGGCGTCCCCGCCGAGCAGGTATCCCAGCGATCGGACGAAGGGGTGGGCCCAGTCCTCCTGGGTCATCTCGGTGCCGTCAGGCCGGAACCAGGCCAGGTCCTTGAGATCCGAGTCCCAGATGTGCTGGCCGCGGAAGAAGCGCCGCCGCTTCAGCACCGGCTGCTCCCGCCGCATCTTGATCAGCCGCCGGGTGAAGGCGAGCAGCGACTTCTTCCGCTCGTCGAGGGTCCAGTCCACCCAGGAGATCTCGTTGTCCTGGCAGTAGGCGTTGTTGTTCCCCCGCTGGGTACGGCCGATCTCGTCACCGGCGAGGAGCATGGGCACGCCGTTGGAGACGAAGAGGGTGGTGAGGAAGTTCCGGACCTGCCGGTCCCGAAGGGCGTTCACCTTCGGGTCGTCGGTCTCGCCCTCCACGCCGAAGTTCCAGGAGTTGTTGTCGTCCGCGCCGTCCTTGTTGTGCTCGAGGTTCGCCTCGTTGTGCTTCTGGTCGTAAGTGACCAGGTCGTGGAGGGTGAACCCGTCGTGCGCGGTGATGAAGTTGACGGACGCGTACGGCCCACGCCCGGAGAGCTGGAACAGGTCCGCGGAGCCGGTGAGCCGGTAGCCGATCTCCGCGGCAAGATTGTCCTCGCTCTTCCAGTACTTGCGGAACGCGTCCCGGTATTTCCCGTTCCACTCCGAAAAATCCACCGGGAAGGCGCCCAGCTGATACCCGCCGAGGCCCACGTCCCACGGCTCGGCGATGAGCTTCACCCGGCTGAGCACCGGGTCCTGGTGAATGGCGTGGAAGAAGGGCGCGTTCCGGTCGAAGGTCATCCTCGTCCGGCCGAGAGTGGTCGCCAGGTCGAAGCGGAATCCGTCGACGTGCATCTCCCGCACCCAGTAGCGCAGCGAGTCCATCACCAGCTTCAGCGTCTGGGGATGGTCCAGGTTGAGGCTGTTGCCGGTGCCGGTGAAGTCCTGGAAGTAGCGCGGCGACTCCGGGCTCATCACGTAGTACGCGAGCGGGTCGAGGCCCTTGAGGCTGAGCATCGGCCCCAGGTGATTGCCCTCGCCGGTGTGGTTGTAGACCACGTCCAGGAGCACCTCGATGCCGGCGCGGTGCAGCGCCTTCACCATCCCCTTGAACTCGTTCACCACGTTGAACGGGCCGGTGCAGGCGTAGCGCGCGTCGGGCGCGAAGTACCCCAGCGTGTTGTAGCCCCAGCAGTTGCTCAGTCCCTTGGCCTCGAGGAATCCCTCGTCCACGGCATGCTGCACCGGGAGGAACTCCACCGCGGTGATGCCCAGCTTCCGCAGGTAGTCGATGGTCACCGGGTGCGCGAAGCCGCCGTAGGTGCCCCGGAGGTAGTCCGGGATGTCGGGGTGCCGCATGGTGAAGCCCTTGACGTGGGCCTCGTAGACGATGAGCCGCGGCCAGATGATGCTCGGGCTCTCCACGCCCTCCCAGTTGAAGCGGCCGTCCACGACGATGCTCCGCGGCATGCCCGGCGCGCTGTCGCGATCGTCGAAGGACAGATCCGCACGCCGGCTGCCCACCCGGTAGGGGTAGACCGGCGCATCGAAGTCCACCCGGCCGAAGATGGCCCGAGCGTAGGGGTCTACCAGGAGCTTGTTGGCGTTGAAGCGGAGGCCGCGGTTCGGGTCGTAGGGGCCGTGTGCACGGAAGCCGTAGAGCGTCCCCGGCCCCACCCCCCGCAGGTAGCCGTGCCGGACGTTTCGCGTCTTCTCCGGGAGCGTGATGCGGGCCGTCTCGCGGTCCGGCTGGCGAACGTCGTAGAGGCACACGTCGATCCGCTCCGCCCACTCGGAGAAGACCGCGACGTTGATTCCCTCCCCGTCCCAGGTGGCTCCCAGCGGCTGCGGCTTGCCCGGCCAGACCGCCGTGGGGACCGTCATTCGACGGCCTCCAGGACCGCCACCGGGAAGTCGGTGAACAGCGGTCCCAGGGACAGTCCGCCCTCGAGCGGCTGCACGCGCACGCCGGTCACGACGTTCCTGAAGCGCCGCCCGGCGAGGTCGCTGGGAAGCCGCATGCGAGTCGAGCCGTAGACCGGACCGAGGCCGGCGCGGAGCGCCCGGGTGACCAGCCGCGGGACGACGACCACCACCGCCTCGTCCTTCAGCCGTCGGGCGAAGGCCAGCGCCCGGGCAGCGGCGATGCCGTCCAGCTCCAGCGGCTCGTACCCGCCGCGGCGGAACAGCTCGGGCCGGCCCTGGCGCAGCCGCAGCATCATCGCCGTGAGGAGCAACTTGCACCGGCCGTCGGCCGCGTGCGCCCAGGCGTCGCGGGCCACGCTCACCGGCGCCGAGGCGTGCTGGCGCAACAGCTCGGAGAGCATCTGGTCCCGGAGCTGGAAATCCACCGGCCGGCGGTTGTCCGGATCGACCAGCGAGAGATCCCAGAGCTCGCAGCCCTGGTAGAGGTCCGGCACGCCGGGGCCAGCGAGCTTCAGGGCCACCTGCACCAGCGAGTTCACCTGCCCCGGGCGCTCGATGCGTTCCTTGAGCTGCCGCGCCTGGTCGAAGAACACCCGGTTCAGGGCCGGGTCCAGAACCCGGTCCACGAAGCGCCTGGTGGCCTCCTCGTAGTCGGGATCGGGATTGGTCCAGCTGGTGTGCACCTTGGCCTCGCGGATGGCCTTGAGCATGTACTCCCGCACCCGGTCGCGGAATACTGGCAGCTGCGCGAGGTCCAGCTCGCCCATCGGCCAGGCGCCCAGCAGCGTCTGGTACAGCAAGTACTCATCGTTTCCGGAGGGCGCCGCCCTTCCCGCGAGCTCGGTCTTGTGGCCGGCGTTCAGCTTCCGCCAGCTCTCCAGCGCGCGCCGCCATTCGCCGGGCATCTCCGAGAGCACGACCAGCCGGGCCCGCACGTCCTCGCTGCGCTTGGTGTCATGGGTCGAGCTGGTGACCAGCGCCCCTGGAAAATCGCGGGCGCGCTCCATGCTCCGGTGATGGAAGGTGTCCACGCTGGTTCCGAAGTGCTCCGGTTCCCCGCCCACCTCGTTGAGCGCCACCAGGCGGTTGTAGACGTAGAAGACGGTGTCCTCCAGCCCCTTCGCCATCACCGGACCGGTGATCTGCTGGAGCTTCATGGCGAAGTGCAGCATCACCTGACGCTCGGCCATCGGAAGGTGCTCGGGGTATCGCTTGAGCAGCACGTCCTCGAGCCAGTCGAACAGCGAGGCGTTGGTGGTGGGGTCGGCCACCCGGGCGCGGGCGACGGTCCACTGGATGTAGTGCGCGTCGCGCTCGTCCACGCCGGGAGCAGACGAGACGTACGTCCGGTAGACCGGGAAATGGGCGATGAAGCCAATGAGCGCCCGGCGGATGGAGATGAGGGTGAAGTCCCGGGTGCGGCGGTTCATCTCCGAGATGCGGTTCAGCTCGCGGGCGAGCCCGTTGATCTCGCTGGACATGCTCACCGCCATCACCTGCTTCTTCTTCTCTGCCAGCAGCGACTCGAAGTGGATGGGGTGGGTGATGAACTTCTCGTAGATGTCGGTGAATTCCCGGCCGGCCGAGACATCCACCAGCACCCCGGTGGTGAGGTTGGCGAAGCGGTAGCCGGTGGTCCCGTGCACCGCCCAGTCATCCGGGATGCGCTCCTTGCCGCCCTGGATCTTCTCCACCACGACGTAGAGCGCGCGGCGGAGCGGGGAGCCCAGGTCCGCCGCCTCCGCCTGCCAGCGCCGGAGGAGGGCCTCGCACACCGGGATCCAGGTCGCATCGTCCACCGCGTCGCCGGCCAGCTTCCGTGCCTGGTCGAGGAAGTACTTCTCTTGCAGGCGGAGGAAGTAGGCGCTGGGGTCGAACAACCCGTCGGGGTGGTCGATGCGCAGGCCGTGCAGCACGTCCCGGGCGAGGAACTGGAAGGTGAGCGCGTGCGCCTCGTCGAAGACGTCGCGATCCTCGACCCGGATGGCCGCGAGACTGTTGATGTCGAAGAAGCGGCGGTAGTTGATCTCCTCGCCCGCCACCCGCCAGTGGGCGAGGCGGTATGGCACGTACCGCTCCAGTAGCCGATCCAGCGCGTCGAAGGTGCGCGGGTCGTTCGGATGGCCGTTGAGGCGCGCGAGATTGCTGCGGAGGTGCTCGGCCACCACCGGCGAGCCGCTCACCACCGAGTTCAGCCGGCGCTTGAGGACCTCCTTCTCCCGGCTGCGCTCCAGCACCTTCGCCTGGGAGGTGTCCCCGCGGGAGGGCAGGTTCTTGAGGCCGGTGACGATGCTCTGCAGCTCCACGTAGTCCGGATGGGACTCGCCGAGCTGCGCCCCCACCTGCTCCACTCCCGGTCCGAGGATGTCCTGGTAGGCGCGCGGGTTCAGCGGCAGCCGGTGATCGAAGTAGCGGAGCCAGATGGTGCCGCCCTGGTACTCCAGCTGCAGCTCGCCCCGGTCCAGCACCACGCCGTACTGGTCGCCGAGGATGGGGAGGAGGACCTTGTTCCGCAGCTCGGCCTTCACCGGGTCCCAGTCGATGTCGAAGAAGTGGGCGTGGACGGCGGCCGGGCCGTTCTCCAGGACGTCCTCCCAGAGACGGTTTCCCGCGGCGATGCCCATGTGGTTGGGGACGGTGTCCAGGACCAGCTTCAGACCGTTGCTGCGGAGGGTGTCGGAGAGCGAGGCGAAGCCCATGGCTCCACCCAGCTCGGGGTTCACCTGGGTGTGATCGACGACGTCGTACCCGTGATTGCTCCCGGGCATCGCGCGGAGGATGGGCGAGGAGTAGAGGTGGCTGACCCCCAGCCGCGCCAGGTAGGGGACGATGGCGGCGGTCCTCGCGAAGTCGAAGTCCCTGTGAATCTGCACCCGGTAGGTCGCCAGCGGGATGTGCTGCTGGCCGAGGAGCTGCTCCCGGGTGCGGAGGTAGAGCGACTCGGCGATGGCGGGCTCCTTCACCGGACGGGATGCGCCGGGCTGGTCGGCTTCTCGGGCCTCCTCGGGCTGGGAATCCATGACTGTCGGGGTGATTAGCGGAGGTCGTCCTGCCTCACGGCCGGCGAATGTGGGGATGCGCGCGCCAGCGAACAATCGCATCGCGCCCGGGTCTGGAATACTCCTCCTTCCGGCTCAACCCTGGCCAGCGAAGGTCACCATTCGCCCATCCGAGGCATACCGGACCCTCTCGCCCTCGAGGCTCGCCAGCGCCGTGCCATTCCCTCCGAGGACCGTCGGGCGACCGGTGGCGGGATCCTCGGCGGTGTAATGCCCGGTGCTCGCATCGCGGCCGGTGATGCAGATCCAGTGCTGCCTCGGGCGGCCCTGCACGTCGTGCACGACCCGGAGCAGCACCGGCCGGCCCGCGTCGAGCTCGCGATCCAGCCGGGCGCAGTCGAGGTCCCCGGGGCAGGCACGCGGTCGTCCGGGAATGGCGGAGCCGGCGGCGCTCCAGTCGAGGAGCGCCCCCTGGAACCCTCCGGAGGCGCGGAGGTGCCGCAGGAGCGCGTCGGGGGTGAGCACCGTTCGGCCGATCCGGCTCAGGGCCATGGCGCAGGCGGTGACGGCGCAGCCGGCCTGGGCGAGCGTGGGCCCCTCTCCGGCGACGCCGAGGCGCTCGGACCGCCAGGCCGGATCCGACTGCCGGAAGCGCGGAGCCCCGGCCGGAGGAGCCGGAGCGGGCTCGGCGGGCAGGCGGCGAATCCAGCGAAGGAGGGCGTTCTCCAGCCGCGTCCGCTGCTCGTCGACCTGCATCCGGAGCGTCCCGGCCCCGTGCCGCAGCGTGCGGCCGGCGACGGAGAGGAGGTCCCCCTCGGTCTGCGCCCGTTCGGCGCGCGGCGGCAGCGTGAGCAGCTGCCCCACCTCGATCCGGTCGGGGTCGTCGATGCCGTTGAGCCGGGCGAGCGTCCGGACCAGCTCGGCGGTGGTGCCTGGGACGCCCTGGCCCTGGAGCTGGCGAGCGACGGCGGAGAGCGTGTCTCCCGGCTGGACGACCCAGCTCGTCGCGTCGGCACGTGGGGAGGAGGGCTCGGGCGAACCGGGAAAGACGGGACGAACGGACATCGAGGGCACCCCGCTGAGAGCGAGATGCACCTGACCGGGTGCACCAGGCGGGCCATCAGCGCGCAGAGGGCGGAGGCGAGCGGTGCACGCCTCGGCGAGGAGCCGCTCGTGGCGAGCGCGTCCATGCTCGAGGACGGAAGGCCGGAGCTCCGGACGGACGAAGGGCCCCGTGGTCGCTTTCGCGCGCCGACCACGGAGCCCCGGGATGCCGGGAACGGGTCCCGGCGGAAGACGTCAGCTGAGGTGCTTGTTGACCAGCTTGGTCATCTCGAACATCGAGACCTGCCTCTTGCCACCGAAGACGGGCTTCAGCTTGTCGTCGGCGTTGATCATCCGCTTCTCCTTGGCGTCCTGGAGACCGTTCTTGCGGATGTAGGCCCACAGCTTCTTGACCACCTCGGTGCGGGGGATCGGCTTGTTGCCGATGACCTGGGCGAGGTCCTCGGACGGCTGCAGCTCCTTCATGAAGGCAGCGTTCGGCTTGCGCTTCGCTCCAGACGACTTCTTCGCCTTCTTCGCGGGCTTCTTGGCGGCCATTCTGTTGGATTCTCCCTCCCCCTCTGTTCAGGGGACGTTGTGCGGCTCGTCGGTCGAGTCGATGGCTTCGGGTTCCTCGAAGCCAAGGCTGGGCGGATATCAAACTTCAGAGGAGAAAACACCCGTGGAGAGCGTTTCCCCCTCTGAAGAATCCTGGAAGGCCCCTCTGACATGGAAGTGCTGATCACCGGAGCGGCCGGGTTCCTGGGGAGCGCCCTGAGCCGGCGGCTGGTGGGGGACGGGCACCACGTCCGGGCCCTGGTGCGTCCCGGAAGCGACGCGTCCTCCCTCGACGGGGTGGCAGTGGAGCGGGTGTCGGGAGACGTGACCGACCCTGGGTCCGTGGCCCGGGCGGTCCAGGGGGCGGAGGTCGTCTTCCATCTTGCCGGGCTGAGGCGGGCTCCGGAGCGCTCGGCGTTCTTCCGGGTGAACGCGGAGGGAACTCGCACCGTGTGTGACACGATGCTCCGGGCCGGGGCGCGGCGAATGGTGCTCGCCGGGTCGCTCGCCGCGGTGGGCCCGTCGCGACCGGACCGACCCCACGTGGAGACGGACCCCTTCGCCCCCGAGGAGTGGTACGGCGAGAGCAAGGCGGAGGCGGAGCGGATCGCCCTGGGGACCGAGGGGCTGGAGACGACGGTGGCCCGGCCGCCGCGGATCGTCGGACCGGGCGATCGCGAGAACCTGGTCTTCTTTCGTCTGGTGAAACGAGGGTTTCGGCTGGAGATCGGGGGCGGGCCGCGGCCGCTCTCGGTGGTGGACGTGGACGACGTGGTGGAGCTGCTCGTGCTGCTCGCCAGGCGGAGGGAGGCGGTGGGCGAGGCCTTCTTCGCCCCGGGGCCGGACCTGACGACGCTGGAGGAGATCCAGGCGCTCGGGGCGGAGGTGCTCGGGGTGAAGACACGGACCATCCGGCTTTCGCCGCGTCGGCTCCAGGCGCTGGCGGCGATGGCCGACGGGTTCAGCCGGCTGACGGGGAAGCACCTGCCCCTGAACCGGAAGCTCGCGCGGCAGCTGCTCGCGCCGGCGTGGACCTGCAGCGGAGAGAAGGCGCGGGCGCGCCTGGGGTGGGTGCCGCGCATCGAGGCCCGGACCTCGATTGCCCGGAGCGCCACGTGGTATCAGGCGAAGGGCTGGCTATGAGCGCCAAGGCGGCTTTCTACGACGTCGACGGAACGCTGGTGAAGACGAACATCGTCCACACCTACGCGTACTACGCGATGAACCGTGGCTCGCTCACCGGCATCGCGGCGCGGACCCTGGCGACGATCGCGCAGATTCCCGTCTACGCCGGGCTGGACCTGCTCAACCGGAAGGCCTTCAACGAGTACTTCTACCGGGCCTACGAGGGCCTGTCCGAGGACCGGCTGATGGTGCTGGGCGAGGACCTCTTCGAGGACGTGCTGAAGGAAGCGATCTTCCCCAAGGCGCAGGACCTCATCGACGAGGCCCGTCGGGCGGGATGCCGGATCGTGCTGATCACCGGGGCGCTCGACTTCACGATCATGCCGCTGGCCCGGCATCTCCGGGCCGACGACGTCATCGCCAACAAGATGCAGTTCGTGGGCGGGGTGGCGACGGGCAAGGTGATCCCGCCGATCATCGAGGGGGCGAACAAGGCGCACGCCATCCGCGAGTACTGCGTGAAGCACCAGCTGCAGCTGGACCAGAGCTTCGCCTACTCGGACAGCTTCAGC
>Ga0207649_10002556_pt1 | contig 10121 bp, 8 predicted proteins | sample KBSC43metaG_FD_184317 | JGI IMG/M metagenome (GOLD analysis project Ga0207649, IMG submission 184317) | Corn rhizosphere microbial communities from Kellogg Biological Station, Michigan, USA - KBS C4-3 metaG (SPAdes) (version 2) | ecosystem: Host-associated > Plants > Roots > Rhizosphere > Soil ... | reverse complement strand
GCGTGCCTGACCCTTGGCGTCGAGGAATCCCGACAGCAGGTCGACCGCTTTCGCTCCCTTGGCAGGAAAGCCGTTGTCGCCGAACGGCACATAGATGACGCGATAGCCCGACACCGGCAGCCGGTTCCATGAGCCGTGTTCGCCAATAAAGGCGCCATTGGCGAATTGCGCGCCAAGCCGCGCCTCGTCAGCGAACGCGAGGCCCAGCGCCGCCACATGCGGACCCAGGGCGTAATCGGGACGCTTCACATATTCCTGCAGCCCGGGATTTTCCGGCTTCACGCGATGATCGGGATAGCCGCCCCAATAGAACCACGGCCAACCGAAATTGTCGCCGGCTTCGACAGCGCTCAGATAATCGGGTGGGCTGTCCGAGCCGAGCATGTCGCGCTCATTGACGACTGTCCATAACGCCTTGGTCTTGGGTTCGAGCGCCAGGCCGTTGGGATTGCGCGTGCCCGCGGCATAGACGCGGAAGGTCTTGGTATCGGGGAAGACCTGAAGAATGTTGGCGCGAAATTTCTCCGCGTCCAGGCCGTTGTCGGCTATGTTGGTCGACGATCCGACCGTCAGATACAGCGTCTTGCCATCCTCGGCGACGATGACGTTGCGCGCCCAATGAAAACCGCCGCCGGGATATTTGATCACCGTTTCCGGCTTGGCATCGATCCTCGTCTGACCCGGCGTGAAGGGATAGCGCACCAGTGCATCGGTATTGGCGACGTAGAGATACGGCCCGAGCAGCGCCATGCCGAATGGCGAGTTGAGTCCGGTCAGGAACGTCTGTTTCACCTCGGCCACGCCGTCGCCGTTCGCGTCGCGCAGCAAGGTGATGCGATTGGCCGAGGGCACGCCGGCGCCGCCTTTGTCGAGCAGATAGTTCATCACCCAGCCGGTGATGCCGCCGCCCTGGCGCGGCGGTGAATTGGTCTCGGCGACAAGAACGTCGCCATTGGGCAGGCGATAAAGCCAGCGCGGATGGTCCAGCCCGGAGGCGAAGGCGTTGACCTTGAGCCCGGCCGCCGCCGTCGGCATCTCGCCTTGTTTCCACCCCACCGCGTCGGGGACCTTGATCGTCGGCCAGATCTGCGCCCGCGCCGGCGTGATGTCCGGCCGGCTGCCGCTGACCGCCGCGACGCTGAGCCGCGCCTCATCGGGCTGGGCAAAATAGAGATAGAGGCCGCCCACCAGGATGAGGACGAGGGCAAGACCGATCAGGATTCGCTGGCGCATGACGGCAGGATAATGGCGGCGGGGGACGGGGGCAATGTTATCCCATCGCGTGACGGGACCGGTGCCGCGACTGCACAAGCGATCCTTGGGCACTGCCAAGCAGAGCTGTATTTCCTATCAAAATACTATGAATTAGAAAGATGCCGTCCGCTCCCTGGACACAAACTGCGGCCCGGCCGTCCCCTAGTAGCCGGGCCGCTTCCCTTGTTTGAACAGTGGTGGCGTTGCGATGGTGGCCGAAAATTTGATCGAGGACGCGTCGGCGGGATTCATCCGGGGCGCCGTTGACGACTTGCGCGATGTGCGGCTCAAATCCCGTGCGCGCCGACAGCCGCCCGCCGTGCGATTCCCGTCGCCTGACGCGCTCGGGCAGGCCATCCGCGATCTGTCTGCCGCCTTGTACCCGCGCCGCCTCGGCGGGTTTCGCGGCCAGTCGGAGCAGGAAGACGCGTTTGTCGCCGCGCGCCTAGCGCACGGGCTCGATATCTTGCGGCAGGAAATCGACGCCGAAATCGCCTATTGGCAGCTGGAGAGCGCGGCGCCGTTCGACGACGACCATGCCGCCACGCTCATCCGCCATTTCGCGGCGACCCTGGCCGACGTCCGGGCCCTGATCGACAGCGATATCGACGCGGCCTTTATCGGCGATCCGGCCGCGCGCAGCGTGGACGAGATCCTGGTGAGCTACCCCGGGGCGATCGCGACGCTGTATCACCGTCTCGCGCACGAGCTCCACACATTGGGCGCGGCGATCGTTGCGCGATCGATTTCGGAACTCGCCAATGCGCGGACCGGTATCGACATCCATCCCGGCGCCGCGATCGGACCGCGCTTTTTCATCGATCACGGAACCGGCGTGGTGATCGGCGAGACAGCGATCATCGGCTCGAATGTCCGGCTCTATCAGCATGTCACGCTCGGCGCGCGCAGCCCGTTATGGGATGCGAGCACGGCGCCGCGCGAACGCTATGCCCGCCACCCGATCGTCGAGGATGATGTCGTCATCTATGCCGGCGCGACGATCCTCGGCCGCGTGACGATCGGCCGCGGCTCGACGATCGGCGGCAATGTCTGGCTGCTCGACGATGTCCTGCCCGAAAGCGTGATCGTCCAACCGGGCGCCATCCGTCTGTACGGCGCGGAGGCCGATGCGCTCGGCGACGCGCTGGCCCGCACCCGGCCGCCGGCGCGGAGGATAGCGTCGTGATCGCGCGGATCAAACTCTCTTTCGGCGCGCAAGTGCTGATCGGCATGGCTGCCGGCCTGGCGGTCGGCCTACTCGCGCGCTCGCTGGGCAGTGCGGCGATCGGTGAGACGACGCATACGATCGGCCAGATCTTCGTCCAATTGCTCAAGGCGCTGGTGCCGCCATTGGTGTTCACTGCGATCGTCGCCTCGGTCGCGGCGTTGCGCACGCTGGAAAATGCCGCCGCGCTGGTTTCCCGGACGTTGTTGTGGTTCGCGGTCACCGCGCTGATCGCGGTGGCGATCGGTATCCTTCTCGGGCTGGCGATCCAGCCGGGGCTGCATGCTTCGGTCGCCGCCGGCATTGCCAAGGCGCCCGGCACGACCGGATCCTGGCTCGATTTCCTCAAAGGGCTGGTTCCTGCCAACGCGCTGGGACTGGGCGCGTCGACAACGGTGACCGACGGCGTCGCGTCGACCGCGGTGTCGTTCAACGTGCTGCAAGTGATCGTCGTCGCGCTTGCAGTGGGCGCGGCCGCGGTCAGGGTCGGCGAGACGGGCAAGGCGTTCCTGGCGTTCAACGCGTCGGCGCTGGCGATCTTCCGTCGGTTGCTGCGCTGGGTGATCGCGCTCACGCCGATCGGTAGCGCGGCGCTGATCGCCGATGCGCTGGTCCGCTATGGCTGGGATGCGCTGTCGTCGCTCGGGGCATTCGCGATCGCCGTCTATGCCGGCCTGGTGATCGTCCTGCTGCTGGTCTATCCGACGATCCTGGTGGCCAACGGGCTCAATCCGCTGCGCTTTTTCGCGGGTGCCTGGCCGGCGATCCAGCTCGGTTTCCTGTCGCGCTCGTCGGTCGGAACGCTGCCGGTGACCGAGAACGTGACGGAGCGGCGGCTGGGCGTGCCCCAAGCTTATGCCGCCTTCGCGGTACCGCTGGGCGCGACCACCAAGATGGACGGGTGCGCGGCGATCTATCCCGCGATCTCGGCGATCTTCGTCGCGCAATTCTATGGCATTCCGCTGCACCTCGGCGATTACGGCTTGATCGCTTTCGTCTCGGTGATCGGATCAGCGGCGACCGCCGGGCTCACTGGCGCGACGGTGATGCTGACGCTGACGCTCTCGACCCTGGGCCTGCCGCTCGAGGGCGCGGGTCTGTTGCTGGCGATCGACCCGATCCTCGATATGGGCCGCACCGCGGTCAACGTGGCGGGTCAGGTATTGGTGCCGACCATCGTGGCGAAGCGCGCCGGAATATTAGACGAGGCTGCCTATCGGGGTTCGCCCCTTTCGATGGGCGCCAAGGCGGTCGCCTAGGGCCGGCAACTCGCCCAAACAGAAGCCGCCGGCGCCAAGGGGGGAGGGGGCGCCGGCGGCTCTATTCGCCCGGCCGATACTAGGGCCAGGCGGGACGGTTCGACCTCAGGCGAGATCGTAGCGATCGGCGTTCATCACCTTGGTCCAGGCCTTGACGAAATCGTCGACGAACTGGTCGCCGGCATCGGCCGAGGCATAGACTTCGGACAAAGCACGCAGCTCCGAATTGGAGCCGAACACCAGGTCGGTGCGTGTGCCGGTCCATTTCTGCGCACCGGTATGGCGGTCGGTGCCGGCGAATTCTTCGTCCGCAGTGCCGTCGACCTGCTTCCACGCCGTGCTCATGTCGAGCAGGTTGACGAAGAAGTCGTTGGTCAGCTGGCCCGGCCGGTTGGTGAACACGCCGTGTTTCGAGCCACCATGATTGGCGCCGATCACGCGCAGGCCGCCGACCAGCACGGTCATTTCCGGCGCCGATAGGCCGAGCAACTGGGCACGGTCGATCAGCAATTCCTCGGTCGGTACGTTGAATTTGACCTGCAGATAATTGCGGAAGCCGTCGGCGCGCGGCTCGAGCACCGCAAAGCCTTCCACGTCGGTCTGTTCGGCGGTCGCGTCGCCGCGGCCGCTGGTAAACGGCACCGTCACGCTGCGGCCGGCAGCTTTTGCGGCCTGCTCGACCCCGACATTGCCACCGAGCACGATCAGGTCGGCGATGCTGACCTTGGCCGCACCGCCGAAATCGGCCTGGATGCCTTGATAGACCTGGAGCACCTTGGCGAGTTCGGCCGGCTCGTTGACGTCCCAGTCCTTTTGCGGTGCGAGGCGGATACGCCCACCATTGGCGCCGCCGCGATGGTCCGAACCGCGCCAGGTCGAGGCGGACGCCCAGGCGGTCTTCACGAGTTGCGCGATAGTGAGGCCCGAATCGGCGATCTTGCCCTTGAGTGTGGCGATATCGCCGTCGCTCAGCTTGGGTCCCGCAGGGATCGGATCCTGCCAGATCAGATCTTCCGCCGGCACGTCGGGGCCGAGATAGCGCGCCTTAGGTCCCATGTCGCGATGGCACAATTTGAACCAGGCGCGGGCGAAAGTGTCGGCGAAATAGGCCGGGTCGGCGCGGAACTTCTCCATCACCTTGCGGTATTCAGGGTCCATCTTCAGCGCCATGTCGGCGGTCGTCATCATCGTCGGCACCTTGACGCCAGGCGTGTGCGCCTTGGGTGCCAGCGTTTCGGCCGGGTCGCCGACCGGGTGCCATTGCTTCGCGCCGGCGGGGCTGCGCGTCAGCTCGTAGTCGTGATCGAGCAGCATGTCGAAATAGAGCATGGTCCACTCGGTCGGCTTCGGCGTCCACGATCCCTCGATGCCGGACGTGATCGCGTGGTCGCCGATGCCGCTCTCATGTCCCGACTGCCAGCCGAGGCCTTGCTGCGCGATGTCGGCGCCTTCCGGCGCGGCCCCGACCAGGCTGGCGTCGCCCGCGCCATGCGCCTTGCCGAAGGTGTGGCCGCCGGCGGTGAGTGCCGCGGTCTCCTCGTCGTTCATGCCCATGCGGTGGAAAGTCTCGCGGATGTCGCGTGCCGACTTCAGCGGATCGGGCACGCCGCCCGGTCCTTCCGGATTGACGTAGATCAGGCCCATCTGGATCGCGGCAAGTGGGCTTTCGAGCGCGCGGCCTTCCTCTTCGTCGATCCGGGTCTTGCTGTTGGGGCTGCCGACCCATTCTTCCTCGGTGCCCCAATAGATGTCGCGTTCGGGCTCCCACACGTCGGCGCGGCCGCCGCCAAAGCCGAACACCGGCCCGCCCATCGATTCGATGGCGACGTTGCCGGCCAGGATCATCAGGTCCGCCCAGCTGAGCTTGCGGCCGTATTTCGCCTTGATCGGCCAGAGCAGACGACGGGCCTTGTCGAGATTGCCATTGTCCGGCCAGGAATTGAGCGGAGCGAAGCGCTGCTGGCCGGCATTGGCACCGCCGCGGCCGTCGCCGGTGCGATAGGTGCCGGCGGAATGCCAGGCCATGCGGATGAAGAAGGGGCCGTAATGTCCGTAATCGGCCGGCCACCAGGGCTGGCTGTCGGTCATCAGCGCGGTCAGGTCGCGCTTGACCGCGGCGAGATCGAGCGACTTGAACTCCTTCGCGTAATCGAAGTCGTCGCCCATCGGATTGCCGCTGATCCCCTTCTGATGAAGGATGTCGAGCGAGAGGTGGTTGGGCCACCAGTCGCGGTTGGTTCGGCCGAGCAAGCTGCGCAGCGCCGCGGGTTCCTTGTTCGGATCGCTCAGCGGGCTACCTTCGGTTACAGCATCCATCTCGTTCTTCCTCTCGTTCGCGCCGATGCGCTCGGCGCTGGGGCTCTATCGGATCGGGTGCGCAGCCGGACGACGGCGCGCCCATCGGTTGTGGCTCGTGTGGCGACGCGCTGCAATCATTTATGCGATGAGTTAATCTGATCTCCGCGAGCGGAAAAATCGATCAGTGGCGTCCCGTCTCGCCGAAGCCTTTGCTTTGGCGCTCGTTCTGCCGGCCGACCTTGAACGCGGGGCGCGCGCGAGTAGAAGCACCGCCATGAAACCCGTCATCTTCGGCCTGTCCGGCCTGACTCTTACCGACGACGAACGCGCCTTCTACAAGGACGCCGATGCCGCCGGGTACATATTGTTCAAGCGCAACATCGAGAATCGCGAGCAGGTCCGCGCACTGACCGACAGCCTGCGCGAGCTGACCGGGCGCGACGAACTGCCGATCCTGATCGATCAGGAAGGGGGCAGGGTGCAGCGGATGCAGCCGCCCGAATGGCCGCAATTTCCCGCGGGACCCGATTTCGACAGGCTCTACGACATCGCGCCGATGAGCGCGATCGAGGCGGCGCGGGTCAACGCCCAGGCGACCGCGTTGATGCTGGCGGAGGTCGGCGTCAATGTCGATTGCTGGCCATTGCTCGATGTCAGTCAGCGCGACACGACCGAGGCGATCACCATCCGCGCGCTGGGCCATGAACCGATGCGCGTCGCGGCGATGGGCAAGGCGATCGTCGAAGGACTGCGCGCCGGTGGCGTGGTCGGGGTGGTCAAGCACATGCCGGGCCACGGCCGCGCGGTGGTCGATACGCATTTCCATCTGCCGACCGTCACCGCGTCGGAGGAGGAACTGGAGATCGATCTCGAGCCGTTCCGCCGGTTGGCGGACGCGCCGATGGGAATGACCAGCCATATCGTGTTCCAGACCTGGGATCCCGAACGCCCCGCGACCATGTCGCCGGTGATCGTCGAACAGGTGATCCGCGGCAAGATCGGCTTCGACGGGCTGTTGATGACCGACGATATCGACATGAAGGCCTTGTCGGGAACCGCAGGCGAGAAGGCCGCGGGAGCGATCGCGGCCGGATGCGATATCGTGCTCGATTGCTGGGGGCGGATGGACGAGATGCGCGAGATTGCCTCGCTGCTCAATGACATGCCGGCCAAGTCGCTCGAACGGCTCGACCGTGCGATGGCGACGGTGCGGGGAGTCGCGCCGCAGGGCGATTTCGCGGAATTGATCGCCAAGCGGGATGAGTTGCTGGCCTTGGCCTAAACCCACACCGTCATGCCGGGCTTGTTCCGGCATCCAACGTGCAACAACGGCTGGATTCCGTTGTGGAGGGTTGGACCCCGGGACGAGCCCGGGGTGATGACGGATTTAGTGGGCGGCTTTATCCACAACACTCCGCGCGCCCGACTTTCGCGCTCGCGACGAACCTGTCTAAAAGCGTCCCAATGGACGCCGCCGACGACACGCTGACGCTCGACATCGAGGGATGGGAAGGCCCGCTCGATCTCCTGCTCGCGCTCGCCCGGTCGCAAAAGGTCGACCTCAAGCAGATTTCGATCCTGCAACTGGTCGAGCAATATCTCTCCTATATCGAGCATGCCCGCACGCTGAAGCTCGAAGTCGCGGCCGATTACCTCGTGATGGCCGCGTGGCTGGCCTATCTCAAATCGGCGCTGTTGTTGCCGCGCGATCCGGAGATCGAACCGAGCCCCGAGGAGCTGGCGCTGCGGCTGCAGATGCGGCTCGAGCGGCTCAACGCGATGCGCGATGCCGGCGCGCGGCTGCTCGCGCGCGACCGGATCGGCCGCGACGTCTTTCGCCGCGCCGTGCCCGAGGGATTGCGCACGGTGCGCAAGGCGCAATGGCAGGCCGAGATTTACGACCTGATCGCCGCTTACGGCCAGATCAACGCGCGCAATCGTCCGGTCTTCCACGTCGTCCATGACCGGTTGGTGATGACGCTGGATGCCGCGCTCGAACGCGTGTCGCAGTTGCTCGGCGAACGGATCGATTGGGCGACGATCGAAAGCTTCCTGCCCGACAGTCTGGACAGCGCGTTTCGCAAGTCCGCGCTCGCCTCCAGTTTCGTCGCAGCACTTGAGCTCGCGCGGATGGGCAAGGCCGAATTGCGCCAGAAATCGGCATTCGCGCCGCTCTATCTCAAGGCGACCAGCGAAAGAGCGGAGGCATGACGACCGACCCCGACGATCCGATCCGCGCGGTCGAAGCGGTGCTGTTCGCCGCCGAGGAGCCGCTGACCATCGATCTGATCCGCGCGCATGTCGGCGAGCACATTGACGTTCGCGGCGCGCTGGAGCGGATCACCGAAGATTATGCCGGCCGCGGGATCGAACTGGTCCGGCGCGGCGATCGCTGGCATTTCCAGACCGCAGGCGACCTCGCGCATTTGCTGCGCCGCGACCGTGAGGAGCCGCGCAAGCTGTCGCGCGCGGCGATCGAGACCCTGGCGATCACCGCCTATCACGAGCCCGTGACTCGCGCCGAGATCGAGGCGATTCGCGGCGTTCAGATCAGCAAAGGAACGCTCGACGTACTGATGGAAGCGGGATGGGTGCGACCGGCTGGCCGGCGTGAGACGCCCGGGCGGCCGCTCACTTTTGCCACGACTCCCGAATTTCTCACTCATTTCGGGCTCGCCAGCCGCCGCGACTTGCCAGGGATCGACGATCTGCGCGCCGCCGGGCTGCTCGACCCGATCGACCTCGCCATAGCCGAATTATCAGTCGCCGGCGGAGCCGAGGACGGCAGCGAGGAACAAGTGGAAAATGACGGCGATCAGGACTAGATAGCGTTTACGCCTTTGGGAGATTTTGTGATGGGTAGTTTCAGCCTGGTTCATTGGCTGATCTTCGGTGTGATCGCGATCCTGGTCCTGGGTGGGGGCCGGTTCTCGAACATGATGGGTGACGTGGCCAAGGGCATCAAGCAGTTCAAGAAGGGCATGGCGGAGGAAGATGACGCCATCCCGCCGAGCCGGATCGAGGCCAAGCGGCAGACCGATCCCACGATCGATGCCGCCGCCGAGCGTGTCCGCGACGCCGAACGCTAAAAGCCGCCGGAGAGGTATCCGGCCGTGATCCTGGACATAGCCCCGACCGAATTGCTGGTATTGGGGGGAGTGGCGCTGCTCGTCATTCCACCCAAGGACTTGCCGCGCGCGATGCGCTTTGCCGGACAATGGATCGGCAAGGCACGCGGGCTGGCGCGCCAGTTCCGCTCGGGTTTCGACGACATGATCCGCGAAGCCGAATTCGCGGAAATGGAAAAGAAGTGGAAGGCGGAGAATGAGCGTATCATGCGCGAATTTCCGCAGACCGTCGACATGGCCGCGTTGATGGCGCCCAAGCCGCAGGACGCAATGGGTACCGAGGTCTATTCGGATCCAGGTCCGGTGATGGTCGAGCAGCCGGTGATCGCGGCGGAACCGGAGAGCATTGCGCCCGAGCCTGCGCCCGTGCCCGCGCCGAAACCGGCCGCCCGCAAGTCGCGCGCAAAAGCCACGACGCAGATGTCGCTGGATACGTTCGAGCCGGCCGTACCGAAACCTCGTGCGCGTCGATCCAAGGCGGACGCATCCACCGAATCGCCGGACGAGTAATCCGATGAGTGACGAGGACGATATCGACGCCAGCCGAGCGCCATTGCTCGATCACCTGGTCGAATTGCGCAAGCGCCTACTCATCAGTCTCGGCACCTTGGCGGTGTTGTTCGGCGTCTGTCTCTATTTCTTCGAACCGATCTTCGCGGTTCTGGTCCATCCGCTGGTCACGGCCGGCTTTCCGAAGCTGATCTACACCTCTCCATACGAGATGTTCTTCGTTCAGTTGAAGGTCGCGTTCTTCGCGGCGATGATGCTTGCTTTCCCGGTCATCGCCAATCAGCTGTGGCAGTTCGTGGCGCCCGGCCTCTATCGCAAGGAGAAGCGCGCGCTGCTGCCGTTCCTGCTGGCGACGCCGGTGCTGTTCGGCTTGGGGGCGAGCTTCGCTTATTTCTTCGCGGTGCCGGGCGCGCTCCATTTCCTGCTCGGCTATCAGGGAAACGTCGG
>Ga0207649_10002551_pt1 | contig 10140 bp, 7 predicted proteins | sample KBSC43metaG_FD_184317 | JGI IMG/M metagenome (GOLD analysis project Ga0207649, IMG submission 184317) | Corn rhizosphere microbial communities from Kellogg Biological Station, Michigan, USA - KBS C4-3 metaG (SPAdes) (version 2) | ecosystem: Host-associated > Plants > Roots > Rhizosphere > Soil ... | reverse complement strand
GACAGCCAGCCGCGCTTCTTCGCCTATCTGTCGCTGTTCACCTTCGCGATGCTGATGCTGGTGACCGCCGACAACCTCGTCCAGATGTTCTTCGGCTGGGAAGGAGTCGGCCTCGCCTCCTATCTCCTGATCGGCTTCTGGTATTACAAGCCGTCGGCCAACGCGGCGGCGATGAAGGCGTTCATCGTCAACCGGGTCGGCGATTTCGGCTTCAGCCTCGGAATCTTCGGCACCTTCCTGGTGTTCGGAACGGTCTCGATCCCGGCGATCCTCGCCGCCGCGCCCGGAATGGCGGGCTCCTCGATCGGCTTCCTCGGCGGCCGCTTCGATACGATGACCTTGCTCTGCATCCTCCTGTTCATCGGAGCGATGGGCAAGTCGGCGCAGCTCGGCCTCCACACCTGGCTGCCGGACGCGATGGAGGGTCCGACCCCGGTCTCCGCCCTGATCCACGCGGCGACGATGGTGACGGCGGGCGTGTTCATGGTCTGCCGCCTGTCGCCGATGTTCGAGACCAGCCACACGGCGACCAACCTCGTCATCTTCGTCGGCGCCGCGACCGCCCTGTTCGCGGCGACGGTCGGGACGGTTCAGAACGACATCAAGCGGGTGATCGCCTATTCGACCTGCTCGCAGCTCGGCTACATGTTCATGGCCGCGGGGGTCGGCGCCTATTCGGCGGCGATGTTCCACCTCTTCACCCACGCCTTCTTCAAGGCGCTTCTGTTCCTCGGCGCCGGATCGGTGATCCACGCCATGCACCACGAGCAGGACATGCGCTTCTACGGCGGGCTTCGGAAGCAGATCCCGCTCACCTTCTGGGGGATGATGGCCGGCACCCTGGCGATCACCGGAGTGGGTATCGAGGGCGTGTTCGGCTTCGCCGGCTTCTATTCCAAGGACGCGATCATCGAGAGCGCCTGGGCGCACGGAACGACGCTCGGCGGCTTCGCCTTCTTCGTGGGGGTATTCGCGGCGCTTCTGACCAGCTTCTATTCCTGGCGGCTGATGTTCCTGACCTTCTGGGGCAAGCCGCGCTGGGCGGCGTCCGAGCATATCCAGCACGCCCTCCACGACTCGCACGGCCATCACGACGATCATCCGGACGCGGAAGATGCCGGCCACGACACGAGGCCGCATGAGGTGGGCGCCGACCAGGTGCCCGCCGGCACCGGCGGCTACCATCCGCACGAAAGCCCGTGGGCGATGCTCCTGCCGCTGGCGGTGCTGTCGGTGGGGGCGATCTTCGCGGGAATGGCGTTCGGCCACTGGTTCATCGAGCCGGAGGGCGCTCCGTCCTTCTGGGCGGGCAGCGTGGCGTTCAGCCACGAGCTCGCCGAGCGGGCGCACCACGCGCCCTTGTGGGTCAAGCTGGCGCCGGCGGTCGTGATGATCCTCGGCTTCGCCGTCGCCTTCTTCGCCTATATACGAAGCACGGACATACCGCGGCGCTTCGTCGGCCAGTTCGGCATCCTCTACGCCTTCCTCTACAACAAATGGTATTTCGACGAGATCTACAACGTGCTGTTCGTACGCTCCTCGGTCTGGCTCGGCCGGTTCTTCTGGAAGAAAGGCGACGAGGGGACGATAGACCGTTTCGGCCCGGACGGCGCGGCGACGGCGGTTCGGATGGGCAATGTCGTCACGGCGCGGATCCAGACCGGCTATCTCTACACCTACGCGCTGGTGATGCTGCTCGGCCTCGCCGCCGCCGTCACCTGGGTGATGGCGCGATGACGGGCCCCTTCGTCATCCCGGCGAAGGCCGGGATCCCGGCGGGTGAAGAACGCCCGCGCCTTTCACCCGCTGGGGCCCCGGCCTTCGCCGGGGCGACGGGAAAAGCATGACCGGACTCCCCATCCTCTCGATCCTGCTCGCGGTGCCGATGATCGGCGCGCTCGCCTGCCTGTTCGTGTCGGCGCCGGCGGCGCGGTGGATCGCGCTCGGCGCGACCCTGCTCGACCTGCTGCTCGGAATCTGGCTGTGGAGCGCCTATCAGATTGGCGGGCCGCAATGGCAGTTCGTCGAATTCAGCCCGGCCTTCGGCAATTTCGCCTGGGCGCTCGGCATAGACGGCATCGCCCTGATGCTGATCATGCTCTCCGTCTTCCTGATGCCGATCTGCATCCTCGCCAGCTGGACCTCGGTGACGAAGCGGGTCCCGGAATATATGGCGGCGTTCCTCGCCATGGAGACGATGATGATCGGCGTCTTCATGGCGCAGGACATCTTCCTCTTCTACATCTTCTTCGAAGCCGGCCTGATCCCGATGTTCCTGATCATCGGAATCTGGGGCGGGGCCGAGCGGATCTACGCAAGCTACAAATTCTTCCTCTACACTTTGCTCGGCTCGGTGCTGATGCTGGTCGCGATGCTGTGGATGGTGAACTTCGCCGGCACGACCTACATACCGCGCCTCCTGGTCACCGACTTCCCGCCGCACGCCCAGACCTGGCTGTGGCTCGCCTTCTTCGCCAGCTTCGCGGTCAAGATGCCGATGTGGCCGGTCCACACCTGGCTTCCCGACGCCCACGTCCAGGCGCCGACCGCCGGCTCGGTCATCCTCGCCGGCGTGCTCCTGAAGCTCGGCGGCTACGGCTTCGTCCGCTTCTCGCTGCCGATGTTCCCGGAAGCCTCGGCCCAGCTGATCTGGATCGTCTTCGGATTGAGCATGGTGGCGATCGTCTACACCTCGCTGGTGGCGCTGGTGCAGCGCGACATGAAGAAGCTGATCGCTTATTCCTCGGTCGCCCACATGGCGTTCGTCACGATCGGCATCTTCACCTTCAACCGCCAGGGGATCGAGGGCGCGCTCATCGTCATGCTCTCCCACGGCCTGGTGTCGGGCGCGCTCTTCCTGTGCGTCGGAGTGATATACGACCGGCTGCACACCCGCGAGATCGGGCGGTACGGCGGACTTTCGAACAACATGCCGGCTTATGCCGTGCTGTTCCTGCTCTTCACCATGGCGTCGGTCGGGCTTCCCGGAACCGGCGGCTTCGTCGGCGAATTCCTGAGCCTCCTGGGCGCCTACCGCGCCTCGAGCCTCGTCGCCTTCGTCGCGACCACGGGCATCATCCTCGGCGCCGCCTACATGCTCTACCTCTACTGGCGGGTCGCCTACGGGACGAGCCGCAACGCGGACGCCGCGGCCATGCCGGACTTGAACGCGCGCGAGCTGGCCTCGCTCGGCGCGATCGCGGCGGTCGTGCTGTGGATGGGAGTCTATCCGGAGAGCTTCCTGGCGCCGATGCGGCGGGACGTCGGGGTGCTCGTCGAGCGGGTCCATCGCGCGGCCCCGAAGGGGGATTCGGCGGTTGCCCGCGGACCGCGCCGAGCGCCGGTCGTCATCGATGCGGAGGGCCACCGGTGATGCCGTCGAATATCGTCATCCCAGCGAAGGCTGGGGCCCCAGCGGGTGGAAACCATCCGCGTTCTTCACCCCCTGGGGCCCCAGCCTTCGCTGGGGCGACGGTCTAAGATGCTCGACTCGCTTCGCCTTACCCTGCCGGAGATCATCCTCTCCACCGCGGCGCTCATCCTTCTGCTCGTCGCCGCGTGGCGCGAGGATCGCGCGGCGCGGGCGATCACCTGGGCCGCCGTCGCGGCCCTGGCCGCGGCCGCGGTGGCCATCCCGGGCTATTACGGGCGCCCGGTCTACGGCTTCGGCGGCCTGTTCGTCTCCGACGCTTTCTCCGCCTTCGCCAAGGTGGTGATCTATATCGGCGCCGCGGTCTCGCTGATCGCGGCGAGCGGCTGGTTCAGCCGCGATTCCGACTACAAGGCCGAATATCCGGTCCTCATCCTGCTCTCGACGGTCGGGATGGGAATGATGGTCTCGGCGTCCGACCTGCTCACCCTCTATGTCGGCCTCGAGCTCCAGAGCCTCGCCGCCTATGTGCTCGCCTCCTTCCAGCGGCAGGACACGCGCTCGGCCGAGGCGGGGCTCAAATATTTCGTGCTCGGCGCGCTCGCCTCGGGAATCCTGCTCTACGGGATCAGCCTTCTCTACGGCTTCACCGGCTCGACCATGTTCGGCGACATCGCGGTGTCGATCGCGCACCAGAAGAGCGCGGCCGGGGGGCTCTCCAACGGCACCCTGTTCGGCCTCGTCTTCGTTCTCGCCGGGATCGCCTTCAAGGTCTCGGCCGTGCCGTTCCACATGTGGACTCCCGACGTCTACGAGGGCGCTCCGACCCCGGTCACCGCCTTCTTCGCCTCGGCGCCCAAGGTCGCCGCCATGGCGCTGCTCACCCGAGTCGGAATCCAGGCCCTGGGGCCGGCGGCCTTCGAGTGGCGGCAGATCATCATCTTCATGGCGCTGGCCTCCACCATCCTCGGCGGCGTGGCGGCGATCGGCCAGCCCAACATCAAGCGGCTGCTCGCCTACAGCTCGATCAACAATGTCGGCTTCGCGCTGATCGGGCTCGCCGCCGCGACGCGCGACGGAGTCGCGTCGGTGCTGTTCTACATGGCGGTCTATATCGTCATGACCCTGGGCGCGTTCCTGGTCGTGCTTCGGATGCGCGGCGAGGACGGCCATGCCGTGGAGACGGTCGCTTCCCTGTCGGGCCTGTCGCGGACCCGCCCGATGCTGGCGCTGGCGATGGCGACCTTCATGTTCAGCCTCGCCGGAGTGCCGCCTTTGTTCGGCTTCTGGCCGAAGTTCCTGGTGTTCAACGCCGCCGTCAAAGCGGATCTGACCTGGCTTGCCGCGGTCGGGATCGCGACGTCGGTGATCAGCGCTTATTATTATCTGCGGATCGTCAAGACGATGTATTTCGACGATCCGGCGCCGGCCTTCGGCCCGACCCGCGACGTGCCCCAGTGGGCCTTGATCCTGCTCTCGGCCTTGTTCGTCTCGCCGCTCGGCTATTTCGCGATACCGTGGCTCGGCGCGGCGGCAAGCAACGCGGCGGGCGCCCTCTTCTGATCCGTACGGTCGCCCTGACGGGCTCCACCAACGACGACATGGCCGCGCTCGCCCGCGAAGGGGCGGAGGAAGGAATGTGGCTGCGCGCCGAGCGGCAGAGCGGGGGAAGGGGCCGTCAGGGCCGCGAATGGCGCTCGCCGCCCGGAAACCTCCACGCCAGCACCCTGGTCCGCCTTCGGGCCGGGGAACCGCCGGCGCCGAGCCTCGCCCTGGTCGCCGCGGTCGCGCTTCACGAGGTCGCCGCCGCCTTCGCGCCCGGAGCGCCGATCCTGATCAAGTGGCCCAACGATCTCCTCGCCGGCGGCGCCAAGCTGTCGGGCATCCTGCTCGAGCGCGAGGGGGAGGCGGTGACGGTCGGCTTCGGGGTCAACCTCGCCGCGCATCCCGACGACGTTCTTCGCCCGGCGACCAGCCTCGCCGCCCTTACCGGTAGCGCGCCGGACCCGGCCGCTTTCCTCGACGTCCTTGCCGGCGCCTTTTCACGCTGGCTGGGGCGGTGGCGGGGAGAGGGCGTTGCGCCGGTGCGCGCCGCCTGGCTTGCCGCCGCGCATCCGCCGGGCACGGCCTTGTCGACCCGACTGCCGGGCGGAACGGCGGTGGAGGGGCTGTTCGACGGCCTCGACCGGAACGGAGCGCTCCGCCTCCGCCTCGCCGACGGAACGGTCGAGACGGTGCATGCCGGCGACGTGTTCCTGATCTAGGGTCGATCCTGGTCGAACCGTTTCCCGGCGAAGGCCGGGACCCAGCTCTATCCGCCTGTGGCGCTGGGCCCCGGCTTTCGCCGGGGAACAGGCAGTTCCAGGGTCGATCCTGGCCGGTGGAACCGTTTCCCGGCGAAGGCCGGGACCCAGCTCTGTCCGCCTGTGGCGCTGGGCCCCGGCTTTCGCCGGGGAACAGGCAATTCCAGGATCGATCCTGGCCGGTGGAACCGTTTCCCGGCGAAGGCCGGGACCCAGCTCTGTCGCGCTTGTGGCGCTGGGCCCCGGCTTTCGCCGGGGGACAGGCAGTTCCAGGGTCGATCCTGGTCGGTCGAACCGTTTCCCGGCGAAGGCCGGGATCCGGCTCTGTCCGCTTGTGGCGCTGGGCCCCGGCTTTCGCCGGGGAACAGGCAGTTCCAGGGTCGATCCTGGTCGGTCGAACGGTTTCCCGGCGAAGGCCGGGACCCAGCTCTGTCCGCTTGTGGCGCTGGGCCCCGGCCTTCGCCGAGGAACAGGCAATCTCGTCGCGTCGGGACCGGATCCCGATCAGGGCGCCTTGGGGGTCGTGTCGATGAGCAGGTCGAGCTGGCCCTGGCAGCCCTTCTCGATCAGGCCCGAGGCGATCCGGCCGAGATCCTCGGGGACGGCGGGCAGCCGGGCGAAGCGGATCCGGCTGGTGTCGCCGCTGGTCGAGAGGGTGAGGCCATATTCGATCCCCTCGGCGACGGCCGCCTTGCCCGGCCAGGGGAGGGTGGCCTGCCCCGCCGGCCAGTCGACCGTCGCCGCCGCGCCGCCCGAGGCCGGCTTGAGGGTCAGTCGAGCCGCCTCGGTGGAATCCGGGCGCCACAGCACCACCTTGGCGGGATCGGCGAGGCAGACGGTGCCGCTCTGGCTGACGTCGACCTCCCACAGGCTCGGGCTCTCGATCTCGCCGCTGCGCATCGCTCCGAAGCGGGCGCGGGGGTTGAACGCGGCGATACCGCCTCCGCCGCCGAGCGTGAAATTGCCAGGGCCGCGAAGCACCCTTGTTCCGGCGGCGACGAGGACGGTGACGACGTCCCCCGGCTTCAGGGCGACCGGAGCCTTTTCGGGCAGGGTCTTGCCGGGCGCATAGACCTTGGCGGAGGGGCCGGCGGAGCGCAGGACGAGCGGCGCGGCGTCGGCGGCGGCGGCGGGCGCCAGAGCGGCGAGGGCGGCCAAGGCGGCGAGAGGGGCGGGACCGGAACGGATCATGGCGGGGTTCCTCAATTCATCATCTTGGTCGCGACGTTGTAGCGCAGCGCTTCGTCGCGGGTGAGGCAGCGGCGGGTCGAGCGGTCTTCGCCGGCGGCGCCGACCGCCTTTTGCTTGTACATGACGTCGGTCAGAAGCTTTCGCGACACGCCCATTCGGATCAGGAAATCATTGTCCTCGCTGGCGAGCATGGCGGAATCCTGCTCGACGTCGGCGACGACGGCGATCGCCTTGTCGCCGCCGGCGGCGAGCTGGCCCTTGAGCGCCTCGCGGTCCGCGGTGTGGGTGAACATGTGGACCACGAACAGCCCGCCTTCGTCCACGAACCGGGCGATCCCGCCCATGAAGACGAAGTTGCAGGCCGAGAAGCAGGCCCAGCCCTTCGGGATCCGGGTCGGAAGGCCGGCGTCGCGGATGATCTTGCCCGCGGCGTTGCCGGCGCGGGCGTCGCCGCCGGGCGAACGGATCCAGATCTCCTCGACATTGGTGTTCTGGGCGAGCGCGGCCTTGAGGCGGTCCGGAACGCCCTCGTCGATGGCGCCCTCGGCGCGCAGGATGGGATGGCCGTCCACCGTTTCGGGCGTGAAGCGCATCTGCCGGTAGGTCGACCAGTTGAGGCTCTTCGGGCAGGTCGGATTGGCCGCGTCCATGGTGCCCGGCTGAGCGGGCGCCGGCTGGCCCAGGGCGAGGCAGAGCAAGGCGGCGAGCGCGGGCGGCCGGCGCATGCCGTCAGACCCGCCGGTAGCCGCCGCCGCCGGGCGGCCGGCACATCTTCTTGGGAACGGTGGTCTCCTCGCCGTCGACGATGACGACGTCGCTGACCGTCATGCATTGCGATCCGTCGGCGAGCTTCTCCTGGCCGGTGACGGTGGAGGAACCGGATACGTTGGAGCGGCTCTCGCTGTGCCAGGAGGAAGTCGTTCCGACCCCGCCGCGAATCGCCTCGTTGGTCGCGGTCGCCGCCTGCTGCTGCTCCTTGCAGTCGAGGAGGGCGGCGATCGCGTCCGACAGCAGCTCGGAGGTGGGAAGCCCGATTCCGCCGACGCTGGTGGGGACCCCGGCGCGCGAGGCGAGGCCGCCGAGGAAGCCGCCGATGGCGGAGTTGCGATGCTTCTTGGCGGTGGTGCACTGGCCGTTGGCCTGCCGGTCCTGCGCCAAGGCCGGAGCCGCGGCGGCGAGCGGGGCGAGGGCCAGCGGAAGCGAGATCAGAACAACGCGCAACATCAGTGACTTCCCCTCCCCAGGTTCGGCCGCGAAACTACGCCGCGCTCTTGCCGGGGTCAATCGAGAGCCGCGCCGCGAGCGCCTCGATCTGGCGCTGCTGGCGGGCGAGGGCGCCGGCGACCTCGGCCTCCTTCTTCTCGCGGCTGAGCACCAGCCAGAGCGCGTTGGCGACCGGTCGGGCGACCTCCTTCAAGGCGTTGAGCTCGGCCGAGCTGATCGACGAGCAGTCGGGCCGGGGCCCGATCAGGAGGAAGCCGAGGCAGGTGCCGTCGGCCAGCTTCAAGGGGACCCGGATCGGGAAGACCGGATCGCCGCCCTCGAAATGCGGCGCGCATTCGGGGTCGAGCGGGCAGCCGTCGCGCCATTGCCGGACCTCGTCCTCGCTCGCGCCCCGGGCGGCGAGGACCCGATCGCCGGCGATGGCGGCGACCCGGATCGCCCGAACCCCCGCCTCGACCCGGTCGAACACCTCGTCCAGGAGCTCGCACAGGGTGGCGACGTGGCGCAGATCGCGAAGGCAGTCGGGCAGGTCCTCGCGAAGCTCGACGAGCCGGCGGTGGAAGCGCCGCTCGGTCCAGGCCTGCACCCGCTCGTAGACCGGGTTGATGAGGATGGTCGAGAGGGCGGCGGCGGCGACCGGTCCGGTCGAGCCGGAGCTCTGGCCGAACTCGTTCTGGACGAACTGCTTCATCGCCTCGATCACCGCCTCGAACAGGGTGGCGATGAGGAGCATGATGACGGCGATCGACGCGGAGCGGGTGATCACCGACTCGGCGTCGTAGAGCCGGTATTTGAGAAGCGCGACGAGCAGCCCGAGCTGGAGGAGGAGGAAGGCCACGCCGAAGGAGAGGCCGGCGAGAAGCTCGAGGGTGAGCTGCTGGCCGAGGCTTCCGACCTGAAGCTTCATCATGTCCGAGCCGAGCGAGACGGCGAGGAAGATCGCATAGCCCGAAAAGCCGAACAGCGCCCATTTGAGCTGCTGGCGCTCGTCGCCGCGCCCGATTTGCCGGAGCCGGTAGAGAAGGGTCGCGACGCTCGCCGCCATCCACGCGACGAGCACCCAGCGATAGGTGTCGCCCTGGAGGAAGAAGAGAAGAGGAAGCGCCGCGATCAGGGCGAGGACCGGCCGGGGCGTCAGCCGGCCGTGCGGGAAAAGCAGGATTCCGGCGAGGAGGCAGATGTTCGACAGATCGTAGAGCGCCTCATGAACCGGCATCGGCACTCCGACGCGGTCGAGGAAGATCGTCGCGGGCTGCTCGGTCGCGAGGGTGAGGAGGATGGCGAGCGAGACGATCGAGCTCACCACGTCGAACAGATTGCGCCGGTACAGCATCCAGGCCGAGACCAGCAGGAAGGGGTAGGTGAGGAGGTGGAGGAGATCGCCGAAGCTTAGCAGCCAGCGCGGAATGCCCGCCCGCCTGGCGCCGGTCTCGATGTGGGTTTCACCGGTCCAGACGACGACGTCGCGCTCGGTTCCGCCGGGGGAGCGGAGCCGAAGCTGGACGTCGCGATCCTCGGCGCCGTCCAGAAGGTCGCCGAACAGGGCACTGTCCGCCTCTGTGGCCCGGGAAGCGGCGGCCGCCGACGTTCCGGGCATCGCCACGGCGGCGGAAACGGGAATGGTGTCGATCGCCACGATCCGGTCGCCGGGGCGGATTCCGGCCCGGGCGGCGAGGGGACCGACCGGGTAGCGCACCCGGGTCAGGTTCCGCGGATCGAGAGCGACGCCGGCCCGGCTGCCTGGGACCACGGCGCTGTTGCGCCCCGAATCGTGAAGCCGGTACCAGGTCCCGGTGACCGGGCCGATCACGGCGAGCGCGAGCGCCGCGAACCAGACCAGCCGGAACACGAACAGGCTCCGGCGGCCGAATTTCGGCAATTCATCGGGAAGGTTGAGCCGTGGGAGGGGGTGCCTCCCTTCGGTAGCCGTCGCCATCACGCCCCCAGCGCTGGTTCAGGCCGGCGATAGCATGGCGTCCGCGCCCTTCGCTAGCTCTCCCCCCGCACGCGGGGAGGGGCGGAGAGAGGTGAAAGGCCGCTCCCCGCGTGCGG
>Ga0207649_10002545_pt1 | contig 10151 bp, 12 predicted proteins | sample KBSC43metaG_FD_184317 | JGI IMG/M metagenome (GOLD analysis project Ga0207649, IMG submission 184317) | Corn rhizosphere microbial communities from Kellogg Biological Station, Michigan, USA - KBS C4-3 metaG (SPAdes) (version 2) | ecosystem: Host-associated > Plants > Roots > Rhizosphere > Soil ... | reverse complement strand
CGTAGCGCAGCCAGCGCCAGCGCCTGCCACTGCAACGCCGCCGGCCGCCACCGGAGCGCCGGTCCCAACTGCCACCGCGACGCCCGAGCCGGTGCCGAGTCCGACGGCGACCGCAACCGCCCCGGCGCCCGCCGGGCAGCCATCGAGCGGCTGGTCGTGCGGCACGCTGATCACGATCGGCGTGGCGATCATCGCCTTGCTCGCCGCCGGCTGGTTCCTGTTCGGCCGCCGCCGTCGCGACGAGGATCTTTACGAGGTAGAGGTCGTCGCCCCGGTCGCGCCGCCGCGTCCGGCTCCCCGCGCGCCGGCCCAAGCCCCGGCTGCGGCACCAGCCCCGGTCCCCGAGCCGGTACCGGAGCCGGCGGCGCCGTCCGGGCTGCTCACCGTCCCGTTGCGGCGCATCGTCGAAGGGCTTCAGCCGCCGCCTCAGCCGCCCGCGCCGCCGCTCCCCGCGGGATTGGTCACGGTGCGCGCGCCGCAATTCCCGGCACGCTCGCTGGAGGAATTGAAGCCTGAGCTAGAGATCGTCCTGATCCCCGAGCGCGCCGGTACCGACCCGTCGATGAGCGCCGCGATCGAATATCGCATCGTTATCCGCAACACCGGGCGCGGCGATGCGCGCGACGTGCGCTTCGGTATCTTCATGACCAGCGCCAGCGCGCGTCAGGCCGCCGATCTGCAGACGATCTTCGCCAACCCGGTCGAACAGCCGGTGCTCGCGCCGTTCGAGATCCATGCGGGAAGCCAAATCGAGCTGTCCGGCACCGCGATGCTGCCGCGCGCCAACCTCAACGTCATGACGATCGACGGCAAGCCGTGGTTCGTGCCGGTGCTGGCGATGAAGGCCGAATATCGCTGGGGAGAGAATGTCGGCGCGCCCGGCACCGCCACCGCCGCGCACATGATCGGCATCAACCGTGGGGAAGGGGCCAAGCTGGCGCCCTTCCGCCTCGATGGCGAGCCGCGCATGCACCCGAAGGTGGCTGAGCGCCGGGTAGCGTGACAGGGCGGGGCGGCGGGCTGAGGCGCCGCCTTCGGACTCAAAATCCTCTCTGCGTGAAGCGCGTTTCGGCCTTTATCCCGCGACGATTTCGCTGATCTGCACGATGGGCGCGATGTCCGTATAGTTGGCGACGTCGGCGACGATCTCCGCGCGGTGGGGACCGAATGCCTGCTGGAATGTCTCCAGCGTCGGCGAATAGATGTGGCACGCGGCGACGAACTTGGGCGCGCTTCCAGGTTCGCCACCCCCAAGGCCCTTTTCGATCTCGTAGCGCAGGCAGGCATTGCCGAGCCGTTCCTGGATCAGTGGCATGTGGTGGCTGCGATAATAATCGTGATCGAACTTCGAGCCGCCGTCGGCCGGATAATAGACGCTCATCTTGATCATGGTCGGGCTCCTGCCTGAACGCCTTTTTTGAGCGTCCGGCGATGTTACTAACCCGCCGATTGGTGAAGCGCATCCGGACTTTGGCCGTACTTCTGGGAGCGGGCGGCGCGGGGCAAAAAGCTCCTGCTCATCAGGGGAGGGTTGAATAAAAACAAAAAGGGCGGCGCCATCGCTGGGGTCGCCCTTTCTGTTTCTGCTGGCCGTCACGGGAGTAAATCCCGTGACGTCGGACGTGGCCAGGGCCACGCCGGCCGGCCTTGGCGGGATGCGGTACGCCTAGGCGTCCCGTCTCCCCAACTGCGGCTTACTTCAGCTCGACGGTCGCGCCGGCTTCTTCAAGCTGCTTCTTGACCTTCTCGGCCTCGTCCTTGCTCACGCCTTCCTTGACGGCCTTCGGAGCCGACTCGACCAGCGTCTTCGCCTCGGTCAGGCCGAGACCGGTGATCGCGCGGACCTCCTTGATGACGTTGATCTTCTTGCCACCGTCGCCGGTCAGGATGACGTCGAATTCGGTCTTGGCTTCTTCGGCCGGAGCAGCGGCACCGCCACCACCCGGAGCCGCAACCGCAACCGCGGCGGCGGCGGAAACGCCCCACTTCTCTTCGAGCAGCTTCGAGAGCTCAGCGGCCTCGAGGACGGTCAGTTCGCTCAGCTGGTCAACCAGCGCGTTCAGGTCTGCCATTTGTATTCTCCAAATCTAAAGTTCGTCACCCCAGCGAAAGCTGGGGTATCCATCAACAAGTGTTCGCCCGGCGGCACGAGACCCCAGCGTTCGCTGGGGTGACGGCCGTGGGTCAAGCGGCTTCCTTGGCCCCATAGGCGCCAAACACGCGAGCCAGCTGGCCGGCCGGCGCCTGGGTGATGCTGGCGAGCTTTTGCGCCGGAGCCTGGACCAGGCCGACGATCTTCGCACGCAGTTCATCCAGCGACGGCAATGTGGCCAGAGCCTTCACGCCTTCGACGTTGAGAGCCGTCGCGCCCATCGCGCCACCAACGATCTCGATCTTGTCGGTCGTCTTGGCGAAGTCGACCACCACCTTGGCGGCGGCGACCGGGTCGATGGAAGTGGCGAGACCGACCGGACCCGTGAGCATATCGCCCAGCGAGAGATAGTCGGTGCCATCCAGCGCGATCTTGGCAAGCTTGTTCTTCGAGACCTTATAGCTGGCGCCGGCCTCACGCATCTTCGTCCTGAGCTGCGTCGACTGGGCGACGGTCAGGCCGAGGTTGCGGGTGACGACCACCACGCCGACCTCGGAGAAGGTCTGCTTGAGCTCGGCGACGGCTGCGGCCTTTTGACCACGATCCATGCCATTCTCCACGTTGTGGACCGCACGCCTGCCGGCGAACGGCCCGGTTCAAAGCGACCCTGCGGGCGGACCCGCATGGCCAATTCTCCGTCGATGGGGCATGGCGCCGGCCGCTGTCTTCATGGAGAGCGGCAGTCCCGACACGGCGAACCGCGAGCGGGCAAAATTCCATTCCCCGTCTAGGCAGGACATTAAGCGGGAAACCCGCACCTGCTGTCTCGGACGGTAACGCAGGGGAGGGCCAAAGCCCGCCTGCGAGGGCGCGCCTATACGGGGATTTGGGGGGAAGTCAATGATTGGGGGACTGTAGGGGCGGGTGTGCCGTCAGGTTCCGGCCGGAGCTGATCGGCCCGCCATGCCCACGACGCTAGAACGGCTGAGCAAGTCCGAGCATGTTCCCCTCGCTGTCGCGAAACCAGGCGCCATATTCGCCTGTACCCTTGCTTGGATAGTTCCCCTGGATGGTCGCCACACCCCGATCGGTCCGTAGCGGCCCTTCGTCATAGTTTTCAAAGACGACTCCCCGGGCGCTCAATTCGCGGACGGTGGTCTTGAGATCCGCGACCTCGAAGCCAAGCTGCGTAAACGACCCGTCGGAGCGGCCGGCCGAGCTATAAAGCGCGAATTCGCACGAGCCGACGACGTAACGCAGTCCGCCCGGCCGCTCCTCCGTGGCTTCGAACCCCAACTTTTCCGCATACCAGTTGCGGGCTCGATCCAGATCCTGCGCAGGCAGGCGCGCGACCATCTTGCGCACGTTGAGCATATTCGACCTCCGGCGGTTTTGGGGTGCCAAGCAAGCACATACGCGCAGCTTCGAGTTAAGTGTCCTATGGCTCGCGGGGCGGGCGTGGAGATCGGAATGGCGACGATCATAATCTTTCATTCCGTGTTGGGGTTGCGGTCGATCGAACAATCGACGGCGGCGTGGCTGCGGGGCAGTGGCCACGACGTCCTGACGCCGGATCTGTTCGCGGGGCGCACGGCGCCTACACCGAACGACGGCTTCGTGATCATGGACGACATCGGTTGGGACACGATCCGCGATCGAGCCCGGGCGGTGCTGGCGACGGTCCCTTCCACCGCGGTCCTGATGGGGTTCTCGATGGGCGCCGGCGTGATCTCCTCGATCTGGCCCGAGCGTCGGGATGCGTCCGCTGTCATCCTCGTCCACGGCCTCGCCGACATCCCGCCCGACCTCAACCCGAACACGCGCGTACAGGCCCATGTGGCGGACCCGGATCCGTTCGTGCATGCATCCCAATTGGAGGGCTGGAAGCGAGCCGATCCCGAGGCGGTGCAGTTATTCCGCTATTCCGGGCTACAGCACTTTTTCACCGATCCTTCGCTTGATGAATTCGATGGACTAGGAGCCAAGCAAGTGTGGGATCGAATTGCTCGGGCTGCTAATAGCCTTGGAGCCGACTAGCGGTGACATGGGGAGTGGGAAATTTAAGATTTTCCGGACGATATCGTAGCGCCGGCCAGCCAAACCGCATATCTGTAAGGGCAACCGCGAGCCCGTGGTATAGCCAGATTCTAAGGAACAAGGCAGGAATAAACGAGAATCGACCTGCTCGTTGAGTCAAGCCTTCAAAAGTGAACTGATAACTTCGGGCTTACGCCTCAGAGGCAGCCGTTCAACCGGCTCGGAGCGCGCTCAAATCTACCATCCATTTGGCGTGTTCGGTTACGAATAGCGACCATCATTCCTTTGGCGCCCGGCGGGCGATGGCCCGCGATTTAGCCTGTCGTGCCCGTTCCGGCACCGTGAAGATGCGTTCCAGCACGTTTTGTGTGAAGTCTAGCAGGTCTTCCGCGTCGAGATCGGTGCATACGCCGTCATGTGCGCCGTCGTTGCCGTGTTCGCGAATGGCGCCAGCTAGCTCTTTGAGATCGTTGGGTAAGAGTCTGTGGGCGAAAAGAAAGTCGAGCCTGTCGAACAGTCGTTTGCGCTGATTGGAATTTGGCTGCGCGACCGACGTATCCTCCGGATCCGGCAACATGGCCTTCGTCACTAGATCCAAACACAGGCGAGACATTGCAGCTGACGCATTGGGACAGCCAACCGCTTTACTTGTCGAAGCTTCGGAAAACATCAGTCCGATGTTTTCAGGCACGTGTTCTGGGGTGGGTACGCCTGTCGCATCCTTCAAAGAGACATAATCTGTAATAATGAAGCCGTCGTTGAGATCGATATTTTCGGACCATAGTTTGGAAAGGAGCTGATCACTGGACCATGCGTAGTTCTTCAGCTCTAGATTCCACAAGGTAACCAGGTCGCAGTGGCGACAAACGGCCGGCACCTCATAGGATCTATTCCACCCGGCGTGACCCATGCCGGTGAGGTTTGCCGCGAGCACGTCGAACGTGATTCTCTTGGTCCCGCAGCGCGGACAATCGGCAACAAGGTGGGCGTTAGGCATTCAGTGTGCTTTCTTCGATGCGCCTTGATTACGGTGCCAACTTATCAAATGCACCTAACTTCTTTGTGCTCGTCGCTCGTGGAAACGCGCGCGGCTCCACGTCTTGTACCAGCCCGCTCGGGGCGCCACATCATTAGCATGGACGCGACGATCCCCATTCGGCACGCCAAAGTGCATCCGGGCAGCAGCACCGAGCGCCTCCCCGCCCTGGGCGGGCGCGCAGCTTAGGCGCCTGACCTAGGGCCCCCTCGCGCCGGCGACTGTGCCGGCTCCCTGAACAGAAGCGGCGTTTGCGACGGCCCATGGGCCGAGAGCGCGCGCGCATCGAGGAGGTGCACTCATGGACCGTTTCGTGGTCGAAGCAGAAAGACGCGTGGTCGGGATCGCAATTCGCGTGCCCGGCGGTTTCAGGTTCGTCGCGTCCGATCCGGATTTCTACGCGATGGACCGCAAGGTCTTTCCCCGCGCTCGGGTATTGGTGAACCGTATCGCCGAGCTCGGTCGCGCGCTGCGCAAGCGCCGGGCCGAAAGGCGTTTCCGATAGACCGGGTAGGGGCTCGACCGCGCCGGGACGCCGGCGCGGCACCGGGCCTTCCTGCATCAACCGCCGATAAGCGCCGCCGGCTGCGCCGTCGTCTAACGCGATGCGTCGGCTTGAGCGGTGCCCATAGGTCGCCTAGCCTATTATGACCTTGTGGCTGCGCGGGCGTGCGTCAGCATTGATAGCGAATGGGGATCGACATGTCGGAATCGCCTGAACTTGAAATCCTCCATGCCACGATCGAACGCGTCTGGAGTGAACATGACGAGGCGAAGAGGCTCGCGGCGATCGAGGACCTCTATCACCCGGACGCGCAGATCTTCGAGCCGGCGCGCGCGGTGACCGGCCATCAGGCGATCTCGGACGTGGTGAAGGGCGTCCTTGCCGACATGCCTCCGGGCTTCAGCTTCAAGGTGTTGCCGGGTGGCCATGGCCATCATGGCATCGCCACCGCGCAATGGACGGGCGGTGCCGGCGATCAGGTCATCGTCAGCGGCGCCGACGTCGCGCGGATCGCGGACGGGAAAATCATCGAACATTATTTCTTTTTCGACGCGGCGGACTGAGCGCGTCCGCGGTTCAGGAGACGTGACCCGCTGATAACTGCCCTTCGGTAAAGCTGAGCAACAAGGCGCTCGCGACCTGTCGCGCTTCCGAGGCGAGCGCTTCGTCGGCAAGTTCGCCGGACGTCCAGAAGGACAGCACGCCGCGAAAGGCGAAGGCGAGTTGCCGCGGCAAACAGCGTAGCGCCTCTTCCTGCCGGCTTGCGATCAAGCCCTCGCCGTCGCCCAGCGCCAGCCGCCACAAGGCCGTGGAATGGGCCAGGGCCTTTCCGGGGACGGGGCCGGCCGTACCGATCCACCCCATCACTGCCCGATTGATCCTCGGCTCCTCCAGCATTCCCGCTGCCGCGATGCCGATGGCGAGCAGCACGCGGTCGGCTGCGTAGGGGAGCGGTGGCTGTTCGGCGAAGCGCTTCGCCATCGTGTCGATGCGCCGTTCGGCAAGGGCGTGCATGATCGCCGCCTTGCTCCCGAATTGGTTGAACGGCGTCGCGAAGCTGACTCCGGCCTCGGCCGCCAGGTCGCGCATCGAGAACTCGGCCTTGCCCTCGCGGAGCAGGCGCTCCGCCGCGTCGATCACGCGCTGACGCAGCGGCTCCCCCCTGGTGGGGGTCGAAGAAGGTTGGGGCTTGTCGCGTGCCATCTCACTATCTATATCATGATATAGTTATCAACTCAGCCCGGAGTTAGACCATGGCGGCTGCCTTGCCCAAGACTTTCCTCATTACCGGCGTCAGCTCGGGTCTCGGGCGCGCCTTCGCCGCGGGTGCGCTCGACGCGGGGCATCGCGTGATCGGCACCGTGCGGCGGGACGGCGACGCCGAAGCCTTTGCCGCGCTGGCGCCCGGTCGCGCCCATCCGCTCGTGCTCGACGTGACCAGCTTCGACGCGATCCCGGCGGCGGTGACCGATGCCGAGCGGACGGTCGGTCCGATCGACGTGTTGGTGAACAATGCCGGCTATGGTCATGAGGGGGTAATGGAGGAATCCTCCATGGACGACCTTCAGCGCCAGTTCGCGGCCAATGTGTTCGGTCCGGTCGCGATGATGAAGGCCGTGCTGCCGGGCATGCGCGCGCGGCGTCGCGGCCATATCGTCAACGTCACGTCGATGGGCGGCTTCATCACCATGCCCGGCATCAGCTTCTATTGCGGCAGCAAGTTCGCGCTTGAAGGCATTTCCGAAGCGCTGGGCAAGGAGGTGGCGGATTTCGGGATCCGGGTGACGGCGCTCGCTCCCGGACAATTCCGTACCGACTGGGCCGGACGGTCGATGGATCGCACCCCGCGCTGCATCGCGGACTATGGCGCGGTCATGGATCCGATCCGCGCCGCACGACAAGCCAAGAGCGGCAACCAGCCGGGCGATCCGGCCAAGGCGGCGCAAGCGCTGCTTGCCTTGACCGAAGCGCCGAACCCGCCGGTGCGGCTGTTCCTGGGCGAAGATGCGCTGGGGCTGGTCGACCAGAAGCTTGACCAGATGAAGGCAGAGATCGCCGCCTGGGATGCTCTCTCGCGCTCGACCAGCTTCTCGTCCGCCTAACGGCGCTTCAATTCCCTAGGCGACCTTCCCGGCTAGGCGCCGAACACAACACCGTCGGAGCTGTGAGGCTCCGGAGCCGGCCGTGTGCCCATTCTCCATCACCATCCGCATGAAAGAACCTGTCATGACCACGACCGCCGATATCTCGACCTCGAACCGCAACGGGCTCGCGGGCTATTATGCCCTCCGAGCTCTCGTATCGGCCCTATGGGTCGTCCTGGCGTTTACCATTGGCAAGGCCCATCCGCCGCTCGGCATCGCGCTGATCATCGCCTATCCGGCATGGGACAGCCTCGCCAATTATATCGATGCGAAGGGCAATGGCGGCCTTCGCGCCAATCCTACCCAGATGCTGAATGTCATCGTCAGCGCGATCGTCACGCTCGCGGTCGCGGTTGCGGCCACGCGCGATTTCCACGTCGTGATCGCCATCATCGGCATTTGGGCCGGACTTGCCGGTATTCTGCAATTGATCACTGCCGTTCGTCGCTGGCGCAGCTCGGGTGCGCAATGGCCGATGATCCTGAGCGGCGGGCAATCCGCCTTGGCCGGCGCGGTGTTCGTGAAGAAAGCGACCGATGCGACCGCGAGCCTGAGCGTTGCCGATGTCGCGCCCTATGCGGCGTTCGGCGCCTTCTACTTCGCCATCTCCGCGGCGATCCTGTTCTTGAAGCGCCGATGAGACGCAGCGGCCATCGGCATCCGGCGCTCGAGCGCTTCGATCAGGCGGCGTTTCGATCGCGGTAGAATTGGACGCCCAGTTGCAGGCTTTCGGCAATCCGGTCCGCCTTTTCCTGGAACGCGGCAGCCGCCTCTGGCGCGAGCACCTCGGTGCTGGTCTGGCGCCACAAAGCGAGCCAGCGCGCGAAATTGTCCGGCGTCATATGCGGCTCGTGCCGGACATGGGCGACCATCGGCTGGCCCTTGTAGCGGCCGCTGGTCAGCAGCACCGACGACCAGAATGCCTGGAGCTTGGCGAGGTGATGCGGCCAATCCTCGATCGCGCCGTTGAAGATCGGGCCGAGCACCGCATCCTCCCGGACGCGCGCATAGAAAGCGGGGACGAGCTTCGCGATATCGTCTTCGGTGATCTGCATGGCTCGGAGATAGTTGGGCCGGGCCCAATTGCGAATCCGTGTCAGTACGTACGGCCGCGGAAGACGCTGGAATGGGGAAGGGGTCTGGAAGAGGGGCCGTCGGACCAAAGAGCCGCCCGGTCCCCCGGACGGCTCTTCATCGCGTCAGAACTTGATCGAGATCTTGCCGTAATAATAGCCGCCGTTGATCCCGTAAGGCGAGAAGGTCAGCGGCGCGTCCAGCACGTTGCCGCCATTGACCAGGGTGAAGTTGGTCGTGCCGGGGACCAAAGCGACCGTCGGCGGTTTCTTGTTGAACAGATTGTTGGCGCCGATCGTCAGCGTGACCGTGTGGGCGATCGTATAGCTGGCGTCGAGGTCGACGATGAAGGCGGTGCCGATGTCTTGCCTGTAATAGGTACCGCCATCGGGCGACGAATAGGCCGTGCTCTTGCCGAACAGCGTGCCGCGTAAGGTCGAGGAGAAGGCGCCCAGCTTGTAAGCGGCCGACCCGACGATCTTCACCTTGGGCGATGCCGTTTCCAGATTGGCGATCGCCGTTTTGTCGAACAGCGCGATCGGCATGGTACCGCCCGGCGGCGTGAGTTGGGCCGGCGCGAGCTCGATCTTGGTCGCCTTGGTCTCGTTATACGTGCCCGATATCGTCCAATCGACCTTACCGGCATCGCCGAAGTCGCTGAAATAGGTCAGCACCAGGTCGACGCCGCGCGTCCTGGTATCCGCGCCGTTGGTGAAGATGTTGATGCCGGTCTGGCTCACCGTCGGGTCGAGCACGTTGCCGTTGGCGACGATCGCTTGCGTCACCACCGGGAAGTTGATCGCGCCGCCGCTGCCGAAGATCGACCCGGTGCCGAGAATGCGGTCGCGGATCTTGACCTGATAGGCGTCGAGCGTGATCGTCAATTTGGACGCCGGCCGGAACACGAAGCCCAGGCTGTAATTGGTCGATTTTTCGGGCTTGAGATTGCTGAATCCGAGCAATTTGGCCGCCGCCGAATTGGCCGGAAGCTGGACAAAGGCCGAGCTCGGGGAGACGTTGGTCGCCGAATAGAAGCTTTCGGCCAAAGTCGGCGCGCGGAAACCGGTCGACACCGTGCCGCGGATCGCCACCGCCGGGCTGAAATCGTAGCGGCCGGTCGCCTTCCAGGTCCAGGTCGATCCGAAGTCCGAATAATTCTCATAGCGCAGCGCGCCGTCGAGCTTCAGTCCGTCGACCGGTTCGATCGAAAGATCGAGATAGCCAGCCCAATTGTGCCGGCCATGCTTGCCCGCGTCGGAGGGG
>Ga0207649_10002542_pt1 | contig 10156 bp, 11 predicted proteins | sample KBSC43metaG_FD_184317 | JGI IMG/M metagenome (GOLD analysis project Ga0207649, IMG submission 184317) | Corn rhizosphere microbial communities from Kellogg Biological Station, Michigan, USA - KBS C4-3 metaG (SPAdes) (version 2) | ecosystem: Host-associated > Plants > Roots > Rhizosphere > Soil ... | reverse complement strand
GTGGTCCTCGGCATGCGCACCGGCCCCGCGCAAACCGACAATCCCGAACCGATGATGCAATTTTTCGTCGAGGACACCGGGATCGGCATTCCCGGGAACAAGATCGCCGATATTTTTGAACTCTTTACGCAGGCGGATTCCGCCATGTCGCGACGCCACGGCGGCACGGGGCTGGGGCTGACGATCACGCAACGACTGGCCCGGTTGATGGGAGGAGACCTTGCCGTGGAAAGCCAGCCCGGCAAGGGAGCCCGGTTTACCGTGACGCTGCCCCTGGCCGCCGCAGGATTGCCCACCGATGCCTCCGAGGCTCCGACGCGGCCCCCCATTGAAACCACTTTCGCCGCAATGCCTCCTCTCCGCATTCTCGTCGTCGAAGATGACCGGATAAATCTCAAACTCATTCTCTCATTGCTCCGCAGGCTCGGCTACGAGCCATCGACGGCCAGCAACGGCATCGAAGCGCTGCGCACTCTCGAAGCAACCCCCGCAGACTGCATCCTCATGGATATCCAAATGCCCGGAATGGATGGCATCGAAGCCTCCCGCAGAATCCGTGAAATCGAACAATCCACCGGACGGAATCCCGTTTTCATCTGCGCGCTCACCGCAAATATCCTGCCTGCCGACCAGCAACAATGCTTCGACGCCGGAATGAATCACTATCTCAACAAGCCGCTCAAGCGCGACGACCTCTCGCTCGCCCTGGTCGCGGCCGCGGGTTTTCTCGCCGCGCGGCGCTGAACTTCCGGCCGGGACCTCGCATTTTCCGCGGCAATTTTCTCCAAGACGCCCGGCCCGCTCGCTGCTACACCTCCAGTCCATCAACTCATGATCTTGCGCGCCTTTTTCGTTCTTCTCGGCTGCGTTCTCGCGACTGCTCACGCCGCGCCCGCCACCTATGACCGCGGCGAAAACTTCAGCACGCGACCGGACAACTGGACGTATTTTCACCCGAACCAATTCTACGGCTATCAGGCGCCGACCCACAAAGGCGGCAGCGGTAGCGCCGGCGGCCTCTTCCGGCCGAAAACCTACTTCAACTATTACGCGGACACCCATCTCAACGGCACGCTCACTCGCGGCACGAAGATCAGCGCCAGCGGCCGCATCCATCTGCAGCGCATCAGCGCCGTCCCGCCCTACACGAACACGACCTACATCTGCCACTTCAGCCGCGGCACGAACGGTTACATCAACACCATCGGCATCGCCCTCACCGGCTACAACGATAGCAACGTCGTCGCGACGGCCATCCTCGAATTCTCCGACGGCAGCGCCTTCATCGGCAACAGCGTCGGCCTGCCGGTCGCCACGGACACGCCGGAGACGCAGTGGACCTACACCTGGGATCCCGCCGGCGGCACCCAGGGCTTCGGCGCGCTCACCGTCACGATCGGCGGCGCCAACGGCGGAACGTCCACGATCAATCTCACGAAGACCTCTGCCGGCCTCGACTTCGCGCTAAATTCCTTCGGCCTCTTCCAGCCGCCCTTCGTCGCGCCGAACAGCAACACCTACCTCGAGTTCAACATCAGCCGCCTCGCCTACACCGCGCTGCTCGGCAACGCCCCGAAGCTCAAGGTCAAGGGCCCGCATAAAATCAATACTTCGACCGCAAAAGTCGCGATCAAGGGCACCACGCACACCACCCTCGGCAATCGCGTGACGACCGTGCGCTACCGCGTCGTCAAGAACGGCAACGCCGGATCCTACCACAAGGCCAAGGGCACGACGAATTGGAACGCCAACGTCAAAGTGCCCACCGGCGGCTCCCGCATCGAAGTGCAGGCCATCGGCGACAACGGCCTCACGACCACCGTCTCCCGCAACGTCCAACGCACGCCATAATAATCATGCGCCCCCCCGCGCTTGCCCTTCCGCTTCTCCTCGCGGCCCTCGCCGGTTGCGCCTCGATCACCGCGCACCATCCGGTCAAGCCGCCGGCCCTCACGGCAATTGTCCCGCCGCCAAAATTTTTCCTCGCGAAGACCGCGCCGCCGCCCGCGCCCGGCTCGCCAATCGTCAAGCAACAGGTCGCTGAAATCATCGCGCGGCAATCCCGCGCCACCCCGGAGAAGATCGCCGAGGCCCGCTGGACCTACGACTTTTCCGTCTTCACGTTCAGCGTCGCGCTCGACCCGTCCTTCACCGCCAAACGCTACCCGCGCACCGCGAAGTTCTTCCTCGAGTTGAACGATCTCGTGGAATACGTGAACGACGATCTCAAGAACACCTTCCGCTCGCCGCATCCTTTCCAGGTGGACGCCCGGATCAAGCGCTTCGTGATTGCCGTGCCGGGCTACGACTACCCGAGCTACCATGCCGCCCGTTGCGCCCTCTTCCAGCGCGTGCTTGCCCAGCTGGACCCCGCCCGCGCCAGTGCCTTCGACCGCGTCTCCACCATGGTGGACGCCGACCGCGTCTTCGCCGGGGAGCACTTTCCTTACAGCATCGAGGCCGGTCGCCGGCTCGGGCGGCAAATTTTCGACGAACTCGAGAAGAGCGCCGCTTTCCGGGCCTCCGTCGTCCAACTGCGGCGCGCCGAGTGGACGCCGGCGCCGAGCGCGCGCGACAGCTTCTGACGCTCCCGTTCCGCGAGAAAATCGCTTCCCCGTCGCGACGACTCGGCTACGTTCCAAATTTAACCGGAAACAATTATGGGCAAAGGCAATCACAGTCACCGCAAGGAAACCAAGAAGCCCAAGCAGGAGAAGCCGCCGAAGGCCCCGCTCAAGAAACGCGCCTAGTCCCGCGCCCGCACGCGCCGACCACTCCCGTCAGCCGTGATCCCTCCGTCGCCAGCGCCCGAACGCGCCCGCCAGATCAACCGCACCTGGACGGTCCGCGGCAATCTCGCCGAGAACACGGCGCGTTATCTCGACCGGCTCGCCGAGCAGCGCCCCGAAACGTTGCAGGAAGTCTGCGAACGCGCCCTCGCCGCCGCGCGCCACGCTTCCGACGAACATCGCGACCCCAAACCCGACTTCTACGCTGCCCTATTCAGCCGCGCGACCACGGCCGAACGCGACGAATTTCTCCGCGATCACCTCTGGACCCGGGAACGCTCGGCGCAGCTCGCCGCCGCGGATGAGGCCCCGCGCGGCATCGACAGCCGCCCCGCATGAGCGCCCCTGAAAAGCGATCACCGAAGGAGCACTACCAGCTCCTTCGCCAGCTCTCGTGCGCGCAACTTTGGGCCGATGAGGTGCCCGCCTTCGATCACGCCAGTCCCCGGGAGCGGATCGAAAACGTGGCGGTCGTCCGCGCCGTGGGCGTGGTCTTCTCCGAATCCGGCACGCCCGCCGAACGCGCCGCCGCCCGCCAATGGCTTCAATCCCTCCTGCACGATCCCGAGGAAAAAGTGCGCCGCTACGCGATGACCGCCCTGCCCAAGATTGGCGCGGACGAACACGAGGAAGCCGCCCTGCTCGCGCTGTTGGAAAAAACGCGCTCCGATCGCGAGAAGCAGTCGCTTGGCCGCGCCCTCGAAAAAATCGGCGGCACCGCCACCCTCGCCGCCGCGAGCGAAAGTTTGCTCCCGCGCACCGCGCAAAAGGCCGCCGCCAACGTTGCCCGCCAGCAAGCCGCCAGCGGCATTCGTCTCGACGCCCTACTCGAGAAGACGCGCATCCATCTTCGCACCCGCACCGGCCTGGAGGAAATCCTCGAAGACGAGCTGTGCGAGCATTCCGCAAAATTCCAGCCCGCGCATCAAGGCCGCGGTCTGCTCGCCCTCGATCCAGTCGGCCCGTTCTCGTGGGCGGATGTTTACGCGCTCCGCTGCTTCAGCTCGGCCAGCCTCGTGCTCGGCACGGTAAAACGGACCGACGAAATCGCCAAAATCATCGCTGCGCCCACGACGCAACGTCTGCTCGAAGCGGCCACCGCCGGCCCGATCCGTTACCGCCTGGAGTTCGCCGATCGCGGCCACCAGCGCGGCGCGGTGCGTGAGCTCGGCGACCGCGTCTTCGCCCTCGCGCCGAAGCTCCTGAACGACTCCCGCGACGCGCCCTGGCAAATCACCATCCACGAAATCCCGGCCGGACTCTCCGTCGAGCTTTCCCCCCGCCTGCGGCCCGATCCGCGCTTTGCCTATCGTCGCCGCGACGTCCCCGCCGCATCGCATCCGCCGCTCGCCGCCGCCATGGTCCGCCTCGCCGGACACCGGAACGACGAGCGGGTCTGGGATCCGTTCTGCGGTTCCGGCCTGGAACTCATCGAGCGCGCACTCCAGGGCGGCGTCCGTCACCTCTTCGGCACGGACCTCAGCGCGGAAGCCCTCGACATCACCCGCGAAAACCTCGCCGCCGCCGGCCAGGCCGTCATTCCAACGACCCTTGCCTGCCTCGACTTTCGCGACCATGCCGCCCTCGATGGTCTGCGCTCCGGCGCGCTCTCGCTCATCGTCACGAATCCCCCGCTTGGCCGCCGCGTCCCCATTCCGAATCTTCCCGGCCTCATCGGAGACCTCTTCGCCGCCGCCACCGAGCTGCTCGAACCAGGCGGCCGGCTCGTCTGCACGAATCCGACAGCCGCGAAGCCCGCCACGCGCGCGCTCCGCCTGGAATTTCGCCGACGCATCGACCTCGGCGGCTTTCACTGCCACCTCGAAAAATACGTCCGCGTCTAAAGGATCGCGTTCTCGAACAGCTCGATCACCTCGCCGTCGGGTCCCTTGAAAAACGCGATCTTGATCGGCACGGGACCGACGTTCGACGGAATGACGACGTCCTTCGTCTCCATCGTGATCTCCGCGCCCGCAGCCCGCACGCGCTCGAGCATCGCGGCGCAATCGTCCGTGCGCAGCGCAAAATGCAGGATCGTTCCTTCGACGATGGAAAACGCCTCGTTCCGCGCAAAGATCTCCACGTAGTTGCCGTCGCCGGCATCGAGCATCGCGCCACGGTCGCCGCCGGCGCCCCAGGTGATGCGCACGCTCAATCCGAGCACCTCGGTGTAGAATTTAACGCTCGCGTCGAAATCCGCCGAACGAATCGCCGTGTGATGAAATCCGGTAATGACCGCCATGCCCATCGCATAGGCGGTTTCCGCCGGCCCGACAATCGACTATCTGCGTTCCGGCTGCTCGTTTGCCTCGCGACGCGCGATTTCCTTCGCCTTGTCCGCGACCCAGAACTGCTCGAACGTTTCGCCCGGATGGACATTCGGCAGCCGTTCCATCACGCGGCACAGCCACGCCGGCGGAGTCTCCGGATTCCATTGCGGCAGGCGCGACGCCAGATCGGCCATCGTCTTGAGCACGAGGAAAGCGCTGAAAAACGAGCGGTTCGCGCCCGTGAATGCGGCGGCGGCCACGCCAAAGATGATCGAGAGATGCACCACGACCACCCGGCCGAGATTGGCGTCCGCCAGGCGTTCGACCCAGGCAAATGGCCGGTTCCGCAACCCGCGCAAATCCGCGAGAAAGTCGCCGACGAGAAAGATCGATACGAGTCCGCAACCGCCAAGCACTTCGCGCCCATTCAGCCCGATCTCCGCGCCATGCCCGTTTGCGGTGAGCACAAAGACGAACATCGCCAGAAAAAATCCGTGTGCGCCCGAGAAGATGAGGCTCGTCTGGAGAAAGCTCCCGAGATACGGGCCGCCCGCTCCCCGGTTCGCGCCCTCGCGGGGCTGGTAGTGCCAGTGCCCTTTTTTTGGCGCCACGCGGCGATGAAGGAAGATCCGCGCCGCAATCAGCAGCGACGCCGCGACGTTTTCGAACCAATACACCGCGAGCGTTGTGCCCGCGGACCAGTCGCCGAGAAACCAGCCTGCCGCCGGCACCGCGTTCAGGCCGAGCGACGAAAGGAGGCGCGCAAGTTGGTTCATCGCCCGACCCGCCTGGCGACGATCAGCCGTTCAATTCGGCCAGGACCTCGGGATCGCGCACGTCGGCCCAATCGCCCATCAGTTCGAAGGCCCGCACCCGCCGGCCGCTCTGCGCCAGTGCGCGAATCGCATCGGTCAGCTCGTATTCGCCACGCGGCGATTTCTCCAGCCGCGCCGTGAACTCGTAAAGACTCGGCCGGAACAAATACACGCCGGCGTTATACCAGGGGCTCGTCGGCTCGCCCGGCTTTGGCTTCTCGCGCAGATCGACGAGATTGAACGCCTCGTCGACGAACACCGCGCCGCCCTTGCTCACGTCGTCGCTGAATTTGACGGAGACCATCGCCTCCTCGTCGCCCGGCGCGGCGAGCACGCCGTAGTTGCGCGGATCGAGCAGGATATCGCCATAGCTGAGAATGAACGGAGCGTCGCCCGTGAAATCCCGCGCCAGCTCGACCACGCGGCCCGTGCCGTCCTGCGTGACCTGCCGCACGTAGCTCACCGAAACCCCGAACGCGCCGCCGTCGCCGAAAAAGTCGCGCACGACATCTTCGCGGTAGCCGACGACGAGCAATATTTCGGTCACACCCGCGGCGCGCAGACCCTCGACGATGTGCTGGAGGATCGGCTTGCCCCGCACCGCAATCATCGGCTTCGGCAGATCGTTGGTCAGCTCGCGCATGCGCGTGCCGCGGCCCGCGGCGAGAATGACGGCCTTTTTTACGAAATTCATACGGCTGAGTTCACAGGAGGAAACGGAGACAAGGGAGAATAAATTGCGATTCGAGCTTTCGTCCTCCGTTCCCTCCGTCTCTCCTGTAAAAAGTTTTTCCCGCATGAAGCGACTCCGCATCACCCATCTCACCGAGTATCGCTACAACGCGCCCGTCACCTTCGGCCCGCATCGCGCCTTCGTGCGTCCGCGCGAGGGACATGACGTCCACATCGAGGGTTCGCTGCTCCAGATCACGCCGAAGGCGAAGGTCCGCTGGTTCCGCGACATGTATGGCAACTCCATCGCCATGCTGGAATTCCTCGAGCCCGGCAACCTCCTGCGCGTCTTCAGCGAGCTCGACGTCGCGCATTACGACGAGAACCCGCTCGATTTCATCATCGATCCCGAGGCCGTTGCCTATCCGTTTCGCTATCCAATGGACGAGCAGCCGGAGCTCATCCCCTACCGCCTCTCGGCCTTCCCGCGCGACGGCGCTGCGCTCAAGGACTGGCTGCTCCAGTTCTACAAACCCGGCCAGCTCATTGGCACCTTCGACCTGCTCTCGAGCCTGAACACCGCGATCTTCCAAAATTTCAGATATGCCCGTCGCGAGGAGGCCGGCATCCAGTCGCCCGCCCATACGCTGCGCTGGGGCACCGGCTCGTGTCGCGATTTTGCCACGCTCATGATGGAAGCCGCCCGCCAATGGGGCTTCGGCGCGCGTTTCGTCAGCGGCTATCTCCAGACCCCGCAGAATGCAAACCAGCATGGCGCCACCCACGCATGGACCGAGATTTACATTCCCGGCGCGGGTTGGCGCGGCTTCGATCCGACGAACAACGTGCTCGCGGGTTCCCAGCACGTCTCCGTCGCCGTGAACCGCGACCCCGAAAAAGCTGCGCCCGTCAGCGGATCGTGGAATGGACCGACGGGCGCCTTCGCCGGCATGCATGTGGACGTGCAGGTTGTCCTGCTGTGACGATGTTCGAGCTCGGTGGCACGGGCCAGCGCGCCTTCAACTCCGCCGCACGCGCCGCGTTCCGCGCGATCTTCGGCGCCGCCACGCGCATGCGCATCGCGCATCTCGCCGCGATCCCGCCCACCGGCCCGCTCATCCTTGCATCGAACCACATCAGCCACTTCGATCCCCCGCTCCTTGGCGCCATCTTCCCGCGCCACGTCGATTGGATGGCGATGGAGGAACTCTTTCGAAACCCGCGCTTTGCCCACGCGCTTGCCCTTACCGGCGCCTTCCGCGTGCAGCGTGATGGCTCCGACCGCACTGCGCTGCGCACCGCCGCCCATCGCCTGAGGGCCGGTCGCCTCGTCGGAATTTTTCCCGAGGGCGGCATTCGCGCCGGCGCAACGTCCATTCTCGAGGGCGCGCCGATGCGTCCCGGCGTCGCCGCCCTGGCCATGCTCGGCCACGCGCCGATTCTCCCCTGCGTGATCGCCGGCACCGACCGGCTGTATCGCCCAGGAAACTGGCTTCGCCGACCGCCGGTCTGGATTCTCACCGGAGAACCCATCGCCCCCGAAGGCACCCGCGAGGAGATTCACGCCCGACTCGCCGCGGCATTCATCACCCTCCGCGCCGAACTCATCCGCCGCTTCGGCCTTTCCGAATGCGACCTGCCTCACACTCCGCAGGCCCGCAAGGGCGAAGATCCCCACGTCCCCCAATGAGCCGTCTGGTCGCCCATGCCATGGACGCCGTCATGTGCGCCATGATGAATCATTTCCAGTGGCAGCTTCGCCACGACACCTGCTCGCGCGAGGAATTCGAAGCCTACCTCGTCGCCGGCGAATCGCTCACGCCCGACGAATATTTCGCCGCTCCCACCGCCGAAATTTCCAACTCCCAACTCCCAGCTTCCATCTCCCAACTCACCTGGCCCTCGCCGGTAACCAGCGGATATCCGGAAAACGACATCGCCCATGCGCTCTGGTTCGTCGGCCCCGGCGGCCCGACGGCGCCCACGGCCATCGTGCTGCACGCGCTCATGTCTGCAAGCGATGTGGGCTACCGCCGGCTGGCCGACTGGTTCCATCAGCACGGCTGGAACATGCTTTTCCCGCATCTGCCGTTTCACTATTCGCGGGTGCCGCGCGGCCATCGCAACGGGGCGCTCGCCATCACGGCGCACCTCCCGCGCAATGCCGAGGGGCTCCGGCAGGGCGTTGGTGAGCTGCGCCAGCTCCTCGCATTCCTGCGCGCACGCGGCTGCCGCGACTTCGGTCTGCTCGGCACGAGCTACGGCGGATGGACGGCCTCGCTGCTCAGCTTTGTCGAGCCGGACTTTCGTTTCATCTCGCTCATTCAGCCCATCATCGATCTCGAGCATGCGATCTGGGAAAACCCGGGCGCGGCCTCGATCCGCCGGATTCTCAAGGCTCGCGGCATCACCGCCGGCCAGACCCACCGCCACGCGCACCTCACTTCGCCGCTGCACGGCATACCGCTCACGCCCTGCGAACGCGTCACCCTCATCGGCGGCTGCTACGACACCGTCGCGCCGCCGGCCGGATTGCGCGAACTCGCCACCGCCTGGCAGGGCGCGCAATACGTGGAGGTCCGCCAAGGTCACTTCGGCTACGCGGCCCTCGAGGAAGCCAAACGCCGCATCGCGCCGCGCCTTTAGCGTCCGACGATCGTGAACGAGTAATCGACCTCCAGCTTCCCGCCCTCGAGCGAGCCGGCGATGTCCTTCGGAATTGGCGGAATCTCCGCCTCGACGACGGATCGCACGCTGCAGCTGGCCAGACTTTCGTTCGACGTGTTTTTGAGCACCTCGACGCGTTCGACCGAGCCATTCGTCCGCACCACGAAGCGCAGCTGCACCGTGCCGACGCCGACGAGGTCGAGCATGTCGTTCACGTAGTAATACCAGCGCGACCCAATCGCATCGGAGAGCATTTTCTTGTAGCGGCCGAGCGGCGTCGCAACCGCGTTCATGGACGCCGGCCCCTCGTTCGAAATGCCACCCGTCAGCCGCGTGACGCGCGTCTGCGGTTGGAAGCCGGGAGGCCGCGGCGCGGACGGGCGCGACGGCTGCTCCGGCTTTCGCACCTCCGGCTGCGAAGGCGGCGGGCTTGGACGCGGACGCGAGGGATCGAGCAACGCGAGTTCCGCATCCTCCGGTTTTATCGTGGGCCGCGGGGTTGCGGTTGGCGGCGGTGTCGCCTTGGGAGTCGGCGCCGGCGTTGGCGTGGCCTTTTCGACCGGCTTTTCCTCGGGCGGCTTCTCCGGCGTTTTCGGTTGAGCCTGCCGGGCCGGCGACGCCGGGCTGGCCGCGGAAGGTTTCGGCGCCGGCCCAAGGCTCAAATCCTGGCTGCGAAGCGTCAGCCCCGGCCCCTGCTCGCCGTCCAAGGTCGGCACGGGCGCATTCGATTGCGGCGGACGCTCGCTCGCGGCAATCATGTTCTGGTCGGACTCGAAGGCCGCGTCCTTCGGCGCGGTCTCGCTCACCTTTCCCTGCGAGCTATCGAGGAAATCCCGCTCCTCCTTTTTCGGTGGCTCGGGCGGCGGCACGAGCGTGAACTCCGCCGGCTGCGGGGTCGGCGGCGGCACGGGCGCCAGCCGCTGCAGCCACTGCGGCTTCAGCG
>Ga0207649_10002536_pt1 | contig 10170 bp, 4 predicted proteins | sample KBSC43metaG_FD_184317 | JGI IMG/M metagenome (GOLD analysis project Ga0207649, IMG submission 184317) | Corn rhizosphere microbial communities from Kellogg Biological Station, Michigan, USA - KBS C4-3 metaG (SPAdes) (version 2) | ecosystem: Host-associated > Plants > Roots > Rhizosphere > Soil ... | reverse complement strand
AGATTTGCCGCCGTCCCCCGCCGCCCATGCATGGTTAAAGGTGTAGTTCTGATAGCTCGTCGTACAGCTGAACGTCTGGCTCGCCTCTGTGCCGCCAAACGACGCCACGCGTGCCATGAACGTGCTGGTTCCTTCCGGACACTTCGCCGTCAGATTTACCGTGACTCCCGTCAACGGGAAATTCGCGCCAAGCACGATGCTTCCCCCCGTGTTCCCCTGTTGAACGAATTGATTGAACTGATTGAACTGCGCTCCGGGCGTCATCACCATGTAAGCGCCGCTGGGCGAAGTGGAATCCTGCTGAACATAGGTTCCCCATCCCGTCGCACTCGAAAAGACAAGATCTCGCGGCCAGATAATCAGGTCGTCATTGCTGTAGGGCGTTGTTCCGTTTCCATCTCGTCCTGCATCTCCGGTCCATCGTCCCACCAGCTTGCTGTATCCCTTGAATGGAGTCAGCAGGATGTCGTAGTTCGATGGAAGCCCGTCGAACGGGTTTCCGCTGTACTGCCACTCGGCCTGGTTGTTCATGCCGTTTTCACTGAAGTTCGCAGGCATACCGCCCGTGTGGAACTTGTTCCCGAACCCGTTCAGCTTCGTGTTTACGGCGCTGCAGTTACACGTGGAGCCAACCGCATCCCAGTACCCAATCTGACCAGCCGCGGTCGACGTCAGCGACACGCCCTCGAAGTCATGAAAACCTCCCGTCACTCGCCAGCCGAATGCAGTTGCCCCGTACGGAGTCTCGAACCCCATGTTGGACACATACCAGCCTGCAGCGCTGTCGAACGCCCGGTTTCCCAACTGCAGAATCTGCGGTCCCGCATAGCCCGTGATCTGCAGATCAAGCAGCCTCTGCGAAAGACCGTTGTAGCTCAACCATGGAGTCACATTGAAGAAAAAGAGACCGTGATCCCATTTTTCATAATCGCCTGAGCTGGACTGCTGAAATGAATTGAGCTCCGTCGGCGCCTGCACAATTCCGAAATAGAATCCGTTCACCAGAATGTTATGAACGTCCACGCCGTATAGCCACGGATTGCCTTGCGCAAACACCGCGCACGGATATCCATTCGGGCTTGAAGTACTCGCCCCGCTGACCGTCGTGAAATTAACGTTTTCCATCTTTCCGTAGTTGCCCGTCTGCAGTGTTCCAATCCAGTTCGATGAGTTGCCATCCTGAAGGTCCGCCGCAATTGCGCAGCTCCCGATGTTCTGCGTCACTGGCAGATTAAGAACCGAGATATACGCATGAGCATTGGTCACCGTCGCCGACGCGTTCGCAGCAAGAGTGATTGTGTTCCAATGACTCGATGCTGCCGGCGATTGCCAGCATGGTGTCACATTCGCAATGGTTGTCACCAGGTTTGCGCCGCCCGGCCCTGCACCATTGACCTGGATCGGCTCCCCGATATCCCCGCACGTCACCTGCGCATTGGTTGTCGTCAGCACGTTGCTGCCCGCAGTCATCCCTGCGTCATCAAACCAGCGCCCCGGCCAGCGGTGCGGAAAACTCCCCGCCGTCGAATTATCGAGAAGAAAGGACACATTGCGAATCGACCAGCCGGGAAAAATCTTTGCTTGCCCTGGCGTGGTCGTCGGGTCAGGAACGTGAAGAATATCCTGCCCCGGCAGGCTCTTCAGCGTTACGTTGTAGGTCTTGGGAGAAGCCGGCCCTAGTCCGCTTGGCTGCCCTTCGAGCGAGACGCCCTTCCACGTCCAGTTACTCACGATGTAGCAGCCGCCCGGAGGTTTGGGGAGATAAAGCACTCCGGGAAGCGAGTTTCCGGTTCCCATCGCAATGGCGGCCGCCTGGGCCGCATCGAAAGCCGATGTGTCGTTGGTTGCGCAATCTCCTTTTGCGCCGAAGGAAATCACATTCACCTGCGAGTTTACTGTCGCGTTGATCGGGCCAGCGAAATTCTGCTGCGCTGCAGCCACCAGCGAAGCACCTCCCAGTGCCGCAAGGCCCGCAGCAGCGCTACTCGCCCCCGTGCCTCCCGATGACACCGGCACCGTGCTCAATCCGCTGACAGCGGTTCCATTGCCGCTGTAGTACGCAAGCTGCCCCGTTGACCCGCTGTTCACCGTGCCGCTTCCGCTGCCACTTCCACACACGGTGCCCGTATTCGAAATGTATCCCGAAGAATCGACCTGCAGACAATTCCGTCCGCTCGCCGCCGACAGCCCCGGAAATTTGATCGCGTTTGCACCCGAGAAGCTTGCGTACAAATTGCCGCTCCCGCCGCCATACACGTTGAATGCCGATCCCGACCCAGCTTCGTAGTTCACTCTCACCACGCCCGACGAGTTCGACGCATTGACGTAGGTGTCTCCGCTGTTCGTGCTTTGGTACGCCTTGAAACTGTCCAGTCCTCCAGTCGCTGAATTCAATGCCCAGTTGTTGCTTGCATCCTTCACCATGAACCACTGGCTGTTGCCGTTGTAGTCCTTATAGGTAAATGAACCTTTCTGACTCGCCGTCAAGCCCGGCCAGAGATAGTAATCCACCTCCGCATCGGCGTTGTTGCGCACGGTCATTGTTCCGCTCGATTGCGTCGTGCCGCCCACCTGCAGCGTCCCGTTGAACTGCGCATTTCCAGTGTTGCTCACCGTCGCCACCGTGGTCTCGTTGGGCCCACCCGAGCCAAACACCACGCCGCCGGTTCCGGAGTTATTCGAGCCGTTCAGCACCACCGCACCCGTCCCGGCGGCGTTTATCACCGTCTGGTTGTTCGTGCTCGCCTGGTCCTTGTTATATTGGCCCACTGAGATGCGGTACACATTATTCAACTCATCCAGAACCTGGTAGTACTGCTCGCCGCCCGTCGCGTCACTCAAACCCATTGTCCATCGATAGCCGTAGTCCGTCTGATAGCGATCGACCATGCCGCGCTCATTGCCATTGCCGATTCCCAGTCGGAAATGATTTGTCACCGTCGCATCCTGCTGGCTCCCGTACCAATCTCCATTCAGCGAGTTGAAACTGCGATGAAAGGTATCGAGAAAGCTGTTGCGCGTTCCGTTGTCGCTCAACTTGCCCGTGTACATCGTGCCGCCAGTCATCCAGCTGTTGTACGAACTCCCCGCATCCGCCACCACCTGGTAAGTCGAGTTCTCATTCCTTAAGCCGACAATCGTATTGTTTTGCGCATTCGGCCCCAGGTGTAGCGCCGTCGCGCATCCCTCCACATCGCCGCCCGTGAATGAATTCCCGTCTCCCTGCTGCAAGTTGATCCCGTACGTCCCGCTGATCGGCTTGCCATTGTTCGTCGGGCAGTTGATATGCAGCCGAACAAACGTGCTCGCATTTAACCAGTCCGTCGCAGCCGAATTTGTCACCTGGTGGCCGATTCCGTTCAACGCCGTCTGGAATCCGCTGATGTGGTTGTCATAGAAGGTGCCGCCAGTGTAGTTTCCCGTGCCGTCCAACTTGAGGCCCGTCTGGTTTGCATTCCCCAGCAAGTAAAGGCTCTCGAGATCTATCTCCTGCGTGCGATACGCAGCAATTGCTTGCGTGCTGCTGCTTGAAGATGCCGTCACGTTGATCAGCACATTATCGAGGTGAAACCCGAGCGTGTCTGCCGCGTAGGTCGGATCTCCTATTCGCACTGCTGCGCTCGATCCCGAGTAAAGCAGCACCGTCCCGCCCTGGCTCCCGCTTGCATTGCTTGCCCCACGCAGCGAGCAGCCGCGAAGCGACACATTCCTCGTTCCTGCCGTTATCACAATCTGCTTCGCTGTGGAGATCGTCGCGCACGGCAGCATCACGGTCGCATTCGCAGTCGAGATCGTCACATCCGATGTCATCGAAACGTTCCCGCTGAAGTTGCGCGCGTCGCAAGTGCCTCCATAAGCGCTGTTCAACGCCGACAGACACGCCTGCAGTTTCGCTCCAAAATCCGCACCCGGAAACTGATCCACTTGGTACGCTGCTCCCACTTGCTTCGCGGTTAGCGCACCTGTAATCGTGCCGCCCGAAAGTGGTACGGCTTGCGCCAACGCCGCATCAACATAGTGTTTGTCCGCAGCTTGCAGCGCCTGCGTCGGATCCCCGGTCAGGTAGAGGGGGCCGGTAAGTTGCCCTCCCGTCGATGTCAGATTTCCCTGCGCAACCGACTGGATTGCCTGATCGACATAAGCCTTGCTGACGGCCTGCACTGCCTGCGCCGCGGGCATTACTTGCGATCGCACTTGACCGATGCTCGCCTGTGCCGCGGCGGGAATTACCCAATACTCCGTGCTGGTCGTACCGTCGCTCAAGTGGTAGATCGCCGTGTAGTAGAGACCTGCCGGCGACGATCCAAGATTGGGCGCAAGATTCACGCTCACAAATCCATCGGCCCCGATATTCACCGCGACTTTTCCAGCCGCCACCGCCTGGTTCGATGCCGTCGTGAAGGCAGGCCAGCTTACTTGCAGCGTCCCCGATCCCGGAGACCCGTTCGCCAGGTACACCGTTCCCTGCACAGTCGTGGTGCTGATCGTCTGTGCACGGACGCCGAGCGCAAGCAAGCCGCAAACGCCAACCCAGGCAATCGTGTTTCGTAGAAATGCACTCCGTAAAAGACTCATGAATTTCTGATCCTCTTCGATGCAACAGTCGCCGCTTCTCAGTTCATGATCCGAACTGAAAAGCCTCACTCGTGCAGGTTGTCTTCTCTAATGGGGCGGGCAACGGTTATGCACCGCGTATCTGAGCTGCTCGCCTATTCCTCATCCGGGTCAAGTGCAAGGCTGCGGAAGCTGCGTCCACGCATCGTCTCATCGTGTCCTTCCGCGCTATGCACGATCTCATACAGCAATCTCGCGCTCTCGAGTTGTCCTTCTCCGCAATCTTCGGCCAGGTCCTCGACCATCAATCTGCCTTCGTGCCGAAGCAGAGTGTTAGCCGCACTTCTCAGTTTCTCTGATCCCGTTTTGCCACGCCTTTTGGTGTACTGCTTCAATCCGGCTCGTTTCATATCACCGCGTTCATCGCCCGCCATTCACATCAATTCAGTATCTTCAGCTTAACGAAATCGACACAATTAACCTGCAAAACGAGGCGACATGTCTTAGCGCAATCGATTCAGCCGCTTACCTAGATCACACGCTGCAAGCAGACGTTCACATCAAAAAAAGATTCTCGATTCTTTCAACCCGAGGGTTCTCACATTTTGTTCCAGGCTCGATCGACTACCATTAGCGGGTGAGATCTGCCACCCATAAACCCACGCTGGTCGTCCACGGCGGTGCGTGGGCCATTCCTGATGACGCCGCCGCCGCACACGAATCCGGCGTGCGCAAAGCTCTTGAAGCTGGCTTCGCTGTGCTTTCTCGTGGCGGAGCCTCCGTCGATGCCGTCGAAGCTGCAGTGACCGTGATGGAAGACGACCCCACGTTCGATGCAGGGCGGGGAAGTTTCCTCACCTCCGATGGTCGCGTTCAACTCGACGCTCTCCTCATGGACGGCGGCCGCATGAAGGCTGGCGGCGTTGCGTGCGTCGAGCGTCTGCGTAACCCCATTCAGGCGGCTCGCCTTGTTCTCGAAAAAAGCCCCCATGTCTACTTCGTCGGAGCCGGAGCGGAAGAGTTTGCCCACGCTCATGGCATGCCCCTCATCGAGAATTCTGAGCTCGTCCTCGATCGCGAACGCGAGCGCCTGAAACAGGCAAAGCAGCGCGAGGCCGCTGGTCTCGCCGATGACACCTTCTGTGGCCTCGAAGACGACAAGAGTCCTGAAACCGCCGTAGCTCGCGTTACTGACTTGGAAGAGTTCAATAGCCACGACACCGTGGGCGCAATCGCTCTCGACATCCACGGGAATCTAGCCGCCGGCACCTCAACCGGAGGCACATTGAACAAGACTCCCGGACGCGTCGGCGATTCATCGCTCATCGGTTGCGGTTGCTATGCCGACAATCTCTCCGCCGCTGTTTCGCTCACTGGCTGGGGCGAGCCCATCATGAAACTCGTGCTCGGCAAGTGGGCTGTCGATCGCGTAGCCGCCGGAACCGCTCCCGAACTCGCTACCCGTGAAGCTATGTCCTACCTCTATAGCCGCCTCGGTGGTCGTGGCGGAATCATCCTCCTCGGACCCGATGGTCGATTCGGCCTGGCTCACAACACGCCCGCCATGGCATGGGGAGTAGCAACCGAAAACTCAATAGAAACAGGCCTCAGGCTTTAACTTTGGCCTCACTCGCGCAAATCCTAAACCGCGTTTACAAAGTCCGCGATACAGACAGGTGCCCCATGTCTCCCGGTGTTGGTTTTGTCACTGAGGTAATCGCGCGGGTCAGGATAGGAACACATCCGGCGCACTTCAGATTGGAGACAACAACATCCTTTAATGGCGTCCCGCCAATCGCCCTAACGCCAACGCCGCTCCAGCAATTCCAACGCCGAGCAGCATGGTCGCAAGCGCTCCGGAGTGAGACTCGGCCCACGCCTCCGCACTCCAGCTTTTCGCGCGGCAATCAAACGTTCCATGTGCTCCGTAATCGCCACGCAGCGGATGAAATAGATTATCCGGCCGGTTCGGATCCTCCCACCCGTCATACTGCTGCGAGTCGTAGCCGTTCTTCGCCAGATAATGATCCGCATACGACGGCACAATCTTGTTCCCGAAGATCGCCTTCAGCACGGACCAGGACGCGTACCACTCGCGTCGTTCAGCGTGATGCGCTGCATGGTAGATCAGCCGTGCAGCCACCTCGGGCTGATAGATCGGAGGCACCGGTTGCGCTTTGCGCGGCAAACGGCTCCGCACCCATGCAAATTGCGGAGTGTTCAGCGCCGGCATCTGCACCATCGTTGTCTTCACGTTGCTTTCATCATGGATGAGTTCCGTTCGCAGAGAAGCAAAGAATCCGAGAACCGCGTGCTTCGATGCGCAATACGCCGCCTGTAGCGGAATGCTCCGGTACGCCAGCGCCGATCCAACGTGAACAATCGTTCCGCGATCCCGCGGCAGCATGTATTTCAGCGCCGCCAATGTCCCGTAAACATACCCGAGGTATGTAACTTCTGTGACGCGCTTGAACTCTTCAGCTGTCATCTCCTTGATCGGAGAAAACACTGATGTCATCGCGTTGTTGACCCAGATATCAATCGGCCCCAGCTGCCGCTCCACCTCGTCAGCGGCTCGCTGAACCTCCACAGCATCGGCAACATCAACAGGAAGGATCAGCGCTTTCCCGCCGTACTCCTCCACTTCCCGCGCCGCCGCCTCAAGTCCGTCCGTTCCGCGAGCAATCAGCCCGATGTCCGCCCCATGCTTCGCAAACTCCCGAACTGCCGCGCGTCCCGCTCCTGCCGACGCTCCCGTGATGACAACGATCTCTCGTTTCCGCACCTGAAGACTCCTCTCTTCAGGTTGGGATGCAGTTTCCATCCAATGAGAGACCCGTCGTCATCGAACCGGCGCCCGAAGTGACTTCAAGCGAGAATCACCTTCGGCCTTTCTCCTCGCGTATCCGCTTCTCTCAGCTGTATCGTGATGCTCCGCGATTCGCCCGGCATCAGCGCAACATAATTGTCCGAGTAGATTGCCGGAAGAATCCGGTCTCCCGACTTCTCCCGCACCGCCTTCACGCGAACCATCAGAGCCGGCGACTGCCCTGCGTTCTGAATCGTGGCCGTGAGCCGCCACTCATCACCCTTCCGCTCTTCGCTCGATCGGATCTCCAGCTTCGGCGCAGCCAACTCGCGAATAGCCCTGAAATCGTTCTGCTTCAATCCCCTCAGATAGAAATTGGTGGAAACAGTCTCAGTCCCACGGGTCAACGCCAGCCGCAAAAAGTGAACCGCGGTCAGCCCTGACGGATAGCTCATCCGGATACAGGAAGCAGTCGAATCTTCCACGCTGTCCAGATTCGCCGTCTTCTGGTCAACACGCTTCCCGTCCATATTCAGAATCTCCACAGAAGCCTGAAGACCATCAACTTTGCCCGCGCTGTAATTCACCACCTCAATCGTTTCTTCCAGGCTGTTCCATTGAATGTGCAGTGGCTCCGACCCCTTCTTGCAGCCGTAATACGCTGCCGTTGGCTCGAAGAAATAGTCGTACGTCTGCCACACAAACGACGGCCAGCACGAGTGGCTCATCCACAGCAGCACACCCATCCGATACTTGCTCTGCGCTTCGAACATCGCGCGATACGTGTCGTAGTTCACAAACTGCGCTAGCTTTATCCATTCCTCAGCGCTGTTCGCACCGCCATAGCTGTTCTCCACAATCGATCGGAAGCCTGCCCCGCCCATCGCGCCAACAAGGCAGAAATCGTGCAGTCCCCAGTCAAGAGCCTGCGGCCACAGGGCCTTCTCCGGCATCATCATGCGCACGCTCTCAATCGGCGGAATATTGGGCGCGCCAATTTCACTGTGCAACTGCTTGTCCGCTACCTGGAAATAGAACGGTGCAGGATTCGCCCAGTAGGGACCATGTCCGCTCACCACCTTGTCCGCCGAACTCGGAATGTAATGCATCAGAGGATGCAGGTCGTCCAGAATCTGCCGCAGCCCCGACTCAAGTGGCGGCGGAGGAAATCCCTCATTGCGCCCGCAGTAGAGTCCCACCGAAGGATGATTCCGAATCCGCAGCACCAGGTCCTTCGCGTTCTTCAAGAACATCTCGTTGTCGTTCGGCTCCGGACCATCCCACGGATTCGCCAGCCAGAAGTCCTGCCACACCATCACGCCGTGCCGGTCGCAAGCCTCATAGAACGCCTCATCCGGAATCTGTCCCACCCAGTTCCGAATCATCGTGAAATTCATCTCTCGGTGATAACGAACCGCCGCGTCGTACTCGCGTGCGCGATACCGCAGCATCGATTCAGCAAATCCCCAGTTGCCGCCTTTGGCAACAAATCGTCGTCCGTTGATCCAGATGCGCAAGTCGCCGCCATCTTCGCTGTAGGTCATCTGGCGAATGCCCGTCTTGAACGACTTCGAATGCAGCACCTTCGACCCTGTCCGAACCGAAAGCTGCACATCATATAAATAAGGATCGCCATACCCTGTAGGCCACCACAGCTTCGGATTCTTCACCTTCAGCGCCGGTGTGTTCGAGGGATCCAGTGTGATTGCCTTCCGTTCGTTCGCGGCCAGCTTCACCTTCTGCTCGAAGCTGATCTCGCCAATCTGCCCTTGCACGACACCGCTCCAGCCATGAGACCCGTGGTTGACGACATCGGCCTGCACAGTCAGCTCCGCCGACGACACATCCGGCAGCGGCAGCTTCGTCGAAACAAACGGATTCTCGATCGTCACAGCATCCGCAATCTCAATCGACACACTGCCCCATATTCCGATATCCCGGCCCCGCATCGTCGAAATCCAATCCCATCCCACTGTCGAGTGGAACGTTGGATTATCCGACCCAAGCCCGCCGCCATTCTTGCTGCAAACCTCAAACGTCTTCTGGTGCACGCTCCCAGGATTCGCATTCTTCTCGATGCGAACTGCCAGTGCATTCATCTTTCCTGCCACCAGCTTCTGCGTCACATCAAATTGCCCGCGGATAAACCCGCCTTCCATCCGGCCCAACTTCTCACCGTTCAGAAAGACATCCGCCTTCCAGTCAATCCCATCGAAGTTCAGCCATGCAGTCTGCTGAGGCGTTTTGGCGGGCGCCGTGAATTCCGTTCGATACCAGAAGTCCGAATGAAAATACGAGTCCGAAATATGCAACTGGTTTTGCCCGAAGTTCGGATCCGGAATCGCGCCGACATTCAAATACGACGTCAACACGGTCCCGGGCACAGTGGCCGCGAGCCATTCATCATCCTTGAATCCCGCCTTCGAAACCGCCTCACCGCCATCGGCCACGAAGTTCGCCCGCTGCAATCGCCACGATCCTCCCGCAAGCACCATCCCCCGATCCGACTTGCTCTCCGGCCCAGGCTTCGGCTTCGCAACAAATCCACCGCGCCCGAAAACTTCAATCTCGCTGAGAATGTACCCATGTTCTGTCGCCGGTCGCGTCATCAACACCCGTACATACCGCCCTGATGCAGGCTGCGCCAGCTTGAAATCATCCGTCAGTTCCGATGATTCACTCAATGCCTGAACGTCGCGCCAGCTTTCAGCATCGTCCGACACCTGCACCGACCCCTGCGAAGCCCTCGCAATCCAGTAAAGCTTCACATGATCGAACTCACATTTCAATCCCAGATCGACGTAGAC
>Ga0207649_10002532_pt1 | contig 10179 bp, 13 predicted proteins | sample KBSC43metaG_FD_184317 | JGI IMG/M metagenome (GOLD analysis project Ga0207649, IMG submission 184317) | Corn rhizosphere microbial communities from Kellogg Biological Station, Michigan, USA - KBS C4-3 metaG (SPAdes) (version 2) | ecosystem: Host-associated > Plants > Roots > Rhizosphere > Soil ... | reverse complement strand
CCTGCTGCCCTGGAAGCTGGGCACGCCAGCACACGAAAAAAACGGCTAGGTCAAGTCCGCGGAAGGGACGTACTTTGCTGATCGCTTACCCTTGATCAAGGGTTCGATGGTCTTCTGCTGAACATTGGCCAGCATCTGGATGACCACTTCCCCGCCACGCTGAATCATCCCCAAGACCGGCGGCTTTTCCTTTTCCAGCGTGCCACGACCGCGCGCCCCTTTCAGTCGGCGGCGTCCGGGCCATCCCTTTTTTTCACGGCCTCCGGCTGGCCCTTGTGCCCCGCCACCACGTAGTCCTCATCGCATTCGACTTCGCCCGATAAGACCGCTGCCGGTTTCTTCTCAACGATTCCCGTCCTTAACACCTCGGCCATCCGCTGCGCATCGTCCTTGTTCAGATTCAGCTCTTGCGCAATCCGTAAAGATATTAAGGAAAAACTCGATTGGCACGCCGATGCATGAGGGGATGCCTGCATCAGCAAATCCCCTCGCCCGTCTTCGCATATCCCCTCAAACAGCGCGGCTTTTCAGAAGAGATACGAGGCGGCAATGCCAACCGCCCATTGGTTCCCGTTACCGTTCTCTCTCACCACCGGGCTGTCCTTGGCGTCGTCCAGCAAGTGTTCATATCGTCCACCGAAAGTCAGCAGCCATCTCTTGTCGAGTTGCGTGGTCACGCTGAAGGGAATCTTCACCGAGGTCAAACCACTGCCCGGACGATATTCCCTGCCGCCTAAACTGGGGTAGAGCGCGACATCGGAACCGGTAACGCCGAAATACTTAGTGTTGAAACTTTCGCTGGCAAAAAACAGACCCATGCCTATGCTTCCAATGACCACACGCCCCCCGGTCCAGCTTTGCGAGAATGGGTGGAAATAATTGACACGCAGGTTGGTAGTGGCGCCGTTGTACACGCCGGTAGTGTTGCCGAGAACGTCAGCGCCAAAGACGAGCTTGCGAAAACGGTTGGAAGGGTCCAGGTAGAGGTGATATTCGGCGAACAGACCCAGTTCCGTCGCAGTAGGAATTCGCTTCATTCGCTTGACAATGTCGTTGTCCACATCATCGTCGCGCTTGGCGCGGAACCTGAGCACCGGCCCCACGCGAAAGTCCTTCCGATCGACCAGATTCAGTTTTGCTTCCGGGCCGAGCACCTGCACATAGCGGTCTCCGGCAAACCTGTAATGCAGAATCGGAACAGGGGCGCCTTGTTGCTTGTCCGAACCGTAGAAGTCGGGAACCGATGCAATCCCAAGACCGACCACGTTGATATTTTCAGGATATTCAAACGCACTGAACTCTTGCGCAAAGACCGCCGTGGAGAACAACGCGGCGACCGAAACGGCAAGAACACTACTGCAAAGCTTCGTTTTCTTCATTTTCTTGGCTCCTGTTAAATAACATCCGGTACACGATTGAAACCAGATTTGCGCCGGGCCGGGCGTACGCTTCATGCCGTCTTCCTTGCCGTGCCGGCTCTGGCCGCCGCTATCGTTTTGTCCGCATGCGCGTGATCGCCTGCAATTGCGCAATGGCCTCGGCCAGCTCGGCTTGGGCCTTCGCGTAATCGATCTTGCCGCTCTTGTTGGCCAACGCCTCTTCCGCCTGCTTCTTTGCCTCGCTTGCCCTAGCTTCATCGAGGTCGTGGCCGCGAATCGCGGTTTCAGCCAGCACCGTTACCATGTCCGGCTGGACTTCGAGAATGCCGCCAGCGACAAAGACAAGTTCTTCTTCGGCTTGTCCGGGTATTTTGATGCGTACCGAACCGGGGCGGATGCGCGTAATCAAGGGCGTGTGCTTCGGATAGATGCCCAGCTCGCCGGATTCGCCCGGCAGCGCCACGAACTCGGCTTCGCCTGAGAAGATTTCCTCTTCCGCCGAGACAACATCGATATGCATGGTGCTTGCGTCCGCCATACATGCTCTCCTTATGTTCAAACGGCCGCAGCGCCGGAAACGATCTCGGACAGTTCCTTGGTGATCGCCGCCTGGCGATTCTTGTTGTACACAAGTCTCAACTCTGAGATCACGTTGCCTGCATTGTCGGTCGCCGCCTTCATCGCCATTCTTCGCGCCGATTGCTCGGATGCCATGTTTTCCGCGAGAGCGCGATAAATCATCGATTCCAGATAACGCTTCAACAAGTCATCGATCACCGTGGGCGCATCGGGCTCGTAGAGATAGTCCCAGCCATGCGTTCCCCAGTCGGGCCTGAGATGCTCGGCGGACAACGGGACCAGTTGCTCCGTCACCGGCACTTGGGACATGGTATTGATGAAGCGGGTGTAAAACAGATGGATCTCGTCAACCTCGCCTGCCTGATAGGCATCCAACAGCACCTTGACCGGACCGATCAGCTTTGCCAAATGCGGAGTATCACCAAGCTGCACAACCTGCGATACGATCCTGGCGCCAATGCGGGATAGAAATCCCACGCCCTTGCTGCCGATGGCGACAACATCGCTTCCGATATTCCGCTCTTCGAATTCCCGCAACTTGCTGGTGACGCTGCGCAATACGTTGGTATTCATGCCGCCGCACAGCCCCTTGTCGGTCGTCACGACGATCAAGCCTGCCCTCTTCACGACATCACGTTTCACCATGAACGGATGCGTATATTCCGGGTTCGCCTCCGCCAGATGGCCCGCGATATTGCGAACGGTGGCGCTGTAGGGACGGGCTGCGCGCATGCGCTCCTGCACCTTGCGCATCTTGGACGCGGCAACCATTTCCATTGCCTTGGTAATCTTCTTCGTGTTTTCCACGCTCCGGATCTTGCTGCGTATCTCTTTGAATCCGGCCATGATTCCTTACTCCTTCAGATCGTCCTTCAGTTGCGCCAGCAAGCGCGCATGCTCCGTGGCATCGATTTCCTTTACAAGGATATTCGCGGCGCCCACGACGGCGATCTCGGCGAGCTGGGCGCGCAACTGCACACGCGCCCGGTCCAGCAGTTGGTTCGCTTCCATCTTTGCGGAAGCGATGATGCGCTCGGCTTCCACGGTGGCGGTGCGCCGTGCATCTGCGATGATGGTCTGCGCGCGCCTGTCGTAATCGTTGAGAAGCTTGCGTACTTCTTCTTGCGACTCGGCCACTTTCGCATTCACCCGCCCGGATGCATTTTCCAGTTCGGCGTTGCCGCGCTCGGCGGCTTCCATCGCGGCTACGATCCTTCCAATGCGGTCGTCGAGCGCTTTTTTCAGCGGCGGCCAGACGACTTTCACCGCGAACCATACGAGAATGAGAAAAACCACCAGTTGCGCAACGAAGGTCGCAGCCAGATTCATGATGCCTCTCCTTTCAATCGTCTCGAATCAACTTACCCGTCAATGTCCTTCATGCGACTGGCCGATATAGACCAGCGTCAGCATCATGAAGATGAACGCCTGCAGCACCACGATGAGGATGTGAAAGATGGCCCAGGCCGTACCCGCGACCACATGCCCGAGAAAGCCGGCTGCCGTCGCCATCGAACCGAGCAAGGCAATCAGCAGGAACAGCAGTTCGCCGGCGTACATGTTTCCAAACAACCGCATGCCAAGCGAGACGGTTTTCGCTGCGTATTCGATGAGGTTCAGCAGCAGATTGAACGGTGCCAGCCACGGGCCGAACGGCGCAGTGAACAGTTCGTGCAGCCAGCCGCCCATTCCCTTGATCTTCAGGCTGTAATAAATCATCAGCCCCAGCACGCCGAGCGACATGCCGAGCGTGCCGTTAAGGTCTGCCGTCGGCACGACGCGGAAATAAGGCAAATGCGATTCCAGCCCAAGCCATCGGAACGTGGTGGAAAACAAATCCACCGGCAGGAAATCCATTGCATTCATCAACACCACCCAGACGAACACGGTCAGCGCCAGCGGCGCGATGAAACGGCGGTTGCCGTGCACAATGGCCTTGGACTGGTCGTCCACCATCTCGACCAGCATTTCAACAAATGACTGCAACCGTCCCGGCACATTGGGTGTCGCGCGGCGCGCGCCCATCCACATGAAGAGGCAGGCGATAACGCCAACCGTCACGGACCAGAAAACCGTATCGAAGTTGATCACGGAAAAATCGACGATGCTTTCCTGGTGCCGACTGCTGAGATGCGTCAGGTGGTGAACGATGTATTCGGTCGGAGTCGGTGCATGCCCTGCCGCCGCATCGATATTGCTTGCCATGTCAGTACCTCCGCAAAGGAGAAAAATGCGTTTGCTGTCGGAAAGCAGGCAGCAGAAAACACCCGCAAGGGAAACATGACATTGAGAGTTGGACCTCTTCCCGCAGTTCCGGCGATTTGATAAAGCACAGATGCGATATGCCGCGCCTCCCGGCTTTTGCTGCCCCACGGCACGAGAACCTGTCATGCCGTCTTTGTTGCCTTTCACGCAGTGCTGCCGCGGCGCTCATCTCAACAACCGCGTCGCCTCGTCCAGCAGGTTGGTGGACGGCAACAGATCCGCGCACGCAAACCGGATCAATGCGAACGCACGCATTTGCGGCGGCGTGGTCGGAATGCGGGCGATCTGGAACGTGACGTCCGCCCCTTCCTGCGTACCTGTTTCCGGCAGCACCACGTTCATCCTGTCCAGACGGAAGCGTTTGCTGGATACGTAGATGTGCTGGCTTGGGTTCGCCAGCACTTCGCATAAGCGGTCGAGTTCGCGTTCGAGCGCTTCCGACCGGATGCCCAGGCTGTGCAGGTTCTGTTCATTCTCCTTGATCTGTTCCTGCAGGCTCGCCAGCTCCTGCGATTCAGCGGCTTCGCCCCCAAGCACGGAGCGCATGCCCACGCCCTGGCGCTCCAGCAACTGCAAGCGAGTCTTGAGCAGCGCCCGTTCCTGTTCGAGCACATCGCGGCGCGACTTGTCCTGCGCGATCCTGGCCAGTCCTTCCAGCCCCAACTGATCCACCAGCCGCCGCACGATCTCCTGCCGCAAATCCGCTTCCGTGCAGCCGCACATCCTGACCTGATGGTCGCTGAAATTCACGGTTTCCTGCACCACGTCGCGGCGCATTGTTTCGCCTTCCAGCGCCACGCCCAGCCGGTGGCGCTCGGCCATCGCCATCCCGAGCACCGCATAGGCTTCTGTCAAACCGGCATGCGCTTCGATAAACGCACGCAGATCCGCCGAGCGGCTTAATGCAGGCGCGATATCGCCCGGAGCGACAAAAAAGGCATGGATGTAGGGATCGGAAGACCATGCTGCAGTGTTGATCTGATGCGGCGCTGGCACGGAATCGACGATGTCGCTGACGTACTTGAGCGAGGCCGCAACCGCAGGCTCAAGGCGCGACTGGTATCGCCGCGCCAGGCGCAAATGCGGATGCAGATTGACGATGCGTTCCACCGCCTCGCGGACCCGCTGCCTGTCCTGAGCGCTGCCACTGCGCCTGCCCTGCCGTAACCTGCCGAAGAGGCCCATATTTCCTCGCCCTCAGTCTCAGTCCTGATCTTTACCCATAAACCTTCAGCAAGACATTCCCTCCCCTTGAAGGGGAGGGAATGTCTTGCTGACATCAACCGAAACGCTGCTCCATGATCGAAACATGAATCCGGCGGTTTTTCCAGTACATGTCCTGAATGCGCGGCTGCAGGCTGCGCAAGGCTTCCGGAGCGGCATCGTTGAAGGTAATCCGCACCGACGGACGCGAACCGTCGCCGGGAAGATGTTCGATGCCGTCGAACGGCGGAAATCCATACTTGACCAGGAACGCCTTGATCTCGTCGTCGGAAGTGCCGTCTTCCACATTCGCCAGCAATACATCGGTCATGGTGGCATCTCCTTTCTACGCCATGATGTTGACGCCGCCGTCCACATACAGTGTTTCGCCCGACATACGCCGCGCATACGGCGTCGCCAGAAAAGCGCAGGTGTAGCCGACATCCATGATGTCCACCAACTCACCCAGCGGTGCACGCTGCGCGGCTTCGTTGAGCATCAGTTCGAAATCTTTCAGTCCGGAAGCGGCCCGGGTCTTGAGCGGTCCGGGCGAAATCGCATGCACGCGGATGCGCTGCGGCCCGAGTTCGTATGCGAGATAACGCGCACATGCTTCGAGCGCCGCCTTCACCGGTCCCATCACGTTGTAGTTCGGCACGACCTTGTCGGCGCCGTAGTAGGTCATGGTAAAGATGGTGCCGCCGTCTTTCATCAGCGGTGCCACCATGCGTGTCAGGCGCACGAAGGAATGGCAGGAAATATCCATCGCCTTGGAAAACCCTTCTGCCGAACAATTGAGCAAGCCGCCTTGCAGGTCATCCTTCGGCGCCCAGGCGAGCGAATGCACGAAGATATCCAGCTTGCCCCAATCCTTTTGTATCCTGCCGATGAGGGCATCAGCCTCCTCCTGCCGCGATACATCGAGCGGCATGAAAATGGACGCTTCCAGATCGCGCGCGAGCGGTTCGACATACGTCCTGCTCTTGTCGTTGAGGTAAGTGATCGCCAGGTTCGCGCCGGCTTCACGGAAGGCTTTGGCGCAGCCATAGGCGATGGAGTGTTCGTTAGCGATACCGGTAACCAGCGCCTTCATATCCTTGAGGATGGGATTCGGACGAGGAATGTCGGTTGTCATGGCAAGACTCCTTCAATTTTCATGTGGGGAACCTGATCCGGCACGACGAGTGCGGCTTCGGTCGCGGCGAGCACATCGCGCACCGGCACGCCCGGCGCTGTTTCGAGCAGCGTTGCGCGACCTTGTGCAAATGAGATCACGGCCAGTTCGGTGACGACCAGATCCACTGGACGCGCCGACGTCAGCGGCAGCGTGCATTGCTTGACGATCTTGGGTTTGCCCTTGGCCGTGTGCTGCATGGCGACGATCACGCGCTTGGCGCCGGTGACCAGATCCATCGCGCCGCCCATGCCCGGCACCATCTTGCCGGGAATCATCCAGTTCGCGAGATGGCCGTTTTCATCGATCTGCAACCCGCCGAGCACGGTGATGTCCAGGTGGCCACCACGAATCAGCCCGAAGGAGATCGCGCTGTCGAACGTGCTTGCACCCGGAAGCGCGCTGACCGGGTTGCCTGCGGCATCGGTCAGATAGCGTTCCATCATGCCTTCTTCGGGTAGCGGACCTGTACCGATCAGACCGTTCTCCGATTGGAAATAAATGCGCATGCCGCTCGGTACGTAGTTCGCCACCAGCGTCGGGATGCCTACGCCAAGGTTCACCAGCATCCCGGCTTGGAGCTCCTGCGCAATGCGTTTTGCGATCAAGATTTGCGCTTCCATAGGCTATGCGTCCGAATCGTGAGCGACGACGAAATCGACCAGTACCGCCGGCGTCACCACATGGTCGGGAGAAATCATTCCGACGGGGACGATATGGGCGGCATCCACAATAACCGTCGTCGCGGCCATTGCAATCACCGGGTTGAAATTGCGCGACGTCAGCGCATAGACGACGTTGCCGTAGTAATCGGACAGGAATGCTTCCACCAGCGCGAAATCGGCATGCAGCGGCGTCTCCAGCAGATATTGTTGGCCTTCCACCTCCATCTTGCGCTTGCCCTCTTCCACCAAGGTGCCCACGCCTGTGGGAGTGAGAATGCCGCCCAACCCGAAACCGGCGGCACGGATACGCTCGACGAGCGTGCCCTGCGGCACAAGATCGACTTCGATCTCTCCGGCGATCATCTTCTGCTGGGTTTCAGGATTCAGCCCGATGTGGCTGACGATCGCCTTGCGCACCACATTGGCCGAGATCAGCTTGCCGATGCCCATGCCGGGCTTGGCCGTGTCATTCGCAATCACGGTGAGGTCGCGCTTGCCCTGGCGCGTCAATTCGTCCATCAGGCGCTCCGGCGTGCCGATGCCCATGAATCCGCCGACCATCACGCTCGCGCCGTCGGGGATCATGGACACCGCCTTTTCGAGTGCAATGGTCTTCATGGCTGCGCGCCTCCCATTGCAGTGCGTGTATGACGAGCGATCATCAATTCTTCATTGGTCGGAATCACCCACGCCGACACCTTGCTCTTGTCCGTGCTGATGCGCGCCCCGCCGTTCTGATTGGCGGTCGGATCAAGTTCCACGCCAAGCCATGCCGCCTGCCGGCATACGCGGTCCCGAATCACCGGCGCATGTTCGCCAATGCCGGCGGTAAATACCAGCGCGTCAATGCCCTGCATCGCAGCCGCAAGCGATCCGAGTTCGCGTCCGATCCGATAGGTAAACAGCTCGACCGCAAAGCGCGCGCGCGGATCGTCGCTGGAAAGCAGTACCCGCATGTCGCTCGAAAGCCCCGAAACGCCGAGCAGACCCGACTGCTTGTAGATCACGTTTTCAATCGCACGCGCATCCATCTTCAGCTCGTCGATCATGTACAGGATCACACCCGGGTCCAGGTTGCCGCAGCGCGTTCCCATGGGTAATCCGTCAACCGCCGTGAAGCCCATGGTGCTCGCCATGCTCTTGCCCGCCATGATCGCGCACATGCTCGACCCGTTGCCCAGGTGCGCGACGACCGTGCGCCCCGAGGCGGCCTGCGGCGCAAAATCCGGCAGCACGCTGGCAATGTACTCATAAGACAAACCGTGAAAGCCGTAACGGCGCACACCGCGCTCGACGATCTTCTCCGGAAGCGCAAATGCCTGCGCCACCTCCGGCTGCACGCGATGGAACGCCGTATCGAAGCAGGCGACCTGCGGCACGTCGGGCCGTATTTGCGCGAGGATGCGAATCGGCGCCAGATTGTGCGGCTGGTGCAAGGGCGCGAGCGGAACCAGCTTTTCTAGCTGTGCGATCACATCAGGAGTCACCAGCGTCGCTTGCGAAAATTCCACCCCGCCATGCACGACCCGATGACCGACGCCAATCAGGCGATGACCTTCACGTTGGCCACGCAGAAAATCGGCGATGTGCTTGATGGCCCCCTGATGGCCAAGCTCGACGCCATGCCCCCACTTGGTCTCTTCGACCCGGCCGCCCTTGGCATCGTCGGCGACAAAACGCGGATCGGTGTAAAGCCCTTCCGCCTGCCCTTTCAGGATCAGTTCGGGTTCCTTTTCACGCGCATTGTAGGCGCAGAACTTGATGCTGGAGGAACCCGCATTCACCACGAGAATGACGTCAGCCATGGCATCACCCCATTGCCTTTCCGCTCTCGCGCCGGGCCTTGGCTACCAGCATGGCAACCGCGCAGGACGCACGCCTTGTCATCACCGAATCGGCGCGGCTGGTCAAAATGATCGGCACGCGCGCACCCAGCACGATACCGGCTGCATCCGCACCGGCCAGGAAGGACAGGCTCTTGGCAAGCATGTTGCCGGCTTCCAGGTCGGGCACCATCAGCACATTGGCATGTCCCGCGACGGGCGAATCGATCTTCTTGATTTTCGCCGCATCCGGATCGATTGCATTGTCGAGTGCCAGCGGGCCATCGACGATAGCCCCGGTGATCTGATGGCGATCCACCATCTTGCACAGCGCAGCCGCTTCAATTGTGGACGGCACCTTGGGATTGACGGTTTCCATCGCCGACAAGACCGCCACCCGCACCTCCTTGAACAGCAACGCATGCCCGAGGTCAATGGCGTTCTGCAGGATGTCCATCTTTTCTTCCAGCGTCGGCGCGATGTTGACGGCGGCATCGGTGATGATCAGTGCGTTTTCGTGCCCCGGCACATCCATCACGAAGCAGTGGCTGACACGTCGCCCGGTGCGCAAACCCGATTCGCCCTTGACCACCACGCCCATCAGCTCATCCGTATGCAAGCTGCCCTTCATCAAGGCCTCTGCCTTGCCCTCGCGCACAACCTGAGTGGCGGCGACCGCCGCAGCCTTGGGGTAAGGCGCATCGACAATCGGGAAATCGGAAATCGAGATGCGATTCTCCTTGGCGACCTCTTTAATGCGGTCGGCCGGGCCGACAAGAACCGGCGCAATCATGCCGAGGTGCGCGGCTTCGGCCGCACCTTCAAGCGAACTCTTATCGCAGGGATACACAACGGCTGTGGGCAGCGCGGGCAAGTTCTTACAGTAGTCGATCAGGCGCTGATACTTTTCGTGCTTCTTGTCCATCGTCTCTCCTTTCGCATAGGTGTCATCTATGGCCATGGGGTCGGACCGCAGTAAGACGCCGCTCGCGCGCGGGCCGTCCGCTCAATACCGTGCGAATGCGTTCGAGCATCGCCAACTGCTCGGGGGTAGTCTGGGCGTTTTGCACGCGCTCGTCCGCCATCAGCTT
>Ga0207649_10002506_pt1 | contig 10248 bp, 7 predicted proteins | sample KBSC43metaG_FD_184317 | JGI IMG/M metagenome (GOLD analysis project Ga0207649, IMG submission 184317) | Corn rhizosphere microbial communities from Kellogg Biological Station, Michigan, USA - KBS C4-3 metaG (SPAdes) (version 2) | ecosystem: Host-associated > Plants > Roots > Rhizosphere > Soil ... | reverse complement strand
GCTCCGGTGGTGCCCATCGGCGATGTACAGCGCGTCCAGCTCCGAGAGCACGGCGTCGATGGAGGCGTTCTCCGACGGCGGCAGCGTCCAGATGGTGTGCTCCACGCCGTCGACGCTGGTGAAGCGCACGTCCGGCTTCCGCTCCGAGTGCCTCGCCAGCAACGCGTCGACCGAGGGCCGGGCGCGGTAAGCGAGAAAGACCGGCTCGTCGTTCGCCCCGAGCGCGTCGATGTGCCGGGTCCGGTCGTCCTCCTTGTCCGGGCGAGTGAGCTCGTGGCGCTTGATGTCTCCACGCAGGTAGGCGTCGACGCTCGCGCAGGCCACCAGCCCCGTCTGCACGTGTGTCCCCATGCGCTGCCGGTAGAGCGAGAAGCGGGGACCGTCGTCCAGCAACAGCCACCCGTTCCGGCGAAACTCGTCGAGCGCCTGCCGGCCCTTGGCGTGCACCGCGCCGGAGTGCTCGTCGACGTCCGGCGGCAGGTCCACCTCGGGACGGCTGATCCGGAAGAAGCTGCGAGGATTGCCCGAGGCCATGGCCCGGGCCTCCGAGGAGCTCACCACGTCGTAGGGAGGGGTGGCGATGCCCGGTGCCAGCTCCGGGGGCGGGCGCAGGGCGCGGAAGGGAGCGAGGAGTCGCATGGTGTCGAGGCGCTTCTAGCAGGGCCCGTCGGTCGGCGCGGGATCAGCGACCGCCGGGCGCGAGGCGGTACAGCGAGACGCGTTCGCCCAGCGATTCTCCGGGAAACGGCGGCAGGAGGAGCACGTCCGCCCGGACCAGGACCAGTGCCGCGCCCCGCTCGACCAGCGCTGGCGGTGCCAGGTCCCCGGGGCGATCCGGCCTCCCAACCAGCACTGGACGTCCGCTCCGCAGCTCAGCGACCCAGTCGGGCCGGCGATTCCACTCGCCCTCGCGCGGGATGGGGATGACCGCTCCGGGGCGAACCAGGGCCGCGAGGGCATAGGTCCGCCAGTAGCCCAGGGTGAGAACCGCGCCCGGGTACCGGAGGCCGATCTCCTGCGCGGCCGGCCGGAGCACCACCTCGCGCGAATCGGGGGTCGCCCGGGGCGCGAGGAGCGCCACCGCCCCGAGACCCACGGCGCCGACGACGACCGAAGGCATGCGTGGGGCCAGCCGCGCGGCGGCCGCGTGGACCGCGACGCCCAAAAGCACCGCCGTGCCGAGCACCGCGAGGGACAACCCGACGCCGAGGTAGCGCGGGTGGTAGCCGTTCTCCCGCACGTGCCGGACGGAGACCACGATCAGGAGCGCGGTCCAGGAGGCCACCGTTGCCCCCACCAGCGTCCGCGCCTCCGGAGAATCGCGCCAGCGGCGGCTTCCCAGAGCAGCCACCCCGCCAACCAGCGCGAGGACCAACCAGGGAACGGCCCCCGCATCCCAGGCCGTTCCGGCCACCCTGCCCGCGTTCTCCAGCAGGTGGCCCAGGTCCAGCGAGGCCGGCGTCCGGACGTCCCGCCACCCCCGGGCGCGGACCGCGCGGTGCCATGAGCTGCGCACCACCCCCTCCACCAGCAGGCCGAAGAGCGCCGGGACCACCAGCGCCATCTGCCGGAACGCGCCGAGCCCTCGCCCCCTGCTTTCGATGAGCGTGAGCACGAGGAGGAGGGGCGCGCTCACCAGCGAGGTCCAGGTGGCCAGCGCCGCCGCCACCGAGGCGAGGGCGAGCCAGGGCCACGGTCGCCCGGCCTCGGCCGCCTTGCGGATCCCCCACCAGGCCCAGAGGATGGCCGGCAGCTGCCACCCGTCGACGGTGCCCAGGTCCACCAGCACGCGCTGGAGGAGCGGATTCACCCCCGGCAGGAGCAGCAGCCCGGCCGCCGCCACCGGCCCGCTGCGGCCCGCGAGCCCGAGCCACGGGACCACCGCCCCCACCATCCACAGCGTCCGGACGACGTGCAGCCCGTGAGGTGTCCACGCTCGTTCGGCCAGCGCCCCCGCCGCCCGCGCCAGCAGGAAGGGCCAGCTCCCGAAGCGGTCCTGTCCCCAGTACAGCCAGTCCACCGGCGCGGGCGTGGCCAGGTTGCACATCAGGACCGGCACGGCGCTGTCCGAGCTGTAGAGCCCCGACGGGGGGACCGGCCCGAGGAAGGGCAGCGCTCGCCAGAGCACCAGGCCCACCATCGTCCCGAGCAACACGGCCACTGTCGCCCGCTCCGCAGTCAGCGAAAGGCGCACCGGGCCCCGGCTTCTACACCGGGCCGCCGGCGGTGGGACCGAGCCCCCCGAAGAACGGACCCCTTCAGCTTGTAAATTTTCGACGCAGAGCGCCGTAACCCTGCGCTGTACCTGCACAATGGTTTGTAAATCGGGTTGGCGGCTGCTACAGCCGATCGCGGGCCGTCCCCCGTCTCCGGGGGGTCCAGGGATGAACGAGAGCAGCCTCAACGCCAGCGTCGGACTCAAGCTGCGGACCCTCCGCCTGCAGCGCCACGTGAAGCAGGCGGACGCGGCCCGGGACCTGGGGGTGTCGCCGGCGTACCTGAACCTCATCGAGAAGGGGAAGCGGGTGATGCCCTTCCCGCTCCTGTGGAAGGCGCTCCGCTACTTCGATCAGGACCCCGAGCAGTTCATGGGCTCGCTCGGGCAGGGGCCCGTCGACGAGACCCTGGCCAAGCTCCTCGACGAGCCGCTCCTCAAGTCCCTGGAGATCGACCCCGAGGACCTCCAGCACCTCTCCGCCGAGCCGAAGCTCGCCGGGACCGTGGCCGCGCTCTTCAACCTCTACAAGAACACCCGGACCCAGCTGGAGAAGGTGGCCGCGCAGCAGAGCACCGGGACCGGGGCCGGGGCGATGCAGGGGCCGGACGTCCCGCTCGACTACTCGCCCTTCGACGAGGTCTCCGATTTCCTCCAGGCCAAGCGCAACTGGTTCCCCGAGCTGGAGGAGCATGCCGAGCAGCTCCGGCGCGAGTTCGCCCTCGACCGGCAGCTGACCTCGCACCAGCTGGTGAAGCTGCTCGGGGACCGCTTCGGCTACCGCGTGGAGTTCGCCACCGGGCCGGGGCGGAGCTCGGTGGTGCGCCGGCTCGACCCCGAGACCAAGACGCTCACTCTCTCGCCGAGCCTCACCGAGCAGCCCCTGAAGTTCCAGCTCGCGACCTCCATCGGTCTGCTGTTGATGGATCGGGACCGGCTGCTCGAATCCATCCTCGGCGGGACCCGGACCCGGCACGCCGAGACCCCCAAGCTGATCAAGGTCAACCTCGCGAACTACTTCGCCGGGGCGCTGCTGCTGAGCTACGGGGACTTCTTCCGCGAGGTGCAGCGGACCCGCTACGACGTCGAGCTGCTGAGCCAGATCTTCGGCACCACCTACGAGACGGTGGCCCACCGGCTCTGCAACCTGAGCGACCCGAAGCGGCTGGGCGTGCCCTTCCACTTCCTCCGGGCAGACCTCGCGGGGAACATCAGCAAGCGCTACAGCGGTGACGGGCTCAAGTTCGCCTCTGGCGGCTCGTGCGGGAAGTGGGCGGTCCACCTCGCCTTCCTCAATCCGTCGCAGCTCACCCGGCAGTACTCGATGATGCCGGACGGGGCGACGTACTTCTGCTTCGCCAAGGTGCAGCTCCAGCCCATCGGCGGCTCCATCGTGCACGGGACGGCGTACAGCATCGGGTTGGGGACGAACGCCGAGAACGCCCAGTTCCTCGCCTACGGCCTGCCCACCACCGACCTGCGACGAGACGCGGTGCCCACCGGAATCGGGTGCCGCTTCTGCGAGCGCACCGACTGCAACCAGCGCGCGGCCCCGAGCTACCGGTTCGCCTTCTCCTTCGACGAATACACGAAGAAGGACTGCTTCTTCTCCCCGCTCCTGGTGCACGAGGCCGGCAAGGACGCCGGCTCACGCCGCCGCCGCGACGGCGACTGACTCCACCCATGCCCGACACCTCTCCTCCGCGATTCGCCCTGGCCTCCGGGGCGCCTGCCGGTACCCGCGCCGACGTCCTGGTGCTCTTCGCCGACGAGGCCCCCCGTCCGAACGGGGCGGTGGCGGAGGTGAACCAGGCCCTGGGGGGACAGCTGGTCCGCGCCGCGACCGAGGAGGGCTTCCGCGGCAAGCCGGACCAGACCTTCGTCCTCCACACGCACGGACGGCTGCCCGCATCCCGGGTGGTCCTGGTGGGCACCGGGCCGCGGGAGAGGCCTGACGCCGAGGCGCTCCGGCAGGCGGCCGGGCGCGCGGTGAAAGCCGCCCAGCGGCTCCGGGCCCGCTCGGTGGCGATGGCGGTGCCGGGCAACGCCGGCGACACGCTCGGGCCGGTCGCCGAGGGAGCCGCGCTCGGGGCCTACCGCTTCGACCAGTACCGCACGGAGGGCCGGGAGGAGCGGGTCCCGCTCGAGGCCGTGCGCCTGCTCCTTCCCGACGGCGCGCCCCGGTCGCGGGTCCTCGACGAGCTCCTGGAGCGTGTTCTGCACGTCTCCGGGGCGGCAAACTTCGCCCGGACGCTGGTGAACGAGCCCGCCGGGCGCCTCACGCCGGAGGCGCTGGCGGAGGAGGCCTCGCGCGCGGCGAAGGGGCACGGGCTCGACGTCCAGGTGAGTGGCCCCCGGGAGCTGCAGAAGCTTCGGATGGGGATGTTCTCCGCGGTGGGCCAGGGCAGCCAGAACACGCCGCGGCTGATCGAGATCAGCTACCGGCCGAAGAAGGCCGCGGAGGCGAAGGCGCGGCCGGTGTCGCTCGTCGGGAAGGCCATCACCTTCGACTCTGGCGGCCTGTCCCTGAAGTCCGCCGAGAACATGGCGGACATGAAGTCCGACATGGCAGGGAGCGCGGCGGTGCTGGGAGCGCTCCAGGTGGCGGCAGAGGTCGCCCCACCCTTCCCGGTGCTCGGCTATCTCGGCGCTGCGGAGAACATGCCCAGCGGAACGGCGTACCGGCCTGGGGACATCCTGGTCTCCCGGCTGGGGAAGACGGTCGAGGTCACCAACACCGACGCCGAGGGGCGGCTGGTGCTCGGGGACGTGCTGGCCTACGCGGTGGAGCAGAAGCCGGCGGCGCTGATCGACCTGGCGACGCTCACCGGCGCCTGCGTGGTGGCGCTGGGACACTGGGTGGCCGGACTGTTCTCCAACGACGATGCGCTCGCCGATGAGCTCCTCTCCGCGTCCGCGCAGGCCGGCGAGGCGTTCTGGCGGCTGCCGCTGGTGGATCTCCAGAAGGAGACGCTCCGCTCTGACGTTGCCGACATGAAGAACCACGGCGAGCGCTGGGGAGGAGCGATCACCGCGGCCGTCTTCCTGCGTGAGTTCGTGGGCGACCTGCCCTGGGCCCACCTGGACATCGCCGGCCCGGCGCTCGCTCCGAGGGAGCGGGGCTACCTGGGCAAGGGCGCGACGGGGATCGGCGTCCGGACGATTGCCGAGTTCCTGCAGAAGCGCGCCCGCAGCGGCCGGTAGGAGCGAGCAGCTGCCCGAGTGCTCCGAACCGGGCGCCGGAGCGACGGTCAGGGCGTCGAGGCGCGAGAATCAGAGCCGAGCGAGGGCTCGGCGAGCTCGTCGTGACGCTCGCGGAGCCACGCCCAGCGCCGCCTCGGGGTCTCGATGAGCCGCTCCCGCGAGGTTTGACGGCCGAAGCGCACCCGGTCCACCCGCGCGAAGGAGCGGACGAGCGAGTCGAGCCCTTCGATGTCGAGAGCGAGCGTTCGCCGCCAGCGAAGGTCGTCCGGCCGTGGCCCCTCGAGCGCCCGGCCGATGCGTTCGACCAGGAGCTCCTTGAGGACCAGCGTCTCGGGGGTCACCTGGCGGAGGCAGATCCCGTACTCGCCGGAGAGGTAGTCCTCCCAGTCCGACTCCCGGGTGTTCGCGGTGAAGCCGAGCATCCGGGCGGCGAGGTCGGTCCGTCGAGTGAAGTGGTGCGGCAACGCATCGAGGCTCCCCGCGGAGCGGACGAGGTCCAGGAGGTCGGGCGGAAAGACCGGGGTGCCGTCGGGGAGCAGATAGGCAGGACGCGGGAGGTGTCCGGCGTCGACCCATCCGGCGAGCTGCTCGGGCTCGACCTGCTCTCGTCGCCCGATCTCCGCGAGCGACAGAAAGCCTGTCCCGACGTAGCGGAGGTCCTCCCCCTCGAGGAGCGGATGTGGCCGGCGTGGGACCAGACGGGACATGGCCGAAGGAATAAGCGCGCCAGGCACGGCAATGCTTCGGGGACGGCCGAAGAGTCCCGGCATTCGGCGGATCGGCGGCGCGCCTTTCGACGATGGAACGCGGAGTGTGTCTGGACAGCTTTCAAGCCCCCGAATTTGCGTTCCAGATCTTCACTGCTGTTCCATCTTCTCGGAGTGCGTCCGAAGGCCTCCCCCCGCTCGTCCCCACCGTCGCTGACCGAACGACGACCTCGCTCCCGGACACCGGGCACCTCCTCGGGTCACCGGTCGAGCGCCGCCGAAACCTCGGCCTGGAGCGCCTTGGCCGCCGCCGCCGGATCCGCCGCGCCGTGGAGCGCGCGTCCGACGACGAGGAGGCTCGATCCCGCGGCGATGGCTGCAGCCGGCGTCTCCACCCGCGCCTGGTCCCCGGCCGCCACCCCCGCGGGCCGGATGCCGGGCGTGCAGAGGAAGAGGCCGGGATGCCGCGCCCCGAGCGCCCGCGCCTCGTGCGCCGAGCAGACCAGGCCGCCCACGCCGGCCTTCACCGCGACGTCCGCCAGTCGCGATGCCATCTCGGAGGCCGAGGGCCCGAACCCGAGCTCCTTCACCTCGGAATCCGAGAGCGAGGTGAGCGCGGTGACGGCGAGGATCCGCGGAGGCGCCACCCCTGCCTGCTCGGCCCCCCGCCCCGCACCCCGGACGGCCGCCCGCATCATCTCCTCGCCGCCGGAAGCATGCACGGTGAGGAACGCGGCGCCGATCGCTCCCGCTGCCACGGCGGCGTTCTCCACCGTGTTCGGGATGTCATGGAATTTGAGATCGAGGAACACCGAGGCGCCCTGCGCCCGGAACGGACGGACGGCGGCCGGGCCGTGCTCGACGAAGAGCGACGGCCCCACCTTCACTACCCCCACCGCGGGAGAGAGCTGCGGCCACAGCCGGAGCGCCTCGTCGAGCGGCACGTCCGCCGCCCAGGCGATGCGCTCGCGGGCCCCGCTCACTTGCTGGCCAGCTCCCCGTCGATCAACTTCTTGAACTCGTCCAGGGGCTGCGCGCCGCTGAGGAAGATGCCGTTGATGAAGAAGGCCGGTGTGCCGCTCACCCCGGCGGCAGTGCCGGCCTGCGTGTCGGCATCCACCATCTTCTTCTTGTCACCGGACTCGAGGCACTGGCCGAACTTCTGCGGATCCAGCCCGACCTGGGTGGCATGTGCCTTGAGGTCTGGCAGATCGAGCTTCTTCTGATTCTTGAAGAGCACCTCGTGGTACTCCCAGAACTTCCCCTGATCCCCCGCACAGAGCGACGCCTCGGCCGCCTTCGCCGCATGGGGGTGGAAGCTCAGCGGGAACTGCCGGTACACCAGCCGCACCTTGCCCGCGTAGGCGTTCATCACCTGCTCCACCGTGTCGTGGGCCGCGCCGCAGTACGGGCACTCGAAGTCCGAGAACTCCACGATGGTCACCGGCGCGTCCTTGGGCCCCCGGGAGGGACCCTCCGCCGCCACCGAGACGCGAGGTTGCGGGAGGTCGAGCTTGAGATTCGCGTTCTTCTGGAGCTCGGCGACGACCTTCTGCATCTGCCCCTGCCGCTGCTGGTTGACCAGCGCCTGAGCGATGCGGTCCTTCAGCGACTCGAAGGTCGCCTCCGGCGGAATCTGCCCGCCGGCCTTCAGCCGGTCGTAGAACTGCCGCTCCTGCGCCTCGGTGGGCTGCTGGACCGGAGCCTCCTCCAGGCGCTTGCGGATGTACTCCTGGTCCGCATTGGGACCGGTGAACCCGGCCTTCGCCGCCTCGGCCTTGACGATGCGCTCGACCGCCATCTGCTCCAGCGTCTGCTTGCGGGCCTGGAACATCTTGTTTTCCAGATCCGCGATCTGGGGCCGGGCCTCCTTCTCCAGCTCGCCGGCGGTGATCTGCCCGCCGTTGAAGGTGGCCACCACCCGGTCCGGCGCCGTTCCTCCGCCGGACGCGGCGGTGGGCGAGGCGGTGCTCGCGGACTTGGAGCAGGCGCAGGCCAGCACGAAGGCGGCGAGCGCCGCGGGGACGACGGTCCGAGAAATTTTCATGGGTTGAGCGCACCTTCCAGCATTGGACATCGCGGCGCAAGGCCGGAAACCGGCGACAGCGGTCCCGTCTTCCCCGGCCGGTGAGACGTGAAGGTGGGAGGCCCGTCGCCGCTCAGAACGAGTCGAGCGCGAGCGCCAGGTCGGGGACCCGCAGATCGAGTCGTTCGAGCTCACGACGCCGCGCTCGCACGATGGCGTATGCCGAGGTGTCGGCCATCACCCGACTCACCAGCCGGTGATGCAGCCCATGCCCGCTCTTCGTCACCCGGAGGTGCCCGATGACCGGATGGCCGAACAGCGCCAGGTCGCCGAGCGCATCCAGGGTCTTGTGCCGCACGAACTCGTCCGGGTAGCGCAGGCCCTCGGGGTTGAGGACGCTGAACTCGTCCACGACGATCGCGTTCTCCAGCGAACCGCCGCGTGCCAGCCCCGCGGACTTCATCTGCTCCACGTCCTTGAGGAAGCCGAAGGTCCGGGCGCGGGCGATCTCCCGGGTGAAGCTGCTGCTGGAAAAATCGATGGAGAGCGACTGCCCCGGCACCAGCGGGTGATGGAAGTCGATCGCGCAGTCCACGCGCAGCCGGTCGCAGGGAGAGAGGGACGCCTCGCGGTCGCCCTCCCGCAGCATCACCGGCCGGCGGATGACCACGAACGACTTCGGCTCCTCCAGGACGCGGATCCCTGCCGAGCGCACCAGGTACAGGAATGGGCCGGCGCTGCCGTCGAGGATGGGCACCTCGGGCCCGTCCACCTCGAGGCGAACGTTGTCGATGCCGAGCCCGCTCAGCGCGGCGAGCACGTGCTCGACCGTTCCCACCCGGGCCTCGCCCTTGGCCAGCGTGGTCGCCAGGGCGGTGTCGACCACGTGGGCGGCGGTGGCCGGGATCGCAGGGGAGCCGGAGAGGTCCACCCGGTGGAAGACCACGCCGTGGCCTGCGGGCGCGGGGCGCATCGTGAGCGTCACCTGAGCGCCGGAGTGGAGACCCACGCCGCGGGTCGAGACCGGCTGCTCGAGGGTCCGCTGATGGAATGACGCGTCGCTCATGCGCTCTGAGACCTGGACACCGATCGGGAACCGAAGTTGTGCATGACTGGTGACTCCCCCCCGCATGCCGCAACGTGGCAACGGTCGCACACTTAACTGACAGGCGGACGAACATGCAAGTGTCCGTCTTATCGGACTTTTCTGCTGTCCAGCTCCAGACCGGGTACTTTTCTACTTTTGCTGGAACTTTGCCAGAACCGCGCGGGCGTGTGACTCGTCGAATCGGCGGCCGGTCACGTCGGAGCGGCGCCCCACCGCCACGAAGCAGCCCTCGGTGGCCTCGGCGAATCCCCGGCACTCCTCGGCCAGGCGCGCCCGGGCCATGGGTCCGGCCGGGATGGCCCCCGCCTCCCGGAGGATCGCGGCGAACTCGTCGAAGGAGTGGAGATCTCCGTAGCGAAGCAGCTGGTAGCTGACGTCCTGGAAGTAGGAAAGGAAGGAGCCGAGCACGTCCACGGCGTGCACCGCTTCCTCGGTTCCGGCGGTGAGGGACTCGTCGGCGGCGCGGGCCAGCCGGGCGAAAACCCAGAGGTCGTTGCGGAGGCGCTGGGCGAGCACCACCGGAGAGACCAGCCGGGTGAAGCTCTCGTCGGCCGGCAGGCGTGCCTCGATGGCCGCAGCCAGCCGGACGACCTGCGACCGGAGCTGCTCGGCCGCGGAGGCGCCGATGTCCAGCACCCGCTCCGGGTCGTCTGCCTCGTGGCGCAGCCGGCGCCCGATCTCGTCCGCCAGCCGGGCGAGGTCGCGGGAGGCTCGGAGCGCGGCTCCCTGGTGCCGGCGGAGGGTCACCCGCGGCGCGAGCTCCGTGCGCAGATAGCCCACCAGGGTGAGCGCCTCGCTCCGCGCCAGCGCGAGCACCACCCGGGACCGCCGCTCCACCCCGCGTGGCGTCGACCGGACATAGGTGAGGTAGTGCAGGAGGCGGAACAGTCCGAGGAACACCGTGGTGAAGAGCCTTCGTTCGGGGTCCCCCAGCTTCCGGAGCGCGTCCAGCACCGGCACCGACTTCACCCTGTCGAACTCGAGGCAG
>Ga0207649_10002480_pt1 | contig 10312 bp, 9 predicted proteins | sample KBSC43metaG_FD_184317 | JGI IMG/M metagenome (GOLD analysis project Ga0207649, IMG submission 184317) | Corn rhizosphere microbial communities from Kellogg Biological Station, Michigan, USA - KBS C4-3 metaG (SPAdes) (version 2) | ecosystem: Host-associated > Plants > Roots > Rhizosphere > Soil ... | reverse complement strand
CTGAAAGCCCTCGGCATCGCCCGCGAAAGCGACGGCGCGTGGTGCGTCTTTTCCGACGGCAGCACGAAGCCCGAGGACGATCCCTTTCTCGTCAAGGACAAGGACGGCTGGCGCGCCAATCCCGCGCTCGTCCAAAAGAGCGACGGCGCCGCGAATTACACGACCACCGATCTCGCCACGCTCGAGTATCGCCTGGAAACATGGGCGCCCGACGAGATCATCTACGTCACCGACGGCCGTCAGCAGCTCCACTTCCGCCAGCTCTTTGCGATCTTTCGCCGCTGGCATCCCGACGCCACCACCCGCCTCGCGCACGCGTGGTTTGGTTCGATTCTCGGCGAGGACGGCAAGCCGTTCAAAACTCGCAGCGGCGACACGATCAAGCTCTCGGAGCTTCTCGACGAGGCGGAGGAACGCGCCCTCGCGGCGGTCAGCGAAAAAAATCCCGACCTTTCCGCGGCTGACCGCGCGGAGATTGCCCGCATCGTCGGTCTCGGCGCCGTGAAATACGCGGACCTCTCGCCGCATCGTCAGACGGACTACGTTTTCTCGTGGGACAAGATGCTCAGCTTCCAGGGCAACACCGCCCCGTATCTCCAATACAGCTACGTCCGCATCCGCTCGATTTTCCGCAAAGCGAAGGAGGCTGGCATCGACAGCACGCCGTCTCAAATTTCAATCGTCGAGCCGAGTGAGCGCACGCTCGCCATCAAGTTGCTGCTCTTCGGAGAAGTCCTGCCGCAGGTGCTCGCCGACTTTCGTCCGAATCTCCTCGCGACCTACCTCTACGAACTCGCGTCCACGTTCCACGGCTTCTTCGAGGCATGCCCCGTGCTGAAATCCGAAGGCGACCTCCGCGCGTCGCGTCTCGCGCTGTGCGAGCTCACCGCGCGCACGCTGCGCATCGGCCTCGATCTGCTCGGCATCCGCTGCCCGGAGCGCATGTAGCGATCAGGCTGGATTCGCGGCGATAACGATCCTGATTCGCTGCGGCTCCGCGCCCGCGGGCTGGTAGAAGCCGACGCCGGTGAGCGTGAGCACGCCCTTGCGGATCTTCAGCGAGCAACGCAAGCGGCCCGCGTCGTCCGCCGACCCGAGCGTGAAACGAAAGGCGTGGTGCGACCCATGCACGTGCGCCGGTCGTGACGGCATCCGTTCCGCCCGCAGGCCGAGCAGAAAATTGGTCGCCGTGACGCGCGGACCGCGCAGCGCCAGCGTGGCCCGCATCGGCGTGGAATTCCCCGTGCCCGGCGTCGTATTCGTGGGAGACAGCGAGCCCTCAATGCGGATCGCGGCGCGATCGGAGCCCTTTCGTAGCGGGTTGATCGTCAGTGTCACGGTGCCGGTCGCCAGGGACGTGGTCTCCACCGTTGCCGAGCCGGTGTAATTTCCGGCCAATTCCGCGTAGCGATTGGGCGCGGCCTGGAGCGGAAGGGCCAGCGCGAAGACGCCTGCGAGCAAGCGGAAAACAGATCTCATCACGCTGCATCAAACAGTGGGACGCGAATCCGTCCACTGCGATTCGGTGACAAAATCGAAACCTGACTCGCGCAGCCGGTTCTCCGCCGCGAGGTGGTTGTGATGATCATAGACGAGGCCTTGCAGTCCGAATTGCTCGGCGGCGGCGATGTTCGGGGCGAGGTCGTCGATGAAAAGCGTGCGCGCGGGATCGACGCCGAATTGCGCGAGGGCGATTTCGTAGATGCGCGGCTCCGGCTTCAGCGCGCCGGCGCGATACGAGAAGACGCCGTCGCGGAACGTTCGGAAAACCGGATAGGTGCGAAAAATGAAATCGTGATGGATGCACGAGATGTTCGAGAGCAGAAACGTCGGCACGCCGTGCGCGGCGAGCGCGATGGCGGTGCGCGCCATTGGCTGGTTCTCCTCGAAGATGTCCTCCCACATCGCGATGAATTCCGCATCCGTGCCCGCGTGCGAAAACTCCGGGCGCACGAGCCGCAAAAACTCCGCGCGGTCGATGCGGCCGCCTTCGAGCAGCTCCTTCGCCGCGACGATGGGCGCGCGGTCGGGCAACTCGGCGAGGCCGTTGTGCTCCATCAGCCGGTGCGCGGCGACGAGGTAGTCGAATTTCAGGAGGACGTTTCCGATGTCGAAAATGACGGCGTCGATCATGGCATTCCCTGGAAAATCCACCGCGCGATGTCGCGGGCCGCGTGCGGGCGGCTGAGGCGTTGCGTCGCGGCGTGCCATTCGTTCCAGACGGCGCCGCCGTTTGCAAAAGCGCTGCGCACGGCCTGCGCGATGGCTTCCGGCGTCTCGGCGATCACCCCCGCGCCGGCTTCCGCGATCAGCCGGGCGTTGCCTTCCTCCTGGCCGGGCACGACCTGGCTGACGATCATGGGCGTGCAGGCGGCGAGGCATTCCTGCACGGTTGCGCCGCCGGCCTTGCTGACGACGGCGTGGGCGTCGGCCATCAGGCGCGGCAGTTCTTTCGTCCAGCCGTAAACGGTCGCGCCGCCGCCGAGGGCGCGGATGCGTTGCTCGAGCGCCACGTCGCGGCCGACCGTCACCGCCAGCTCGATGCCGTCGAGTGTGAGCAGCTTTTCGACGGCCTCGACCGCGATGCGTTTGCCGGAGTTCACCATGAAAAGGACGCGCCAGCGCGCGTCGCCCGACGGTGGATTTTTTGGCGGCCGCGCCTCCGCAAAAAAAGCCGGCACGGGAAAGCCGGTGACGCGCAACTTTTCCGCCGGAACGCCCTGGGCTCGCATCACGGCGGCGGTTTCCTCGTTGGCGACGAGATACCAATCGCTATGGCCGGTGTGCCACACGCGGTTCACGGTGAGCGAGTCGGTCACGATGGTGATTTGCGTGAACGGACGCTGCGGCGCGCGTTTGTGGAGGTGATCGAGCAGGTGGTTGTAGCCCGGGTAGGTGCTTACGACGACGTCGGGCTGTTCCGTCTCCAGCAAGGCGCGCAATCGTTTTGCCGCGCGGCCGAAAATACCGATCCGCTCGGAGACGGCGCTCGAGCGGTCGAGCCATTGGAAGATAAGATTCCAGACGCCCGGCAGGTGATTGATAACAAACAGATACGCGCGGACGGAGAGGTGGTTCATCCAGCCGTAGGCGTCGAGGAACACGTCGTGCAGCGCGACGGCGGCGCCGGAATTCTCGGCAATGATCGCGTCCCGCAGATTCCGTGCGGCGGCATTGTGGCCTTCACCAAAACCGGCGGTCAAAATCAGCACGCGCTTCACAGCCATTTGTTCTTTTTGACGATGTAAAAAACGAATCCCGCGACGGTCGCGCACACGCCCCAAAAATACAGGTAGCCGTATTTCCAGTGCAGTTCGGGCATGAAGGTGAAATTCATGCCGTAAACGCCGGCGATGAACGTGAGCGGAATGAAGAACGTCGAGACGACCGTGAGCACGCGCATGATCTCGTTCGTGCGGAAGCCGAGGCTGGAGAGATATACGTCCATCAGGCCCGCGCTGATGTCGCGATAGCTCTCCACGATGTCGATGATCTGCGTGATGTGGTCATAGCAATCGCGCAGGAAGACCGTGGTCTCCGTCGCGACGCGCCCGCTCTCGTCGCGCATGAGGGCGTTCACGATTTCGCGGTGCGGCCAGGAGGCGCGGCGGATCTGCACGAGCAAGCGCTTCGCTTCGTAAAGCCGCCGCAGCGTGGCCTTGTTCGGGCGCTCGAGCAGCTCCTCCTCGATCTCCTCGATGCAATCGCCGAGCGTTTCCAGGATCGGGAAAAACTGATCCACGATCGCGTCCAGCAGCGCGTAGGCGAGATAATCGGCGCGGCGCTGCCGGGCGAACCCGCGTCCCGAGCGCAGCCGCTTCCGCACGCTCTCGAAGGCATCCCGCCCCTTCTCCTCCTGGAACGTCAGCAGGTAGCCCTCGCCCAGAAAAAGGCTCACCTGCTCGAAGACCAACGTGCGGCCTTCCTCGAAATAGGCCATCTCGCTGACGATGAAAATATTCTCGTCGTAGGGCTCGACCTTGGGTCGCTGCGTCGTGTTGAGGACATCCTCGAGCGCGAGCGGATGGATTTTGAACCGCTCGGCGATCCGGTTCAGCAGCGCCATGTCGTGGAGTCCATCGACGTTGATCCAGTTCACCTTCACCGGATCGTAGTGCGTCATCAGATCGTCGAACGAATCGAACTCGCCCTCGTAGATCGACTCCGCGTCGTATTGGATGAGCGTGATCGTCGGCGCGTCGGAGCCGACCGCCACCCGGGGCAGGAGCGTCGCCGGTGGCGTGCCCGGGGGATGGTAATTCAAGCGGATCATGCGCGGCGGGTGCGCCCTATCAGCCAGATTTCGGCGGCCGGTGACAACCTGAAAATCAGGCGTCGCCGTCGGTCGCGGCGAAATGCGTGTAGCCTGGCGCGAGCGGCGTGCGGTCGCCGCGTTTCGCGGTGAGCGTGCCAATGCGGGTGAGCGCAAGACGCGGGAATTTTTTGCGCCACGCGGCGGCGAGAGTGTCGGCGTCCGCGGCCGCGATGGCGAAGAGGAGTTCGTAGTCCTCCCCTTCGCCGACGGCTTGCGCGACGGTGCAGCCGCGATGGCGCGGGAGCGCGGCCAGGTTGATGGCGTAGCCGCGCCGGCTCGCGTCGGCCAGTCGCGGCAAATCCGCGCCGAGGCCGTCGCTAAGATCCATCATGGCGTGAATCGTAAAATTTTTGGCGAGCCAGCGGCCCTCCGCGACGCGCGGAATGAAGCTGAGATGACGGCCGCCGCCGTCCGCACCGAAGGAGCCGCCAAGCCGTCCGGTGACGAACAGCGCATCGCCCGCGCGACCGCCATTGCGCCGCACGAAGCGGGCGGGCTTCACCCAGCCGGTGAGCGCGATAGAGAGAAACAATGCACCGGGCGAGCGCGCGGTCTCGCCGCCGACGAGGGAGACGCCGAAGCGTCGCGCGGCGCGGATCAGGCCGCGATAGATGCCATCGAGATATGCGACCGGCAGGTCGCCGGGAGCGGCGACGGTCACGAGCGCGGCATCAGGTTTTCCGCCGCACGCGCCGATGTCGCTGATCGCGCGGCAGAGCGCCTTCCAGCCGACCTGCTCCGGACGATGCTCACGCCGGAAATGCACGTTCTCCACGAGGCAATCGGTCTTCAACAATTGCCATTCCTTGCGGCCCGGCACGCGCACCGCCGCGCAATCATCTCCGGCGCCGGCGATCACGCGGTGCCCCACCGGCAGATTGCGGGTGAGTCGCTGGACCAGGTCGTCCTCGCGCAAGGTGCTCAGGAGTTGGGAATCCATTCCGGGAAGAAGAGAATCACGACGACGGACACGCCGTTGAAGAGAGCATGCATCAACACCGGCGCCCAAAGCGAGCCCGTGAGTTCGTAGGCGAGGGTAAAGCCGACCGCGAGGACGAAGAGCGCGGGAATCGCGGGGATATTCTGATGGACCGCGGCGAAGAAGGCCGCGCTCGCCGCCATGCCCGCGAGTTGACCGAAATGGCGTTTGAGGACGCCGTAGAAAAAGCCGCGAAAGATGAATTCCTCGGTGAGCGGCGCCACCAGCACGGCGAGGGCGATCGCGGTGGCTTTGTTCAGTGGCGAAAGCGGGCCACTGAGATATTGCACCATTTCGTCGCCGTCGCTGGCGGAAGGCCCGAGCGCGCTCGTCAGTTGCTCGACGACCAGCACGGCCGGATACGTCGCGGCAAATCCGACGACGGCCAGCGCCAGCACGCCCAGCCAATGCCGGGGAGCGAGTCCGAAAATCTGCACCGGCGAGAGTTTTCGGGCCGCGAGAAAACTAAGGAGCAACGTCAGCAGCACCGCGTAAAGCGTGATGCCGCTGTTGACGGCGTTGGGTGTAATCGGGCCGGCAGCACCGCTGCCACCGAGGATCGAAAGCAGAAAATAGGCGCCGATGATCGTGGCCAGCACCCCCTCGGGCCGGCCCCACTCCGTCGGAAAAACCCGGCCGCCCAGGCCGTGCGGCGTGCGGCGTAGCAGTGCCCACCAGACGGCGATCCCCACCGCGCACCAAACAATCAGCGCTGTCGCCACGGGCTAGGGCGCGAAGAACGGTGGCAGCAGATAGACGCGGCCCGGCTTCAAGTCGGGCATGCCTTGCAGAAGGTCGATCTTCACGTCCTTCGCCTCCGACGATTGCCCGAAGAACCGCGCGAAATTCGAGAACGAGAAGCCGCGCTTGTAGAGCACGACGGACGCGCCTTTCGCCTCGCCGAGCTCGCGGGCTTTGTCGTAGGCGTCCTCGATGTAACCCAGTTGATCGACGAGCTTGGCCTGGTAGGCGTCCGTTCCGCTGAGGATGCGGCCATCGGCCACGCCATTGCGCAGCGCGGTTTCATCCAGCTTGCGTGCCTTCGCGACGATGCCGACGAACTTTCCGTAGCTCTGCATGATGAGGCCCTGAACGTAAGCGCTTTCCTCGGGCGTCATTTCCCGCGCGCCGTTGAGCATGTCCTTGAACTTCCCGCTCTTGAAGACGACGGACTGCAGGCCGATTTTTCCGAACAAATCGCGGTAGTTCAGCGTGGAGATGATCACGCCGATGCTGCCCGTGAAGGACGTCTCGTTGCACATCACCCACGTCGCGCCGCACGAGGCGTAATACGCGCCCGACGCGCCGATGCTGTTGATGTAATAGACGAGCGGCTTGCGACGCGAAAATTTCTGAATCTCGTGATAGATCGCGTCCGATGCCGTCACCTCGCCGCCGGGCGAATCGACGCTCATCACCACCGCTTTGATCGAGGGATCCTCCTCCGCCTGGCGGAACGCGGCCTTCAAGTCCTCGACCAGCGAGTCGCCCAGTTCCCCGTTCGCGCCATAGGCGATGATGCCATCGAGTGGGATCACCGCGATCTTGCCATCGCCGTGGCCTTCGACGAGCACCTGCTCCTCGAACTTCTTGATGGGCTCGGCCTTCACGATGCTTTTCGCAGACTTCGCACCGAGGCCGAGCAGCGTGATGCCGTTCACAAAAATGCTCACGCACAGGGCCAGAAACAACGCGACGATCACGCAGCCGGTTTTCTTCATAGCGCGGAAGGTGCCCCATTTGCCAGCGGCCCACAAGAGCGCGTTTCCATCCCTCGACGCGAAAATTCGCGGTGCAATCTTGCCCCGGAAAAAACCTGTGAATAACGTGGGCACAACTCCGCGCTTTCTCTGGGAATTGTTCACAGCGTCTCTGCGAACAACCTGCGAATCGCTTTTGGTAAATCAATGACGCTCAATGAGATAAAGCATGCCGCCGCCGTCATTGGCATGACCCCTTCCCGCTCGCTCGGGCAGAACTTTCTCTTTGATCAAAACCTGGCGCGTTGGATCGTCGCGCAGCTCGAGATCGAGCCGGGCGACCATGTCGTGGAGATCGGGCCGGGTCTCGGGTCGCTCACGGAATTCCTCGTGGAAGCCGGCGCGCCGCTCACGCTCATCGAGAAGGACGACCGGCTGATCGGGCACCTCCGCGAGCGGTTCGAGGGAGCGGGCGTCGAGGTCGTGCATGGCGACGCGCTGGAGTTCGATCCGCTCCGGCTGCTCGGGCGCGGCCGGCTGAAAATCGTCGGCAACCTGCCCTACTACGTTTCCACGCCGATCATCGACCGCTTTGCCGATCCGCTGCTTTCGCCGGCGCGGCTGGTCTTCACCCTCCAACGCGAACTCGCCGAGCGCCTGAATGCCCGGCCGCGCACGAAGGACTTCGGCGCGATGACGATCTGCCTCGGCCGGCGCTGGGCCGTGGACTACCTGCGCACGCTGCCAGGCAGCGTTTTTCACCCCGCGCCCAAGGTGGAATCCGCCGTCGTCCTGATGCAGCCGCGTCCGCGTGCGGACGTGACGCCCTGCGACGATGCGCTCTTCGAACGGCTCGTGCGCGGCGGCTTCTCCGAACGCCGCAAGCAACTCCGCAAAAATCTTGAGCGCGTCGCGCCCGGTCCCGACTGGCGCGAAATTCTCCGCGCTCTCGGCCTCGCCGAAACGGTGCGCGCCGAGGAGTTGGACCTCGCCACGTGGACGCGCCTCGCCCAGTCCGTCGACGAAACCTTCGCCCAGCACGGCACGGAAATTTTTTCCATCGTCGATGAGAACGACGTCGTGATCGGCGCCGTGCCGCGCGACGAAGTCCACGCCCGCAACCTCCGCCATCGCGCGATCCACGTAATGATCTTCAACCGCGCCGGCGAAATTTTTCTCCAGAAGCGCTCGATGTGGAAGGACCGCAATCCCTCGCAGTGGGACAGCGCGACCGCCGGCCACGTCGATGCCGGCGAGACCTACGAGGACGCCGCGCGCCGCGAGGTGCGGGAGGAAATCGGCGCGGAAATCGGCGCGCTCACGCCAGTCTGCAAGCTCGGCTGCGGACCCGAAACGGGCTGGGAATTCCTGCAAATCTACCGCGCCGAGCACGAAGGCCCGTTCCAATTTGCCGCGCAGGAAGTCGAAGGCGGCGCGTATTTTTCCATCGAGCACGTCCGCGCATGGCTGGCGGCCAGGCCGAAGGATTTCACGCCGATTTTCCGGATGGCGTTTCCGCGGGTAATGGAAGCACTGGCGTAAATGAACGCGGCGGTTGCGCCGTTCGCTCGATTTCGCAATTCTCTGCGGCGTGCCATTGGACATTGTTTACTTCGATCTCGAAACTCAGCGGACCGCCAACGACGTGGGCGGCTGGGGGAACAAGGATCGCATGGGCATGTCCGTGGGCGTGACCTACAGCACGGCGCTGGGCGCTTACACGATTTATCCCGAGAGCGAGGTCGAGGCGCTCATCAAGCAACTGCGCCGGGCCGATCTCGTCGTCGGCTACAACGTCATCAATTTCGATTTTCACGTGCTGATGGGTTACACGCCGCTCGATTTGCCGGAATACCTGAACGCGCTCGACCTGATGGTGGATGTCGAGACGGCCATCGGGCATCGGCTGCCACTCGAGGCATTGGCGCAGGGGACGTTCGGGGTCGGCAAGACGGCGGAGGGTCTTGACGCGATTCGCTGGTGGCGCGAGGGGAAGGTGATGGAGGTCGCGGAATACTGCTGTTTCGACGTAAAGGTCACGAAGATGGTGCATGAGCACGGCGTGCGGAACGGCGAGCTGCATTACATGGATCGCTTCGCCCGTCGCCAACGCGTCGAGGTGCCCTGGGGAAAATCCGCGCCCGCCGCGCTCGCCGCATGATCCAGCCCATCAAATCCGCCAAAACTTCCTGGACCGTCTTCTGGGTGGATCTCGAGGAGCCGCTCGCGCTCGGGCCGGACTTCATCCTGCCGACGCTGATGATCGTGACGGACGCACGGGGCGTGCCCGTGGCCGGTCCCGAGGTGCTCGAGGAGCTCGACCAGGTGCGGGTGGAGGAATTTCTCGCGACGCTCGTCGAGCGGCTGGGTGCACCGGATCGCCTGCTCATCGGCGAGAGCGAGGAGTGGGACCACGAGGCGTGGCAGGATTTTGCCGACGACTACCGGCTGAACATCCAGTTCACGCGATTCAATCGCCGTGACGGGAAGGACATTCAGATCCTCACGCAAAAATTCACCGAGACGCAGGGCGGGCCGGAGCTGGCAAGCGCCGGCGACGTGGCGGCGGGACTGCTCAACACCGCGCTGCGCGTGCGCTCGGAGACAAAGAAGATCGCCCTGCTCAAGAAGGCCATCGACAACGACGCCGACCTCTCCCGGGCCCGCATCGAGCTGGCCGATGCGGAGTTTCGCGCCGGCGATTGGACCTCCTCGCTGCGCGCCTACGACGAGGTGATCGAGCGGGAATATCCGCGCTGGAACGGCCGCGTCGCCAAATGGTGGGCGGACCTCGAGACTCGCCCCTACCTGCGCGCGATCTACGGCCGCGCGATGACGCTGTGGCATCAGCAGCGGTATTCCGGCGCCGCGGAGACGCTGGCGGATTTGCTCGAGATCAACCCGCTCGACCATCAGGGCGCGCGCTTTCTCGTGCCGATGGTCCACATGCTGGGCGATGAGTTCGATGCCGCGCAGGCGGCCTTCGAGGCCTACGAAAAAACCTATCCAGGCGATTACGCGGAGCCGTCGTTCCTTTTTGGCTGGGCATTGCTGCACGCGTATTTCGGGCGCGATGCCGAGAGCCTCGCGCGCTACCGCGCGGCGATCCTCAAGAATATCTACATCGCGCCGTTGCTGCTGGACGCGCCCGCGCCGCCCGAGCAGGCGATCTGGCAGCCGAGCGACCGCGCAGAGATCGGCTACGCCCGCGAGTTCATCGAATCCTACGCCGTGCTGTGGGATCGCGTGCCGGCGGCCTTTCGCCTGTTGCGCGAGGCGCTCGAGGACGCCCAACCGCAGGTCGAAGAGATCGTCGCG
>Ga0207649_10002478_pt1 | contig 10316 bp, 3 predicted proteins | sample KBSC43metaG_FD_184317 | JGI IMG/M metagenome (GOLD analysis project Ga0207649, IMG submission 184317) | Corn rhizosphere microbial communities from Kellogg Biological Station, Michigan, USA - KBS C4-3 metaG (SPAdes) (version 2) | ecosystem: Host-associated > Plants > Roots > Rhizosphere > Soil ... | reverse complement strand
CGGCGCGGGCGGCCTCACGGTCGGCACGGGCGCGGTGACGATCGGCTCCGCCACGGCGAACCAGAACGTCAACATCGCTCTCGGTGCCAGCCAGATTTGGAATATTGGTGCGGGTGGTTTGACGGCCACCAACGTCATCAGCGGATCCGGTTTCGGCCTCACCAAGACCGGCACGGGCACGCTCACGCTCACGGGCGCGAACACGTTCACCGGCGGTGTCACGCTGAACGCGGGCACGCTTCAGGTCGGGGCCAGCTCCACTCCCACCAGCGGCACGGTGACCAGCGGTCCCTTGGGCACTGGCACGCTCACGCTCGCGGGCGGCACGTTCGGTTTTACGGGCGGCGCCTTCACGGTTGCGAACACGGTCAATGTGACCGGGGCGACCAACATTCAGGTGGCCAGCGGTCAAAACGACACCGTCAGCGGAAACTGGAGCGGCAGTGGCAACCTCACGCTGGTTGCCAATGGAACCACCGGCCAGTGGGCATTTGCCGGAGACAACAGCGGCTACACCGGCACCTTTACTCAAAACGCAGGCAATACCTCGCTCCGGTTTGACAATCAGAATTCAGGCAGCGCCAGCGCCGCCTGGGTTTTCAACAACGCAACCGCTCAACGCGTGCGTTTGAACTTCACCACGGGAACCATCAACTTCGGATCGATCTCCGGCAACGGTTCGATTGCCAACATTTCGTCCGGCACGGCGACGATGAGCGTGGGTGCGCTGAACACCAGCACCACCTATAGCGGCATCATCGGTGATGGCACGGCTGCCGTCGCCTTGACAAAAGTTGGCACTGGCACGCTGACGCTCAGTGCTGCAGGCGGCTCCCAATTCACCGGAACGACGCTGGTCAACGCGGGCGCGGTGAAACTGGGCATCGCTTCTGCGCTCCAGAATAGTGCGTTCGATACCTCCAGCGCCGGCACCTTGGATCTGAATGGCTTTAAGGCACCGACATTGGGCGGTCTGACGGGCAGCACCAATATCGCTTCGGCGAATATCACGGGTTACGGCAACGTCACCGCGCTGACCCTTAACCCTCAGTCGGGGGTGACGAGCACGTATTCCGGCAACCTCTCAAACGGCGCCGCGGGAATGACGCTCACCAAGTCGGGCGCGGGCACGCAGGTTCTCGCCGGCACCAACACCTACACGGGCGCGACCACCGTTAGCAACGGCACGCTTTCCATCACGGGCAACTCGACCGGACTCACGGGCGGGTTTGTGGTGAATTCAAGCGGAACCAACACCACCACCCTGACCCTCAATGGGAATACGGGTTCTCTGGCCTCGAACGCGGCCATCCAGCTCAACGGCGGTATCTTCAACTATCAACACGCCACTGCGGGCGCTACCTTTGACGCGAGCGGATTGACCTTCAGTGGTAGCGACCGGAATTATCTGTCCACCTACGGCACCAGCGGCAATGCGGTCCTGAACCTTGCCAATGCGACCCGCACGGCTGGGACGACCAACAATTACACGACCAGCGGTGGCACCAACGGCACCACCAACAAGATCACCTTCACCTCGGCGCCCTCGACCAATGCGCTCGTGGATAAGGGCGACTACTTCGGCGGCACGAGCTACCTGGCTTACGACTCCACCAACAGCGCCGCCCGCGCCTACAACTACAGCACGGACGCGAACGGCGCGACCGCAGCGGCTGGCGCGACGATGGGCAGCGTGACCGGCAAGAACGTGGACGTCACGGGTGCGATCAGCGCCCAGACGACGGATTCGATCAACACCCTGCGCCTGGGCACGACCAACGGTGTTGCGATCACGGCGGCCAATACGCTTTCGGTGGACGGCATCCTCAAGGCGGGCGGCAACGCTGCGACCATCTCCGGCGGAAGCATTCAGACGGTCGGCAGCGGCGGTGAAATGGTGATTCGTTCGAACGCGGCCAACGACACCCTGACCATCACGTCGGCCATCGCCGACAACGGCACCAGCTCGCTGACCAAGTCCGGTCTCGGCACGCTGAACCTCAATTCGGCGAACGGCTATGCCGGTGGCACCAACCTGAACTCGGGCATTTTGAATGTCGGCAATGCCACCGCCTTGGGCACTGGTGCGGTGACCATGCAGGGAGGTATCCTGAGGGTGGCGGGGGCGTTCACTGTCAGCAACAATATCGTCGCCACCAACGCTGGCGGCCTGATTACAGTGGGTTCAGCTGCTGACGTCACCTTGACCGGCACCTTGAGTGGTTCGGGCAATTTGACGCTCGGCGGCAATGGAACCAATAATAATTCCGTGAATGTCACGTTCGCCGCCAATAACATGACCAGCGGCACGATCACGATGGGCAGCGGCAATGGAACTCCGCGTCTCAAAAACACGGCGTCCTCCAGCTCGGCGGTGGATTGGGTTTTCCAAAACGGCAGCACGGAGGTTTCCGGCACCTGGAACTTCGGTTCTTTCGGAGGAACCGGGAACTTCAACGCGTTTAACAACAATTCCGGAACGACGTTGTATTCCATCGGCGGCAGTAACCACGATGCGGAGTATTCGGGTGTCCTGAGCGCCAACGGCACCGGCCAGGTCCTCTCCATCCTGAAGATCGGAACGGGATCGCAGGCTTTCTACGGAAACAACACCTACACCGGCACGACCACCGTTCAGAACGGTTCGCTGATCGCCGGCGCCACGGTGAACAGCGGTGCCGCAAGTGCTTTTGGCAATGCGTCGTCCGCCATCGCCCTTGGCGATGCGACCACGATCAGCAGTGGCACGGCGATGAATCCCAAGCTGTTGATTGGCGGTGCCTACACGATGGGCCGCGCCATCACGGTGGGTGCGAACAACAACGCCCTCGGCAATGCGGGCACGACGTTCACCATCGGTGGCAGCACGGCCAATAGCTCCACCTTCAGCGGCGTGACGACCCTGAACCAGAGCTTGTCCGTGACGCAGGTAGTGGGTGGCACGCTGAATCTTACCGGGAATATTACTGGCGGCTCAGCCGGCACGAAAACGCTCACCTTCAACAACGTCGGCGCCGTTGCCCAATCCACGGGCGTGATCGGCGGCGGCACGGGCACGATCGCGGTCATTCAGGCGGGCTCCGGCACGACGACCCTCTCCGGCACCAACACCTACACCGGCGCGACCACGGTTGCCGCCGGCCGCCTGGCCCTCAGCTCCACCGGTTCGATCAACAGCGCTTCGGCTCTGACCGTTTCCAACGGCGCGGCCTTCGACGTTTCCGCCAAGGGTGCCTACACCATGGGCACGGGCGGCACGACGATTGGCATCGGTGCCACGACGGCGGGCTTGTTCGATGGTTCCAACACGACCGCGGTGACGCTCGGCAACGCGTTGGCGCTGAACTTCGGGACGGCTTCGCTCGGCGCCACGTCCTACAACCTGTTCGACTACGCCAGCCAGACCGGCGACTTCAGCGGTATCACGCTGACCGGTGCCATCACCGGCTCGCTCACCCTGACCTCGACCGACACCTGGACGGGCACGGCCGGTGGTTACGACTTCAGCTTCAGCGAGGCGACCGGTGTGCTCTCCGTGGTGCCGGAACCGTCCGCCGCCCTGCTGGGTGGTCTCGGCCTGCTCGGCCTGCTGCGCCGCCGCCGGGTGGCTTGAAGCGGAACCTGACCTGGACTTTACGAAAAAAGCCGGCTGCCTGAAAAGGCGGCCGGCTTTTTGTTTGGGGCTCCTGCGAACGTCATTCTCACGATTTCGATTCATACGAAATCCAAGAGGTTCCGGACTTTCTCGGATCACGGAGAAGGACAACAGATTGACTGATTCATACAGATTCCACTGATTTTCCAGAAGGGCGGAAGCGCTTCGAATGCCCGTCAAGACATTGAAAATCTGTGGAATCAGTGAAATCTGTGGTTTCCTGATTTTTGCTTGGTGAGCGAACCCGGCCATGCGGGCTCCCTTGCAGGAAAAGCCCGGTTATTTCGGAGATTTGGGATAAAATCGGAGTCGCCCCGGCGGCTTTGGCGTGATCGGATTCGGGGGTATGAATGCGTTCGAACGAGCTCGTGGATTGGTGAATGGGGCGCACGAGGCGGATCCGCAGCGGACGCATGACGGCCGGGCGGCCGAACTCGACTACGCGGACAAGATGGAAGCGTGGGTGAAGCGCTTGGTGCCGGACGCGTCCGAGCTGTTGTTGCTCGCCGCACGCTGCCAGCATCTCGAACGCTGGTCGGTGCCGCGGGCGAGCTATCCGGAAGGGCGGGTAGGCTACCTGACATGGCGGAAGTTCCTCTATGGCAAACAGGCCGGACGGGCGAAGGAGCTGCTGCTGCAAGCCGGCGTTTCCGAGGCGGAAGCGGAGGAGGTGGCGACCTGGGTGTCGAAAACCGGCTTGAAGACCAACGCGGGCACACAGGCGCTCGAGGATGCCGCCATTCTGGTCTTCCTTGAGAATGAGAGCCTCGCCTTCGTGGCCCAGCATGCGGATTACCCGCACGAGAAGTTTCTCAACATCCTCCGCAAGAACTGGGCGAAGCTCAGCTCCGCCGGACAGCAGGCCGCGCTCGGGCTCGAGCTGCCGGCGGAGGTCGCCGCGATGATCCGCGAAGCCCTGGGCGGCTGATGCCAGGTTCCAGCGATCTTGAGCTTTTCCGGATGACGGAAAGGATCATGAGAACCACGAAAGGCACGAAAAAGCACGAAATGAAGAGGTGTTTTCTTTGCTTTTAACTCTTTGTTTTTCGTGAACTTTGGTGTGCTTCGTGGTTCCTGTTTTTGAATGTGAAGCAGGCCAAAAGCTGACGATTTTACCGATGAAGCCGTCAGCTTGTTTTCGAACTCGGCGGGCTTTCCGGTGATGTCGCTTCGCTCAATCACCGGCTACTTGAGCCGCAATGCCTTCGGCATTCGGCCGTCCGCGGCATACCGAATCTCCGAAACAACCGGACTTTTCCGAGAGGGCGCTCGGCTGGCCAGGCACGCTCACCAAGCAAACATCAAGAAACCACAGATTTCACTGATTCCACAGATTTTCAATGACTTGCCTGTGATGAAAAGGCGCCTGCAGGAAGTCGGCGATTCTGAAAAATCAGTGGCATCTGTGAAATCTGTGGTCCCTCTTCCACCACACGGAAGAGTCACAAAAACTCCCGACTTTGGTATCACCGCTGGCGGGCGATGGCCGGTTCAGGCGAAGGTCGTCTCGCCGGTTTCGAGATCGATCGACCACGGGCCGGGCATCCAGCCTTGCGGCTTGAGGGCGAGCGAACCGCCGCCGATTTCGAGCGGATGCCAGAGGTAGCGGCTGTCCCAGAGTTCGTAGGGCCGCCAGACGTCGCCGAGGTAGATCACCGTGGTGGTTTTCGAGCCGGTGATCTTCAGCAGGTTCGTCGATTGCGAGGCGTAGGTCAGCGTTTCCGGCGGGGCGATGTTTTTCCACTCCGACCACGGTCCCTCGAGCTTCTCGGCCGTCGCGTAGAGGTTGGCATTCGGCCACCAACCGGTGAGGTGGGAGCCGATGCAGTAGTAGAGGCCGTCGTAGCGGACGATCGCGCCGCCCTCGATCGGGGCGTCGATGAACGCGACTTCCTGCTCGACGTCGAGGTAGTCCTCGGACAAGCGGGCGATGTAGAAGCCCTTGTCCGGCCGGCTCTCGAAAATGAGGTAGGCCTGGCCGTCGTCGTCGAGGAATTGGCCGATGTCACGGCTCTCCTTGCCAAGCGGGCGGAAGCTGCGGACGTATTCGTAGTCGCCGTCGACGGTGTCGCAAACGGCCACCGCGACGCGGGCGAGGCTGTAGCGCGACGGGCTGCCTGGTGCGCGGCCGTCCAGATGGGCATACATCACGAACTGGCCGGTCTTCGGATTGTGGAAAACCTTGGGGCGCTCGATCAGCCACTCGTGGCCGAAGTTTTCCGGATCCTTGAGCGCGAGCACCTGATTGCGATACTTCCAGTTCACCAGATCGGTGGACGAGTAGCAGGCGACGCAGCGGGTTTCGGGGTCGTTCTCCGGCGAGCGGTCCTCGCCGAACCAGAAGAACTCGCCGTTCAGACGGATGATGGCACCGCCGTGGGCCTGGATGTGTTTGCCGCGGTCGTCGAGCCACGGCAGGACGGGTTGAATGAATCGCGTCTCGCTGGACATGCGGGGGGTATAGGAGGAAACGCGCGCGGCGGGGATGAGAAAAATCGCGGCTGGAGCGAATCCTCGGGAGTGGGCCAGCCGGCCGCTGGAGAACGCTCGCGCGTAAGTTTGAGGCTTGCTGAAAAATGCCTTCGAAATGCGAGTATCCGTGCGAGCGGTCATTCTGCCGTATGCTCCATTGCCCGGCTCTTTCCTGAATTCGCCATGAAACAACCCTTACGAAAAATCCTCTTCGCCTTCCTCGCTGGCATCGCCGTCTCCTCCGCGACGGAAATCGAGGTATCCAGCCTTGCCGATCTGGCGCGGGAAACGGCCCGGAGCGGCCGGCAAATCCGGCTGAAGCCGGGCGTTTACCGCATGTCGGATTACCTGACGGAGCCGGTCCTCGCTGAAATCCGGGCGGGCGTCGACCGTAGCCAGAAGCGTCCGCCGGTTCCGATGTTCGTGTTTCGCGGCAATGACAACCGGGTCGATTGCGAGGGCGCGGTGATCGAAATCGACACGTCGCTTTATCAGAAAGTTCCCGCCGGCGGATACACCCGGTGCCTCATTGTCGCGGGCGCGGGCAACACGATTACGGGCCTTTCGATCCGCAACACCGGCGCGAACCAAGGAAGCAACGGCAACATCCTCTCGCTCGCGGGCGAGCGGACGACGTTGGAAAACGTCACCCTCCAGGTCCATGGTTCATTTCCCTATGGATACGGCGATCTGATGGGCAAAGGCGGGCCAAACTTGGTCACCCTTCAAAAGCAGAGCGGGATCCAGGTGCTGGGCTCCGGTTCGGTGCTGCGCCGCTGCCGGGTGTTCAGCCGGGCGCTCGGTCACTGCTTTTATATCCAGGTCGGTGACAACATCCGCCTTGAGGATTGCTATGCCGAGGGAACGATGCGGGCCACCAGCGACATGCTGCGCGATACCTCCGGGCCGGCGTTCGAGCTCGGATTCCGCTCCGTTTACGAAAACCGCGAAGGCCGCTACACCATCGTTCCCGGTTACGTGAAGAGTCTCGTGGAAGACGGTTTCCGCACCTATGGCAACGCCGGCCGCGTGACGCTGGTCAATTGCACCGCGATCAACACCCGCGCGGGTTTCGAAATCGGCGCGCCGGACAACGCCCCCCAAAAGGCTCTGCTTGAAAATTGCGTGGCCCGCGGTTGCGAGCGGCCTATCTCATTGGATCGCAAACCATTGTGCGAAGAAGCCGCGGGGACATCGCGCACGGGCCGCTGCTTTACCTGCGCGGCGGTCGCGATTCGGAGGTGGACCTCGAATTGGTCGGCGAGGGCCCGCAGTCCTTGGTCCATGCGGTGGCGACGATCGCCGGTGAGAATCACCGCGTGCGTCTGACCGCCCAGCCCGGCGAACGAGCGATTCCCGCCCTGCCGATTCTGCTGGGTTTCGGCATGCCCCAGCACGCGGAGATGTCCAGCCCCATCCGGCCGGCACCCGCCCGCGGCATTTCGTTGGTCAATGAAATCGCCGCCGCCCCGGTGATCACCAGCGATGAAGTGGCTGACGCAAACGTGACGAGCCAAAGCCGGACGTTCTCCAATTCGGCCTTAAGCGAGAGCCCTGGTTCATGGAACCTACCGGCGAGTGGCGTCGCGCCCGGAGCTCCGGCGGAAAAGAAGTAGGTGCTTCGTCGGCGCATGCCGGACTGCCGGGCGTGGGACTCGTTTCAGTCGCCGCCTCCGCGTCGCAAGCCCGGATTGAGCGTGCGCCCGCGTCTCAATCGCCGGGCTTCGGGCTTGAGGCATCCGCCGGCGGAGGTTAAGCCCGGCGCCCCGTGGGATTTCCGCTGCCAGCCTTGAATTACCCGTCCGCGCTGCCGGTCGTGGAGCATCGCGACGAGATCGTCGCGGCGATCCGCGCGCACCCGGTGGTGGTGGTGGTCAGCGAAACCGGCTCGGGCAAGACGACGCAGTTGCCGAAAATGGTCGCCGAGGCCTTGGGCGACGATCCCCGGCGGATCGGTTGCACCCAGCCGCGCCGCCTCGCCGCCGCCAGCGTGGCGCGCCGCGTCGCCGAGGAGCTGAACTGTCCGCTCGGCGGCTTCGTCGGCTACCAGGTGCGCTTCGAGGAAAAGCTCAGCCGCGAGACCCGGATCAAGTTCATGACCGACGGCATCCTGCTGGCGGAAACGCAGAACGACCGGTCGCTCAAACAATACGGCGCGCTGATCCTCGACGAAGCGCACGAACGCTCGCTCAACATCGACTTCCTGCTCGGCTACCTGAAGGAGCTGTTGGAAAAGCGGAAGGACCTCAAACTGGTCATCTCGTCGGCCACGCTCGACGCCGGATCGTTCTCGGAGTTTTTTAATGGCGCGCCGGTGATCGAGGCGCCGGGTCGGACGTTTCCGGTCGAGGAGTTCTCGCTGCCGCCGTTCGAGGACGAGGAGCTTTCCAATCATGTCGCCCGCGGTGTCGAGTGGTTGAATGGCGTCGATCCGCGCGGCGACGTCCTGGTGTTCCTGCCCGGCGAGCGCGAGATCCGCGAATGCGCCGACGTGCTCGACGGCCGCCGGTTTCCCAACACGGAAATCCTGCCGCTGTTCGCCCGGCTCGGGCTGGCCGACCAGCAGCGCGTGTTTCATCCCGGGCGGAACCGCCGCATCATCCTCGCGACCAACGTCGCGGAAACGTCGCTCACGATTCCCGGCATCGTCTGCGTGATCGATTCCGGGCTCGCCCGCATCAGCCGGTGGAGTCCCGGCCGCGGGGTGCAGCGCCTGCAGGTCGAGCCGGTCAGCCAGGCGAGCGCGCGCCAGCGCAAGGGGCGTTGCGGCCGCGTGCGCGAGGGCATTTGCTTGCGGCTCTACGACGAGGCCGAACTTGCCGATCGCCCGGAATTCAACGACCCGGAGATCCGCCGCAGTTCGCTCGCGGGCGTGATCCTGCGGATGAAATCGCTCGGTTTGCCGCCGATCGAGGAGTTCCCGTTTCTCGATCCGCCTCAGTCGAAAGCCGTCGCCGAAGGCTATCGCACGCTCAGGGAGGTCGGCGCGCTCGACGACCAGAAGCAGCTCACCGAAGCGGGCAAACAGATGGCGCGCCTGCCGGTCGACCCGCGGCTCGGCCGGATGCTGTTGGAAGCCCGCTATGAGAAATGCCTCGCGGAGATCCTGCCGATCGTTTCCGCGCTGGAAGCGAACGACCCGCGCGAGCGGCCGTCGGAGAAGGCGAAGCAGGCCGATCAGGCGCACGCGCGATGGAAGGACGCCGAGAGCGATTTCATCGGCTTGCTGCGCTTGTGGCTCGACGTCTCGCGCTTCCGCGAGGGCAACCGTTGGAAGCGCAACCAGCTCCGCAAGTATTGCGGCGAGGCGTTCCTCAATTTCCGCCGCGTGCTCGAATGGGCGAATGTCCACGACGAGCTCGTCGATCTGCTCAAGCGCGACCTGCGCTGGGAACTGAAACCGCTGGCCGCGACCGTGGAAAAGGCCGCGCCGTATGCGGTCATCCATCGCTCGCTGCTGGCCGGCGCGCCGCGGCAGTTCGGCCTGTGGGATCGCGATTCGAAATCGTATCGCAGCGCGTCGGGCGGATTCTTCTCGGTCTTCCCCGGTTCCGGCGTATTCGGCGGCAAACGCTGGGAGTGGGTGATGGGAATGGAGCTGGTCGAGACGTCGAAGCTGTGGGCAAGGCGTGTCGCGAAAATCGATCCGGTGTGGGTCGAGCAGGTCGCGCCGCATCTCTGCCGCTGCCGCTACAGCGACGCCCAGTGGGACGAGGCGCAAGGCGCGGTCTACGGCAAGGAAACGGTGCTTTGCGGCGGCCTGCCGATCGTCGCGGGGCGGCGCGTGCATTACGGCCGCGTCGATCCCGCTGGCGCACGCCACGTGTTCCTGCGCGAAGGCGTGATGGCGGGCAAGCTGCGGGCGAAGTGCGACTTCCTCGACCGCCTCGCCGAGCTGCGCGAGGAGATCGGCGCGCTGGAACACAAGCTGCGCCGGCCCGGCGGCTTGTGGAGCGAGGAAGCGGTGTTGGAGTTTTTCGAAAAGACGATCCCGCCGGAAATCCACACCGCGAAGGCGTTCCACGAGTGGCGGCAGGATCACGGCGAGCGACTGATGCTCACCACGGCGGACGTCGTACTGGAAGACCTCGATGCGCTCGGCATCGACGAATTTCCCGATTCGCTCGAGCACGGCGATCAGGAATACGCGGTCTATTACCAAGCCGCGCCGGGCGAACGCGACGACGGC
>Ga0207649_10002466_pt1 | contig 10353 bp, 7 predicted proteins | sample KBSC43metaG_FD_184317 | JGI IMG/M metagenome (GOLD analysis project Ga0207649, IMG submission 184317) | Corn rhizosphere microbial communities from Kellogg Biological Station, Michigan, USA - KBS C4-3 metaG (SPAdes) (version 2) | ecosystem: Host-associated > Plants > Roots > Rhizosphere > Soil ... | reverse complement strand
GTGAGCTCTCCGTCGGCCATCGCCGCGAGCAGCATCACCTCGACCAGGGCGGCGTTGCGGTCGGCCCGGGTGGCGGCTTCGGTCTGCGGCTTCATGCAGCGTCTCGCTCCTTTTCCCCCGGGGCGCTCAGGGCCGCGAAGTCGAACAGGTCCCGGTCGGCGAGGTGGGAGGGCCGGACGTTCCCCATCGCCGCCAGCACGCTGCTCCGCACGTGGGGGATCTCCTTCTCCAGATCCTCGAGCAGTCGCTTCATCCGCTTGCGCTGCAGCTGCTCCTGGGTGCCGCACAGGTCGCAGGGGATGATCGGGAAGCGCTTCAGTGCAGCGTAGTCGGCGACCTCCGCCTCCGGCGCGTAGATCAGCGGCCGGATGACGGTGTTCCGCCCGTCGTCCGAGCGGAGGATGGGGGGCATTCCCCGCAGCGTCCCGGCAAAGAAGAGGTTGAGGAGCAAGGTCTCGGCGGCGTCGTCGCGGTGATGGCCCAGCGCGATCTTGTTGCAGCCGAGCTCCACCGCCGCGTTGTAGAGGATGCCCCGGCGCAGGCGCGAGCAGACGGTGCACATCGTCTTCCCTGGCGGCGTCTTCTCCAGGACGATGGAGTAGGTGTCCTCCCGGAGGAGGCGGTACGGCACGCCTTCCCGGGCGAAGTGCTCGACCAGCTGGTGCCCGGGGAAGCCGGGGTGCCCCTGGTCGAGGGTGACCGCGAGGAGCTCGAATCGCACCGGGGAGCGGCGCTGGAGGATGCGCAGCAGGTCCAGGAGGGTGTGCGAATCCTTCCCTCCCGAGACGCCGACCATGATGCGATCGCCCTCCTCCACGAGGCCGAAGTCAGCAATGGCCCGGCCCACGTGGCCCAGCAGGCTCTTCTCCAGGCGTGATTCGTTCTCCACGGCGGGCGGCATCCTACGGACCTCCGCTGTAAAAGACGACCCTTCGTGTCCCCCTTCAGCCAGCTCACTCACGATGTCACCGACCGGATGGGCGTCGCGGCCGTGGTCCGGGCCCTCGAGCCGGAACGGCTGTTTGCCGTCGACCTCGAGGCAGACGCGATGCACGCCTTCCGGGCGCGGCTGTGCTTTCTGCAGATCGGCACCGACCAGGACATCTGGCTCGTGGACACCCTGGCCCCGGGGGTGGAGGCTGCGGCGGTCGCGGCGCTGTTCGCCGACCCGCTGCGGACCAAGGTCTTCCACGCCGCCCAGGGGGACCTCCAGTTCCTCGCGGAGGCGGGGGTGCGGGTCCGGGGCCTATTCGACACTCACCGTGCGGCGACGCTCCTCGGCTGGCCCAAGGTCGGCCTGGCGGACCTGGCCGCCGAGCGGCTCGGGGTGACCCTGGACAAGGGGCACCAGCAATCCGATTTCTCGATCCGGCCGCTCCCGCCGGAGATGCATCGCTACATCGCCGACGATGTGCGCTACCTCACCGAGCTGGGCCGCCAGGTGAGTGCCGCGGTGGTGGCGGCCGACATCGTGGAGGAGGTCCAGCTCGATTGCGAGCGGCTCACCGACGAGGCGGCGGCGAGGCCGTCGGTGGCCCCCTTCGCGATGAAGATTCCCCGCACCCTTCCACCGGCGGAGCAGGCCTTCCAGCTCGCCGCGAGCACCCGGCTCCATGCGCTGCGGCTCGCCTGGGCCGAGGCGGCGGATGTGCCGATGGGGCGCATGCTCTCCAACGCCGCCATCCAGGAGCTGGTGACTCGACCCCCCACGGACCGCAAGGCGCTGTCACGCACGCCGGGGGTGCGAGGCCAGGTCGTCCGCGAGCACGGGGACGAGGTGCTTCAGCTGCTGAGCGGGCTGCGGGCGGCCGCCCAGCGCGGCGAGCTGCCGGTCCCCACCGCTCCGACACGCGATCCCCGCCGCCGCCGGCGGGAGGAGGACCTCAAGACCTTCCGGGCGGCGAAGGCACTCGAGCGCGGGGTGACGCCGAGCGTCGTCCTTCCCAACCCCCTCGTGGAGCAGCTCGCGGCAGCCCCCCCGGCGGATCTGCACGCACTGTCCCGGGTGCCCTATTTCGGGGAGAAGCGCACCCGGCGATACGGAGAAGCGTTGCTCAGCGTGCTGGCAAGCGGCTGAGGAAGACGGGCGTCCCGTGCCACGCGTGTAGTAGCGTCCCGTCCTCATGCGAGGTTGTACGTGCAGGAGGCGCGAGACTCGAGGCGGATGAGCGCCGTCTGTCAGCAGTGCGGCGCCAGCCTTCTCCCCCTGTCTGCGCGCTGTCCGGCCTGCGGCACGGTGAATGCCCCGCCCGTGTCGTGGACGGCGGTGACGCTGGCGCCGGAGAGCGCGGCGCCGGGGCACCACCCGCGCCCTCTTGCGGGCGGCGCCGGGCATGCGAACGCGCCGGGGAGCGGCGTGGGTCTCGGCCCGCTCGTCCCCGGCATGTCCTTCGGGCGCCGTTACCACATCAAGCGGCTCCTCGGGCTCGGAGGGATGGGCGCCGTCTACCAGGCGTGGGACACCGAGCTGGGCATCGACGTGGCGATCAAGCTCATCCGCCCGGACATCATGAGCGACCACACGGTGGCGGGGGAGATCCAGCGCAGGTTCAAGCGGGAGCTGCTCCTGGCCCGGCTGGTCAGCCACCAGAACGTGGTGCGCATCCACGACCTGGGGGAGATCGAGGGCCTCAAGTACATCACCATGTCCTTCGTGGACGGGACGGACCTCTCGACGCTCCTGGCGCGCGAGGGCCGTCTGCCCGTCCGGCGTGCCCTGCGGCTGACGCGACAGATCTGCGCGGGGCTGGTGGCGGCGCACTCGGCGGGCGTGGTGCACCGAGATCTGAAACCGGCCAACGTGATGGTCGGCGCGGGGGACGAGGCGCTCATCACCGACTTCGGCATCGCCCGGCTCCTGGGCTCGATCGAGTCGGATGGAGGCTCGGCCCTCCCCTTCGCGCCGGGCCCGATGGACATGCACCGCGCGGACGTCACCCGGGCGGGCTCGATGGTCGGCACGCTCGAGTACATGCCGCCGGAGCAGGCCCGCGGCGAGCAGGTGGACCAGAGCGCCGACGTCTACGCGCTGGGGCTGATGCTCCACGACATGCTCAGCGGGCGCATCCGGCATACACGGTCACCGAGCGCGCTCGAGGAGCTCAGGGCGCGAACCGACAAGGCACTGCCGCCGCTGCACGGGGAGATTCCCGAGGTGACCGAGGCACTGGACGCCATCGTCGCCCGGTGCACCGACCCTCATCCCGCCCGACGCTACCGGAGCTCGGCGGAGCTGGCCGGGGCGCTGGCGCGCCTGGACGACGACGGACGCCCCGTGCGGACGCAGCGCACGGTTGGGGTGCGCCGGGTCTCGGTGGCGGCCGTGCTCGTCCTCGCTTGCATCGGCGCTGCCGTCTGGTACTTCCGCCCCCGCGCCCCGCCCGCGGCCCATGCGCCGGTGAGCGTGGTGATCAGCGATTTCGCCAACGCGACCGGAGACAGCGGGCTGGACCGGACGCTCGAGCCGGTCATCAAGCTCGCCCTGGAGAGCGCGCCCTTCATCACCGCCTACGCCCACAGCGACGTGCGCCGCGCCCTCAACGTGGACCCTCCGGACCCCTTCGACGAGCGGGCGGCGAACGAGCTGGCGGTGAAGCAGGGGCTGGGGATGGTGGTCGGCGGGAAGATCGAGCGCCGCGACGAGGGTTACCGGCTCGAGGCCACCGCCCGGCAGACGGTGACCGGGAAGGTGGTCGCCCGGGCGGCGCGGGACGCGACGAGTCGCGATGGGGTGCTGGCGGCGGTGGGGCGGCTGTCGGAGGAGATCCGCCAGCGTCTCGGCGACGAGTCCTCCGACGCCGAGCAGCGCTTCGCCATGGACACGCTCACCGCCACCTCGCTGGAGGTGGTGCACGAGTACGCCGTGGCGATGGAGGCGCTCGCCTCCAGCCAGTTCGAGGCGGCCCGGGCGAGCTTCCAGCGCGCAGTGGAGCGCGACCCGGCGTTCGGGCTCGCCTATGCGGGGCGAGCCATCGCCTCGGCGAACCTGGGAAAGCAGCAGGACGCCCAGAAGGACATCACCGAGGCCGTCCGTCACGTGGACCGGATGACCGCACGCGAGCGATTCCGGGCGCGCGGGCTCTACTACTACCTCACCGCCGACTATCCCTCGTGCGTCAAGGAGTACGGGGCGCTGGTGGCCCGCTACCGCTCGGACGCGGCCGCCCACAACAACCGAGCGCTCTGCCTCACCCGGTTGCGCGAGATGCCGCAGGCCCTCGACGAGATGCGGGAGGTGGTGACCATCCTCCCCAACCGGGCGCTGTACCGGGTGAACCTGGCGCTCTACGCCGCGTACGCCAGCGACTTCACCAGCGCCCAGGTCGAGGCCGCGCGGGCCCAGCAGATGAGCTCGCTGGGAAACCTCCCGATGGCCTTCGCGCAGCTCGGACAGGGCCGGCTCGACGAGGCTCGACGGACCTGGGAAGCCCTGGCCGGGGCGAGCCCGGTCGGCGCCTCCTTCGCCGCCTCCGGCCGTGGCGACCTCGCCATCTACTCCGGCCGCTACGCGGAGGCGGTGCGCATCCTCGAGGAGGGCGCCGCCGCCGACCGGAAGGCAGGCAACCCCGACCGCGCCGGGGCCAAGCTGGCGGCGATCGCCTTCGCCGAGCTCTCGCGGGGCAGGAAGGCGGCGGCCGTCGCCGCGGCGGGGCAGGCCATCGGCGAGAGCGAGACGCTGAAGGTCCGCTTCCTCGCCGGCCGCGTCTACGCGCTCACCGGCGAGACCGAGGCCGCCCGCTCCATCTCCCAGGCCCTGGCCAACGAGCTCCCCGCCGAGCCCAGGGCGCACGCCAAGGTGCTCGAGGCCGTGCTGGCGCTGTCGGCTGGAGATCCGCGCCGGGCGATCAGCGTCCTCGGCGAGGCGAACACGCTGCTCGACACCTGGATCGGCCGGTTCGAGCTCGCCCGGGCCTACCTGGAGGCCGGGGCCTTCGCCCAGGCCGACTCCGAGCTCGACCGCTGTTACGCCCGCCGTGGCGAGGCGCTCGCGCTGTTCCTGGACGAGGAGCCCACCTTCGGCATCACCCCGCTCCTCGACTACACACAGGGACGGGTGCGGGAGGGCCTGGGCACCACAGCCTTCGTGGACTCCTACCGGCGGTACGTGGACCTGAGGGGGCCCGCGGGCGAGGACGCGCTCCTCGGAGAGGTTCGCCGGCGCATCGCTGCCGCGGCGTCACGCGCCGGCTCCCGCTGACGTCGAGACGACCTGGAACGGCGGTCGGCTCCCCTCAGAACGTGACGGTGGCGAAGTTGGAAACGCTGCTCTGCTGGTTGTCGACGCAGTTGTAGGCCGGCGTCGGCGTGCAGTCCGGCGGCGGCGGCAGCGTGGCCACCACGAAGTAGGTGTAGGTCCGGTTGGGCTTCAGAGCCTGGCTGATGTCGGTGATGGTCGTCACCGTCCCCGCGACGTTGGCCACCAGCGCGCGGGCGGCGAAGTTGGTGGGCGTCACGCTCGCGCCCTCCACCCGGTACACCTGGTAGGCGATGGCCGCGCCCACGTGGGGAGGGAGCCAGGCGAGCTGGATGCCGCCGTTCTTCTTGAGCGAGACCGCGGTCAGGGTGTTCGGCGCGTTCCCGAGCGAGCCGGCCGTGTCGAGGTTCAGGTCTCCTGGCCCGAGCGCCTCATCCGCCGGCACGCCCAGGTCCCCGAACCCCAGGTCGCCGAAGCCGAGGTCTCCGAAGCCCAGGTCCCCGAACCCGAGGTCGCCGAAGCCCAGGTCGCCGAACCCCAGGTCGCCAAAGCCGAGGTCGCCGAACCCGAGGTCCCCGAAGCCGGTGTCGAGCGAGAGCCCGCCGCCGACGGCCGGCGCCGGCGGAACGGGAGCGACGCCCGTCGTGGGATCGATCACGCTGTAGCTCAGCGCCTCACTACCGACGGCGCGCCGCGCGCCCACCTGCCGCAGGTCCATGGTGGCGAAGTCGTTCGACCCGGTGAAGGACTGCCCCGGCGCCCCGTCGTAGTTCACGTCCAGCGCATCGGTCCCGCTGATCTGCCCGTTGCCGTTCCAGTCGACGGCCGGCTGCAGACGCGGATCGCCGTCGATGCGCACGAAGGCCGGATCGCCGGGCTGGAGCCGGGAGCCGTCGCACCGCCGGGTCGCCGGAGTGGTCCCGAGCCCGGTGTCGATGTAGCTCGCCGAGGCCGGCGCGAACCAGCGCGGGAGGTACGGGGTGGCGGCGCCGAGCCCGGTGGACTCCGCGAGCGCCGACTCGGTCAGAGGCGGAAGCACCTGCCTCGACAGGTCGATGGTGGGCACTCCCTGGAGAGTGAGAAGCCCCCGCACCTGGAACAGGTAGTTCATCACGCTCTGGTAGTTGGGCTTGCAGTTCGGCTCGACCGCCCCGGAGGCGCTCACCCCACCGTGCTTCAAGCAGAGGGTGTGGCCCAGCTCGTGGAGGAACGTGGTGCCCTGCATGAACGCGGAGGCGGTCTGGCCGTCCCACAGCCCGAGGGTCACCATCAGGTCTCCGCCGCACTCGGCGATGCCGGAGGTCTTCCTCGGGACATTCGGATCGGTCGGGGAGGCGTAGCCCAGCGCGTGGGCGAAGAGCGCATAGCGGGCGATGTCCTTCCGGTTCCGGGGCATCCGGGGCTCGCAACCGGTCTGGCCCGGGCTGCAGGGCGCCGCGCCCTGGCCACGATTCACCAGCGCATCCCGGTACGCCCGCAGTCCGTTCTTCCAGCCCACCACGCCGGCGAAGCTCTTGAAGGCGCAGCGCTTCCCCGAGGGGGTGAAGCCACTCGCCGAACACGGCGTCTCGGGAATCGCGTTCCCGCCCTTGGCAAGAGCGGCGGGGACGATGGCGCAGTCGGGTGTCCAGGTGCTCGCCGAGGCGCACGAGGAGAGCCTGAAGCTCGGAGGCGGCTGGTAGTTCGAGCCCACGTCGAAGTGGACGGCGATGGGACACTGCCCGGGGGCGGCGTTCGCGGCGCACACGCCGGAGGCGACGAGCGAGGGGCGTGGGGGTGCGTTGTGCAGGGCGGTGGCCACCGCCTGGAGCGCGCTCTTCGCCGGCAGATGGGAGTGGCCGTCCGCGCCGGTGAGGTAGTCGAGATGTACGAGGACGTCCTGTACGTCCGGGTTCAAGCCCATCGCGCCCAGGTCCGGGAGCGGTGCGCCGGTCGGGTCGGTCAGCGGCCAGCTCGGGTAGACGGAGCCGAGCCGGCTCGGCTTCGAGCTCCACTCCGACCTCGACTCCTGGACGTCGAGCACACCGTCGCCGTCGCGGTCCTGTACCACCGTGCTCATCACCACTGCGGGCCAGCTCAGGCAGTCGAAGGAGCCGCTACCGCCGGGATCGACGGTGACCGTGGCCTTCATCGCTCCCGGCTCGAGCGGAAGGTTCTCGAAGGTGGCTACCTCGAAGCCCGTGTTCGCGACGAAAGGGTTGATCGCCACCAGGCGGTTGTCCGCCTGCGACGAGGTGCTGCTGATCTGCACCCGTTCGGACTTGTTCGACTGTCCGTTGGCCACGAAGTGCGTCATCCGCGCGAGGGGAGAGCTGCGCGACGCCTCGTAGAACCCCTGCAGCGTGAGCTGCATCTGTCGGGCCTGGTTGTTCATCGTGAAGCCGCCGTCGTAGAGCACGACCGACCGGAGCGGCCGGCGGGCCACCTGGTATCCGGTGGCCGGGTCGTAGCCGGTGACGCGGTAGACGATGAGCAGGCCCGCGCCGAGCGTCGAAGGAAGCTGGTTGCTCCCGCCCATGTCCGGCAGGGTGACGGTGTGGCTACCCGCCACCTTGACCTGGACGGGCGCGTTCGGATTCACCGGGCGCACGCGGGGGAAGAAGCGCTGCACGTCCGCCCGGAACGACCAGGTGGATTTCGAGCCCCCCTCCCCGGTGGCGCCGCCGGCGCTCCAGCAGGGCGCTGAACCAGCCGTGTTGAGCAGCACCGCGATCTTGCTGATGTCGTTGCCCTTGAACTTTGCTCCCTGGAGGACCGAGGGGTCTGGGGTGCCGCTGGCGGAGATGGTCTGCCAGTAGAGGTGGGCGGCGACGACCTCGGCGTCGGGGGGAATCTGGGACGGGTCGACGGTGAGCGTGCCGGTGGCGAAGCCGTTCACGCCCGTGTGCTGGAGGCCCACGGCGACGGCCACGTAATCGCCGGTCACGAAGTAGTTCTTGAAGTAGTTGAGCGCGTTCTGGGCCCGCACCGGGTGAGCAGCGAGCGCGGCGACGAGCACTCCGGCGGCGAGCGACCCCGGCAGGCGGGTCGCGGTCGTCCTCAGCATGGGATGTCTCCGATGTCGGGCTTCAGGCGCGAGGAGGCGCACTGTCGCCCATTTACGGTCCGGCTGCCGCATCTCTCGACACGGTGACGGTGAGTCGATTCCGCCCCTCTGGGGTTCGGGTGTACTCCAGCGAGCGCGAGACGCGACGGATCAGCATGAGGCCCCGCCCCGCGGCCTCGGCGTGCTCCAAGTCCACCGTAGGGACGGGGTCCGGCCGCTCGCGGGGATCGAAGGGCACCCCGTCGTCGAGGAAGGTCGGGCCGACCGCGTCGTCCACGAGCGCGACCTCCAGCGAGAAAGTGGTTCGCACGTCGAGCCGAGTACCATGCCGGACGACGGTGGCCACCACCTCCTCGAAGACGAGTTTCACCGACAGGCGTGCTCGCTTGTCGACCGGGAAGGCGTCCAGCGTCCGCCGCAGCTCCTCGAAACCGGCGGCGAACCCCTCGCGGGTGGCCTCCAGCCGGAGCTCGGCGCGCCGGGAGCCGTCCTTCGTGGCGGCCGCCACGCTCCCCTCAGGCCTTGACCGCGGCGACTGCACCACCCCGCCCTCCTCGGTCTGGCGAGCGGCTTGCTTCGGGCTGCCAGGGCGCGGAGGGGTGGATGCGGAACTGGGCGGCGTTGCTGCTGGTCGGGACGGTGGGGTGCACCGGGTGTTCGGGCGGGGAGACGCCCCCATCTCCCGAGGAGGACGCGGTTCGCGACGGCGGCATCTGGTCGCCGGACCGGGGCGCGGGAATCGAGGTGCTCGCGCGTGGGCGGAGCCTGCCACCGGCCCACTCCGCTGACGCGGCCGAGCTTTGGCCCGATGCAGGAGCGGGACCGTTCACCGACATGCGAGTGCAGGTCGACCTCAGCGCGGTGGTGCACACGGTCCCCTGTGCCGTCCCCGCCGGGAGCTATTGCGACGGGTTCGCGGCGGTGGACGTCTCGGGAGCCTCCATCGCGGTCGACACCTACGCGTACCTCGGGCCGAAGCCCGCCTGCCGAGCTCGCTGGATGGAGGGAGCGCGGGTGGCCTCGCTCCGCGGTGTGTGGCAGCAGCGGACGGCCGGAGCGACCCGGCTCTCGGTGGTGGCGCTCTCCAGCTGTGACGACCTCGATGGTCCGGCGCCGGCGGAGGGTTCCCCTGCCCCGCCCTCGACGGAGGTGCGCCAGCTCCTCAGCGGGTGGGCCCCCGGCCGCCCGGTCTCGGTGCACGGGGTCGTCGTCGCGCGCTGGAGGAGCAGCTCAGGAGCATTCGGCTTCGCGATGCAGGACCCCGACGGCGCGCCGGCGAGCGGGGTGCGGGTGGTCCGGCCACGGAGCTCGCCCATCCCGGCGAGCGCGCCGGAGGTCGGAGACTGGGTCCGGGTGACGGCGCGCACCGGACGGGACGGCGAGCACCTCCTCGAGCTCTGAGCAATTTCCTCCAAGCCACACCATCCGCCGCGGAGCGAGCGTCCGTCGCCGGATGAGACACGATCATGGGACGGTGACACGAGGGGTTCTCCTCTCACTCGTGGTGCTGTCAGGAGCTTTCGGGATGACCCACCTGTCCTCGCCGGGACCCGGCGCGCGGACCGGGTTCGCCCGGGCGCTCGTGAGCAGCACCCGTTCGCCCGAGATCCGGGAGGACGAGGACATCTACGGCCCGCTCGAGGGGGACTGGGACGTGGAGACGCGGGACTGGCTTCCGGACGGCTCGGTGGTGATCGGCCACGGGGAGTGGCTGTTCTCGCGGGTGCTCGAAGGGCGGGCGTTCCAGGACGTGTGGATCCTCCCCGCCCGTCGCCCCGGCGGGGCGCGGCCCCAGCACCCGGCCAATCGCTACGGCACGAGCCTGCGGATGCTGGACCCGACCACCCGGGAGTGGCGCGTCGTGTGGCTGAACCCGGTGAGTGGCGCCTTCGACGTGCTGCGCGCGCGGAAGGAGGGCGAGCGGATCGTGCAGGAGGGTGCCCGACCCGATGGGCAGCGCATCCGCTGGGTCTTCGACGTCCTCACCGGGGGCCGGTTCCACTGGTACGGCGAGGCCGAGCAGCCCGACGGCAGGTGGAAGCGCGAGGCCGAGTTCTCCGGCCGCCGCCGTGGCTCGGGCGCCGGCTGACCCAGCCGGCGTATCCAGCGAGCA
>Ga0207649_10002453_pt1 | contig 10380 bp, 8 predicted proteins | sample KBSC43metaG_FD_184317 | JGI IMG/M metagenome (GOLD analysis project Ga0207649, IMG submission 184317) | Corn rhizosphere microbial communities from Kellogg Biological Station, Michigan, USA - KBS C4-3 metaG (SPAdes) (version 2) | ecosystem: Host-associated > Plants > Roots > Rhizosphere > Soil ... | reverse complement strand
GCTGCGCTACACCAGGTCTCGTTAGGGCAGGATGGCAGGGATCGGGATCGTCGTGCTGGCGGCTGGGCGGTCCACGCGATTTGCGGCGGGCCGCGCTTCCAAGCTGTTGGCCCTGGTCGGCGACATGCCGATCGTTCGCCTCGCGGTCAACGGCGCGACGGACGCGCAGGTGGGCCAGGTCGTCGTCATCACCGGCGACAGGTCGGACGACGTTACGCTCGCGTTGGCAGGGTCGCCGGCTCGAGTCGTTCGAGAACCGCAGTTCGGCGACGGCATGGCGACGTCCCTTGGCCGCGGCGTCCGCGAGCTGAGCACCGCGGATGCCATCATCGTGACCTTGGGCGATGTGCCGGGCGTGCGTCCCGAGACGTATCGACTGATAGCTGCCCGGTGGCGGGCAACCGGAGCGGCGATCGTGGTTCCACGTTATGCAAATGCGACGGCGCCCGCGCCGCCGACGCTCTTTGGTTCAGCGTTGTTCGACGAGCTCCTTGCGCTCCGCGGCGACGTTGGCGCACGAAGTGTCATTGCCCGACATGCATCGGTGGTTGTCGAGGAGCCGATCGCGTGGCCTGCGCCGCGCGATGTCGACACGCTCGACGACCTGAACGACTACCTGACTGGGAACGGACGCGATGAGACATCTCTGGATCGTTAGGCAATCGATCGCTCTGGTCGTACTTGCGGCGAGCGCGCTTGCCGCGCAGCCCGTGCCCGACTCGGTCGCGGCCTCGGCGCGATACTCCGCGGCGGCACGCACGCTCGATCGCTTGATCAACCACGAGATGGCCGACAAGACGCTCCCGGCGCTTTCCATCGCGCTCGTCGACGGACAGAACATCGTCTGGGCACGCGGGTTCGGATTCGCGAATCCCGCGGACAGTACGCGAGCGACGGCCAGGACGGTCTACCGCGTCGGGTCCGTGTCGAAGCTGTTCACCGACATTGGTGTCATGCAGCTCGTGGAGCGCGGAACGTTGAACCTGGACGCGCCAGTCAGTCGGTACGTTCACGATTTTCACCCGACCGGGCCCGGTGCGTCCGCCATCTCGCTCCGACAACTCATGTCCCACCGTGCAGGGCTCGTCCGCGAGCCACCGGTCGGACACTATTTCGACAATTCATCGCCTTCGCTCGAGGCGACAGTCCAGAGCCTGAACGACACGCGACTCGTGTACAGTCCGGGCGCCAAGACGAAGTACTCGAACGCCGGCGTCGCGGTGGCGGGACTGGCGCTCGCGAGCACCGAGCAGCGCCCGTTTCCGGAATACCTTGCCAGCGCGGTTCTGCGCCCGATGGGCCTCGAGGACAGCGCGTTCGAGCCCGATGCCTCGATCGCGCCGCGTATTGCAAAGGCCACGATGTGGACGCTCGACAATCGCACCTTCGCGGCGCCGACTTTCCAGCTCGGCATGGCACCCGCGGGCAGCATGTACTCCACCGTGCTGGACCTTGGCCGCTTCATGAGCGTCCTGTTCGCGCGTGGGCGCACGTCGGATAGACGAGTGCTGAGCGCGAAGTCGCTCGACCAGATGTGGACGCCGCAGTTCGCGTCGCCTGGCGCCCGCTCTGGTTTCGGCCTCGGATTCGAGATCGCTTCGCTGGACGGGCACCGCGTGGTTAGGCATGGCGGAGCTATCTACGGGTTCGCGACCGAGCTGGCGGCACTCCCCGACGACAGCCTTGGCGTGGTCGTGGCCATCACGAAAGACGGCACCAACGCGGTGGCATCGCGTATCGCTACGGCGGCGCTTCGCCTCATGATCGCGGCAGCGAAGCAGTCGTCGCTTCCCGAGCCACAGACCACATCGCCGATCAGCCTCGCGCTCGCGCGCAAGCTCGAGGGAAGCTATGGCGAGGGTGACCGACGCGTTGACGTGATCGCACGCGACTCGACCGTGTACCTAACGCGGGCTGCTGGGATCGCTCGCAGCCGGTTGCGTATGCTCGCGGGAGACACTCTGGTCGTGGATGACGAGTTGTCGTTCGGGCCACGAGTCCGTCTCGTCCGCAACCGCCTGATCGTCGACCGCGATACCCTCGCTCGCGCGGTCCGGCCGCGGCCAGCCAACCCTCCCGACCGATGGCGCGGGCTCATTGGGGAATACGGCTGGGACTACAACACCCTGTATATCCTCGAGCGCGATGGACGGCTTCACGCACTGATCGAGTGGTTCTTCAACTATCCCCTCAAAGAAGTCAGTCCAGAAGTATTCTCCTTTCCGGTTTCCGGGCTCTATGACGGGGAGCAACTCACCTTCCGGCGGCGGCCCGACGGCTATGCCACTGAGGTCCGCGTCGGTGGCGTCGTTTTCCCGCGACGACCAATCGAGGGCGAGGATGGAAAGACGTTTCGACTGACGCCGACGCGACCTGTGGCCGAGCTTCGAGCCGAGGCATTGGCGGCCAAGCCGCCGGCGGAACCCGGACCGCATCGGCAATCGGATCTCGTGGAGCTTTCGACGCTCGATTCCACGATCAAGTTCGATATTCGCTACGCCACAACGAATAACTTCATCAGCACGCCGATGTACTCGCAGGCGCGGGCCTTTCTCCAGCGTCCTGCCGCCGAAGCACTTCTGCGAGCGCACCGCGCACTGGCCAAGCAAGGCCTCGGGCTTCTGATCCACGATGCGTATCGCCCCTGGTATGTCACGAAGATGTTCTGGGACGCGACCCCGGAAAGCGGGAAGATCTTCGTAGCCGATCCCACACAGGGATCGCGTCACAACCGCGGCGCAGCCGTCGACCTGACCGTGTACGACCGCCGTACCGGTCGGGAGATCGAGATGGTGAGTGGCTACGACGAATTCTCGAATCGTGCGTTTCCCGAGTATCCGGGTGGCACTTCGCGGCAGCGCTACGATCGAGAGCTTCTGCGACGTGCGATGGAAGCCGAGGGGTTCCGCGTGTACGAAGCCGAATGGTGGCATTTCGACTACCAGGATTGGCGCCTGTATCCAATCGGCAACCAGACGTTCGATCAGATCCGCCCTGCGCCGTAGCCCGGACGATGTAGCCAAGCGAGCTGATCTTCGACGCGGTTCTCGCACGGCTGTTGCCAGAGAGAATCCGCGATGACGGACGTCACTCGATACCTCGACGGCCGCACACTGATTCTGCTCTCGAACCGCGAGCCGTACGAGCACCTCGCCGGCGAAGAACGAATCCATGTGCGCCAACCGCCCGGAGGGTTAGTCTCCGCGCTGGACCCAACCATGCGCCGAACCGGCGGCACTTGGGTCGCTTGGGGCTCTGGTTCAGCAGACAAGGACACCGCGGACGAAGTCGGCCGCCTCGGTGTTCCCCCATTCGAACCGGCGTATACCCTGCGCCGGGTCTGGCTCGACGAGTCCGATATCGAAGGCTACTACCTCGGCTTTGCCAACACGGTGCTGTGGCCGCTCTGTCATCTCCTCATCCAGCATTTCGAGTTTCATCGCGAACACTGGCAGTGTTATCAGACCATCAACGCGCGATTCGCGAATGCCGTGTACGAGGAGTCGTTGCGGGCGACGGGTACGCCACAGGTGTGGGTCCAGGATTATCACTTTGCTCTCGTGCCGGCTGAGCTGCGACGCCGCGCGCCGGAGGTCTTCATCCATCACTTCTGGCACATCCCGTTTCCACCTCCGGACATCCTTCGCCTCCTACCGGTGGGTGTGCCCGAAGCGCTGCTGCGCGGATTGCTCGGAAATGATCTCATCGAATTTCACACCGAGCGTTACGCGCACAATTTCCTGAACTGCATCCGTGCGTTCGTTCCGGAGGCGCAGGTCCGTGGTGAAACCGGGTACGTCGGGTTCGAGGGTCGCCGCATCTCGCTCGGCGTCTTTCCGATCAGCATCGACGTTGCGGCGTACGAGCGACTCGCGTTGACGGAAGAGAGCGACGCACGGGCGAGCGCGCTGCGGCAACGGTACGCGCGCGGCGGTCGCGCCCTTGGCATCAGTGTCGACCGCGTCGATTACACGAAAGGAATTCCGGAGCGGTTGCGCGCGCTCGACCGCCTCTGGCAGGAATCACCGGAGCTTCGGGGTCGCTTCACGATGCTGGTGGTGGCAACGCCGTCACGAACCGAGCTCACTCCATATCAGAACCTTCAAACGGAGGTGCTTGCCGCCGTTCGTGAGATCAATGAGCGGTACGGATCGACCGACTGGGACCCGATCGTCCTGATCCACGAGAACATCCACGCCGAACTGCTGGCGGCCATCTACCGCGCGGCGGATTTATGTCTCATCTCGTCGCTACAGGATGGCATGAATCTCGTCGCGAAAGAGTTCGTGGCGTGTCAGGTGGATGAAAACGGTGTGTTGGTGCTCAGCCGCTTCACGGGCGCTGCCGAGGAGATCGCGGAAGCAGTGCTGATCAACCCATTCAACGTTGGCGGTTTCGCTGATGGCATCCGCGAGGCCCTGGAGATGGAGCCGGGCGAGCGAAGGCGTCGCATGCGCGCGATGCGCACGCAGTTGCACAAATCGACGATCTTCGACTGGCTCGAGGCCATTCTTGCACGGTGCGCAGAGCTGATGGATGGCGGCGTCGTGCCGCCTGATCGAGAGCGACAGCGCGACATCCTCACCGAGCCGTCCGCCAACGGCGGGGACGGAGAAGTCGCGCGGCCACCCGACGCGACGCGCTGGGGAGAACTGCGCCAATGACCCGGGCACCCGTCGCCGACGGGTCTCCCGAGCGAGAATTGGACAGGTTGATTGCAGCGCGACTCACGGGCCGCCCCCTGGTGCTGTCGTTCGACGTGGATGGAACGCTAGCCCCGATCGTAGCGCATCCGGCGCTCGCTCGAGTTCCGGATGCGACGCGTCGCATCATTGCATCGTTGGTGACGAGGCCAGGCGTCGTCGTCATAATCGTTTCAGGTCGAGCGGCCTACGATGCAAGGCGAGTGGTCGGCGTGGAGCGCGTCTGGACGGTAGGTAATCACGGTGCGGAGGTGATCGACCCCAACGGCGGCGCAACGGTCGATGCAGCCGTTTCGCGTTATGCGCAAGCGATGGCACGAACGGCGCAAACACTCGAGCCCATGGTTGCGGCGATTCGCGGCACCCTGCTCGAGAACAAAACCTGGACGCTCAGCGTGCACTACAGGGCGGCGGATGAGCGCGTGGTTCCGCGGCTGCGCGACATCGTGGAGGGCGTCGCGGCACAGCACGGACTCATCGTAACCGAGGGAAAGAAGGTGCTCGAAATTCGACCGCCTGTTGGCGTCAACAAAGGAACGGCCATTTCACAACTCGTTGGCAAGCTTGGTGGTTTCAGCCATGCTGCGTCGGTTCTGTTTGCCGGCGATGACATCACGGACGAGGACGCGTTTCGATTTCTCCGCGAACACCATCCCGCGGCGGTAACCATTTGCATTGGTGACCGGGTCGGCACGGCGGCAGAATTCACGTTCCGCGATACCGACCGACTGCGAGCGCTGCTTGAATGCGTTGCGTGCGCGACGGTGGAACCATGACCGCGCGCGTATGGCATGAGACGCCACAGCCGTGGCGACTGAGCGAGCATCGCGACTATCGCCCGATCTCCTCATACGCGCTGATTGGAGATCTGCACGCCGCGGCACTTGTTGGACTGAACGGCTCCATCGATTGGTGCTGTTTCCCCCACTTTGATTCCGCGTCGGTGTTCGCCGCCATTCTCGACGCCACGCGCGGCGGAAGCTTCGTCATCGCTCCGGCCGTAGCGCACACGTCGGAACAACGCTATTCGCCGTCGACGAATGTGCTCATCACTACGTTCAGTCTCGATGCGGGGGGAGTGGTCGAGCTCACGGACTTCATGCCGGTGACCGCCTCGGGACATCGCGGCGACTTTCCGGAAATTCATCGCAGGGTCCGCTGCAATCGGGGCGAGGCCGAGGTCGTCGTACGGTTCGGCCCGCGCTTCGACTACGGCGAGCCGATGATTCGCTTGCAGCCCCGATGGAATGGCGTATTGGCGACCGACGCGCAGGACGATGTGCTGACGCTCGCGGGACCGCGTGACATCTGGTGGCGATTCGATGGTGGCGTCGCGGTTGCGGCGATCAAGCTTCGCGAGGGCGAGCAGGCCTGGTTCGTCGCGCGTTATGACGACGATGAAGTTCGTCCGATCGACCACTATCAGTCGGAGATGAAACTCAAGGAAACCACCGCGTTCTGGGACACGTGGACGGCGAAGATCCAATACACCGGCATGTATCGGGAAGTCGTCGAGCGATCGGCGCTTGCCCTGAAGCTGATGTGCTTTCAGCCCACGGGTGCCATCGTCGCAGCTCCGACCACGTCGCTTCCGGAGCAAATCGGCGGCATCCGTAACTGGGATTACCGATTTTCCTGGCTGCGCGATTCGGCGTTCGTGCTCTACTCCCTCAACATTCTCGGCCACTTCGAGGAGGCGGATCGCTTCATGCGCTTCCTCAAGCGCGTGTGTCGGAAGACCGATGACACACACCTGCAGATCATGTATGGCATCGATGGCGCGCGTGATCTCGGTGAGCGAACGCTCGATCACCTCGAAGGCTACCGAGGATCACGGCCGGTGCGCGTCGGGAACGGCGCCTACGATCAATTGCAGCTCGATGTCTACGGCGAAGTGTTGGAGACGGCCTACCTCTGGAGCCGCCGACACGAGGTGACGGAGGGGACATGGCTGACGCTCCAGCGCCTCGTGGATTGGGTCGCGGACAACTGGCGACGGCCCGACAGCGGGATCTGGGAAGTTCGTGCGGGACTCCAGCACTACGTGTTCAGTAAAGTCATGTGCTGGGTCGCGCTGGATCGCGGGATACGCCTCGCGCGCCGGTTTAGTCTGCCGGCCGACCTAACGCGATGGAACGCGGAGCGCGCCGCGATCCACGCGGAGGTGATGGAGAAGGGATGGAGCGAGCACAAACAAAGCTTCGTTCAGTATTACGGAACCGAAGCGCTGGACGCGTCCAACCTCGTCATCCCGATGGTACACTTCCTTCCGGCTGACCACCCTCGCGTTCGTGGTACGGTGATGGCCACGCTGCGTGAGCTGACCAGCGAGGACAAGGAGCTGGTGTATCGGTACCGGAATGACGACGGGTTGCCAGGCGAGGAGGGCGTATTCTCGATTTGTACGTTCTGGCTCGCGGAAGCGCTCGCGTTATGCGGCGAGGTCGAGCGCGGTGAGCGAATTTTCCAGCGGATGCTGAAGCACGCCAATCACGTGGGTCTCTACAGCGAGGAGCTGAACCCGGCGACAGGGGAATTTCTCGGTAACCATCCGCAGGCGTTCACTCACATTGCGCTGATCAACTGCGCGCACGTGCTGGAGACATTGAAGCGCCGTAGAACCCGTTCGTAGACCCGGGCTCCACGGCGCGTCGGCCTCGCGCGGGCGGGATGACTGCTACCGCTTCTTGGCCGGCTTGGCGCTCGCCTTGGCGACAGCCGGACGCTTCACCGCGCCTTTTGCCGGGGCGACTTTCTTCGCCGCGGCGTGGGCCGTTTTCTTTGGGCTCGCGGCGGCCTTGGTCGGCGCCGGCTTCGCGGGGGCAGCCGCGGTTGCCTTAGGTGCTGGAGGTGGAGGCGCCGCCGGAGGTGCAGGCGCCGGAGGTGCAGGCGCCGGCTTTACAGGCGCGATCGTCGGCGGCTTGTCGACGGCTTTGACCGCCGGCCGGCTCGCTGCGCGCTCCGTTGGCGGAGTTGCAGGCTTGTGCACCGCAGTGCCCGGGTTGCGCTTGCCGTGTGCCTCCTCGGCTTCGCGAATGAGCTTGTCGGCTTCGTCCTGAGTCATCTGGCCACGTCGCACCATGTACTGGACGAGGTCTCGCGCGCTTTCCACCGCGAATCCGGTTAGACCGGCCGCGGCGTTGATGACGTCTTTCATTGCCGCCGCCATCTTGCTGCCGGCTTCGAGGCTGATCTCGTGCGCGCGCGCAGCCATTTCCGCGACCGTGTCTCGAACGTCTTGCCCGCGGTGTCCGGGGCTTCGGCGCGGAGGAGTAGTGGTGGCTGGAGCGGTGGCTGGAGCGGTGGCTGGAGCGGTGGCTGGAGCGGTGGCAGAAGCGGTGACTTCAGCCGTGGATGGCTTCGACTCGAGAAGGGGCGCTTTTTCCGACATAGAGGAGGGGCCGCGCTCCCTCGGGGAGCGGCCGTCGTGGTGATTGAGGAGAAACCGGCCGAGTGATACCGTTTGCTGCGGACAACGAATTCTAACCGTCGGACGGCGGTAAGTATATGATTTTTCGCGAGCTATGCAAGTGACTCGACTATAGACAAATGCCTGCGAGTCATTGTAAACATATGCAGTGGCAGTATTTTAATAAACCACTATAACGCCAGAATGGCGACCTTACCGCTAGCTGGATTTAGATTGGTCGATCTCTCGAGAGTGCTGGCCGGCCCGCTCGCTGCCATGACACTCGGCGACCTTGGCGCTGACGTCATTAAAATCGAACGGCCTGACACCGGGGACGAGACACGCGGCTGGGGCCCACCTTTCGACCAGGACGGGGAAAGCGCCTACTACCTCAGCGTCAACCGAAACAAGCTCAGCATTGCTCTCGACCTCAATGCTCCGTCGGATGTACTCATACTCGAGTCGCTTATCCGAACCGCTGACGGGGTCGTCGACAACTTCCGTCCGGGCACGCTCGAACGCCGCGGCCTGAACGTTTCGGCCTTGCTGACGGATCAACCCGAGCTGTTGTGGTGCACCATCACTGGCTTCGGCCCGATGAGCTCGCGCCCCGGATACGACTTCGTTGTCCAGGCAGAGAGTGGCTGGATGTCGATCACGGGCGAGCCTGACGGCAGCCCCATGAAAGTCGGAGTGGCGCTAGCGGACGTGATGGCCGGCAGGGATGCCACCATCTCGATTCTGGCCGGACTTGCGAGTCGAGGGCGCGGGCGCACGGCGGATGAGCGGCGCACGTTCGTCTCGTTGGCCGGTAGTGCTGTCGCCGCGTTGGTAAACGTCGCACAGAATGCGCTGGTGTCCGGCCAGAATGCGACGCGATGGGGAAATGCGCACGCGAACCTCGTTCCGTACGAGTTGTTCCGCGCGGCTGATCGCCCGATTGTGATCGCCGTTGGCAGCGACAGCCAATGGAAAAGCTGCGCCCGGGCACTCGCCCTGGACTCCCTGGCCGCCGACGACCGGATGAGCACCAACGCCGGCCGGATCGCTCACCGCGCGACCATCGTCACGGCGATGGCGGAGCGCGTTGCGTCTCGCCCGGCATCGCATTGGCTCACCGCCCTGGCACGGGCGGGCGTGCCAGCGGGTGTCGTGCGGACGGTTCCCGAGGCCCTCGCCGAGGTCGATGCCTCACCACTCACTGGCGTGGCGCCTAACGCGCCAGGTACTGTGCGGCTCGCGCCGCCCAAGCTCGATGAGCACGGGTCGCTCGTGCGACAGTACGGATGGGAGGCGTTCGATCGCCTAACGTCAAAGCCGTAGCAAGGCGCGGCGCGTACCAGTAGGGCGTTCCCGCACTGCTATCGGAGTCGCAGTCGCCAGATAGTGTACCACACGCCCAGGGCAAGCGCTGGTACCCAAACCCAGGACGAAACCTTGTTCCGTAGCACGACCGCGACGACGACGAGAAGGACAAGGATGGCTATCGCGGCCCAAGGGGCGTGCGACACCGCGTCCCTGAACATGGCGACGAATTCCTGTAGCGCCGATCCGATGACGTCGCCCACACGCGCCTGCCGCAACGAGGATCGTGCACGTTACAATCCTTGACCGACACCGTCCAGCGAAGACGGTTCATATCGCAAAACCCGGGATTCGGACTATCCGTCGCTGGCAATGCGCTACATCGGCAACAAGACGAAACTGCTACCGTTTCTGCGGTCCGCGATCGCGAGACTCGGCATCGCCCCCGGCGTCGCGCATGATGCGTTCGCGGGTACCGCCGCCGTTGGACGAGCACTCAAATCCGCTGGCTGGGTCGTTCACTCCAGCGACCTCATGACCTACTCGTACGTCATGCAGCGGGCCTACGTCGTTGCATCGAGGGTCGATTCCTTCGACGAATTGGCGAAGGCAGACGTCGGAGTTCGCGGAATGTTCGCCGAACGTGGTCTGGTGGCTGCGCATCGATCGATCATCGGCGCGGAGCGAGGCATTCCTTTGGAATCCACGGACGTGGCGGCCGGGCGGCTGACCGCAGTGGCCGAGCATCTCGCAGCCCGTGTGGCGCCGAACGACGGGTTTTTTGCGAGGAACTTCGGTCCGGCGGGCGGGAGGATGTATTTCACGGAGGAAAATGCCCGTCGAATTGACGCAGCCCGCACGACGCTCCACGACTGGCGTCGGCGCGGACTACTCGCCGACGATACGTTCTACGTCCTGCTCGCCGCGGTGATTGAAGGCGCGGATCGAATTGCGACTACAGCG
>Ga0207649_10002395_pt1 | contig 10520 bp, 7 predicted proteins | sample KBSC43metaG_FD_184317 | JGI IMG/M metagenome (GOLD analysis project Ga0207649, IMG submission 184317) | Corn rhizosphere microbial communities from Kellogg Biological Station, Michigan, USA - KBS C4-3 metaG (SPAdes) (version 2) | ecosystem: Host-associated > Plants > Roots > Rhizosphere > Soil ... | reverse complement strand
GTTGCCGATCACGTCCGTCTGGTCGTGATCCTTCATGTGCTCGGCGCGGCGCATGTAGCCGGGCTTGTAAACGAGCCAGGTGATGCGGGCGGTGGGGCCGAATTGCTGGCGGATCTGCTCGATGCGCACGCGGGAGGCGCGCACGAAATTACCCCAGAAATTGTCGTGCGGCGTGGCCTTGTATTTTTCCCACTCGATGAGCGACGGCCCGCCGGTGAGGACGATGTATTCGCGATCGCTCTGCGCGCGGAGCGCGGGAGCGGCGAAGACAACGAGCAGCAGCGCGAGGAAGAGAGAACGGTTCACGCGGCTAAACTCTCGCGATTGCGGCGGCTTTCAAGCCGAAATGCCGGCCGGGCGCTTCCGGCGGGCGAACCCTAGGAGAGAAATCCGGCTCCCCGCAGCCAGTAGCGCGCCTCCGCCGGGCGGTTGGTCGTCAGGCCGTAGAGGCCGAGGCGCGCGGCATCGATGACCGCGACGCGGGTGTTGACCGTGTAGGTGTAGATCGTGCGCCCGTCGTCGCGCAGCGGCGAGAGCAGCTTTGCCGAGAGCCGACGTGTGTAGCGGAGATCGATGCCGTCCACGCCCAGCTCGCGCACGCGCGCGGCCAATCGGCGCCCCACGCTGGCGTGGAAAATGAAGCGATCCCCGAAGAGCCAGAGCGCGCGGCACGCGGGGAGTGCGTGCTTCGTCGCGGCGATCAAGTCGGCGTCGAAGGCGATGAGAGTGATGCGTTCCGGCGGGATGTCCGCCAACGCGGCGGCGAGGGCGGGGCCGAGCGGTTCCTTGAGTTCCAGCACGAGGTCGATTTCCGTGGGCACGGTCGCAAGCACTTCGCCCAGCGACGGCACGTCCGGCGCGAGGGCGCGGAGTTCCGCCCGCGAGAGATCGCAGATTCGCCGCGCATCGCCGAAGATGCGGCGGCCGTCCTCATCGTGGAAGGCCACGATCTCGCCGTCCGCGGTGAGGCGGAGGTCCGTCTCGATGGCGTCCGCGCCCTGCTCGCAAGCCAGGCGAAAGGCGGCGAGAGTATTCTCCGGCGCATCATGCGAAGCGCCGCGGTGGGCGATGATTTTTGGGAAGTTGATGGTCGAGAAATTGAGGGATGAGAGGGAGCGATATCGTCGCGCTTCCTCCTATCAACCATCAACTCTCAACTAAAAACTGCATCTACGAACTGTATCCAAACAGTTTGCGCTCGCGAATGAGCTCCGCCACCTCGGCGGGCACCATCTTCTCCCAGCTCGCGTCCTTGGCGCCGATCTTCGCCAGCACCTGGGCGGACGTGATGCCGAGATATTCACGGTGGAATTTTTCCATCGGGCGGATGAACTGGTTGTCGAGCAGATGGCGGTAGAGGTGCTGGATGTTTGGTGCGACCTGGTAATCCGCCGCGCTTACGAGCGTGCCGTCGGGCTTGAGGAAGGGATAGACGTAGAGCTTCACGCCCGTCTTGAAGAGCCGGCCGAGCCCCTCGAGAATACCGCCCTCGAGGCCCTGGTAGTATTTTTCCTCGAAGATTTCCTGCAGGCTCGGGAGGCCGAGCGGCAGGCCGATCATGCGGTCGGTGTAGCGCGTGAGGTAGTTGATGAGGCGGTAGTATTCACCGTAGTTCGAGATGAGGACGGTGCGGCCGAGCGCGGCGAGCATGTCCACGCGGTCGAGGAAATCGAGGAGGTCCAGCTCGCCGCTGCGCAGGAGATTCTGCATCGTGATTTCCATCAGCACCTCGGGCTGGCCGTCACCGAGCGCCTCTTCGGCAAGGAACATCTGCCGCGCGCAGTCGAGCATGTCGTTCGTCACGAGGGTGACCGGGCGGAAGCTGCCGCGCTCGACCAGCAGCGGCTGCTTGTAGAACGCGTCGGCCGCGTTCACGACCTCCCCGTCGGCGCGGAAGAGCGCCGCCTTCGTGAGGCCCTGGGTGACGAGCTGGAGCGCGAGGATGCGATTATCCACCTGCGCGAAGCTCGGACCCGAGAAGCGGATCATGTCCACCTCGATGCGCTCGGCCGTGAGGTCGTCGAGCAGCGAACCGATGAACGCGTCGGGCCGGTTCGTGAGGTGAAAGGCGCCGTAGATGAGGTTCACGCCGATGATGCCCAGCGCCTCCTGCTGCGCGAGATTTTCCTCATCCAGCATGCGGACGTGCATGATGATCTCGTGCATCGGCCCGCGCGGTGCGAGCTGGAAGCGAATGCCGAGCCAGCCGTGCGACTCGTCGTGTCGACGGAAGCTCCGCGCGGCCACCGTGTCCGCAAACGCAAAGAACCGCCGCTCCGCGCCGATCTTGGCGTCGAGCCGCTCGACGAGCAGGTCGAACTCATGGTCGAGCATCGTGCCGAGCCGCTTGCGGCTGACGTAGCGACCGGCCGCGCCGTAGATTGCGTCGCTGAACGTCATGTCGTAGGCCGAGATCGTCTTCGCAATGGTGCCCGAGGCCCCGCCGACGTGGAAAAATCGCCGCGCGACTTCCTGCCCGGCCCCGATCTCCGCGAACGTGCCGTAGATGCGGCCGTCCATGTTGATCTGAAACGCCTTCTTGTTGACCTGCTTCTCGTGTTTCCCGTCCATGGAGGCCCACAATGTCGGATGGCCCGGCGTGGATGAAGAGCGAAATGCGCGGCGCCCCTATTCGAGCGATCTCGGGGATTGTGACGTTCCCGTCACATTGGCATCCTCGCAATTCGACGGGCGCGGGCTAGTTCCCTGCATAACCCGCACCGCTATGGAAACCCTCCTTGCCGCCGCCGCGCCCTACACCTCGCCGACGGCGATGACGTTCATCTTCCTCGCTCTTGCCATCGGCCTCGCCCTCGCCTTCGAGTTCGTGAATGGCTTTCACGACACCGCGAACGCCGTCGCCACCGTCATCTACACGAATACGCTACCCGCCACGCCCGCCGTCGTCTGGTCCGGCATCTGGAATCTCATCGGCGTGCTCACTTCCTCCGGCGCCGTCGCCTTCGGCATCGTCGCGCTGCTGCCCGTCGAGCTCGTCATCAATATCGGCAGTTCCGCCGGCTTCGCGATGGTTTTCGCCCTCCTGCTCGCCGCCATCATCTGGAATCTCGGCACGTGGTTCCTTGGCCTGCCCGCCTCCAGCTCCCACTCGCTCATCGGCTCCATCATGGGCGTCGGCCTGGCGAATTCCCTCATGCAGGGCGGGATCGGCGCCATCGGCGCGGGTGTAAATTGGACGAAGGCCAAGGATGTCGGCCTGGCCCTGCTCGTTTCGCCGGTCGTCGGCTTCGTCTGCGCCGCTCTCATTCTGCTGCTCGCGAAGGCCCTCATCAAAAACCCCGCCCTCTTCAAAGCCCCCGAGGGCAAAAAGGCCCCGCCGTGGTGGATTCGCGGCGTCCTTCTCTTCACCTGCACTGGCGTCAGCTATGCCCACGGCTCGAACGACGGCCAGAAAGGCATGGGCCTCATCGTCCTCATCCTCGTCGGCATCCTCCCCGGCATGTATGCCCTCAAGATGGACGCCCCGCCCGCCACCGTGCATCAGATCGCCGTCTCCGCCCGCCAGCTCTCCGACCTCTTCGAGAAAGACGCCGCCGGCGCTCCCATCCCCGCCAGCGAAGCCGCCACGAAGACCCTCTCAAAATTCCTCAAGCCCAAGGGCACCCTCACTCCCGAGGTCTCCGCGGCCCTCGCACAGAAAGCCGACGAAATCGCCGACAAGCTCGAGCCCGCGAAGACGTTCAACGACCTCCCCGAGGCCGTTCGCCGCAACGTCCGCACCGAGTTCTACCTCGTCTCCGGCGCCATTAAGAAGCTCGACAAAGCCGGACAGCTCACCGCCCCCGCCACGAAGTCCGCCGGCGTCGCCTTCAGCAAAAACGTGGACGCCCTTACGAACTACATTCCCGCCTGGGTCAAATACGCCGTCGCCCTCGCCCTCGGCCTCGGCACCATGATCGGCTACAAACGCATCGTCGTCACCGTCGGCGAAAAGATCGGCAAGAGCCACCTCACCTATGCCCAGGGCGCCTCCGCCGAGATTGTCGCGATGGGCACCATCCTCGCGGCCGACCACCTTGGCCTGCCCGTCAGCACCACGCACGTCCTCTCCTCCGGCATTGCCGGCACCATGGCGGCAAACCACTCCGGCCTCCAGATGGAGACCCTTCGCAACCTCCTCCTCGCCTGGGTGCTCACCCTCCCGGTCTGCATCTTCCTCGGCGCGATGCTCTTCGCCCTCGGCCTGAACCTCGTCTTTGCCCTCGGCCTGCATTAGCGGCCGCCAACCACCACCATGACGATGTTGCCGGGGTTGCCAAAGACGGCGGAGCGGGGTTGAGTGGGGGCTTGCCGACCATGAATGCCGCTTCCTCCAGCGCGAAGGCCGAGATCGATTCGTTTCAATCGCTTTGGGCCGGCGGGTATTACGAGGGCGATCCGCTGGATCCCTATCGGGCGGGATCGACGTATCCCGGGACGGGGTTTGTCAGCACGCTCTACGCAACCTATCTGGCCTGCATCAAGCCCTACGTTGGCCCGGAGACGGTGGCGCTCGAGATCGGGCCGGGGCGCGGGGCGTGGACCCGGCCGCTGCTCGCGGCGAAGGAGGTATGGGCGCTCGACGCGCTATCGGCGGAGCACAACGGCATCCGCGAATATCTCGGGGATCCGCCGAACCTTCGGTATATCCAGGTGAAGGATTTTTCATGCGCGATGCTGCCGGACGCGCATTTCGATTACATGTTTTCGTTTGGCTGCCTGTGCCATGTCTCGTTCGAGGGGATCACGGAATACGCGGCGAACCTGCGGGCGAAACTGCGGCCGGGGGCGCATTGCTTCTGGATGGTGGGCGACGCGGAGAAATTCAACGCCTCGCATCGGAAGGCGCAGCCGGAGCGGCTCTGGGAGAATTTGATCCCGGAGCGCTGGCGTTACGCGTTGCTGAAGCGGCTATTTTTGCGGATCGAGGAGCGGCACCGGCGCGGGCCGGTGAAGATCAGCGCGAGCCGGAAGCCGAGTCCGGGCCGGTGGTATGACGCCGGGGCGCAACGCACCGCCGACATGCTGGCGGGGCTGGGCTATCGCATTCGCGACGTGGACGTGGGCTCGTGCCTGCGCGATCCGATCGTGCATTTCCAACGCGTGCTGGCGGCGCTGGCGGTATGGAGCCTCGGAATGATGGACGGCGGCCTCGTGGACGCGTTTCTGGGGTAGCGGCGGGCGAAGGAGATTTCCCCAAGGTAGAGTCGTCGCGCTGCGACGACTGGGCATCGCAGCGCGATGCTCCTACCGGAACTTTCCTCAGCGGCCGGCGATTTCGACGAGGAGGCGGCTCATGACGACCTGCTCGGCGAGCTGGGTGGTGACGAGTTCCTTGTTCGCGCGGGCGCAGGCGAGGAAGGCGGCTTCCAGCTCGGGGAGGGTGAAGCGGGCGGCGTTCGCGGCGGCGATGCCGAGCGGGTAGGTGTTCAGCGTGCCGTCTTTTTTGCGCGGGAGGTGGGCGATGGCGGCCTCGGGCAGGCGGTCGAGCGCGCTCTTGAAGAACTGCGGCTGCGCGGGCGGCGTCAGTTTGTGCGTGACCATGAGGTCCTTCACGACGAGAAGGTTTCGGACGGTAGGCATGACGGCGGCGAGGAGGATGCCGACGGCTTTTTCGCCCTGACGGAAGAGTTGATCCAGCGTGTCGAGGCAGAGGCGGAGGTCGCGCTTGGCGAGGGCGTTGCTGAGATCGAAGATGCCGCCGGCGCGGGTGGCGGGGACGAGTTCGCGGATTTGTTCGACCGTCAACGCGACGTCCGTGCCGAAGGTGAGGGCGAGTTTTTCGATCTCGTTGTCGATCTGGCGGGTCTCGGCGCCGACGCGGGCGGCGAGGACGGCGGCGGCTTCCCCGTTGAGACGCAGGCCGGCGGCGCGGGCGCGGTCGGCGACCCAATCGACGACGTCGGCCTCGGTGGAGCCCCAGCCGAAGTCGGGTTTGTCGTGGAGGTGGACGGCGGCGAGTTTGCCGAGGGTCTTGTAGGCGGTGCGGCGCTTGTCGGGGTCGATGGCGCTGAGGAGAAAGGTGATGCCCTCGGGCAGGCCTTTTTCGAGGACGGCGAGGAGTTTTTCGACCGCAGTGGTGACGGTCTCGCTGCGGCCCATGACACTGTCACTGAGGAATGTAGCGCTTTTCAGCCAGACGAGTTTGCCGCTGCCGCCGAAGAACGGAACGGTGAGCAGGGCCTCGATGGCGGTGTGGAGGCGGGCCTGGGCTTCGTCCACGGTGGCGGCGGCGCCGTCGATCACCTCGATGCCGAAGGGGTCGTCGCCGGGGGCCAGCTGCGCGGCGAGACCGGCGGCGGCTTTCTTGACCTCGGCCTCGTCGCTGCCGGTGACGAAGTGGATGCCGGTGTCGGCTTTCGCCGGTTTTTTAGCGGGCGGCATGGGGGACGGGGCGGGCCAGCCAGCGGACGAGGAAAAGGGCGGAGGCGATGGCGGGAACGAAAAGAATGATCGTAAACGGGCCGACGTGGTCCACGGGGCCGATGGCGGAGGCGAGTTCGCCAAAGACGCGGGTGAAGGCGAGAAGCGTGCCGAGGAGCATGGCGCGCCAGCCGAGGGGAAGCTCGAGTTTGAAGGACCGCTGGATGGTGCCAAGGCCGAGGAGGCGGACGGTGTCGCGGTATTCTTCGTTTACGCGGCAGAGGACGATGCGCACGGGCAGGTAGGCGAGGGGAGCGGCGACGAGGGCCATGCCGATGAGCAGGCTGAACCACGCGGTGTCGCCGGAGAGGCCGGTGAGAAGAGGCTTGATGACGCCGGCGAGGAGGGTGGCGGGGACGAGCGCGAGGGTGACAAAGAGGGCGTCCACGGCGAGGAGCCAGCGGAAGCGACCGCGGGCGCGCAGGCCGGCAGCTTTGACGCCGACCAGGGCGGCAACGGCGGCGCTCACCAGGGGCGGCGTGATTAAGTCGGGCATCGAAACCATCGTGGCGCGGATGATGGCAGAAGTCGGCGCGGCGGGCCAGAAGGGTCGCTACTTTTTGGCGGAAGGGCGATTGCGAGTGCCTTTGCCGGAATATTTCACGGGACGCGGGGCGGTCGTGATTTTGTCGAGGCCGTTGCCGGCTTTCAGCTCGGCGATCTGGTCGCGCAGGAGGGCGGCGCGTTCGTATTCGAGGTTCGCGGCGGCGGTGGCCATGTCGCGCTCGAGTTCCTGCATGAGTTCGTGGAGGTCGAAGTCGGGCGCGGTCTCGGCGACGATGGATCTCTCCAGATCCCGGCTGCTCTTGAGGATGACGTGGAGACTCTCCTGCACGGCGCGGACGACGCTTTTCGGTGTGATGCCGTGTTCCTTGTTGTAGGCGATCTGGCGGCCGCGGCGGTAGTCGGTGATCTCGATGAGCGCGCGGATGCTGCCGGTGATGACGTCGGCGAAGAGGACGACCTCGCCATTCAGGTGGCGCGCGGCGCGACCGGCGGTCTGGATGAGCGAGGTCTGGCTGCGGAGGTAGCCTTCCTTGTCGGCGTCGAGGATGCAGACGAGCGAGACCTCGGGCAGGTCGAGGCCTTCGCGGAGAAGATTGATGCCGACGAGCACATCGCATTCGCCGGCGCGCAGGCTGCGGAGAATCTCGACGCGCTCGATGGTGTCGATGTCACTGTGGAGATAACGCACCTTCATGCCGACGTCGCGGAGGTAGTCCGACAAATCCTCGGCGGTGCGTTTCGTGAGCGTGGTAATGAGGACTCGCTCGCCGATCTCGATGCGCTGGCGGCAGCGCTCGATCGTCTCGTCGATCTGGCCCTTGAGCGGGCGAACGGTGATGCGCGGATCGATGAGGCCGGTCGGGCGGATGATCTGCTCGGCGACGAGCGGCGCGCCGGGCGTGTGGCAATCGAACGCGGCCACGAGTTCCATCGGATTGTATTGGCCGGAGGCGCGAGCCGCCTCGACATCCTCGGGAAAATTTTTGTCGGGGTTTGCGATGTAGCCCTGGTTGCCGACGACGCTGTTGCGGATCTCGAACGGGCCGGGCGTGGCGCTCACATAGACGATCTGGTGCGTCTTCGCCATGAACTCGCTGAAGTTCAGCGGGCGGTTGTCGAGGGCGCTGGGCAGGCGGAAGCCGTGCTCGACGAGCACCGACTTGCGCGAGCGGTCGCCGGCATACATGCCGCCGATCTGCGGAATGGTGGCATGGCTTTCGTCGATGATGAGCAGCGTGTCCTCGGGGAGGAAATCCATCAACGTGTAGGGCGTGGAGCCCGGCGGCCGGCCGGTGAGGTGGCGCGAGTAGTTCTCGATGCCGTTGCAGAAACCCATCTCCTGCATCATCTCGAGATCAAACTCGGTGCGCATCTTGATGCGCTGGGCCTCGATGAGCCGCCCGTCGCGCTCGAACTCCATCACGCGCTGGTCGAGCTCGACGCGGATGGCGCGCATGGCGGCGTTGAGCTTGTCGTAGGGCGTGACGAACTGCTTCGCCGGGAAGAGCGTGAGGTTCGTGAGGCGGGCGGTGATGTTGCCGGTGAGCGGATCGAATTCGCTGATGCGGTCGATTTCGTCGCCGAAGAATTCCACGCGGATGGCGCGGTCGTCGTTCTGCGCGGGATGGACTTCCACGGTGTCGCCACGCACGCGGAAACGACCGCGCTCGAAGGCGATGTCGTTGCGCTCGTAGAGCATGTCCACGAGCTTGCCGAGGAACGCCTCGCGCGTCATTTGCAGGCCCTCGCGAATCGTGACAAGCATCTGGAGGAAATCTTCGGGCGACGCGAGGCCGTAGATGCAGGAGACGCTGGCGACGATGAGCACGTCGCGGCGCGACAGCAGGGAACTTACCGCCGAGAGGCGCAGGCGCTCGATCTCCTCGTTGATGGACGAATCCTTCTCGATATAGGTGTCCGACCGCGGGATGTAGGCCTCGGGCTGGTAGTAATCGAAGTAGCTGACGAAATACTCGACGGCGTTGCGCGGGAAGAATTGCTTGAACTCGCTGTAGAGCTGCGCGGCGAGCGTCTTGTTGTGCGACATGACCAGCGTTGGCCGATCGAGTTCCCGGACGAGATTCGCGGCGGTGAAGGTCTTGCCGGAGCCGGTGACGCCGAGAAGCGTCTGGTGGCGGTTCCCGGCAAGCAGCGAACGGGTGAGTTTGTCGATGGCCTGGGCCTGGTCACCCCGGGGCTGGTAGTTCGACGCGAGCTCGAAAGGCATAAGCGTTCAACATACGATGAGCCCGTGACGGCGCAAGGCCGGCTACGGCGGGAGAGTCTTGCGCAGGGTTCCCAGCTCGTTTGCGATCTTTTTCGAGGCTGGGGTGTCCGGGGATTCGTGGCGCTCCTGCTGGAAGACGGCGATGGTCCCGGCGAGCATTGCGCGGAGGTTGGGATGGTGCGCGGCGTCGGCCTGCACCCGTTTTGCGCAGGTTTCAACGAGATGATATTGCGCGTAGGTTTCCTCGGGATCGGTCTGCTCAAGCGGGGCAACGCGAGCAATGATGCGGAGCAGCGCAGCATCCATGCCCTCGAAGGGCTCGGCCGGGAGGCTGGCGACGAGTTCGGCCTGTTCGTTGGCGCTTGCGCCGTCGAGGTTCGAGAGGTGGGTGGGATCGGCCTTGGGGAAAAGATGCGCGAGCCATTTTTGGGCGAGGGAGTGCTGCGTTTTCTCCCGGGGGGTGAAGAGTTGCTTTGCGGGCTTCGTGGCCAGGATGGCGAGCAAGTGGAGGGCGCCGAGGCGGCCGGTTTCTCCGTTCTCCCGAGTGAAGGTGGCCATCAACCGTTCCACCTGGCGCTCGGAGGCGGCGGGCAGAAGCATTTCGTAGATGAAATCGGAGGTGAGGGAGAAATTGATGAGGGGGCGGTCGAGAAACTGGAGGAGCAGCGTGCGACCGACGGGCGGATCATAAAAGAGGAGGCGCTTCAGCGCGGCGGGTGGTCGGTCGGGGCTGGGCGAATAGAGGGCGTCGCGGCGCAACGAGGCGATGAGTTCCGGCGTCGAGAGGCCCTTCCAGTCGGCCGCGACGGCGGCGGCGAGCGCGGGGCGTTCGACGGGCGAGTTGACGACCAAACACAAGGACGGCTGGTAGCGAACGGCGTTGAGATTGCGGTTCACGATCTGGCCAATGGCGACGAAGCAGAGGTCGCCGACCTTGACGGTGTAGGTTTCGAAGCTTTCGTCCTCGGCGGGATTCGGAAGGTCGAAAATGGCGCGGACGCCGACGGGGATGTGCGAGGCATCCCGGGGGTCGTATTCGGTCGAGAACGAACGTCCCATGAATCCTCGCCCGACGACGATCCCGGTGGGCCGGGGGTCGGACAGATGCGCGATGAGCGCGGGCAGGGCCGCGCATCCGCGCCGAACGAGTTCGCGGAGTGCGGGAGGCGTCACGGGCTTTGCCGTGCCGAGGATGCCGCCGCGGAACCCGGGCGTTTCGTCGAGGGCGACGAAACCGGATGCCCAGGCCACGGAATCGAAACCGACGCCTTCGGTTTTTACGCCGGAAAGCTCGGCGATGAGGTCTTCGGTGGACGCCTCATCCCGCGCGGGAGGTGCGGCGGGCGCGAGAATTGCCGGGAGC
>Ga0207649_10002385_pt1 | contig 10543 bp, 10 predicted proteins | sample KBSC43metaG_FD_184317 | JGI IMG/M metagenome (GOLD analysis project Ga0207649, IMG submission 184317) | Corn rhizosphere microbial communities from Kellogg Biological Station, Michigan, USA - KBS C4-3 metaG (SPAdes) (version 2) | ecosystem: Host-associated > Plants > Roots > Rhizosphere > Soil ... | reverse complement strand
CGATCCTGGGCCATCGCGCCTCGGACGAGGATTTCGCGCATGCGGTCGAGTTGGTCCGCACGACGCGCGCGATCGACGACACGCTGGCGCGCGCGCGCCATTACGGTCAGCGCGCGATCGATGCGATCGCCGGCTTCTCTCCGGGACAGGCGCGCGATGCGATGACCGAAGCGGTCGAATTCGCGGTGGCGAGAGCATATTAGAGCGGACGACGTCCGGCCGAAGTCGGACGCGCCGCGTCAGTCGGCCTCGGTGTCGTTCGCGGCTTTGGCTGCCTTGCACAGCGCGAGCAAGGTGCGGCGGATCGACGGCCCCGCCAGATGCGGTTGAACCGACGGATATCGTTCGGCCGTCAGCGCGCGCCGGATATCGTCGACCGTGGCGCAACTGCCCGACCGCGCCAGTTCAAAGGCGCGCTCGACCGTCGACAATTGCTCCCCGGACCGATCGCTCACGCGTCGGCGCGGCCGCGATCGGGAGATTCGCTCGGGTCGAGAGCGTCATTGGCCGGGATGAGGTCGAAAGTGCGGTGCGGGAACGTCCCGGCGGCGAGCAGCTTGCCATAAGCCCGTGCGAGCCCGGCATGCGCGTGACGCGACGAGGAGCAGCCGGCCTGGCGAGCCATCATCAGCGAGATCTGCTCGCGTTGCAAAAGGTAATTTGTGTCCAAAAAAGCGCACCTCGTCAGCAGGCGAAAGCGTAAATGCTCACGGTCACAAGATGCCTGCGGAATCGGTCAGGTGATGATTTCTAATAGCACACTTTGCCGGACCCCTCGCATCAATTCGCCCATCTATGCAGCAACAGACATGTTCGGGCTGAAATACATGGCTTTTCGGCAGAACGCGGCCTAAAGGCTCTCTATCGCGCTGCCCGCCCCAGCATCGGCGCGACTGAGAGAGGTTCGTGCTCCCGCTAATCCAAGGAGAGCAAACCGATGATGCCGACCATTCCCGAGACCAATGGCCACGACAGCTGGAGCAATCCGGGTCCCGGCCGTGCGATCAACGTCTCGCTCGATCGCGCCGCGGTGGAAGCTCTATGCGTCAAGCATCAGACCAAGATCAGCGCGATCGAAACGCTGCCCAAGGGCGGGACGCGCGTGGTGATGATGAATGGCGACGACGCCGAGGCGATGCGCCGCGTGTTCGGCAACAAGATCCTGACCGGCACGGTGACTCGCCAGCATTGGGCACGCGTCGTACGGTGAACCCGCCGTCCTTCGGATCAGCAATCGGTCCCACAATCGGCATCGGCGGCGCGCTCGACCTGGATCGTCGTGTGCGCGATGCCGAACCGCTTTTGCAGCATCGCCGCGGCATTGCCCAGGAATGCCGGCCCGGTTTCCTCGGTCATCACCAAATGCGCGGTCAGGACCGTTTCGGTCGTCGACATCGGCCAGATATGGAGATCGTGCGTCGCGCCGACGCCGGGCATCGCTGCGAGGGCCGCCTTGACCTCGTCATAGTCGATCCCGCGCGGCACCGCGTTCAGCGACATCTCGATCGTCTCGCGGAGCAGGCCCCAGGTCTGCCAGAAGATGATCCCCGACACGATGATCGAGACCACCGGGTCGATCCATTCCACTCCGCTGAACCAGATCACGACGCCGGCCAGCATCACCCCGGCCGAGACCGTGGCGTCGGCCGCCATGTGGAGATAGGCGCCGCGCAGATTGATGTCCGATTTCTGCCCGCGCGCGAATAGCCAGGCGGACGCCGCATTGACCAGGATGCCGGCGGCGGCAACCACTACGACCACCGCACCCTTGACCGGCGCCGGATCGCCGATCCGCGTCACCGCTTCGAACACGATCGCGCCCATCGCCATCATCAGCAGCAGCGCGTTGATCAACGCGGCCAGGATGGTCGAGGCTTTGAGCCCATAAGTGAAGCGCTTTGACGGACCGCGCCGCGCAAGCGTCGCGCCGCCCCAGGCGACGCACAGCCCGAACACGTCGGACAGATTGTGCCCGGCATCCGCCATCAGCGCGACCGAATGGGCAATGAAGCCCAGGCCGAACTCGACGACGACGAACAGGATGTTGAGCGTGATGCCGATCGCGAAGGCGCGATCGAAGGTCAGCGGACCGTGATTGTGGCCGCCATGGCCGTGCCCGTGACCATGTTTGTGCTTATGGCCGTGCCCATGTTTGTGGCCATGATCGTGCTTATGGTCATGCCCGTGATCGTGGGCAGGATCGTGGCTATGGTCGTGCGGGCCGTGCATCGTGGATCACCTAGCACCGCCAATGGGGGAGATACTAGGACACTGGGCTGTCATCGTTCGAAAGTTTCTGCCACGTGTCGCGATCGCCGATGCAACCGCCCAGCCTTCCCGTCGAAACCGTCCTTCCGCAGTTGCTCGCGGCGCTGGACGCCGAGCCCAATGCCGTGCTGGTCGCGCCGCCCGGTGCGGGCAAGACCACCGCGGTCGCGCCCGCGCTGCTCGGCCAAAATTGGTGCGGCGGCGAGATCCTGCTGCTCAGCCCGCGCCGGATCGCGGCGCGCGCCGCAGCCGAGCGGATGGCGATGCTCGCGGGCGAGCCGGTCGGCAAGACGTTCGGTTATGCGACACGGATGGACAGCAAACGCTCCGCCGCGACCCGCGTGACGGTAGTGACCGAAGGCATTTTCGTCGCGCGGATCCAGGCTGATCCCGAACTCGCCGGTATCTCGGCGGTATTGTTCGACGAGGTTCACGAACGCAATCTCGACAGCGACTTCGGCCTGGCCCTGGCGCTCGACGCGCAAGGGTCGCTGCGCCCCGACCTCCGCCTTGTCGCCATGTCGGCGACGCTCGACGGCGCGCGCTTCGCCAAACTGCTCGGCGGCGCGCCGGTGATCGAGAGCGAAGGGCGCAGCCATCCGCTCGACCTCCGCTATCTCGGCCGCCGCGGCGAGGCGCGCGTCGAGGATGAGGTCGCCGCCGCGATCCGGCTGGCGCTGCGCGAGGAACAAGGCGGCGTGCTCGCCTTCCTGCCCGGCGTCGCCGAGATCGAGCGTGCTGCGGAGCGGCTCGGCGACCTGCCCGGCATACGCCTCCACCGCCTCCACGGCACGATCGCGCCGGCCGACCAGCGCGCCGCGATCGCCGCCGAGCCCGACGGCCTGCGCAAGCTCGTGCTGGCGACCAGCATCGCCGAAACCAGCCTGACGCTAGACGGCATCCGGGTAGTGATCGATTCGGGGCTCGCCCGCCGCCCGCGCTACGATCGCGCGGCGGGAATGACGCGCCTCGTCACCGAGCGCGCCAGCCAGGCCGCCGCGACCCAGCGCGCCGGCCGCGCCGCGCGGCAAGGACCCGGCGTCGCCTATCGCTTGTGGGAAGAAGCCGCGACGGCAGGGTTGCCGCGGTTCGACCCGCCCGAAATCCTTGAAGCCGATCTGTCCGGCCTGGTGCTCGACTGCGCGATCTGGGGAGTCGTCGATCCGCGCACCCTGGCCTGGCTCGACCCGCCGCCCGAAGCCGCGGTGGCGGAGGGACGTGCGCGGCTGGCGACGCTCGAAGCGCTCGATGACGATGGCCGACCGACGGCGCATGGCCGTGCGATCGCGAAACTGCCGATGCCGCCGCGGCTGGCGCACATGCTCGTGCGTACGGGGGAGATGGGGCTGGCGAAGGAGGCGGCGGAGGTCGCGGTGCTGCTGGGGGAGCGAGGGTTGGGCGGCCCGGGGACCGATCTGGAAACCCGTATTCGCAGATTCCGCACTGAACGCGGCCGGCGCGCGGAGAGTGCAAGGCGGCTGGCGGAACGGTGGGCCAATATTCCCCTTCCGCTCGCGGGAGGGGTTAGGGGAGGGCGTGTCATTTCTCCGCGAGCCGCGACAGCCCCTCCCCCTGCCCCTCCCGCAAGCGGGAGGGGAGAAGAGATTGCCATCGCCATCGCGCTCGCCTTCCCCGACCGCGTTTCCCGGCGCCGCGACGCTTCCGGCGAACGCTGGGCCTCGGTCGGCGGCCGCGGATTCAAGCTCGATGCGACCGACCCGCTCGCGACCGCGCAATGGCTCGCCGTTGCCGAGACGCAGGGTGTCGCCGCCGGCGCGCGCATCCTGTCGGCGGCCGCAATCGACCAGGCGACGGTCGAAACTCTGTTCGCCGACAAGATCGAGACGCGCCGCACCTTTGCGTTCGATCCGGCAACCGGCGGCGTCGAGGCCGTGCGCGAACGCCGCCTCGGCGCGATCGCTTTGTCGCGTGGGCCCGATTCGAACGCCGATCCGGTCGCGATCGCGGCCGCTTTGGTCGAGGGCGTCCGCGACCATGGCCTGCACTTGCTGCCCTGGGGCGAGGCGTCGACCGCGCTTCGCGACCGCGCGGCGTTCGCCGCCGCTCATGGCTGGGACGGGGCGCTCGACGACGAGATGCTCGCTGCCCGCCTCGACGATTGGCTTGCTCCCTTGCTCGACGGCAAGCGTCGCCTGTCGCAATTGAGCGACGCCGATCTTGCCGAAGCCCTCCGCAATCTCGCCGGCTGGGACGCGATGCGCGCGCTCGACCGTATCGCCCCCGCCCGCCTCGAAACGCCGGCGGGGTCGAGCCACGCGATCGATTATGCCGCAAAGGCCGGCCCAACGGTCGAGCTCCGTCCCCAGGCCTTGTTCGGGCTCGCGACGCACCCGACCGTCGCCAATGGCGTCCCGCTCGTGCTCAGCCTGACCTCCCCGGCCGGACGCCCGATCCAGACGACACGCGATCTGCCCGGTTTCTGGGCGGGGAGTTGGACCGCGGTGGCCAAGGAAATGCGCGGGCGCTACCCCAAACATCCCTGGCCCGACGATCCCGCCGCCGCCAACCCGACGCTGCGAACCAAAAAAGCCGATGCAAGGTTCGGAAAGTCAGGATAAGGGAAAGATCATGCCTACCGCCCGTATCTATCAGCGTCCCAAGAACGCGATGCAGTCCGGACGTTACCGGACCGATCGCTGGATCCTCGAATTCGAACCCGCCGAGGCCAAGCGCCCCGATCCGCTCACCGGCTGGGCCGGATCGGGCGACACGCGCGAACAGGTCCGGCTGACCTTCGCCACCGCGGAAGCCGCGCAGGCCTATGCCGAAAAGGTCGGGCTCGCTTTCCACATCGTGCCGGCGCCCGCGCGCACGCTCAAGCTGCAGAGCTACGCCGACAACTTCCGATGAGCCTTCCCATTGCTACGCCAAAGGGCGTGGTGAGGCGCTGGATCGCGGCATTCAATGCCGCCGATCCCGACGCGCTCGCCGCGCTCTATCATGACGACGCCACCAACCATCAGGTCGCGGTCGGCCCGGTCCAGGGCCGATCGGCGATCCGCGAGCGCTTCGCTCAGGAATTCGCCGCGGCGAGCATGGAATGCATGCCGGTCAATCTGTTCGAGGACGGCGAATGGGCGATCCTCGAATGGAAGGATCCGCAGGACCGGCTCGGTTGCGGCTTCTTCCATGTGATCGATGGCCGGATCGCGCTTCAGCGCGGCTATTGGGACAGCGCGACATTCGCTGCGCCCAAGCGCCGTGCATCGGTGAAGAAGACGGCCGCCAAGCGCGGGCCGAAGGCGAAAGTCTGACCCGAGCACGGGCAAGCGGCCGTTGACGCCCTTCACATTGTAGGTCGCGATCCGCATCACGCTCGAGACTTCGGCACGACGCTGATCTTGCCGCCGCGTTCGAAGGTCGCGAGTGCGACATCGTCGACCCGCGCCGCCTGCTCCATCCGCAGCGCCTCGATCAAATCGTCGTCGCTGAGATGGTTCGACCGCAGCGCCGCGCGATCGACCTTGCCGTCGCGGACCAGTTCGACCGAACGTCCCTTGATGAAGCGCGCCAGCAGGTTCGAATGCACCGTCGCCATCGCCAGCAAGCGATGCAGGGCGACGAGCAGGAGCGTCGCGGCCAGGGTCGCCACGAACGGCGCCTTGCCGGTCATCGCGCGGCTGATGTTCGACCCCACCACGATCGCCACGAAAATGTCGAGTGGCGTCAGGTTCGAAAAGGTCCGTCGACCGGCGATACGAATGCAGAGAATGCCATAAGGCAGCAGCAGCAACGCCCGGACGCAGAATTGCCAGGTCGCGGCACTGCCGTCATCGGGTCCGACCAGAGCGGTCAGCAAATCCATCACTTCCTCCTTCTCTCTCCCTCGCTCGAGTCCTTTTTCAGCTTCGCTCGATCGGTGCCGGCCCGCTCCCCCACCCGGCCACCCATAAAATACCCTGTTGGTTGGGCAGCCGGGTGGCGGAGCGGGCCGGCACCGCAAAGCAAGTCTAGCCCGGCAGGACGGCCATTCCGATGACTGCCGCCGCCATCACAGCGGTGCTCGTCCAGCCGAATAGCTTCAACATTGTCGACGCGGTGAAATCGCCCATGGTCGATCGCCGGGAGACGACCAGCATCGTCCCGATCAGGATCGGCACGGCGACGACGCCATTGATCACCGCGCTCCAGAACAATGCCTTGATCGGGCTGATCGGCGACCAGTCGATGCCGACGCCGAGCGCCATCGCGACGCCGATCACGGCATAGAATAGCTTGGCCTTGCGCGGCTTGTGCTCGAGGCCGGTTTTCCAGCCGGCGGTTTCGCCGATCGCATAAGCGGCCGATCCGGCGAGCACCGGTACTGCGAGCATGCCGGTGCCGATGATGCCCAGACTGAACAGCGCAAAGGCGAAGTGACCGGCAATCGGCTCGAGCGCTTTTGCCGCGTCGGCGGCAGTCTGGATGTCGGTCTTGCCCGAAGCGTGGAGCGTGGCCGCGGTACCCATCATGATGGCAATGGCGACGAGGTTCGAAATCGCCATGCCGGCAAAGGTATCGTAGCGCATCCGGACCTCGGCTTCGTCCGCTTGATCCGGGGATTTCTTGAGCGGCTCGCGCTCGTCGACGACGTCGATCTCCTCGACTTCCTGCGATGCTTGCCAGAAGAACAGATACGGGCTGATCGTCGTGCCGAAGATGGCGACGATCACGGTTACCGCCGCCGTGCCCGGGACCGTCGGGACGACCATGCCGTGCAGCGCCGCAACCCAATCGACCTTCACGATGAAGATGAGCGCCACATAAGCGAGCAGCACCATCGTCAGCCATTTTAGGAAGGACGAATATTTGCGGTAGGGAATGAAGAGCTGAAGCAGCAGCGAGACGACCGCGAAGCCGATCGTGAAGAGATGACCACCGCCGCCGGCGACCAATTGGGCGGCATCGCCCATCGCGGCAAGGTCGGCGCCGATATTGATCGTATTGGCGACGAACAGGAGCCCGACCAGTACCATCACGATCCATCGCGGCATGACCTGCCGCAGATTCCAGGCGAGTCCGTGTCCCGTCACGCGACCGACCCGCGCGCTGATCAATTGCACCGCGCTCATCAACGGATAGGTCAGCACCATCGTCCACAACAACACCGGCCCGAAGGCCGCGCCGGCCTGCGAATAGGTCGCGATACCGCTCGGATCGTCGTCGGCCGCTCCGGTGACCAGGCCGGGACCAAGCTTTTTGAGAAAGCCCTTCAAGTCCATGCTATTTCCTCACGTGCGCCAGCAGCACAGCATTTGACGGCGCATCCGGTTCCGCCGCGGCGAGGCCGGCATCGCAGGATTGGTACTTGGCTGCGCACCACAAATTCTTCGAATGTCTGGTCATGGCGCCGCCCCCGCCAACCTGCTAGCGCTTCGCCATGCCGCTTACCGCCGCTGCGTCCGCACGAGAAATCCTGGTCCGCCTGCATGATGTGATGGCGGCGCGATCGTCCGCGCAGGCGAAACTCGACGCGGTGGCGCGGATCATCGGCGAGGCGCTGGATAGCGAGGTGTGCTCGATCTATCTGCTGCGCGAAGGGCTGCTCGAACTCTTCGCCACGCGCGGGCTCGATCAGGCGGCGGTGCATGTCACCAAGATGGCGCTGGGCGAGGGCCTGGTCGGCACGATCGCCAAGAATGTCGAGACCTTGAACCTGGACGAAGCCGCATCGCATCCCGACTTCGCCTATCGCCCGGAAACCGGCGAGGACGAGTTCCACTCTTTCGCCGGCGTGCCGATCATCCGCCGCGAACAGGCGGTCGGGGTGCTGGCGGTGCAGCATGCCGAACCGCGCAAGTACGACGATGTCGAGATCGAGGCGCTGCAGACAGTGGCGATGGTGCTCAGCGAGCTGATCGCCAATGCCGGGTTGATCGACCAGCGCGGCGACCCCGCGACGCGGCCGCAATCCACCGCGGCGACGCGGCTGGAGGGTCTCAAGCTGGTCGAGGGGATGGCGATCGGCCATGCCGTCTATCATCAGCCGCGCATCACCATCGAACATACCGTCGCCGAGGACACCGAGGCCGAGCGCCACCGCGTCTATGCCGCGTTCGACAAGATGCGCGAGCAGATCGACCGCATGGCGCAACAGGCCGAATTCGGCGTCGACGGCGAGCATGAAGAGGTCCTCGCGACCTACAAGATGTTCGCCTATGACGAGGGCTGGTCGCGGCGGATCAACGAGGCGATCGATTCCGGCCTGACCGCCGAAGCGGCGATCGAGCGCGTCCAGCAGCGCACGCGGATGCGGATGCGCCAGATCGGCGACCCCCTGCTCCAGGACCGGATGCACGATCTCGAGGATCTAGCCAACCGCCTGCTCCGCATCGTGTCGGGGCAGATGGGCACCGCGGCGCAATTGGGCCTGAGGCAGGATACGATCCTGATCGCGCGCAATCTGGGCCCGGCCGAATTGCTCGAATATGACCGGCGGCGGCTGAAAGGCGTCGTGCTCGAGGAAGGCTCGCTGACCGCGCACGTGACGATCGTCGCGCGCGCGATGGGCGTGCCGGTGCTGGGCCGCGTGCGCAACGTGCGCCAGACGATCGCCGACGGCGACCTGTTGCTGCTCGACGTGACCGAGGCGGGCGCGGTGATGGTCCGCCCGTCCGCGGCGATGGAAGAGGCGTTCGACGCCAAATTGCTGGTCCGCCAGAAACGCCGCGCGGTCTTCGCGGCGCTGAAGTCGGAAGCGCCGGTCACGCTCGACGGCGAGCGGATGACGGTGATGGTCAATGCCGGGCTGCGCGACGACGTCGCGGCGCTCGACGTGACCGGGGCCGACGGGATCGGGCTGTTCCGCACCGAATTCCAGTTCCTGGTGTCGGCGACCTTGCCGCAGCGCGAGCGGCAATTGCGGCTGTACAAGGACGTGCTGGACGCGGCGGGCGACAAGCCGGTGGTGTTCCGCACCGTCGATATCGGCGGCGACAAGGCCCTGCCCTATCTCAACCATCAGGACGAGGATGAGGAAAACCCGGCGATGGGCTGGCGCGCGCTCAGGCTCGCGCTCGAACGCGGCGGGCTGATGAAGGCGCAGGCGCGCGCGCTGATCGAGGCGGCAGGGGGCCGGCAGCTCAACGTCATGTTCCCGATGGTCAGCGAGGCATGGGAGCTCGACGAGGCCAAGGCGCTGTTCGAGGCGCAGCGCGAATGGCTGGACAAGCGCGGCAAGCGGCTGCCGAACGAGATCCGCTATGGCGCGATGCTCGAGGTGCCGGCGCTGGCCGAGCAACTCGATCTGCTGTTGCCCAACATCCAATTCCTGTCGGTCGGGACCAACGACCTGACCCAATTCCTGTTCGCCGCCGATCGCGCCAATCCCAAGCTGGCCGAGCGCTATGACTGGCTGTCGCCGTCGATCCTGCGCTTCCTCAAGCGCGTGGTGGCGCCGTGCGACGCGGCGGGCGTGGCGCTGACCGTGTGCGGCGAGATGGGCGGACGGCCGCTCGAGGCGATGGCGCTGCTCGCGCTGGGAATCGACCGGCTGTCGATCACCCCTGCGGCGGTCGGGCCGATCAAGGCGATGGTGCGCAGCCTCGATCGCGGCAAGGCGATGCGCTTCATGGACGGGCTACTGGCCAAGCCGCCGCGCGACATTCGCGGGGTGCTGACCGATTGGGCGGCCAAAAACCATGTCGAGCTGGCCTAAGCCGGGGCGAAAACGCGCTAACGAGCCGTTGACAGTCTTACCCGCTTTGGCCGACAGCCGTCACCGGCGGATGGCGATTCAAGGTCGCAACCCCCCACCCGCCGGAGAAGGTAATGGAAGAGGACGAAGCGGCGGGCGCACCCGATCAGGCGTCGCTATTCCCCAAGACCGTGGGCGACAAGCTGCGCGAGGCGCGCGAGGGGCTGGGCCTGACGCTGGCCGACATCGCCAACAAGACGCGCGTGCCGATGCGCCACCTGGAAGCGATCGAGAATAACCGGATGGAGGGGATGGCGTCGCCGGCCTATGCGATCGGCTTCACCAAGACTTATGCCCGCGCCGTCGGGCTCGACGACCGCACGATCGCCGCGGAGTTGCGTCAGAGCCCGCAAATGCCGCTGTCGCCGACGACGCGGTTCGAGGAATATGAGCCGACCGATCCGCGCCGCGTGCCGTCGAGCGGGATCGCCGGGATCGCCGCGATCATCGCCCTGGTGCTGCTGGTCGGCGTCGGCATCTGGTACGGAACGACCTGGCTGCGCGGCACCGGCGAGGAGCCTGCCCCGCTCGCCACGCCCGAAGCGTCGGCCAGCATCGCCGCCGCGCCCGAAGCGACTC
>Ga0207649_10002371_pt1 | contig 10560 bp, 6 predicted proteins | sample KBSC43metaG_FD_184317 | JGI IMG/M metagenome (GOLD analysis project Ga0207649, IMG submission 184317) | Corn rhizosphere microbial communities from Kellogg Biological Station, Michigan, USA - KBS C4-3 metaG (SPAdes) (version 2) | ecosystem: Host-associated > Plants > Roots > Rhizosphere > Soil ... | reverse complement strand
GTCAAAGGGTACTCCGAAGAAGACCTGTTACGACTGGCCGCGGCAGCTGAGGAACGCTCGAATCACCCGCTGGCGCATGCCGTTGTGGACTACGCACGAGCGCAGGCTGTGAAATGGGCACCTGCTCGAGAGGTCCAGGTGATACCCGGGCGCGGACTGATGGCACGGGTTGAAGATTACGATTGCCTGATCGGAAATGAAGCACTATTCCAGGAAAATGGAATTCGACTTAATGACACGATTCCGCCCGCCAGGCCGGGCACAACGCGCCTCTGGATAGCGATCGACAACCAGTCGATCGGCTGCTTCGATTCGCGTGACACTCTCCGCCCGGATGCTGCTGAAACCGTGAACGCACTGAAGGACAAGGGCCTTCGCGTCCTGATGCTGACCGGAGACTCCGCTGCGGCCTCTGCCCCGATTGCGAACCAGGCCGGGATCGGGGAGATCGAAGCAGGACTTGACCCCGCCGGCAAGCTGGCGCGTATTCGTTCGCTGCAGGAGCAGGGCGTGCGTGTCGCAATGGTGGGGGATGGCATCAATGATGCGGCCGCACTGGCGCAGGCCGACGCTGGAATCTCGATGGGCAGCGGCGCAGACCTGGCGCAGGAAGCTGGGGATGTTCTTCTGCTTCGTGCGCAGCCGGCCGCCATTCTTTCATCGATCGAACTTGCCGAATCGACCGTGAAGGTGATGCGGCAGAATTTGTTCTGGGCAGCCGGTTACAACGTCCTGGGCATTCCCCTGGCCGCTGGGGTACTGTATCCCGCGTTCCACATCCTTCTCAGCCCATGGATTGCGGCGGCCGCGATGGCGCTGAGTTCTGTCAGCGTGTTGAGCAATAGCCTGCGGCTTCGTGCGTGGCAGCCCAGCCGTTGAAGTTAAACTAGCGGCAGAGCCTAACGTGCGCATCCTCACCCGGTACATTCTCGGCGAGATTCTGTCGTATACCTTGATCGGCTGCGCCGTATTCACTTTCATTCTGTTCATTCGCGATCTGAATCACATTCTGGAAGCAGTGGTTCGCAACAGCTCCACCTTCGGAAGTATCGCGGAGATTTTCATTTTCAGTCTGCCGAACACCTTCAAAGTGACAATTCCGATGGCGGTGCTGGTGGGTATTCTACTTGGGCTGAGCCGCCTGGCAGCGGATAGCGAAATCATCGCCATGCGTGCCTCTGGGCTAGGCGTCTGGTATTTTGTGCGTGTTGCGTCGGTGGTTGCCATTGGCGGAACCTTGTTCGGCTTGGTGAACGCAGTTTTCGTTGCTCCTCGAGCCAATCGCTCCATTATGGAGATGGAACAGGAGCTGGAAACTTCACAGGCTTCCTTCGAGATTCAGCCGCGCGTGTTCTATGAAGATTTCCGCAATGCCGTGCTCTACGTGCAGAGCGTGCGCGGTGGAACTGGTGCCTCCAATTGGGATAAAGTCTTCATGGCGGACCTGTCGGATCCGGGGAATCCGATCATTACCACTGCAGAATCTGCAACCGTCGTCAGCGACTCGAGCCAGGAGTTGCTGATGCGGCTCCGCAATGGTTCACGACACGAAACCGTGAACGGGCAGCCCCAGCAATACAATGTTTCGACCTTTTCCCAAACCGATTTGCCACTGACACTTGGGCCTCAGGGAGAGACTCACCTCGGGCGGCTCGATACGGCGATATACGCGTTGCCGATGAAGGCACTTGAAGCGCGCACCCACGCACCCGACGGAAGAAGATACTTGCTTGAATTGAATACTCGATTCTCCTATCCCGCGGCGTGCCTGGTGCTAATGCTTGTCGGTGTTCCGCTGGGGATCATTTCGCGTCGGGGAGGCAAAAGCTCAGGTCTCGTATTCACCCTTCTGCTGGTATTGGTCTATTACGTCCTCTCGTACACCGGAATAGCGTTGAGCCGGTCTGGAAAGCTTAGCCCGTTTCTGGGCGTGTGGATGGCAAACCTGGTGTTCGCCGTGGTCGGTGTCTTTCTTCTGTGGCAGATGGCAAGCGGAGGGCGGGTCCTCACTGCAATTTCAGGGCTCCTGTCGCGGACGAGACGCCCGGCAATGCAGACAAAGGCAAATGGGAACCACCTCACCGCACTGCTCGAGAAACTGCAGCCGCGTGCTGTTCGGATTGGTTCGCGCGGCGTGTTCCCTCGCCTTCTGGATGCCTACGTGGTCCGTGAGTTCTTCGGCATGTTTGTTCTCGTCCTGGGCAGCTTTGTGCTCTTGATGCTGGTTTTTACGTTCTTCGAGCTTGTGGGCGACATCGCTCGTAATCACGTGCCGCTGGGAATGGTTGGCGACTACCTGGTGAACCTGGCGCCCAGCATGATCTACACCATCACCCCCCTGGCCGTACTCGTTTCTGTGCTGGTGACCTTTGGCGTATTTAACCGGAACAGCGAGATCGTTGCGATGAAGGCAACCGGCATCAGTCTGTATCGCCTAGTGATTCCGGTGGTGTCCATCTCGGCGATTCTGGCCGTTGGTTTGTTTGTGTTCGATGATTACTATCTTCCGGCGGCTAATCGCCGACAGGAGTTTCTGCGGAGCACGATCAAGGGACGCCCACCACAGACGTTTCTGCATCCTGAAGAGAAATGGATGTTTGGCCAATCGGGTCAGGGCGAACCGGCTCATATCTTCTATTACCAGTTCTTCGACCGCGATGACGATGCGTTTGCGAACCTATCGATTTTCGAATTCAACCAGTCGACTTTTGCCCTGACGCGAAGGATTTCTGCTTCACGAGTCGTATGGGATGAGAAGACTGAGTCCTGGCACTTTCTGAATGGATGGGTTCGGACCATGGACGGTGTTGGCCGCGGATATGTTGAATTCAAGAACACCACTTTTGCCGAGATTCACGAGGATCCCGGATACTTCAAGAAGGAGAATCTGCAGTCGCAGGAGATGAACTTCCAGCAACTCAGGGCCTATATCCGGGACCTTAGGCAAAGCGGCTTCGATACGATGCGGCTGCGGGTTGCACTCTGGCACAAGCTGGCCTATCCCTTGATCGCTGTCATTATGGCGATGCTGGCGATCCCGTTCGCTTTATCTATGGGCAGGCGAGGTTCTCTAACCGGTATTGCCGTTGCGATTCTGGTGGCGCTTGCTTATCTGGTGGTTGATGGACTCTTCGGCGCCATGGGAAACGTGAATTATCTTCCGGCTGCTCTGGCCGCATGGTCCCCTGATTTGCTGTTCGCGCTGACGGGCGGGTATCTGCTGCTGCGAACGCCGACCTGATCTTGTCGTACCTGCCGGATCGATTCTTCTCATCGAACCCGTACAATGAGAACATGCTTCGCGACCTGGGCCCGTTGTTCGGCTACATGCGCCGCTATCGCTGGGGATATATCTGGGGCACGCTCGCGTGCATCGCCACTAATATCGCCGCGGTTCAGGGCCCGCAGATTCTGAAGAAGGCGATCGATGAATTGGAGCGCGGAGTATCGCGTGAGCGTATCGTGTTTCTGGCCTGCGTTTTCGTCGGCATCTATTTGGTCAAGGGCGTGTTTCTGTACGCCCAGCGCTGGATCCTGATCGGAATCTCGCGTGAGATCGAGTTCGATCTCCGCAACGACCTCTTCCTGCAGCTGGAACGACAGGATGCCGGTTTCTACCAGAAATACCGTACCGGCGACATCATGGCCCGCATGACGAACGACTTGAATGCGGTGCGCATGCTGCTGGGGCCGGCATTGATGTACAGCGCGAATACGGTCTTCTTCACTGTGGGCGCGCTGTTCTTTCTCCTTCGAATCAGCCCCTGGTTGACGCTGGTCGCGTGGGCTCCAATGCCGCTCGCGAGCATCCTGGTTCAGTATTTCGGGCGGAAGATCCACGACAAATTCGAGAAGATTCAGGAGAGCTTCTCCGAGATTTCGTCGCAGGCACAGGAGAACTACAGCGGCGCACGCCTCGTCCGCGCGTTCGGACGGGAGCAATCTCAGATCAGCCTATTCGAGAAGCTCAACAAGCAGTACATCGTGCGCGCTCAGGGCCTGGTACAACTCATGGGGATGTTGTGGCCGACACTGGAGTTCATTCTCGGGATTGCGATGATCATCACGCTTCTGGTGGGAGGCCATGAGGTTGTGGCGCATCGCATCACTCCGGGTGAGTTCGTAGCGTTCAACACCTATATGATTCTGTTGATATGGCCCATTATTGCCGTGGGCTGGGTGGTCAATCTTTTCCAGCGGGGCACCGCGTCAGTCAAGCGCATCGATGAGCTACTGAATGCCAAGCCGGCGATCAACGACAAAGACGCTGATCCGGGTATTCCGATGAATGCTACGCTTCGCGGCGGAATCGAATTTCGCGATCTGAGTTTCAGCTATAGCGACAATCCCGTTTTGCGTAACGTGTCGCTGAAGATTCCGGCGGGGTCGAGCCTGGCGATTGTGGGACCCACCGGCTCCGGCAAGACGACTCTGGTCAATTTGATCTCGCGGCTCTATGAGGCGCCAGAGGGAACTCTCTTTGTAGATGAGAGGCCGATTCGCGAATATCCGCTGGAGGTGCTTCGCCGCAACCTGGGCATCGTTCCCCAGGAGACATTTCTTTTCAGCGAAACTATCCGCGAGAATCTTGCCTTTGGCGTTCCGGATGCTTCCACGGAAGATCTGCTGCAGACGGCGGAAGCTGCCCACATCCGGCGCGAGTTTGAGGAGTTTCCGCAAGGATTTGAAACCATGGTCGGCGAGCGAGGGATGACGCTGTCAGGCGGCCAAAAGCAGCGATCGGCTATCGCACGCGCGCTGCTGCGGCGGCCGGCGATTCTGATTCTTGATGACGCGTTGGCAAGCGTGGACACGTACACGGAAGAGCGTATCCTAGGAGGGTTGCGGAGCTACACGGAGACTTCAACAACGATCCTGATTTCGCATCGTGTGTCCACAGTGCGTAATGCAGATCAGATCGCTGTTCTTGACCGTGGTCGCATTGTGGAACTCGGACGTCATGAAGATTTGCTCGCCCGGGATGGTTATTACGCGAGTCTCTATCAGAAGCAGCAGCTTGAAGAAGAACTGACGGTCGCAAGCTAGGCTATGCGGTCCAAGAACTACCCCGCGCACCGTTGGACGGAGGGGGCCAGGACTCTCCCGGAATGTCCGGTGCTTCTTTAGCGCTGTTGCCGGTGGTTTCAGCCAGGGCCTGCTTCCACGCCTCTCGCACATTGCGAACATTCGCGATAACCTGCTCGAACTTTTGCCTGGAGTTTCCCTGTGAGCCTTGGAGCATGAGCGCAAACATTGCGGTGTAGAACTCTGTCAAGGCCTCGGCGGGTTTGCCTCCCTGCTTTCGGTCCAGCGTCACCTGCAGGTACATGACGATGTCCATTGCTTTTTTGACGGCGGCGCGGCGCTGATCTGCGTCGTTCTGCTCGACGGCTGCGATAGCGTCGAGCATGAAACGGACGATGCCATCGTAAAGCGCGATGGTGATCTCAACTGGGCTGGCACCCTCGAGGGCATGAGCCTGGTAATTGTTCATCTGCATTCCTATCCGTTCTGATTGCGGTTGTAACCTGTAATGGCGCTATACATTTCGCTCACCTGATTGATCTGCTCCGGAATCGCTTGGAGGATCTGATTGGCAAGGTTGAGTTCCGTCGTGAGCCGGATCTTTTGCGTGTCGATCAGCGACTCCTGCCTTGAGATGTTGTCGTTGAGAGTAGATTCCTGGCTCCTATTCTCTTTCAGAGCAAGGGCGATCGCTCCGCCGGCGGCGGTGTTCGTTCCCAAACTCTCCAGCGTGTCCATGAAGGACGAGCCGAAGCTGCCGGAGTCCTGGAAGAGGGAGACAACCTGGTCGAAGTTGCCGTTCAACGCGCTGGTCAACTTATCGGCATCGAGGGTAATCGTGCCATCTGCTGTTGAGCTGGCCTTGATCCCGAGTGCAATTACAGAATTGATTGCGCTCGTTCCGAAGGACGCACTGACGGCGGTCAGCAAGCCCTCCTGAATCTGCGCGGCGACGCCTGTGCCGTAGAGCGGTTCCGGATTGCCGGAGGAGTCCTTGCCTTCTTGTGAGTTGATGGCTTTGATTGCAGCATTGTAGTCTGTCACGAATTTCGCAACCGCGGACTCGATGCTCGACGTATCGTTATCGATCACCACCTGGATGCTTGGCGGCGTGGCATTTTGATCCGTGGTACCCGTCGACAGCAGCTGAAAAGTTACGCCCGGAATAGCGTTGGTGACATTGTTGGAGGCACTGATGACGCTGACGCCGTCCACCTTCATCGTGGCGTCGATGCCGTTCTGGATCACAGCAAGTCCCAGGTTGGCGTTTGTGTCCGCTGTGGTCGTGTCGGATAGGTTGGTTGGGCTGGTGGGATTGTTCGTGGAGTCGGCGATCGTAATCTGCCCGGCACTCCCATCCGTCTTGCTCACCAGCGACAACCGCGCAGTGCCGTCCGCATTTGTCAGCACGCTTGCCGTCACGCCAAGGCTCGCATTGTTGATCGCAGCCGATAGCCCTGCAATCGTCGAATCCGTCGACGCATCCCCCACATGAACGGTCTTCCACTCCCCGGTGCCGATCTTGAAAGTGATGCTGCCTGCGATCGCATCCGTCGCCTTTACCGCATCTGTGGCCGCCGTTGAAACCTGCGCCAGATTCTGTACAACCACCGTATGCGTGCCGGCAACAGCATTAGCGCTTGCTGAAGATAAGTGCAGAACATCCGTGTTTGAACTGGAACCTGTCTTGTATGCCATGGTGCCGTTGAAATCGGTGAGCGCCTGAAGGTCGGAGGTGAGAGCAGAGAGCTGGGTGCCAAGGCTCGACAGCGCCGTGTCTTTGGACTGCAACGCGGTGAGTTGGTCTTTCCATGGTTTCTCGACCAACTGCAGGTTCGTGACGATCTGACCGACTGTGGCGATGACGTCGAAGCCCTGCCCGCTTGTAGGAGATCCAAAATTCAGTCCAACCGCACCCATATGTATGCTCCGGTACTCTGCTTGGTCAGTTCAGAGTCCATCAGTTATGCGTGAATATTAGAGCCCGCCAAGAAGGCCCCAGGATCGCCCGACGCACAACGGAGAAGGCCGATGCTGCTGCCTTCCCCGTTGTGCTTCCCGGGTTAGAGTGAATGCTCCGAAGCTACTGGAGCAGCTTGGTAATGAGCTGCTGTGCCTGGTTGGCCTGCGACAGCGCCGCGATGCCCGTCTGGCTCAGGATCTGGAACTTCGACATGTCGGAAGTCGCTTGGCCGTAGTCGGTCGCCATCACATCGTTCATGGCAGCCAGGGTGTTGGTTGACTGTGTTGTCATCACGTTGCCGACTGCTGTGAGCGTGTTGATGTTGGCGCCAATGGTGCCGCGAGCAGCTGCAACGGAGGTTATGGCGTGGTTGATTGCCACCAGAGCGGCCTGCGCACCGGCGGTGCTGGTCAGATCCGTTCCGGCGAGTTGCAATGCGCTGGAACTGGCCTGCACCAGGTCACTGGCTGTGTTGTTGTAGGACTGTGAGATCGTTCCGTCGGAAGTGAAAATTGCCACACCCTTATTCGTGGCCGCATTGAAGGCCTCTGTCTCACTCATCGCACCTGGGGTGTTTACTGACAGGCTCCCGCCGGTAATTTTGAGCTGGTTCCCGGAGACGGTGGCCGACACGCCCGTAAGGCCGGCGGAATTAATCGCTGCGGACAGTTGAGAAAGATTGCCACCCGCTCCAGTCCCTCCGAGGAACACGCTCGCGGTGGAGAGATTAGCCGACGTTCCGTTCGCGCCGGTAAGAGTCAGAACACCGCCGGCACCGATCTTTAACAGGTCGGAGGCGTTTCCTACTGTCAAGCTGCTCGTGCCGCTCGAGGCGTTGGTGGAAACACTCACAGTATCAATGAGGGATGCCTGTCCCGTCTCTGTAGCACTCGTCATCACCGTGAGAGTACCGTGACCCGCAGTACTCAACAGCGTCATTGTATTTCCGGTGATGCTCGCTGTTCCTGGGTCGATGGCATTGATTGCGTTCATTAGGTCGCTGAGTGTGCCACCCGCGCCACCAGCCGCAAATGCGCCGGTTAGGACATGGTTAACCGTTCCAGTTGTGGATTGATAAGTAATCCCATTCGCCCCGGGAGCGATAATGGCATTTAGATTCTTCACCGTGACTGTACTGGCGGTGGAGCTGGCTGCGGTTGTTGTATTCGCGATGCTGGCACCGCCGCTCAACACCATTTGATTACCTTGAACCGTGGCCACGTTGGCGCCAAAAGCCTGATTGATTTGCGAGGCCATATTACTAATCGTGTCCGTTGTCTGAAGTACATATTTCCCAGTGCCTCCTGTCTGCCCGTTGTTGACGAACGTGAGGCTCTGGTTTCCATATGTCACTGTGGCTGTATCGGTAGCAGTGCTGCCAATGGAGATTACGTCACTTGCATTTGCGACCGTGAACGCTGAGTTCTTGGCAAACGTGTTGATTCCGTTGTACTCGGTATTGTTGTTGATCGTGTCGGTTTCGGTAAGGATCTTCTGATACTCAGAATTGGCTGCGCTTACCTGGCTCGCATTCAGCGTACCGTTGGAGGCCTCAGTCGCCAATGTAATGGCGCGGTTGAGAAGGCTGGTGACCTGCGAGAGAGCGCCGTCAGCGACCTGCAGAAAATCGACGCCTTGTGAGGCGTTTTTTGCAGACTGCGACAACGCTGTCGAAGACGCCTGGAGACCATTTGCCAAGGAAAGGCCGGCGGCATCGTCGGCACCGGAGTTGATGCGCGAACCAGAAGACAGCTGTTGAAGCGTTTTCGACAGAGACGCCTGCGTGTTTGCGAGGTTGTTCTGCGCATAAATTGCAGAAATGTTGTTCAGGACACCCAATGCCATGGAAATTCTCCTTGTTTCGGTTGAATTGATCCAGTGAGTTCCTGCTGCGGGTGCCTGACCGGGCTCCTGCGCTGTCGCCTGCCCCGGGTCACCTTGTGGAAGGAACCACGTTTCCCACTGGTTTCATCGGCGCACTGGAGAGGCACTTTAAAGAATTCGTGAAAATCTTTAGCAATTCACCTTCCAAACGCTGAGTCCAGCACAGAACCTGAATGCTCGTGAATGCACGCGGGAAGAAAAAGACCGCCTCGCGATGGGGGCGGTTCGAAGGATCATCATGAACGGACCGAGTCTAGCCCACTCCCAGCACTTTCACGATCACGCGCTTTCTGCGCTGGCCGTCGAACTCGGCGTAGAACACACGCTGCCATGTACCCAGGTCGAGGCGTCCGGCTGTAACGGGGAGCGTTGTTTCGTGGTGAAGCAGCAAGGACTTCAGATGCGCGTCTCCGTTGTCCTCGCCGGTCTGGTGGTGTTTGTAGTCGGGCCGCTCGGGCGCCAATTCTTCAAGCCATTTGCCGATGTCCTGGATGAGTCCGCTCTCATGGTCGTTCACATAGACTGCGGCGGTGATGTGCATGGGGGATACAAAGCACAATCCGTCTTTGACGCCGCTCCGCTTCACCACCTGCTCGACCTGTTCGGTGATGTGGACCATCTCCTTGCGTTTGCGCGTTTCGAAGACCAGGTACTCGGTGTGGCTCTTCATATGTGCTTCCGACATGGACGCTCTCCTCCGCGATCTTCTCGTTCAGCCTATATCCTAAAGAATGTGGTGACTGAGATGAAACGAGCCCGGGCCGAGGAACTTTCGCAGCGTGCGATGAACCAATTGGCGGACGGCGACACACAAGGAGCGATCGAGAACTTTCGCGCGGCGATTGCGGAGGACCCGGAGCATTTCGAGGCACATCACGGACTGATTCGCGCTCTCCGCGATGCCGGACGGCTGGAACAGTCGATCGGGGCGGCTCTAGCTTTGACCGCACTCACACCTGACGATCCACTCGCGCACACTGCACTGTCGATCTCGTTGCAGCAGGCCGGGCATATTCCTGAAGCGGAAACGGCAGCGGCGCGTGCCCGCGTTTTGGAGTGGAAGGCGCAGCTTAGAGTCTCCGTTCTGGACAAGAAACCGTGAGCAGACGAATCAAGCAATCGCCACCAGAGCGCCTGCGCGCGATGCACGATCTGTTGGTCGAGGCCTACGGTCCGCAGTTCTGGTGGCCCGCTAAAACCCCCTTTGAGGTAATCGTGGGGGCATACCTGACTCAGAACACGTCGTGGAAGGTGGTGGAGGTTTCTCTTGAAAATCTTCGGCGGGCGAATGCGTTAAGCGTTGAAGGGATTCGGGCACTGCAGGCAGATGACTTGAAGGACCTTATCAGACCATCTGGTTTCTATACACGGAAGGCGCCTGCTCTCAAGGCGTTCGTCGCGATGCTCGACCTGGAGTTCGGAGGATCACTTGCGCGGCTGGCCGGAGCCCGGACAGAGGTTGTGCGCAGCCGATTGCTAGCGCTCCCTGGGGTTGGTCCTGAAACCGCGGACGCGATCCTACTCTATGCGCTAGGGCATCCGGTGCCGGTTGCTGACGAATATCTCAGGCGCATTGCGGCTCGACATCAGCTCATCAACCCAGAGCCCCAGAAGAATATCCGTGGTTACGAGGCCCTGGTTCAGCTCACGGCCGATACCTTCTGTGCAGATGGCGGCGGAGATCGAGC
>Ga0207649_10002366_pt1 | contig 10569 bp, 11 predicted proteins | sample KBSC43metaG_FD_184317 | JGI IMG/M metagenome (GOLD analysis project Ga0207649, IMG submission 184317) | Corn rhizosphere microbial communities from Kellogg Biological Station, Michigan, USA - KBS C4-3 metaG (SPAdes) (version 2) | ecosystem: Host-associated > Plants > Roots > Rhizosphere > Soil ... | reverse complement strand
CGCGCTGGAGGCCGGCACGCTCGTCCAGGCGATGCTCGACGGCACCATCCCGCCAATGCCGTTCAATCAAATCCAGTGCGCCGACCTCAAGGGCTGGAATGGAGATACGGGTTCATCGGGATGGCAAAAGCTGCAAAGCAGCGTCGCCGCACTGATAAAGGCGGTCGACGATGAGGCGGAGCCGGCAGATTCCACCGCCTCTCGGGCCAAGCCCAAGCAGACTTCGATCTGCGTGCTTCCGTTCGCGAACATGAGCGGCGAGCCGGAACAGGAATATTTCAGCGACGGGATCAGCGAGGACATCATCACGGACCTGTCGAACGTGTCCGCGCTCTCCATCGTCGCCCGGAACACATCCTTCACGTTCAAGGGGGAATCGCTCGACGTGAAGGAGGTGGCCGAGAAGCTCGGCGTCACTCACGTGCTTGAAGGAAGCGTCCGAAAGGCCGGCAACCGCGTCCGCATCACGGCCCAGCTTATCGATGGAGCCAAGGGCGATCACGTCTGGGCAGCGCGTTACGACCGCGATCTTACGGACATTTTCGAAATTCAGGACGAGATTTCGAAGGAAATCGTACGCGCGCTGCGGGTGAAGTTGATGGCGTCCGAGGAGCAGGCGATCGAGAAGCGCGCCACCCAGAACCCGCAAGCGTACAATTTGTACCTGATGGGCCGCCAGCAGTGGATTTGGGGCAATTGGGGGAACGAGCGCCGCGAAGAAGCGATCACGCGAATCTGCAAGCAGGCGGTCAAGCTCGACCCCGATTATGCCGAAGCCTGGGCGCTGATGGCGCTGGCGCAGGCCGAGCTTCTTTACTGGCACGGCAAGGATCAGGACCCGCTTCCCGCGGCCGAGCGCGCGTTGGAAATCAACCCGCGGCTGGCGGAGCCGCATTGCGTCAAGGTCCGCTATCTGGAGCAGCAGGGCCGCAGCGAGGAGGCCGACAAGGAACTCGCGCAAGCGGTGCGGCTCGGGCCCGAGTCATGGGAGGTCAATCGCGAAGCCGCACGGATCATGTTCGGGCGCGACAAGATGACCGACGCAATCCGCTATTTCGAGAAGGCGGCGCAGCTGCTGGACACCGATTTCCACAGCTGCCTGATGCTTCAGACCTGCTATCTCGAGACCGGCGACGACGAGGCGATGATGAACGCCGCGCGGCGGACGCTGGACCGCGCAGAAAAGGCGCTTACGAAGGATCCGGCGAACGGAGCCGCGCTCTCGGCCGGGGCGAGCTCGCTGATCATCCTCAGCGAAATCGAGCGCGGCAGGGAATGGGTCGATCGGGCGCTGCTGCTCGACCCGGACAATCTGAGTGTCCGATACAATGCCGCCTGCGCGCTCACCTTCCGCAACGCCGACCTGGAAGGCGCGCTCGACCTGCTCCAGGAATATTTCCACCGAATCGAAAGCCCCGGGGACATCCACCATCCCGACATCGACCCCGATATGGACCGCCTCCGCGAGCATCCGCGGTTCGTCGAGATGCTCGCCTCGGCGAAGAAGCGTCTCGGGATGAGCGAAGCGGCGGCCAATGGCTGACACCCGCGACGTCTTCATTTCCTATGCGCGTCCGAGCGAGGAGGAAGCGCACCGGATCGCCGAGCTGCTGCGCGAGCAGGGCTTTAGCGTGTGGCGCGACGACGAGCTTCCCGCGCACCGCGCATATTCGGACGTGATCGAGGAGCGGTTGAAATCGGCCAAGGCGGTGGTGGTGCTGTGGTCCGGCGAGTCGGCGAAGTCGCACTGGGTGCGCGCGGAAGCTGACGCGGCGCGGGAGGCGGGAACGCTGGTCCAGGCGACGCTTGACGGGGCGCTTCCGCCCATGCCCTTCAACCAGATCCAGTGCGCGGACCTCAATGGCTGGGGCGGAGACACGAGCTCGCCCGGCTGGAAGAAGCTGGAGGGCAGCCTTTCTGCGCTGGCGAGGAAGACAGTTGGAGACGGCGATTCCGTGGTGTCCACGGACCGCAAGGCTCAGACAGTGCGCGCATCCATCTGCGTGCTCCCGTTCGTGAACATGAGCGGCGACAGCGAGCAGGAATATTTCAGCGACGGAATCAGCGAGGACATCACCACGGACCTGTCGAAAATCTCCGCGCTGGAGGTCGTCGCGCGCAACACCGCCTTCAGCTTCAAGGGCCAGAGCCCCGACGTGAAGGAGGTCGCGAAGCAGCTGAGCGTCAGCCATGTGCTGGAGGGCAGCGTCCGCAAAGCCGGCAGCCGGGTCCGGATTAACGCCCAGCTCATCGACGGCTCGACCGGCAAGCATTTGTGGGCCGACCGCTACGACCGCGATCTCGACGACATCTTCGAGATCCAGGACGAGATATCCAAGGCGATCGTCGATGCGCTGAAAGTCCGGCTGCTGCCGAAGGAAAAGACGGCGATCGAAGCGCGCGGGACGTCGAGCGTCGAGGCCTACAACCTCTACCTGATGGCGCGGCAGCAATGGACCTGGGGCCGCCGCGGCAACAGCCGCCGCGACGAGGTCATCGTCCGGATTTGCCAGCAGGCGGTGAAGATCGATCCGGGTTATGCGGAGGCGTGGGCGCTGATGGCGCTTGCGCAAGCCGAGCTGCGCCACTGGCACGGGAAGGATATCGACCCGATTCCCGCCGTCGAACGCGCGCTGCAGATCAACCCGAACCTGGCCGAGCCTCATTGCGTGAAGGTCCGCGAGCTCGAGCAGCAGGGGCGGCGGGAGGAAGCCGACAACGAACTCGAGATCGCCGTCCAGCTCGGCGCTCAAAGCTGGGAAGTGAACCGTGAGGCGGCGCGGCTGATGTTCAAGCGCGAGCGCATGGCCGATGCGATCCGCTATTACGAGAAGGCCTCGCAGTTGATGGAAGGCGACTTCCACAGCTCGATGATGCTGATCACATGCTATCTGGGTGTCGGGGACGAGGAAGGCGCGCTGGATGCCGCTCGCCGGGCATTTCAAACCGTCGAGACCGTGCTCGCGAAGGACGCGAACAACGGCGGCGCGCTGGCCGCAGGCGCAAGCGCATTGATGATGCTCGGCGATGTCGAGCGCGGCAAGGACTGGGTTCAGCGCGCGCTGCTGCTCGACCCGGACAACATCATGGTCCTGTACAATGCCGCGTGCAGCCTCACCTTCCGCAACCTCGACCTCGACGGCGCGCTTGACCTGCTCGAGCAATATTTCGAGCGGCTGGAGAGTCCCGGCAACGTCCATCATGCGGAGATCGACCCCGACATGGAGCCGGTACGCGAGCATCCGCGGTTCGTCGCGATGCTGTCGTCGGCCAAGCAGCGGCTCGGGCTGAGCCAGGCGGCGGAATAGCAGAGCGCAGCCTGAACTGCAGTGGTGTAGCCTTCCGCAGGGGGCGCCGCTAGGACGGCTCGCATGCGGGGATTGTCGTCGAGCGAACAAGCTGCGGTGGAGCGGGCGTCGGCCGAGCCGATGCTCGACCAGGTGCTTGGCTGGGCGGCGGTCAACAGCGGCTCGCGCAACCTCGGCGGGCTCGAGCGGATGGCAGATTTGCTGGCGGACGCGTTCGCCGCACTTCCGGGCCTTCTGAGGCTGGAGCAGCCGCAGCCGGTCGAAGCCGTCGATGCCGCGGGCAAGACGATCCAGCTCAAGCACGGACGGCACCTCCACCTGTCGGTGCGCCCGACCGCGCCGCTGCAGCTGCTCTTCACCGGCCACATGGACACTGTGTTCGCGAGCGATCACGCGTTTCAGGAGACGCGCTGGCTGGAGGACGGGGTCCTGAACGGGCCGGGCGTCGCCGACATGAAGGGCGGGCTGGCGGTGATGCTCGCCGCATTGAAGGCGGTGGAGCGGAGTCCGCAGGCGGACCGGCTGGGTTATGAGGTCGTGATCAACAGCGACGAGGAAGTGGGTTCGCTCGGCTCGGCTGCGCTGCTTGCGCAGGCGGCGCAGGGCAAGCGCGCCGCGCTGACCTACGAGCCGGCGGCGCTGCCTGACGGCACTCTGGCGGGCGCTCGGCCGGGAAGCGGCAATTTCGCGATCGTCGTCCACGGGCGCTCGGCGCATGCGGGGCGCAATCCCGAGGACGGGCGCAACGCCTTGCTCGCCGCCGCCGATCTCGCGCTCCGGCTCGACGAGCTCAGGCGCGACGGCCTGACCGTGAACGCCTCGCGGATCGAGGGGGGAAGCCCGAGCAACGTCGTTCCCGACCTCGCGATCCTTCGGGTCAACATGCGACCGCGCACGCCAGAGATCGAGGATCTGGCGAGGCGCGGCATCGACGAGGCTGTCGCCGCGGTCGCCGCGGAGCACGACGTCATGATCGAGCCCAGCGGGGGCTTCGGCCGTCCGCCCAAGCCGCTGACGCCCGAGGCCGAAGCCCTGTTCAACCTCGTCAGGCAGGCGGGCGAAGATCTCGGTCAGCCAATCGCCTGGCAGCCTTCGGGCGGCGTCTGCGACGGTAACAATATCGCAGCGTGCGGCGTGCCGGTGGTCGACACGATGGGCGTCCGCGGCGGCAAGATCCACAGCATGGAGGAATATCTGATCACCGAAAGTCTCGGCGAACGCGCGGCCTTGTCGGCGCTGACAATCATGCGTCTGATGGAGACCCCATGAGCTACCGTGTTCGGCCGGCGACCGCCGAGGATTACAAGGCGATCTACCAGATGGCGAAGCTGACGGGCGGCGGCTTCACCAACCTACCGCCCGACCGGCAGACGCTGGTCGCCAAGCTGGAGCGTTCCGCGAAGAGCTTCTCGCGCAAGCAGGACAGCCAGACCGGCGACCTCTACATGTTCGTGCTCGAGGACCCCAAGACACGGAAAATCCGCGGGACCTGCCAGGTGTTCGGGCAAGTCGGCGTGACCCAGCCCTTCTATTCCTACCATTTGAGCACGCTCACGCAGTCGAGCCCGGAGCTCGGAAAGACCTTCCGCAACCAGCGCCTGTCGCTCACGACCGATCTCGAAGGCTCATCGGAGGTCGGCGGGCTGTTCCTTCATCCGGAGGTCCGCGCCGGCGGTCTCGGCGGGCTGCTCGCCCGCAGCCGATATCTATTCATGAAGCTTCACCGCGCGCGCTTCGGCGACCGAACTCTGGCCGAGCTCCGCGGCGTGATGGACGAGGCCGGTCACGCGCCCTTCTGGGACGCGCTTGCCGGCAGGTTCTTCGGGATGAGCTTCCCCGAGGCCGACGAGTTCAATGCTGTTCACGGCACGCAATTCATCGCCGATCTGATGCCTCGTTCGCCGGTCTATGTCGCGCTTCTCACCGACGAGGCCAAAGGCGTGATCGGGCAGCCGCACCCGAGTGGCCGGGCGGCGCTGCGAATGCTCGAACATGAGGGCTTCCAGTTCGACCGCTACATCGACATCTTCGACGGCGGGCCGACGGTCACCGCGCGCACCGACGACATCCGAACGGTAAGGGAAGCGCGCGAGGACAAGATTGCCGAGATCGGCGAAGGAGGAACGCAAAAAGTGCTCGCCGCGGCGGGGCGGCTCAACGATTTCCGCGCCTGCTGTGCGTCGGTCAGGAGGGTGCCGAAGAAGGGTCTGATGATCGATCCGCTCGCGGCGGCCCTGCTCGAGGTCGAAATCGGCGACACATTGCTGACGGCGGCGAAATGAGGTTCCAAGAGATCAACTTCGACGGGATCGTCGGGCCGAGCCACAATTATGCAGGGCTGAGCTTCGGCAATGTCGCTTCGATGGGCCATGCCGGCCAGCTGTCAGAGCCCCGCGCGGCGGCGCTCCAGGGCCTCGACAAGATGCGCGCCAACCTCGCGCTGGGGCTCACGCAGGGCGTTCTTCTTCCGCACCAGCGGCCGCACCGCGGCTGGCTCGACCGGCTCGGCACGACGATCGAGGAAGCGGACCGCGCGCTTGCCGCGAACGCCATGTCGGCGTCCGCGATGTGGGCCGCGAACGCCGCGACGGTTTCGCCCGCGCCGGACACGGCGGACGGGAAGTGCCACCTGACTCCGGCCAACCTCCGGACCATGCCCCACCGAAGCAACGAGTGGCGGTCCACGCTCGGCCAGATGCTGATCGCCTTCCGCGACGGCAATCATTTCCAGGTCCATCCGCCGGTGCCGCCAGCATTCGGCGACGAGGGCGCTGCGAACCACATGCGGGTGAGCGCCTCCCACGGCGAGCGCGGTGTCGAAATTTTCGTCTACGGCGTGTCCGGCGGCGCCTTCCCTGCCCGCCAGCATGTTGAGGCGTCGAAGGCCGTCGCGCGGCTCCACCGCCTCGATCCCGAACGCACGATCCTCGTCCAGCAATCCGAGGAAGCGATCGCCGCGGGCGCGTTCCACAATGACGTGGTCGCCGTCGCCAACGAGCGGGTGCTGTTCGCGCATGAGCAGGCGTTCGCGGACAGGCAGCCGCTGATCGACGCGTGCGCGGCAAAGGTGCCGGGGTTCGAATATGTCGAGGTCGCTGCGGCCGACGTGCCGCTCGAGGATGCCATCAAGTCGTACCTGTTCAACGCGCAGCTGGTGACCCTGCCCGGCGGCGAGATGACCCTGATCGTCCCGACCGAGGCGCGCGAAACAGCGACCGTCTGGTCGTGGATCGAGCGGCACGTCGCGGGCAACGGTCCGATCCGGCGGGTGGAGGTCGTCGACGTCCGCCAGTCGATGGCGAACGGCGGCGGGCCAGCCTGCCTCAGGCTCCGGGTCGTCGCCGACCCGGCCGCGGTCGACCCGCGTTTCCTTGTCGACGAGTCGAAGCTCGACCGCATCGCGGATGTGGTGCGCCGCACATGGCCCGAGCAGATCGGCCACGACGAGCTCCAGAAGCCGGCGCTGATCGCCGACATCGAGCGCGCCCGCGCGGCGCTTTTTCAGGAGCTCGGCCTGTCCGAACTGATCTGACGCGCCAAGAATCCCGGAACGGCACAGCCTTCCCTTCCTTACCCTCACTTTAACCTTGTCTCTTAGGACGTGAACGGCTCAAAACCGCGCTTGGGATGTTCAGGCGTTAAGGATGATGAGTCTCAGGAAGATCGCCCGGCTGTTCACGATCAAGACCCGCCTCGAGGCGTGGCTCGTGATCTACGCCATCGCGCTCGGCGCGGTCGAGCGCGGACGGCTTTATCTGGAGACTTACCAGGGCTGGAGCGGCTGGATGCTCGCGGCGGCGTGCACCGGAGTCGTATTCATCGCGGGCGCAAAGCTGCTCGATTCGGTCCGGCCGCCGGATCCCGCGCCCGCCGCCGGCCCCTATTCCGCGCCGTTACGGCGCCGTCCGGTCACTCGTCGTAATCGACCCACGCACCTGCCGATCGGTCACGCTTCAAGGTCACCGATTTCACGTCGCACAGATTGACGCCGGCCCAGGTCACCGGGCCCGAACCCGGCACGTTGGCGCGGATGTCGAACGCGCAATCCGGATTCTTGAAGTCGATCGGGGCGCGCGCCCCCGCTGGCGGTGCATTGCCGAGCGGCTTCCATTCGTCGGTGCCCGCGCGCCGGATCGACAGCTCGGCGAGCTGCGCGTCGGTGCCGTTCACCAGCGTAAAGCTCGAAGCGCCCGCCTGCGCCGCGGAGGCGCACGCGAGCAGCGGAATCAGAAGTGCAAGGCCCTTTGCCATGAACGCCACCATACATCGGTGGCGCCCACGGAGGAACAAGGAGAATTGCGAGTGGCTTAGGGACGCGCCTCAGGCGGCGCTCAGCTCCGCGTAGTTCGGGCGCCGGCCGCTCCAGAACACCGGCGCGGCTGCGGGTCCGTGGGTCGCCGCCTCCTTGAGCGGGAGAGCGGTCGAGCAGAACGCGCATTCGGCCGACATCCGGCCGATCAGCCAATGCGTCCGGCCGCAACCGGGGCAGTGGTTCACTTCGCCGTCGTGATAGACGGCATGATATCCGCGCGCAGCCGGATTGAAATAGTTGCGGCGGGACTCGATCGGACTCAGCATGGTGCGTTCCTTCGAAACCATTTTGCATCATTCAACGAGCGGCGAGTCGTTAGGTTTCAAGGATGATCCGCTTCCCGCTGCTCCGTGTCATCCTGGTGCAACAAGGCTGTTCCACCGCGGGACAACAGCCGTTATGGAATCTGATTCGTTACGGCTGCGGCATTTCCGCCGCATGCATTAACCATCTCTTAGGCATTCCGGGTGGATGGTCCGAAGGTTCTCTAGCGGAGGGGGGACCAGTGGAGTCGAACGAGCGTTATTATCGGCGCCGTGCCGTCGAGGAACGGATGGCCGCGCAACGGGCAATGACCGACACTGCACGCGCCTGGCACGCCAAGCTTGCCGAGGACTTCGCACAGCGCGCCATCGCCTCCACCGCCATCGTTTCGTGCAGCGAAAGCGCCGTCGCGACCTGATCTTGCTTCGCTGACGATTTTATCCGACCCCGCCCCGCATGGAGGATTGGGAAGAATTTTTCCTGGAGAAGAGCCGGCGCCGCTTCGACAAGGCGGAGCGCGAGCACCGGCGTCAGCAAAGCCGCATCGCGATCAGTGCCGCGCTCATCGTCCTGCTCGTCCTCGCCGGAATCGTCGGGCTCGCCGCGCTGCCCTGAAGCTCGAAGGCCCGCCCTCGCGCCAGAGAGGACGGGCCCCCTTGTGCCGGCGCGGTGTCAGCCCTCGTCGGCGAGCGCATCATATCGCACCGTTCATCATCCGCAAGTAAACGGAAGTTCTATGGATTCCCGTGCGCTCGAACCCGCACGTGCGGCAGTGGAGAAGGAATGGCGCGCCCGAAAGGATTCGAACCTCTGACCCCCAGATTCGTAGGCTCGGTGTGTTATTGTTTTCACACACTTTTTTTGTAAACCGGGTCCCGCACCTGCCCATACGTATCAATGACTTACCCGTGGGGTGTAAACCGGATCGGGGCAAAAGGCCGCTCATCATCGCTCTCCGTTGTGGACTCACCGCTGTTTGAGGGTCAGCTTTTGCGCCGCCGAATCGCAGCGTGGAGTACTTATGGCGATCGACGTCACGCCGTATCCAGAGCACCACAAGTTTCTATCAACTCCCGAAGCGGACCATCTGGCGGAGCTCTACCTGATCCAAGGTGACCTGAAGGCGGCGCACAACACACTGTCGCTCTACTTTGAGAAGTTCGCGTTCGCGGAGGGAATGAAAGAGGGCGAATTCGCAACAATATCGGCCAGCTTGTTCCGCGACGGCGTTATCCTGTTTTCCGCCTGCTTCAGCACAAAGGACCCTGACAAACTCAATCCGGAGGCCGTCTTTGGTCATTTGGACGGATGGAAGGAGTACTGCGATAAGATCCGCGATTTGCGCGACGCCTTTGTCGCGCACAATTTCGGTCCACAGCGCCAGCACCGAATTGTCGTTATCGCCCTGGAGATTGGTGACGAGTTCGTTCCCGCCGGCTTTGTCCAAGTATTTATGCGCTTCGCAGGTTGGATTGCCGCCGAAGGCAAGCAACTCCTCCACTATGTTCAGATCGCCCGCGAGCACCTCGAAAAACTCATTGAAGAAGCGGAAGAGCCGGTCCTGGCGATCGTGGCCAATCTCATCTCCGAGGAATTGAGGGCTCTGCCCGATGCCCAACTGAAGATTCCCGATCCAGGTGACTGGCGCTCTACTCGCGAGCGTTTCCACAAAAGCGGACGCGGAGAGCCTCAGCCACTTCCGCGGCGCCGATGGGTTCAAACGGTTGAAGGGGAGTTAGAGCCCCTCCGCTCAGATCAGCAGCGCGACGACCCTAAAGGATGATGCGCGCTAACGGCAGGAATGGGTGGAAAGCTGCCATTGCGGGCTTAGCTGGTTAAGTGGTCCGCCGCCCTCGTGAGTAGCGTTTGGAACTCGCGCACGTCCGACTCGGATAAGCCGAACTGCGGGAGAAGGGCCGAAGCGGTCCGTATGCCGTCCACATAGGTTTGCACTTGGTCGCCAAACCCGCCTTGGACAAACGTCTCGTGGTCAAGCTGCGGCGCGCAATCGACAATCCGCTCTTTCAGCCGGGCCTCCGACCGTGGGGGATAACGGTCGAGTAGTTCAGGTGGCATCACGATGGGAACGTAACGAAAAAGGAGCGTCGCAGCGCTTAACTGCGATTGGCGCAGTAAGTCCGCCAAGACTGGTTCGATCGCGAGCCGCACGCTTTCGACCGCCGCGTAGGATGCCGCATCACTTTCACTCGCAGCCCAAAACTCCACTGCTCACTCCTGCGCCACCGTGGGCAGATTGAGGGAGACTGCTAATGTCTGCAATGGGTGGAAAGCGGACGTTAGCGAAAAGTGGCCCGCGAGGCGGTTTCGACGACTTGGTTGGCGCAACCTTCCAAATCAGTCTCCCAACAAACGCCGCTACTATCTCCCAAAAGCCGGTTCCCGCGCTCCAGTCGCATTTGATAGCTCACCCTCGTCTTGCCGTTGATTTCCTCCCAGCCGACATGAGTAGGTATCGTCACTTTCAGCGCGTTTGGGGTGCCCGAAGGTGACAACCTAAACTGTGCCGAGCGCTCAAACCGGTTGCGAACAGCATCAACGAGCCGCTGCGTCAGACCGTCATCGCCTCCGGTCCAGACTTCTACAGGCACGGCGTCGTGCGACAGGGCGAGGGTATCGCTTCCAGCCGTCGAGCAAGCCGCACTCATCATTGAAAGCAAAACTGCT
>Ga0207649_10002349_pt1 | contig 10602 bp, 20 predicted proteins | sample KBSC43metaG_FD_184317 | JGI IMG/M metagenome (GOLD analysis project Ga0207649, IMG submission 184317) | Corn rhizosphere microbial communities from Kellogg Biological Station, Michigan, USA - KBS C4-3 metaG (SPAdes) (version 2) | ecosystem: Host-associated > Plants > Roots > Rhizosphere > Soil ... | reverse complement strand
CGGCGCAATATGCGCATTGGCGGTTGCGGTCAGCAGATCGGAATAGGCGCCCAACCGCAATGACTTCCTTCGACCTCGCGCCCGTCAGTTGCAACGATCGTTATACGGCAGCTTGGCGCGCCGCCAGCCATTTCTTGAAGGATGCTTGGCTCTCACCCGAGCGGGAGCCCGCGAGGAGGTTCTCGACACTGATATCCTCGTCCAGATCCGGCCAGTGAATGCCTTCGCCTCGACCAATGAGGCGCCAATTCGCGCGCTCGCCGGCGCTGCCATTCGCCAATCGCGGATACCAGGCGATGGGGACGGCGATCGAGCGGCCATCGACCAGGTCGACGGAGAGGGTATCCTCAGTGACGATGACGCGTTCCGCCAGGGCGGGCCAGTGGTCAATCGGCGAAGTACTCATTCCACGCTCGCAGCAAGGAGGGCTGGTGCTCCCGCACCAGACTCAAGATACGCCCGAGTTCGGGCCGACTGAAGCCGCCGCTCTCATCGAGCCGAACGGGGTCGAGCCAGATTTTCGCGCGATTCTGATCGCGCTCGACGTGAACGTGTGGCGGTTCCTGGCGGTCGCCGGCGAAGAAGAAGAATCGATACGGCCCGGCACGGAGAACGGTTGGCACGGATTCAACCTAGCCGCAGCGATGAGCGAACGTCATGGCGCTGCCGTATAACGCCCCAGTTCAGCTGCAAGCGAACCAAATAAGAGCGCCGAGCGAAGCTCGGCGCAATCATTAGATCGCTTGTCAGCTGCAACGCACGTTAGGCGGTGCGGCGCTTGGATCTAGACTTGAGAACTTCACGAAGGGCCTTGTTGACCGCGGCGGCGCTCGGAAACTCCGTTGCCACGTCAGGGTCGAGCAGCACCAAGTTGGTACCCTGCGAGAAGCGTTTGGCATACTTGCCGCGAACGCCCTGAGAGAAATCGTACTCAGGCCGCATGGTCGATCGCCGCGGCACCGACTTGCTTGATTTACTCGCCTTCTTCATAGGTTTGTCGCTCACGGCGACTGGCGGTGCGAGCGCCAATGATGCGAACGATGTCGCCGCGCTCGACGTGGGCGACGACTACAAGATGCTTCCGAAGGGACTGCCCAATCAAGAGGAAGTGCTGCTCGTCGACGGAGTGGTCTGGGTCCGGAATCGTGATGGAGAGCGGGTCCGCGAAGGCAGAGGCGGCCTCAGGAAAATTGACGCCGTGCTTCCGAAGGTTGGCGGCTGCTTTGCGCGGATCCCAGGTGAACCGGAGGGGTTCGTCAATCTATCGAGCACCCAAGCATGGCATCCGCCTAACGCCCCAGTTCAGCTGCGGGCGGTCGGCCCAATATGCGCGCTGGTGCTCGCCATGAGAAGATTGTGACAGGCGGAAACCGCAATGCTTGGAGCGCCCGTCAGTTGCAACGCTCGTTAGGTGGCCGGCGAGCGGAACTCAGCTCGGGCTGCGGCGATTCTGACTCTGTGATCAATAGGCGCGGGTCTGACCAGCGATGTGAATTCAGTCGGCCATCAACGAGGCGCCGGGCACACCGTCCGGCGTAGGTAAACGATAGCAGTCTCCTGTCCCATATAGTCCGTCCAGGCAGACGCCTTGCCGTGCAGGGAGGCACTATCGCCACGTAGTTCGAGCGTCAGTCCCGTAAACCCATTGGTCCAGTCCACCTGAATTTTGGTACCTCCCGTCAACAGATAGTACCCCTCGCGATAGTTGGTTGAAGCACTATCCGCGCCGACGGGGCGAACGCGTTGACCGAGCGGCCTGCCGTCCCACGATTTGCCGGGGACCGTGTCAAACTGAAGTCGTGTGGGCAACGTTGTCTGTCCAGGGTCCACGGTCGTGTCCCCAGTGACGGAAAAGCGCTCATGCTCGAGGTTCCAGCAACCGAGAATGAAGCGGTTGCTAGGCGCCTCGTGGGCTGTGCGGCACCCGCCGAGAGCGCCAATGGAGAAGAAGGCGAGAAGCACGCGGCGGCACATTCGATGAACGGCCACGATCATCAAGTTTGTACGTCTCTTGGCGACGAAGTTTTGGCCGGATGGCGGCACAACGTTCGTGGCCACCTAACGCTTGAGTTCAGCTGCAAGCGAGTCAATAAAAGCGCGCGCCAACGGCGCGCGCAATCCGCAGCTCGCTTGTCAGCTGCAACGCATGTTAGGCCTCAGCCGCGAAGGAGACATCCCGGGCGAGACCGTACCGGTCATAGCACTTGGCGCAGAGCCAATGATCGTCGCGATCGACGTACGCGGGTGTGGCATCCGCCTCGGCGATGGTTTCGCCACACAGCTCGCAATGCTGGTGATCCCATTCGCCGTCACGAATGCCAAGGTCTTCGGCGCCGTCCATCAGCGGTGCTTCAATCGGTTGCCACCCAGTAACTCCAGCCAAACGAAAATATCGCGCGGGCCCGGAGTGAAATCGGCGGGACTCCCACTGGCCGGCGAGCACCATCGCGACTTGGTAGGCCTGCCAGTAGCCATCGATCCATGGATAAACGCTTCCAACTCGCAGCTCGGGGCAAGCGCCACGTCGCTCGTTTGATACTCGATCGGTTCGTTTGGGGAGGACGGAAGTTCGCTGATGGTACCGATCATTGATGCGCGCGCCGATCGATAGAGCCAGGCAGTGGTATTATGGACGCCGCGCAGGTGCGACAATCGACCGATCAGGGTCACCTCGGGATCGCCGCCCGCGACGCGGATCTCATCAACGGTGAACTGCGGTAGGCCCGAAAGATTCATGCTGTGTGTGATGCCGTGTTGAGGCCTAACGCCCGAGTTCAGCTGCCGGCGGTCGGCGCAATATGCGGATTGAAGGCAGCGATCAGAACATCTCAATAGGCGCTCAACCGCAATGGCTTCCTTTGATCTCGCGCCCGTCAGTTGCAACGCTCGTTAGGGCGCACGCCAAGAGGGGACTACGGGCGACCTTCAGGAGTCATACGCTTACGCGAGCCGAAAACGCTGTTCGATTCGCCGCGTTCGAACGACCAGCGTGTGCTGGGCTAGGTATCGACGACTTCGCTGTCGGGTATACCATCTCGGAAAGGGATGATGATCCCCAACCATTTCGCTCCCGTGGCCTCGAAGAAGATCTGCCACTGCACCGGAGTTGCGCGTGGATCTTCCAGACTGAAGCCCGCCAGCTTCACATCTTGCCACAGATCCACTGAGACGGGTCGGCCATACCACTCGCGGAAGACACGCTCGAGGCCCGGACGAGCCGCTTCCAGCACGTTCGGGAACTGGGCCGGTAACGCCAAATAGAACTGGCGGGCTTCCGCCATCGGACCGGATTCGTTTCCCGGGAGATCGATTTCCACTTCCCTACCCGTGGGCGCAAACAGCCAATGTGACGCCTCCCAGTACGAGCGCTCCGGAGCATTCGGGATATACATGTAAAGCAAGTCGCCGAAGGCGGGATCCTTGAGCCGAAGAGGCGAGAACCGCAGCCGCAGATTCCGTAGAAGTGACACCTCACACCCGGTCAGGACGGTGGTGCGGCCTAACGCCCAAGTTCAGCTGCGGGCGGTCGGCCCAATATGCGCACTGACGGTAGCGATCAGAAGATCTGAATAGGCGCTCAACCGCCATGCTTGGAGCGCCCGTCAGCTGCAACGTATGTTAGGCTTCACGGCAAAATGAAATCAACGGATTCGGAGTCCCAACGTCCACGGTAGCACCCCAAGGCGATCGCCCCTGTACCGAGGAATCGCGACCCAGCGCGCACCGAAGACCAGGCCAACATGCGTGACCGGGAACGCTGCGGCGTCAATCTGGCCGACGAACGCGCCTATCCGCGGACCGTCGGCGGCGGTATAGCTCGCGCCGCCAAGCCCGGTGCGTAGTTCAAATCGTCGGTCTGCGCGCGCGAAGGCAAGCCCACCAACCAGGGTCGGGCCAGCGAAGTCAGGGAACCAAGGGACGCAGCCTCCGCGCGAATTCAGAAGACACGAAAGCTTGTGTCCGGTCGTCAGGTCGAGCCCATCCATCGACCCCTCGATGAAAACGCCCCAACGCGAGGTTTGCCATCGGCGGACGCTGACGCCGAGTCGTGCGCCGACGAGTTGCCGGTCGACGAACTCGCCGCCTTTGCCACGACCACTGCCGACCGCCGCATCCAGGGCGACTGATGTGCGAGTCTGAGCTTCGGTCGTGCGCGTTGGCCAAATGGCACCTATCGCCCAGACAATCGTCAAGACGCCGCAGTTCCACACTTTCATTCGCGTGGTGATTGGGTGAAGCCTAACGCCCGAGTTCAGCTGCAAGCGAGTCAAATAAAAGCGCCGAGCGAAGCTCGGCGCAATCATTAGATCGCTTGTCAGCTGCAACGATCGTTAGGCGGGCTGCGCGAGTCGGCTCGACCGGCGTCCTAGGGTGGTGGCGGATTGCGACGAGTCGCCCGTTGCCAAGCCTCTGTTCCGGCAGGCGACAGAGTAATGATAAGAAGGCCGTTCTCGAATCCCCGGCCGAGGACGGCAGCAAGGGCGCTGTCCCGTACGACGTCGATCGACGCAATCATTTCTGCTTCAAGGAGCCGAACGGGGTTTCGAGACTCCTGATAGGATGTATCGCCAGGAGGTACCATTGCGAGCACGCGCGCCGCCGCATCCTTAATGATGTACGCGGGTTGCCGCCCTGCCGGAATCGTCCAACCATGGCAATCGATGCAAATCCGCGCTCCGTTTGCTGGTGCCGGCCCTGGGAGCGGGGCGGCAATGGGACGAGGCAAGGAGTCGAGACGCGCGCGCGAGGGTGTCACCACCTGCGCCTGGGCCGCCGTAGAGAGAGCCACAGCGGCGATCATCAAACAACCACGAAGCGAGTGCTTCATCGATATTCCGTGTACCAAGCTTGGGGCTCCGCCTAACGCCCCAGTTCAGCTGCGGGCGGTCGGCGCAATATGCGCATTGGCCCTGAGGATGAGAAGATCGTGATAGGCGGAAACCTCATTGCTTGGAGCGCCCGTCAGTTGCAACGCACGTTAGGCTGACGGCGATCGGTCCCGCGATGCCGCAACTCCTTTTCGGCGCCGCGTGCCAGACTTGTGGAGCCCATCAGCCTCGAGACTCGCTATTTCAACCTCCTTCGGAATTCGAGCCCAGCGATTGAAGTCGCGCGCGGCCAAGTTGCGATAACGTGACGTTGGCTGGCGACGAATGTGCCAGGCGAAGTTGAGATGATGGTACGCATGTGAGAGTGCGACAAGGAGCTGGCCCTCCGACATTGTACCTGGTCTTGCGGCTGCCTGTTCGAGGCGCTCCAACTGCTCACGGGCTTCGCGCAAATTGGCTGCGATAATGGGCCAATTGAGCGATCGTTTGCGCTGGGTCATGGTCATGTGTTGGACGATCTCTGTGTCAGCCTAACGTCCCAGTTCAGCTGCAAGGGATTCCAATAAGAGCGCGCGGCGGAGCCGCGCGCAATCCATGACTCCCTTGTCAGCTGCAACGATCGTTAGAGAGCTGGAACGTGATGCGTGCTTATGGTACGTCATCCGCACTCTTGCCGACCGTGGCGCCGACGGCCAGTAACGTCCGCTGGCGTCTGGCGCCGCGCCAATGGAGTATTGAAACCACTCCAACGCTGATAGCAACGAGCCAGAGCCGGGTGGTAATCGTGCCGGGGACCGTTGCAGCCAGGAGCAGTCCGGAAGCGAGGCCCGTGACGACGATACGGCGAACGGGCGCCCGATGCGAGATCGTGAACCCAGCGGCGGAGCGTTCAATAATGACTCGGGCAGCGGGGAACCACCGTTCGAAGGGAAAGACATCAGAGAGGACGGAGGGCGGTGCTTGAGCCTGGAGGCGATCGTCGGTGAGTTGCTCGATAATGAATCCATGGCAGCGAAGCGCATCGCCAAACTGCGCGATCGACAGGTTGGCGGCGGCTGGCAGCTGAATTCGAGTCATCGGCCACCTCTGCGAAAGATCACGGCGTATGGGACACGCGCTTGCATAGCTCACCAGATCACTACCGTTCCGCCGAGAAGGCGGAAGCAGCGGAGCTCGTGTTGCCGATTGCTTTGGGCGTCCGAGGGAGTTGTAGCTCTCTAACGCCCGAGTTCAGCTGCAAAGGAACACATAAGAGTGCGCGCGCAGCGCGCACAATCAATAGCTCCTTTGTCAGCTGCAACGTTCGTTAGGCGGCACGGTACGAGTGACCGATTGAGGCCGTGAAACGGTCGGAGCCTACTAGTTACGGAAGGCGGGGAGGAAGATGGCCAAGCCAAGCATCCAGATTCCGGCGATGACCGTGATCCAGCGAACGATGAAGTCCTCGCGGATATATGCAAACCACCCGGTGTTCCGTAGCATGAGAAAGGCGGCGCGCGGCCGATCTACTGAGGCAGCCAAGAAGAAAAGGCCGAGGTAGACGAATGCGCATCGCAACGGATGCAGATGGAACAGCGCCGCCGTAGCGAAAGAAATCCCTGTTATGAGCACGAGAGTGCCACCGTACCATCGAACCCAGCCTCCGAGGGATACGCGTCCTCGCGTACTCTCGGTGTCATCCGTGGGACGGATGGGACGAAGCGATCCGCCGTAAGTCAACGATAACCTCGGACTAGTAAGAGCGATGGGTGCCGCCTAACGCCCAAGTTCAGCTGCAAGGGGTCAAATAAGAGCGCGCGGCGAAGCCGCGCGCAATCCATAGCTCCCTTGTCAGCTGCAACGATCGTTAGGTTGCCTGCGAATCGACGCCAAGAACCTCCGCGAGGCGGCGCGACTTCGGACCGTTGTCGAGGACCGAGCTGCCTGGATACACCAAGTACGAGATCTCGCCGTCGAGGATGCTGCGGCCAATGGGTTCTCGACAGGCAAGACATCTCGGCGGGTTCGCTGCTCGCCATCGTGACCCGTCCGCGGCCGGGCGAATAGCATTCTCAATGCGCGACCATGCCGCGGCATCAACCGTCCACGGGTGGACTCGCCCTGCGAGTCGTTCCCAGTCTGGGTCATAGCTGCTCCAGACGAGAATAAGGTTGCCCGCGTCGTTGTAGAGGAAGCCTTGGTCGGAGTGGCCGGCGTGATACGGGTACGGCTGCTCGAATCGATTGAGGTGTCTACACGTCGGACATGTGATGTCCATGGCAGATGCGTCGCGATGTTGGTGGCAACCTAACGCCCGAGTTCAGCTGCGGGCGGCCGGCCCAATATGCGCGTTGCAGCTGGCGATGAGAAGATCATGATAGGCGCTCAACCGCAATGACTGCCTTAGCTCTCGCGCCCGGCAGTTGCAACGCACGTTAGGTAACTGGTCGGGGTGCGGAATGAGCCTAGCGTGGAACGACCGAGAGCGCCATCGCGCCGCGGATCGTTGTATCGGCCACCAGCGAGGCAATAACGGTGACGGGACCCGGGGCTCTGGCTCGAACCAGGCCGGTGACCGCATCGACGACCGCCGTCACGGTATCGCTCGAGCGCCAGCGCACCGCGGTTGACGAGGGATTGCCCAGGCATTGGTTGATCACGGCACTCGCCTGCACGGAGTCGCCCGCATGCAGAGTCGCCGACGCGGGGCTGACTCGAACGCCCCAAGTCAGGCAAGCGACATCAGTCGGGGATTCTGTGTCGGCGACGGTCTGATCACAGGCGGCGAGGGCCACCACGAGGAGGCACGCGATAAGGAATCTCATCACAACTAATATATGGAGCTACCTAACGCCCGAGTTCAGCTGCGGGCGGTCGGCGCAATATGCGGCCGGTTGCTGACGATGAGAAGATCGTGATAGGCGCACAACCGCAATGCTTGGAGCGCCCGTCAGTTGCAACGCACGTTATACGGCAGCCCGTCGGCGCCACGCCGCCGGATCGCGCCGGTGATGGAAGACGGCGAGAATCTCGATCATCTCAACGCCGCCGGGCCGGCGTCGATAGAACAGCGAATAGGGAAACCGCGACAGGACAGCGCGGCGGACGGTCGGCAGCAGTTCCGGATACGCGTCGGGGAACTCACGGATTCGGTCGATGGCAAGGCCGACCACGACACCGAGATCGTCGCCGAGCCCGGGACGCTGCGCCTCGTACCACTCGCGGGCTTCCCTGAGCTCATCGCGGGCTGCAGGGTGAAAAACAACCTGAATGACGAAGCGCGGCGTCATCCGCCGCGCTTAAAGAGTTCTGCCCGGACTCGATCCCAGGGGATGGCGTCCTCTGGATGCGCGTCGGCGTCATCCAGGCGGTGCAGCAACTCCGCCCGTTGGGCCTCGGTCAGCGGCAGCACGTCGGGCCGCACGTTGGCTTCTTGGGCGATGCTGTCCCAGATATCCTCGACGAGTTGCAGGCGCTCCGGGATCGGTAGACCGCGATAGTCGAAGGCAGGATCACTCATACGCCAAATATGGTGCGGCGCACCGCGAACGGGCAACGACCGGTGCGCCTTACATCGGCCTGCTGCCGTATAACGCCCGAGTTCAGCTGCAAAGGAACACATAAGAATGCGCGCGCAGCGCGCATCATCAATAGCTCCTTTGCCAGCTGCAACGCATGTTAGATGGCTGCCACGCGATGCGTGAAGGAAAGGCGGTGACTGGTTGGACGGAGCGAATCACTCGCGGATCTGTACAGTATCCTCGACGACGCCGATGACGGTGCCATCGAGAATACGGCGAAAATGGATGATGACCGTCCCAACGCTGACCGCAGCAAACCGGAATTGTTGCGTCGGTCCGGCGGGTGTGTATGGCGGGATCACGGAGTCGCCCAGGAAGCGCAGAAGAGCGGCCGACTGAATCGGCGGGCTTTCGAAAGTACCACCGCCAACATTCCAAAGCACGATGCGAAGCTCGCTGCCGATGGGTGTTTCTACCGTGCGACTTCGGTTATCGCCGGCCACTGTGGTAACGGGCATCGTCGGTGTCGAGCCACACGCGAATGCAGCGACGAGTGCGACGCCGAGTGCAATGCTGGCGAGCGGAGGGCGCGACTTGGACATTGGCAGAGTGGAATGGCTGACTCGATGGAGTTGCGTGCTCGACAAGTAGGACCAGATAGCCATCTAACGCCCCAGTTCAGCTGCGGGCGGTCGGCCCAATATGCGGTCGACTCTCGATGATGAGAAGATCGGAATAGGCGCTCAACCGCCATGCTTGGAGCGCCCGTCAGTTGCAACGCGTGTTAGCCTTCACGGCGCGGCGGACTCGGACGTGCGGACACGAAACGCATTCGACAGCTTTATGCTGTCGGGAGGGTCCGGGCCTTCGTCATCGGGGGCGAAGCGGACATCGTAATAGAGCCGAAAGTCGCCCTCGGTCACCCCGCCCACGTTGGTGCTGCCCTGAAAGGCATTGGGCCCTTCCACGACGAAGGTATCCACACGCGCCTGTCCGGACTGGATCGCGAACTGTCGATTGTGACCGACGCATGCCCACGTCTGCGCATAACCTGATGCGACGGGCGTCGTGTTCCAAATTGTAAACTTTGGCTGAGGGGAGTCTGGAAAGCAGCGACCGAGGTAGAGCGTCGCCGCGCCCCGATTCTCAAACCGAGCAACAATCCGGAATTGATAACGCGCCAGATCGCCAGGGAGACGGTGAGCCACGTAGCCGGTGGCGTCAGTCGTGATTGGCCCATCGGGCACCGGCCCTAAGTCGTTCCGCGATGGTGCGTCTGGCGAGGCACACGATACGAGAAAGGCAGCGAGAAGACTCGCGGCGGAAAAGACTAGAGAGCTAAGCGGCGTCGTACAACACAACGACTTCATTGAGAACAACTCTGGTGAAGGCTAACGCCCGAGTTCAGCTGCAAAGGATTCCATAAGAGTGCGCGCGGAGCGCGCACAATCAATAGTTCCTTTGTCAGCTGCAACGCATGTTAGGTGGCCTAGTCGAGATGCGTGGGTGGCCGACTCTCTCGTTTTGCGAGAGCCACGCGTACCCGCGTCAGTTCTTCGGCCATTTGAGCTGAATCGAGCTTGAGATACTTTCGGATTCTCTCTTCGTGTTCCGGTGAAAGGAGCGCCACGTGCAACAGGGTATCGGCGACCCAGAACACGCCTGGGCGGTCCACGTCCGGCGCGAAATCGTCTGCGACTTGACGAGCGTCCTCCTCCGATTCGCCAGCCAGGAGGAGCGACCGATAATAGTCATCAACGGTGATCGGCGCGGGTGGCGGGCTTGTAACCTCACCTCCCCCGTGACTTACGTAGAAATCCGGCTCGTATATCGCGCCCGGCGCGGGAACCGTCGACGGATTCGCCGCGACGAACGCGAGCCACGCCGCACGAAGGGCGTCAATGCCTGCCCCGTCGGGAAGCATTCGGAGTATCGCGATGCGATGTCGTTGGCTTAGCGCCGGCGGGGGGTCCTTGAAGAAAAGGCCATCGGCTGCCTCGGGACACACCCGAATGAGCTCGGACACGTATTCCGTAAACTCTGACATCGTGGGATCAGACGGAGTAGTCATGTCTGCCGAGCTGCATGTGGCCACCTAACGCCCCAGTTCAGCTGCGGGCGGTCGGCCTAATATGCGCACGGACGCTAATGATGAGAAGATCGTGATAGGCGCTCAACCGCAATGCTTGGAGCGCCCGTCAGTTGCAACGCGTGTTAGCCCGAGTGCTTTGAGAGGCGAGTCAACAGTTGTCGGCCCGAGTAAAGCACCACGA
>Ga0207649_10002345_pt1 | contig 10610 bp, 11 predicted proteins | sample KBSC43metaG_FD_184317 | JGI IMG/M metagenome (GOLD analysis project Ga0207649, IMG submission 184317) | Corn rhizosphere microbial communities from Kellogg Biological Station, Michigan, USA - KBS C4-3 metaG (SPAdes) (version 2) | ecosystem: Host-associated > Plants > Roots > Rhizosphere > Soil ... | reverse complement strand
AAGCCCCGATCATCAGCGGGATCGCGACAAAGAAGCTGAACTCGGCCGCCGAGCGCTTGTCGGTCCCCATCAGCAGCGAACCCACGATCGTCGAGCCCGAGCGGGACACGCCCGGGATCAGCGACAGCACCTGGCAGAGCCCGATGCCGAGGCAAAGGAGCGGCGGGAATTCATAGATCGAGGTGTATTTGGGCACGATCTTGAGCTGGTCGACATAGAGCAGGATGATGCCGCCCACGATCAGCATGGCGCAGATGAGGATCGGGCTTTCGAACAGCACGTTCTTGATGAAGTCGTGCAGCACAAACCCCATCACCGCCGCCGGCAACGCCGCGAGGATGACACCCAGGATGAATGTCCATGCGCCCCGATGCCCGGTGATGGCATCGACCACGATGGTGACGATCCGGCTGAAATAGACCACCAGGATAGCAAGGATCGCGCCCAGTTGGATCAGCACCTCGAACACCTGCCCCGGGCTGTTGAAGCCGAGGAAATGCGCGGCGAGCAGCAGGTGGGCGGTGGACGAGACCGGGATGAACTCCGTCAGCCCCTCGACGATGCCCAGCCCCGCGGGCAGAAAAAATCCTTGATCGAGGCTCATCTCATCTCCTACTCATCGCGGGTCCGGCGGCTCGGCGGCTCGAATATCCTGTTTTGCCGGGCGGCGCCATTGACCGGACCCGTTCATGCCAAGACTTTTGCAGCACCGGCTCGACCCCGCATCGCGCCTCGCCCGGCTGATGTTTGCGGAGTACGGGATCGCGGTCGAGCTCGAGGACATCAAGCCCTGGGCGCGTGACCCGGGCCTGCTCGAAATCAATCCGGCCGCAACGGCGCCAATCCTCATCGACGACGGCGAGCCGCCTTCGGTCGGCGTGCTGGCGGTGATCCATTCGATCGAGGAGCGCTATTCGCCGAGCGCCGTAGCGGGGCTGTTTCCGGCGCAGTCGCGCGACCGCGCCGAGATGTGGCGGCTCTGCGAATGGTCGCTGATGAAGCTCCACGATGAAGTGACGCGCTATGTGATCGAGGAAAAGATCGTCAAGCGCGACCAGCGCGGTGCGACCCCCGAGCCCGGCGTGCTGCGCATCGCCAAGGCGAACCTCGTCGAGCACATGCACTATTTCAACTGGCTCTTCGCTACGCGCCAATGGATGGCAGGGGAGGCGATGACCCTCGCCGATTTCGCCCTCGCCGCCCATCTGAGCGCGCTCGATTATCTCGGCGATGTCGACTGGACCACCTCCGTCGAGACCAAGCACTGGTATGCGCGCATCAAGTCGCGCCCCGCCTTCCGTACCCTGCTCGGGGATCGCATCGGCGCTCTCCCGCCGCATGCCGGCTATGCCGATCTCGACTTCTGATCTGGGCGCCGAGCTTCGCGCCCGCGCCAGAAAGCTTGGCTTCGATGCGTTCGGCGTGACCTCGCCCGGCGCCCGGCCGGACCTCAAAGTCAAGCTCGATGCAGCGTTGGCCCGCGGCTGGCAGGACGGCATGGCCTGGATGGCCGAGGAGCCGGAACGCCGCTCCACTCCCGCCGAGCTCTGGAGCGAGGTGCGCTCCGTCATCATGCTCGGCATGAACTACGGCCCGGACAGCGATCCGATGGAGACCCTCGCGCTGCGCGATAGAGGCACGATCTCGGTCTATGCCCGCAGCCGCGACTATCACGAGATCATCAAGGGCAAGCTCAAGGAGCTCGCGGGTCTCATCACGCGTACCGGCTGCGATGCGAAAGTCTTCGTCGATACCGCGCCGGTGATGGAAAAGCCGCTGGCCGAAGCCGCCGGCCTCGGCTGGCAGGGCAAGAACACAATTCTGGTGAGCCGCGACTTCGGCTCTTGGCTGTTTCTCGGCGCGATCTTCACCAGCGCCGAACTGACTTCGGACGCGCCCCACGAAGAAAGCTGTGGCACCTGCCGGCGCTGTCTCGATATCTGTCCGACCAACGCCTTCCCAGCGCCCTTCCAGCTCGATGCGCGACGCTGCCTCAGCTATCTGAGCATCGAGCATGAGGGGCCGATCCCGCTCGAATTCCGCCGGGCTATGGGCAACCGTGTCTATGGCTGCGACGATTGCCTCGCCGTCTGTCCATGGAACAAGTTCGCCTCCGTCAGCCGCGAGGCAAAGCTCCAGGCGCGGGACGACCTCCGCGCCCCCGCTCTGGCCGACCTTGCCGCACTCGACGAGCCGGGCTTTCGGTCGCTGTTTTCCGCCTCACCCATCAAGCGCATCGGCCACCAGCGGTTCCTCCGCAATGTACTCATCGCCATCGGCAACAGCGACGATGCTGCGCTCGCACGTCACGCGCGCCGCTACCTTGCCGATCCCGATCCGACCGTCCGCGGTGCCGCCGTCTGGGCCACGCGGCGCCTTGCCGCGCCGGACGAAGCGGGGCGTTTGGCACTGGACTTTCTGCCGGCCGAGTCCGACATCACCGTGCGCGCGGAATGGTCCGCGGAGCTCACCTGATGAATCTCTTCTTTTTCGGCATGGGCTATTCGTCGCTGGCGACCGCCAAGGCGGTTCACGAGCTGGTCGATCCCAATGCCGCCATCGCCGGCACCCGGCGCAGCGAAGAGGGCTGCGAGCGCCTGGCCGAAAGCCCCTATCGCCTCCACATTTTCGACGGCGTCGCGCCCGGCCCGACATTGGGCCCGGACCTCAGGGCGGCCACGCATCTGGTGCTCTCGATCCCGCCGGGCGAGCACGGCGATCCGGCGCTGGCGCTCCATCGTCCCGATATCGATGCGGCCGCCGGCCTCCAATGGCTCTGCTACTACTCGACGGTGGGCGTGTATGGCGATTTCAATGGCGGCTGGATCGATGAGACCGCACCGACCCACCCCATCAATGAACGGAGCCGCCATCGCGTCGAGGCTGAAATCGCCTGGCGCGACTACGCGAATGCGCGCGGCCTGCCGCTGCTGATCCTGAGGCTCGCCGGTATCTACGGGCCGGGCCGTTCCAGCTTCGACAAGCTGCGCGAAGGCACGGCAAGGCGCATCGTCAAGCCGGGCCAGGTCTTCAACCGCATCCATGTCGAAGACATCGGCCGCGTCACCGCGCTTGCCGCCGCCACAAAGCTCGCCGGCACCTTCAATCTCAGCGATGAAGAACCGGCGCCGCCGCAGGACCTCGTCGAATATGCGGCGCGCAAAATGGGCGCGCCGGTGCCGCCCGATGTCGCCTTCGAAGATGCGAAGATGACCGAAATGGCGCGCAGCTTTTATGCCGACAACAAGCGTGTCTCGAGCGCCGCCATCAAGCGCGCGCTGGGCATCGATCTGCTCTATCCCGATTATCGCCGCGGCCTCGATGCCATCTACGAGCTTCCCGCATGAGTGCGCCGCTTCCCGCCAAGGGGCCGCCGCCGCGGATCGTGTTGGAAGGCCGTTACACTCGGCTCGAGCCCCTTGGCGAGCAGCATGTCGCTGGGCTCTATCGCGCCGCCGAGCCGGAACGGTTTCGCTGGCTGTTCGAGCATCCGCCGCAGAGCGAAGCGGACATGGCGGCCTTCGTGCAGACCGCGGCGCCCAAGGACGATCCGCTATTCTATGCGGTCGTCGATAGCGCCACGGGCGAAGCCCAGGGGCGCCAGGCCCTGATGCGAATCGTGCCCGAGCACGGCGTCATCGAAGTCGGCGGCGTCTATTGGGGACCGGCATTGGCGCGCACGCGCAAGGCCACCGAAGCGCTGTTCCTTCATGCGCGCTACGTCTTCGACGAGCTCGGCTACCGCCGCTTCGAGTGGAAGTGCAACGACCGCAATGCGCCCAGCCGCGCCGCGGCGCTGCGCTTCGGCTTTGAGTTCGAGGGCGTCTTCCGCCAGCATATGATCGTAAAGGGCGTCAATCGCGACACCGCCTGGTTCGCCATGCTCGACGGCGACTGGCCGCGCATCAGGGCCGAATACGAGCGCTGGTTGGCGCCGGACAATTTCGACGCCGAGGGCCGCCAGCTCACGCCGCTGCGCATCGTCTAGCCCTCGATCATGCGCTCGATCGTCCGGCCGAGCAGGGCAAGGTCCTCGGGCCGGCTCAGCCGATGATCGCCATCCGGAACCAGCGTGATCGTCACCGGATCGTTGACGATGTGCTCGACCAGCTTCATCGCATGCTCCTTGGGCACGTCGCGGTCCTTCGCGCCCTGCAGGATCGCCACCGGGCAGCCGGTCTCGACGGCCCGCCCGAACAGCAAATGGCTCTTGCCGTCCTCGATCAGCGTCCGCTCGATCCTATAGGGCTTCTCCGAATACTCCGACGGCTCCTCGACAAACCCGGCCTTGTCGAATTCGCGCCGCTGCTTCTTGGTCATCTGGCTCAGCATCAGCTCGGTCATGTCGACTGCCGGCGCGATGAGCACCAGCGCCCTGACGCGCTCGTTCCCCTGCGCCCTCAGTCGGCGATTGAGCAGCAGCGCCAGCCAGCCGCCCATCGATGAGCCGACCACGATCTGGGGGCCGGACGTGTGGGCAAAAACCGCCTCGGCCTCGTCCAGCCATTGGCTGATGGTGCCCGTGTTGACATCGCCGCCGGACAGGCCATGCCCGGAATAGTCGAACCGCGTGACCGCGAGGCCCATCTTGGCGCCCCACTCGTCGACGGCCGACGCCTTTGATCCAGCCATGTCCGACCGGTATCCGCCCAGCCAGAAGAGGCCCGGCGTCGCCCCCGCCCGCCGCTCGACGGCAATCGAGCGGCCGCCGATTTCCAGAAAATCCGGCATTCCGCTCAGCTCTCCGACAAAGGCGTCACAGGCATAGACAATTTGGATTGAACCCTGTCCAGCGCATTGACTTCTCCCCGCCGACTCTCGATTTTAGCGCCGCTTCCCAAAAGCGACCCGTCAACCGCAGAAGGACCTCTGCCATTCGCCGACCCATGAGACCGGTAGCGCCCCAGAAGGATGGGCCGCTCAGCAATGAGGATATTGCCTCCCCCGAAGTCCAGCTCATCGATGCCGAAGGCGTCAATCAAGGCGCGGTCAAGACCCGCGACGCGCTGGCCCAGGCCCAGGAACTGGGATTAGACCTGGTTATCATCGCCGCCAATTCGACCCCGCCCGTCGCCAAGATGCTCGATCTTGGGCGCTTCAAATATGCTGCGCAGAAGAAAGCCGCCGAGGCGCGCAAGAAGCAGAAGGTGATCGAGGTCAAGGAGATCCAGCTCCGCCCCAATATCGATGACCACGACTACCAGACCAAGATGAAGGCGGTGATGCGCTTTCTCGAGGATGGCGACCGGGTCAAGGTCACCATGCGCTTCCGCGGCCGTGAGATGGCGCACCAGGATCTGGGCATGAACCTGCTTGTCAAAGTGCAGCAGGAGATGGAGCCCAAGGCCAAGGTCGAGTCCTCGCCGCGCTCGGAAGGCCGCCAGATGGTGATGGTGCTGGCGCCGAAATGAGGGTTTCGAGGCGGCCCCGTCGCCGCCTCGGCCCTTCGGACACCCGATCGGCCTCGGATACACTCAGCCTTACTTAACTAAAACTGGCCATTATCGCCCTTCGCAATCCGGTTGCGGAGGGAAGCGTGTTTCGTCGACTTGGTATCGCCCAGCAGATCTACGGGTCATTCGGGCTGCTGATCGTTCTCCTTGCGGCGGTTTGCGTTGCCGGCCTGATCGGTCTTGCGGACCTCACGCGTCTATTGACCGATCTGCGCGGCGCCTCCGCCCAGACGACGGTGACCGGGACCCTCGCGCAGCACATCCAGGCCGTGCAGCAAGCCGCAACCTCCTACCGCGTCACCCACAATGCAGGCCAGGCGGTCGGCTTTGGTGAAACCGTAAAGCTCGCCAATTTCGACGATCCGACGCTGCTGGCGGCCATCGGCTCCGATCCGGCGATGACGGCCACGATCCAGGGCCTCAAGACCGATCTCGCCAGTCTCGCCACGGCCTTCCAGAATGACGTGAAGATCAACCAGGACCGCAAGGCCCTCCAGGATGCGATGCGCAAGCGCGGCACGGAGGCCCTGACGGCCACCAGCGCGCTGCTCGACATTTGGGGCAAGACCTACCTCAGCACCAAGATCGTCGCGACCGCCAAGGCGATGAGCAGCGAACAGACGATGTTCACCGCCGCCGAGCGCTACATGGCGAGCGGGCTCGAGGGCGACTACAAGCAGGTCCCAACCTTGGGCGGCACCGCCATCGAGGCCCTCAAATCCGTCGCCCCGGCAGCCGGAGATTTGCCGGACGACCAGGCAAAGCCAGCGAGCGACGCCAACGCTGCGGCCATCGCCGCGATGACCGACTATCTCGACATGGCCGGTAAGCTGAAGGCGCTCGTCGCGACCGTTATCAAGACCGAGACCCAGGATGTCGATCTGGTCAGCGCCCACATTACCAGCAAGCTCTCGAGCCTGAGCGCCGCCATTGCGGCGCAGCAGGACCAGCTTGGGAGCACGGGTGTCGACGAAGCGACCCGAACGCTCCTGATACTCGCCGGCGTCGGCGCGGCAGCCCTGCTGCTGGGCATTGTCATGGCGGTGATCATCGGCCGGTCTTTGTCCAAGAGCATAAGGCGCATGGCCCGCAGCATGCGGCAAATGGCTGACGGCGACCTCGAAGCCGAACTCGACGCCGGCAGCCGCGGCCATGAGCTCGGCCAGATGGCCGATGCGCTCGAGGTCTTCCGCAGCAATGGCCGTGCCATACGCGAAATGGATGCCAGTAAAGCAGCCGACGCGGCACGCACCGCCGATGCCCTGGCCAAGCGCGAAGCGGTTCTCGCTGACGTGCGCACCGTCGTTTCGTCGGCGCTCGCCGGCGATTTCTCCGGCCGGATTTCGCTCGAAGGCGCTCCGCCCGACCTCCACGATTTCGTCTCGAGCCTCAACAGCGTCATGGCGACGGTGGAGACGGGTGTAGGCGAGACGGCCGCCGTCCTCGAAACGATCGCCGAGGCGGATTTGAGCCGCCGGGTCGAGGGCGATTTCGCGGGCGTGTTCGAGCGCCTGAAAGTGTCGACCAATGCCGCCGCCGACAAGTTTGCCGCCATTATCGGCCGCCTGCAGGCGGCCTCGGGCTCGCTGAAGACCGCGACCTCGGAGTTGCTTTCGGGATCGAGCGAGCTGTCGCAGCGCACCACGCGCCAGGCGGCCACCATCGAGGAAACCTCGGCCGCAATGGAACAGCTGGCGACGACCGTGGGCGCCACCGCCACCAAGGCCACCGAAGCCTCGGACAAGACGCAGGCGGCCTCCAGCCTCGCCGATGAAGGCGGGCAGGTCATGCAGCGGGCGACAGAAGCCATGGAGCGGATCACCGCTTCCTCCGGCAAGATCTCCAACATCATCGCACTCATCGATGACATCGCCTTCCAGACCAACCTCCTTGCGCTCAACGCCTCGGTCGAGGCGGCGCGGGCGGGTGAGGCCGGCAAGGGCTTTGCGGTCGTTGCCGTCGAAGTCCGGCGCCTCGCGCAGTCAGCGGCGAAGGCCTCCAACGACGTCAAGGCGCTGATCGAACTGTCGGGCGGCGAGGTCAAGTCCGGCAGCAAGCTCGTGGCCGAGGCCGCCGAGCGGCTCAGCGCCATACTCGGCGCCGTGCGCGAAAACAGCGGCCTGATGGCATCCATCTCCGAGGCGACGCGCAGCCAGGCCGCCGCCATCTCCGAAGTGAACTCGGCAATTCGCAGCATGGACGAGATCACCCAACACAACGCCTCGCTGGTCGAACAGGCCAACGCCGCGATCGAGCAGGCGGAATCGCAGGCGCGCGAGCTCGACGAAATTGTCGATGTCTTCACCTTGGCCGGGTCCGACGGCGAAGGCGAGCAAACGCCGGAGCCGGAGGCGCAGGCATCTCCGGTCCAGGGCATGCGGGAAAAGATCCGCAAGGCCGCCGCGACATTCCTCGATCGCGGCAATACCGCGCTGGCCAGCGACTGGCAGGACTTTTGAGCCGCCGGCGGCTGGGGTTAAGCGCCTGGTCAGGCTGGCGAGCGCAGGATCGGTGGGGTAGATAACGCCTTATGTCATACGATCCTCGCGACACCATCGGCTTCCAGGCGGCCCAGCTGAGCCGCCTGATGTCCATCCGCCTGCGCGACGCGCTCGCGCCGCTCGGGGTGCTTCCGGCACAGGCCGCCGCGCTCATCGAAATCGGCCAGGACGAGGGGATGACCCAGAAGGAACTGGTCGAGCGGCTCGATGTCGAGCAGCCCGGCGTCGCCCGCACCCTCAACACCCTCGAGGCCGAAGGCTGGGTCGTGCGCCAGTCCAAGGGCGGCCGGTCGCAGGGACTGCACCTGACCGACAAGGCGCGCGCTGTGACCGCCGAGGCGGCAAGGATCACGCTCGAGGTCAACCGGCGCGCGCTGGTCGAATTCAGCCGCACCGAGCGCGCGCACCTCATCGACCGCCTGGGCGAGGTCATTTCGGCCCTGAAATCGGTCTGAAGCCCCCCGCGCGCTTGCACGTACGCACGCTTTTCTCTATAGACGCCGCTTCCAGCGAACCGCCCGGCTGAAATGGCATGCCGTGGCAGTTCCGAATGCGATGCCTTCGGGCAGTTTAAGGACGCAAAATGCCAAAACTGAAGACCAAGTCGGGCGCCAAAAAGCGCTTCAAGATGACCGCGTCTGGCCGCGTGAAGGCCGGTGTCGCGGGCAAACGTCACCGTCTCTCCTCCCACAACGCCGACTACATCCGCCGCAACCGGGGCACCAAGATCCTGGCCAAGGGAGATGAGAGCCTGGTCAAGTGGTACATGCCCTACAACCGCTAAGGAGAGCCTGAGATGTCCCGAGTCAAACGCGGCGTCACAGCGCACGCCAAGCACAAGAAAATCCTCAAGGCCGCGTCCGGCTATTATGGCCGCCGCAAGAGCTCGATCACCATCGCCAAGGCGGCGGTCGATCGCGCCGGCCAGTACGCCTATCGCGATCGCCGGGCCAAGAAGCGCAATTTCCGCGCGCTCTGGATCCAGCGCATCAACGCCGCGGTGCGCGAGCACGGCCTGACCTATGGTCGATTTATCGACGGCCTCGTGAAGGCCGAGATCGCGGTCGACCGCAAGGTCCTGTCCGATATCGCCATCACCGAGCCCGCCGCTTTCGCCGCGCTGGTTGCGCAGGCCAAGAAGGCCCTCGGCTATCTGGGTGAGATCGAAAAGACCACTGCCGCACGGGTCGCCTGATCCCTTCAAAGGGAGCGATCAGCTAGCCTTTATCGAGGCCCCAAGCTAAAGCCTTGCGCTGCCGCGCAGGGCTTTTTGCATTGGGGGTCAACCCCCACCCCAACCCTCCCCCTTTCTGGGGGAGGGGGCGCAGGAACCGATGCCTCCAGTCGGGTCCCTCCCCCAGAAAGGGGGAGGACAGGTGGGGGTTGACGACGAGGACGATGACATGGCGCTCGCTACCCGGATCGCAACGCTCAAAACCGAGCTCACCGCCGCCATAGCCGCCGCCGGAGACGAAGCCGCGCTCGATGCCGTCCGTGTCGCGTCGCTGGGCAAGAAGGGCTCGGTCTCGGCGCTGCTCGCCAGCCTCGGCACGATGCCCGCCGACGAGCGCAAATCCGCCGGCGCCTCCATCAACGGCCTCAAGACCGAAATCACCGACGCGATCGAGGCCAAAGCCAAGCTGCTCGCGAGTGCCGCACTCGATGCCCGCCTCAAATCCGAGCGTGTCGATGTCACTCTGCCGGTGCGCCCCGCGCCCACCACCGAAGGCCGCATCCATCCCATCAGCCAGGTCTGGGACGAGATCACCGCGATCTTTTCCGACATGGGCTTCAAGATCGCCGAAGGTCCCGACATCGAGACCCAATGGTACAATTTCACCGCGCTCAACTTCCCGGAAGGGCACCCGGCCCGCGAGATGCACGACACGTTCTTCCTCGAGCCGGGGGCAGACGGACAACGCAAGGTGCTGCGCACCCACACCTCGCCCGTTCAGATCCGCGTCATGCAGCAGACCAACGAGAAGCCGGCGGCGCCCTACCTCACCCCCGCGATGGAGCCGCCGATCCGCGTCGTCATGCCCGGCCGCACCTACCGGCACGATTCCGACCAGACTCACACGCCGATGTTCCATCAGGTCGAAGGGCTTGTCATCGACAAGAGCTCCCAGATCGGCCAGCTGCGCTGGGTGCTCGAAGAATTCCTCAAGGCCTTCTTCGAGGTGCCCGGAGTAAAACTCCGTTTCAGGCCGAGCTTCTTTCCGTTCACCGAGCCCTCGATGGAGGTCGACGTGCAGTGCGACCGCTCGGGCGCCGAGGTCAAGATCGGCGAGGGCAGCGACTGGCTCGAGATTTTGGGCTGCGGCATGGTGCACCCCAACGTGCTGCGCAATTGCGGCCTCGATCCGGATGTCTACCAGGGCTTTGCCTGGGGCATGGGGATCGATCGCATCGCGATGCTCAAATACGGCATGAACGACCTCCGCGCCTTCTTCGACGCCGACAAACGCTGGCTCGACCACTACGGCTTCCGCGCCTTCGATATGCCGACGCTGTTCGGCGGTCTGTCGAGCTGATGCGTGCGATGCCACACCTTGCGTCAACGCTTGCGATTCTCGCCACCATTGCGATGGCCCAGCCCGCGCGGGCCGACTTCTTCTGCACCCCCACGGGCGACGTCGAGTGGCGGGACGGCAAG
>Ga0207649_10002339_pt1 | contig 10625 bp, 8 predicted proteins | sample KBSC43metaG_FD_184317 | JGI IMG/M metagenome (GOLD analysis project Ga0207649, IMG submission 184317) | Corn rhizosphere microbial communities from Kellogg Biological Station, Michigan, USA - KBS C4-3 metaG (SPAdes) (version 2) | ecosystem: Host-associated > Plants > Roots > Rhizosphere > Soil ... | reverse complement strand
TTCTTCTATTTCCTGCCGTCGATCCTGCTCTCCGGCTTCCTGTTCCCGTTCCGCGGAATGCCGGTCTGGGCGCAGTGGATCGGCACGGCGGTGCCGGTCACGCACATGTTGCGGGTGGTCCGGGGAGCGATGCTGAAGGGCGTGGGGATCTCCGGCTCTCTCCAGAGCCTGGGAGCGCTTGCGGTATTCATGGTGGTCGTCGCCGCGCTCGCGGTGCGGCAATATCGGACGACGCTGGATTGATGCTGGGAGTTAGGCCTTGCGAGCGCGCTCACTCTGCATATTGAGCGGAGGGCGTCGAACGCGACAACTCTCTTTCTTCGTCGGTCATCTCCTGTTCGATGCCTTCGAAGAGCGGCGAACTCAGATAGCGTTCCCCTGTATCCGGCAGCATGCAAAGAATAACAGATCCGGCGGAAGTCCTGTCGGCAATCTGGCGCGCCGCGCTGAACGTCGATCCCCCTGAAATTCCGGTCAGAATTCCCTCTTTTTGAGCGAGTGCCCTCGCCCATGTGATACCGTCCGCGGCGGCAATCGGAACGACTTCGTCGTAGAAACTCGAATCGATCCCTTCCTGAAGCACAAGCGGAATAAAATCTGGCGCCCATCCCTCAATCGCGTGGGGCTTCCACTCGGGGTGGCTCACGAGTGGCGCACCATTCACCATCCGTTGTTGTTCAATCCCGCTGCCGATCATCTGCGAGTTTGACGGCTCGCATAAGACAATGCGCGTGTCCGGTCGTTCGCTCCGCAATACTCGCGCAACGCCGACCAGAGTTCCCCCGGTTCCGTAACCGGTCACGAACCAGTCGAGCCGGCTGCCCGCGAAGTCATTGACGATCTCGCGGCCCGTAGTGCTCTCATGAATGTTAGCATTTGCGCTCGTTTCGAATTGGCGAGCAAGGAACCATTCGTTCGCTTCAGCAAGTTCGACAGCTTTGCGATACGCGCCGTGCGCCTTTTCCGCACGTGGAGTGAGGATCACCTTCGCGCCGAACATGCGCATGAGCTTGCGCCGCTCGATCGAGAAGCTGTCGGGCATGGTCACGACCAAGGGATAGCCCTTCTGGGCGCAGACCATCGCGAGGCCGATTCCAGTATTCCCGCTCGACGCCTCAACGACAGTCTGACCCGGGCGCAGCGCGCCGCTTCGCTCGGCTGCTTCAATGATATTAAGCGCAAGCCGATCCTTTACCGAGGACGCAGGATTGAAGAACTCGGCCTTGACGTAGATCGTCACATGCTGGGGAGCGAGGTTGTTTATCCTTATCGCCGGCGTATCGCCGACCGCGTCGAGAATGCTATGAAACAGCTTCCCCCGGCCCGCGGTGGATCTAATCGGCTCATTCGCGGCCATCCCAATTTCTCCTTGAGGTCGCTCCTCGAGGCGCGGCACGCTGGGGCGCCCGCTCAGAAGCTGAGCGCGCCCAGTGCCTCCGTCACCCGCTGCCTCACGGGAGCATCCCTGAACGGAAACGACGTCAGGAAGACTTCGGTCGTAAGCTTGGGATCGCGCTCCCTGATGTCATTTGCCCAATAGCGCGCGCCGGCCTTGTTGCCGGCCCACATGTGGCAAATGGCCGCCATCGCCGCGATCATCACGTGCGCGCGCGGTTCGCGGGCCGCCCGGTCGACGAGCATTGCTCCTTCCGATTCATTTCCGAGGATCGCCTGGTTGAAGCCGGAGCAGGAAAGCATCGCATAGCGGAGGGGATCGATCGGGCTTCGGCGCAGCGCGGCGCCAGCTTTCTCCTTACCCGATTTGCACTCGCACATGAGCAGGTGCGTGAACGCCCGCGAATAGATCGCTTGAGCGTAGTTCGGGCTCAGGGCGATCGCACGCTCCAGCCAGGGGATGCTGCTTTCCAGCTCGTCCTCGAGCCACAGCGACCGCCCCATCATCAGGTTCGCCGTGGGGTCCTGCTCGTCGAGTTCGATCGCTCTCTCGGCCGCCCGCCGAGCCTGCGCGATCTCCTCGTCGACGTTGTCCGAATATTGCATGAAGGCGTTCTGGAAACGCGCGAACGAGATGCCCGCGTGAGCCTGGCTGAAGCCGGGGTCCAACGCCGTCGCCTGCTCGAAATATCCGAGGCCCTGGGCGTTATCGGCGCGGTTGAAGCGGAACACGTGCTGCAATCCGAGGTGATAGGTTGACCAGGCGCTCAAGTCCTCCGGGCTGCGGAGGCGCGCCCGCTCGGCCTCGTGGTGGGAAATCTGCAGCTCGAGCATGCAGATGACCTGCGCCAGGATCTGTTCGCGGACCTCGTGCAGCTTGTCGAGATCCCCTTCATAGAAGTCGCCCCAGATAATATTGCCCGTCGTCACGTCGACGAGCTCGACGGCGACCGCGACACGGCTGCCCGCAGCGTGGACAGTCCCCGTCAGGCAGTAGGTCACGCCCAATGTCGCGCCGACCTGCGCAAGATCTCCCGACCAGCCGCGAAGCCGGAACGAAGAGCCCCGCGCGATCACCGTCAGCGATCGCAGCCGGCTCAGGCCCACGATCAGGTCGTGCGGCAGGCCATCGGAGATGATCGACAATTTCGGCTCCGCGCAGTCGAATGGAAGGACTGCAATCGACGGCTTTGAGCCGTTGAACTCAAGTGGAAGGACGCTGGTGACGTCGCCTTCCGCAGACACCTCTCCGACGAAGCGAAAGCCCTTCCCGTGGACCGTCCGGATCAGCCTCTGCGCCTCTCCATCGTCGCCAAGCAGCTTACGGGCACTCTTGATCCGACTTGAAATGGCGCTGTCGCTTACGGCCCTGCCGCCCCAGATCGTAGCTACCAACTCGTCCTTGCTGACCAGACGGTCGCGGTTCTCGATCAAAAGGAAGAGCAGCGAGAGAACCTGAGGCTCGGCAGGAATCAAACAATCGTTCTTGCGCAATTCGAACTTGCGCAGGTCCAGAACATGCTCGCCAACCCGATACCGCATCGCAGCGAACATTAACACGCGCCGCTATCTCCACGAAATCTTCAGCCAATCTCCAAGCTTGGGCCGGTGATCTCTCTTACTCTTTTCGCAGAGGACTGCGTGGAGGCGGAGATGAGATCGTTTCAAGTCAGGTCGATCTTGGTGGCGACGGCATTCGCACTCGCAAGTTGCGGTGGCGGGGGCGGATCCGCTCTCGTTACCCCAGGGTCGGTGCCTCCTCCGACAACGACTGCGCCTCCGCCGCCTCAGGCTCCGGCGACCCCGCCGCTGATCATACCCGCCGCGGCGACGAACCAGCAATTTGCGGCCATGGGCGCCACAGATTCATTCAGCGCCGGCCAATCGCCGCGATTGGATTCCGAAAACCAGCTACAGGTCCGATATCTCGCGTCGACAAATTCCTACGAGGTCCAGGTTCCAGGCAGTCAGGCGTGGAGCGGCATCAGCTATATCTTCACTGGAAGCGGTACCCCGATCAATTTCGGCAATGATGCCGCCCATCTGTGGCTCCGGTCGGCGGGCTATCAATATTCAAGCCTATTCGAATGGTCCGCCAACAATTCGATTTATGGGCACGAAGCCATCGGAATGGCGACGCCGGCGGGCGGCGTTCCAGTGACCGGAAGTGCGACTTACTTGGGTCAGATCCTTGGATCGACCTCGGAGATTCATTTCCCTGACGACATGGGGATCGATGGGTCCATTTCGATGAGATTCAATTTCGGCGCTGGAACGCTGTCCGGGAGCATCACCCCAAACCTTCGACAAGATTTCGCGTCCTTCTCCCTCGGTACGCTCAACTTCCGCGACACGGTTTACGCGGCCGGCAGTCCGACCTTCTCGGGCAAGTTCGACACAAATCTCGCGGGCATCAACGGCTTCGGCGGGCAGTTCACCGGTCCCAATGCACAGGAGCTGATCGGCAACTTCGCCTTTCCCTACCAGTCGCCGATCGACAACCAGACGTACCAGGCCGACGGCGCCTTCGTCGGCCGCGGGGGGGCGACGACGAATCGCACATCTCCGTGAAATCTTCAGCTCGTCCCAAGCTTCGGCTCCCGGGGCGGCGGCTGCCGAGTCGTGATCTCCAATCAGAGGAGGAACAGGGCAATGGGGCAATATCGTAGGTCGATCCTCGTCGGCGCAGCGACCGCGGCGCTTGGCGCTTGTGGAGGCGGAGGAGGCGGCGGGTTCGTCAGTTCGATGCCGCCGCCACCGATCACACCGAGCCCGACACCAACACCTACACCGACCCCGACACCGACACCGGTCTACTCTGCCGTGGCAGTCTTCCCCAACGTCACCACATCGACCGACTTTGCGACTCTAGGGTACGAAGCAGACCGAGAGTTTGGGAACAAGACGCCGCCGACCGGCAGTGGCTTTTCCGTGAGCTATGACGCGGCGACCAAGAACTATGTCATGGACTTTCCGGTATCCGAGCCGGGTGCGTTCGAGGCCTCCAATCCCAATGACCGCTGGTTGGGTGGCAAACTCACCGACCCTGCGAACCCGGGCCAGTTCCAGGCGATCGCGGTCACTGTCGTTCGACCCGACGGAACGGACGTTTCGCTTCCCCAGTTCGAATATACGACGTTCAGCACCTACCTGACCAATTCGAAGATCGGTTACCTGGCCTTTGGGTTGCCGACGGCCCAGCCAGGAGTGCCGATTACGGGCAGCGCGACCTACACGGCTTACGCGCTCGGCCAAGACACCTTCGATGACGGCCTGGACGGCACGGCCAGCCTGCAATTCAATTTCGGCACCGGCAGCCTGTCGGGCACGTTCGATCCTCGCAATTCGGACTGGGGCGGTTCGCTCGGCCATTTCGATTTCGCCAATACCGTCTTCGGTGTCGGTCAGACCCAATTCTCCGGCCAGTTTTCTGCCGGCGGAAGCACGCCGTTCGGTTCGTTCAACGGGCTGTTCACCGGCCCGAGCGCCCAGGAAGTCATGGCGCACTGGTCCTTCCCCTACCGCTTCGAGGGCGGCGGAGGGGACACCGTCTTCTATGGGGTCTGGATCGGCAAGAAGAACTGACCGATGCGCGGCCGAGGTCTCGGGCGATTGGCCGCGCTCATTGCGGCGTTGACGTTGACGAGCGTAGCCAGCGTAACCGGCGCACTTGCGGCACCCGCGACCAATAAGGTCTTTGCATCGCCCGCACAGATGCTCGATCTTGCCGAACAATTGGTCCAGCGCGGCTCTCTTGCCGACGCGGAAACGATCCTGTCCCTGCTGTCGCGCGACCCCGACCCGGACATCAGGAATGAGGCACGGTTCCGCCTCGCGAAGCTGCTTCAGTCAGAGCGGAAATCGACCAGAGCCGCCGAGCTGCTGCGCAGCATCATCGATGAAAAGCCCGACGCAGCGCCGGTGCGCCTCCAACTTGCACAGCTGCTGGAGAACATTGGGGATGTTGACGGGGCATTGCGGCAGGTGCGCGCCGCGCAGGCGGCCGGTCTGCCGCCGAACGTCGCCCGCCTCGTCGACCGCTATTCTGAGGCATTGCGGGCCCGGCGGCCATTTGGAGGCAGTTTCCAGGTCGCGCTCGCTCCCGACAGCAACATCAACCATGCGACGAGCGCGGAGAAGCTCGGAACGGTCATCGGTGACTTCGATATCAAGGATGAAAGCCGGGCAAAGTCGGGCACGGGGATCACTCTGCAAGGCCAGATCTACCGGCGTTTCGGGATGGAAGACGATGGCCGCCAGCTGCTCGTGCGCCTGAGCGGCTTCGGCAACTTCTACAAGAAAAGCCGCTTCAACGATGTCGTACTCGACCTTGGGACTGGTCCGGAGCTGGAACTCGGCGGCAATCGCGTCAACCTTGAGGTGGGCGCGACTCAGCGGTGGTACGGGCAAAGGCCATACCGGCGGTCGGTCCGTCTCGGACTGTCGGCGGCAAGGCCGATTGGGCGAAGGAGCCAGCTGCGGTTTGTCGGGACGGCATCGCTCGTCGACAACCGCATCAACCGCCTGGAAGACGGCCGGAACTACGCAGGCGAGCTCAGCTTCGAGCACGCCTTGTCGCCGACCACTGGAGTGTCGCTCAGCGGATCGGCCCTTCGGGAGGCACTCAAGGACCGCGCCTACTCGACGACGAGCTGGCGGATCGGCCTATTGGGATGGCGCGAGCTTGGCCGGGTGACGCTCACGATGAGCGGCCAGATCGGCCGGCTCACCGCAGACGAACGTCTGGCTCTTTTCCCCGACAAGAGGTCGGAACGCTATCGCCGCGTTAGCCTTGCGGCGAGCGTTCGCAGGTTCACGTTCCAGGGACTTTCGCCCGTGGTCCGGCTCGCGTTCGAGCGGAACAAGAGCACGATCGCCTTCTATGATTATAGTCGGAGACGGATGGAACTCGGCTTCGAGAGATCATTCTGACAAGAGGCCGCTGGAAGCACGAGCCGAAATGCTCACCATGCGCAAAATGCCGGGCTGGTGGAGCTGAGGGGAATCGAACCCCTGACCTCTGCAGTGCGATTGCAGCGCTCTCCCATCTGAGCTACAGCCCCGCGCCTCCAGCCAGGAAGCGGGCCCGATGGGCTCGGACCGCCTGGGAAGCGGCTCCCTAGCCGCTTGTCCTTCCCCATGCAATCGCCTGTCCCACCAGAGCTTCGGACTGCCGATTTGGGCTTCGTGAAATCGCGTTTCAACCGGAACGGCGGCGACCGGCCATACGTTTAATTCGCGGTGTCCGGCCGGTGCCTGACCGGCCACTTTCCTGCTGGGAGACCTTGTATGGCTTATGACCGTTACGACACGCGGGACGCCCCGCGTGATGAACGCTCTCGATGGTCCGACGACGACAGCCGGCGCAGTGATCCGAACCGAGCCCGCTCATCGAGCGACTGGCGCTCGGGCAACCGCCCCGACGACCGCGGCTTCTGGGACCGCGCGAGCGACGAGGTAGCCTCATGGTTCGGCGATGATGACGCCGAGCGGCGGCGGCGCGAGGACCAGATGCGCGACCGGCGCGAACAAGGCTGGAGCGGCCGCAGTCAGGACCGCGATTATGATCGCGGATATGGCCGCGACTTCGACCGCGATCGCGATCGCAACAGCCGCGACTGGTACGAGACGCGCGGCCTGAACGAACGAGGCGGGTTCAGTGAAAGCGACTACAATCCGCGCTGGCGCAGCGAGCTGCAAGGCAGCCACGAGCACCCCTCGGATCGTGACCGTGATCGGGGTTACCGTCCGATGGCGGGCGACTATGGCCGCTCGGATCGGGGCTCCTCATTCTCCGGAACCCGTTTCGGCGGCAATGACTTCGATCGCAACCGCAGCCGCGGCTACGACCGTTCGCAGACCCCCTGGGGCCGCGACGAATACCGCCGCACCGAATATGCGGGCTCCGGCTATTCCGGCTGGCGCGAGCGCGACGTCGATCCGCATTATCGCAGCTGGCGTGACCGCCACATAAGCGACCTCGATCGCGATTATGACGACTACCGCCGCGAGCATCAGTCGAAGTTTGAAAACGACTTCGGCAGCTGGCGCGAGCGTCGCATGCAAAAGCGCGATCTGCTGGGCCGCATCCGCGAGCATATGGAAGTGGTCGGCAGCGACGACCAGCATGTCGGCACCGTGGACAAGGTCGCCGGGGACCGGATCATCCTCACCAAATCCGATCCGGAAAGCGGCGGAGTCCATCATTCGCTGAGCTGCTCGGACCTCGACCGGATCGAGGGGGACAAGGTCATCCTCGACTGCAAGGCCGACGAGGCGCGGCAGCGCTGGCGCGACGAAAGCCGCTCCCGTGCGTTGTTCGAGCGCGACGATCAGGGCGAGATGGGCCCGCGGATGCTCGATCGAAGCTTCGAGGGCACCTACCGCTAAGATAGGCGCCGATCAGCCTCTGCGTGACGGAGGCAATTCAGGCCCGGCCAGGTCGTCCCCTTCCTGGCCGGGCCTTTCTTGTGCGCGGTACAAGGCATATGCGCGCGGGAAACAGGAGGACAACGATGCCCCGCGCCTGGCACCTCAGGAGCCGCCCCAGCGGCATGCCCACGCAAGACAATTTCGAGTTGAAGGAGATCGTGCTCCCGCCGCTCTCCGACGGGCAGGCGCGCGTCCGCAACCTGTGGCTTTCGGTCGACCCGTACATGCGCGGGCGGATGAACGACGTGAAAAGCTACGTGCCGCCGTTCCAGGTCGGCGAACCGATGGACGGCGGAGCCATCGGCGAAGTGGTCGAGAGCCGCATCGACGGCCTCAGTCCGGGCGATCTCGTCCAGCACATGAGCGGCTGGCGCGACGAAGCCGTCGTGCCCGCACGCATGGCGCAGAAGCTTCCAGGGCTCGACGCAGCACCCGAGCTGTTCCTGGGTGTGCTCGGCGTAACCGGAATCACCGCCTATTTCGGGCTGCTCGACGCTGCTTCGGCAAGAGAAGGTGACGTCGTATTCGTCTCGGCGGCGGCGGGCGCGGTCGGATCGGCGGTCGTGCAAATCGCCAAGGCCAGGGGAATGACGGTGATTGGATCCGCCGGCGGTGCGGCAAAATGCGATTTCGTCCGTTCGCTCGGGGCCGACCAGGTCGTCGACTACAAGGCGGGACCGATCCTCAAGAGCCTCGCCGCTGCCGCACCGGACGGCATCGACGTCTATTTCGACAATGTCGGCGGCGACCATCTCGACGCCGCCTTCGCGCTCGCCCGAAACAATGCGCGCTTCGCGATCTGCGGAATGATCGAGGGCTATAATGCGAAAGAGCCGATGAGCTTCCGCTTCATCCAGCGCGTCATCGCCGCCCGCATCCAGCTCAAGGGCTTCATCGTGTTCGACTATTTCCCGCGGATGGCGGAGTTCTACGCGAAGATGGGTCCGTGGGTGGCGAACGGGACGGTCAAATCGCGCGAGACCGTGGTCGATGGGCTCGAGAACATGCCCTGCGCCTTCCTCGGCCTGTTCAAGGGCGAGAACACGGGCAAGATGCTCGTTCGGCTCTAGAGCGACTTGCAGGCGTCGATGCTGCCGCTCTGATAGCCGGTGCGAAGCGCGCTCATGCGCTGCGCCGAGGTGCCGTGGGTGAAGCTGTCGGGCACCACCCTCCCCTGCGTCTCGCGCTGAAGCGTGTCGTCGCCGATCGCTTCGGCCGCCCGCATGCCCTCCTCGATGTCGCCGGCTTCCATGATCGACTGGCCTTCAGGGGTCTTCGCGTTCGCCGCCCAGACGCCGGCATAGCAATCGGCCTGGAGCTCGATCTTCACCTGGATCGCATTGCCTTCCGTCCGGCTTGCACGAGCCTGCAGGTTCGATGCCTCGCCGAGGGTTCCCATCAGGTCCTGGACGTGATGGCCGACCTCATGCGCGATGACATAGGCCTCCGGAAAATCGCCGGGCGCATTGAAGCGCTGCGACAGCTCGTTGAAGAACTCGGTATCGAGATAGATGCGCTTGTCGTCCGGGCAGTAGAAGGGCCCCATCGCCGACTGCGCCGCGCCGCAGCCCGACTGGTCCGATTCCGAATAGAAGACGAGATCGGTCGGCGTGTAGCTGATGCCCTTGGACTGAAGCAGCTTGCTCCAAGTGTCCTCGGTGCTCGCGAGCACCTGCAAGGTGAAATGCTTGATGCTGGGGTCGAGCGTGCTGCGACCAGCCGGCGCTCCCACCTGCTGCGAGCTCGGAGCGATTCCCCCGCCCCCGCCGCCGAGGCCACCCAGGGAGCTCAACAGGAAATAACCGATTACGAGGACGACGACGCCGCCGATTCCGAAACGGCTCGCAATCAGCGGGAGAAGGCAGCCGAGTCCGCCGCCGCCGAAGCCGCCTCCGCCAAAGCCCAAACCGCCGCGGCCGGTATCGTCGACAAAGTTTCCGCTTTCTCGTTCGTCACCGAGCCGCATCACTGCCTCCTGCTGCGGCTGTCCAATGCTCGGATAGCCGCGCGGTTGCAATTCGGCTCCAAGCGGTCATTGCGACGTCCTGCAATGACGGAGTGGGTTGATGTTGCTTCAAGGTAAAGTCGCGCTGGTCACGGGTTCGACGTCCGGCATCGGGCTGGCGATCGCGAAGGCGCTCGCGGCAGAGGGCGCGAAGCTGATGATCAACGGCTTCGGCGATCCGGCCGAGATCGATCGCGAGTGCAAGGAGCTCGGCGCGATCCACGATGGCGCCGACATGTCGAAACCGGCCGAGATCGAGCGGATGATGAAGCGCTGCGCCGACGAGCTCGGCGGTCCCGACGTCCTGGTCAACAATGCCGGCATCCAGCACGTTGCGCCGGTCGAGGATTTCCCGCCCGAGAAGTGGGACGCGATAATCGCCATCAATCTCTCCTCGGCCTTCCACACGACGCGCCTCGCGCTTCCTTCGATGAAGCAAAAGAAATGGGGCCGGATCATCAACACCGCGAGCGCGCACAGCCTCGTCGCCTCACCTAACAAGAGCGCCTATGTCGCCGCCAAGCATGGAATCGCCGGCTTCACGAAGACGATCGCGCTGGAGACCGCGCGCGACGGAATCACCGTGAACTGCATCTCGCCCGGCTACGTGTGGACGCCGCTGGTGGAGAAACAAATCCCGGATACCATGAAGACCCGTGGACTCACCCGCGAGCAGGTGATGAACGACGTTTTGCTCGCGGCTCAGCCGACCAAGCGGTTCGTCACGCCCGAGGAGGTAGCGGCCCTGGCGGTGTTCCTCTGCCGCGAAGACGCACGCTCCATCACGGGCACG
>Ga0207649_10002330_pt1 | contig 10655 bp, 9 predicted proteins | sample KBSC43metaG_FD_184317 | JGI IMG/M metagenome (GOLD analysis project Ga0207649, IMG submission 184317) | Corn rhizosphere microbial communities from Kellogg Biological Station, Michigan, USA - KBS C4-3 metaG (SPAdes) (version 2) | ecosystem: Host-associated > Plants > Roots > Rhizosphere > Soil ... | reverse complement strand
AAGATTGCAGCCATATATCCGGACTTGACGTAGATGAAAGGAAATTTATCTGCATTGCGATGGTAAATTTGTCTGCATGCGAAATTTTCATCCGGTTTTTCGCCAATTCCTTTATAAATTCAATGGCTTAGTCAATTTGGCAAGTAATTTTGTCGGCACACTCTGGCTGGAAAGTAAGTTTGTCGGCAAATCTGCAGCGAATTGCCGCTTCCCGAAGCGCCCCGCCCGCTCAAAAGTACAAACAATACTCAATCTCGATCAGGTGATAGCATGCGCGCCTTCTTGCTTAACGAGCGTTTGTTCGACATGCTCGACGGGCAATGCCGCATACAGATGACGGCAGCCGCTACATCGATACGGAGCATCCATCAAGGGTGTGTTCAGCTGATACGGTGCGCGCGCCGTACTTGCCGTCAGTTGCCAATCCAGCGCCGTGCCGCCTCCAACTCAGCAGGCGGTATGGCACGAACTGACAATGCGGTGCGCCCGATGACGACAGTAGACGCTTGCATGCATCATCGGCAAGAAGCAAGGTTTCACTATCGCCCCAGCAGACCCAAAAATCCGCCAGCCGCCTCCCCTCCCCCAAATCGAGATGGACAGGCTGCTCGCAAAACGTCGGAATCGCGGGATCCACTTCCAGGTAAATCCACTGCGAGAAAGCAAGTGCGCTGAAGGACTGGAACCGCCGACCGAGCTTGGGGCTGTACGCTTTAATGATCCGAACGCCACGCAGACGGGCGGCCACAACCGCGGACCGGAAACGTGCTGAATCTTTCATGATTTCAACAACTTACGCCAACTAGCGCACAGTCAAAGCTGCGAGCAGACAGATTTACTTGCCTGTGCTGCGTGCAGACAAATTTGTTTTCTTTTTCAGGATGGTAAATTTGTCTGCAAAATCAGCACTTCATAGGGCGGGGTCGGTGAAAAGCGCAGACAAAATTGCTTTCCGGGACGTGTAAGGCGCGCGGGATCTGACGCGCTCCAACGATTGCGCCGTATCTCGATGAGCAGGGCAAATGATTTCCAGCAAATCTGGGATCCCGGCTTATAACCCCAGCTTCTCGCTTCTTTGCTTGATGGCTTCACTAGCAATTCGTCTTGAATACTTGAGAAACCTATCTGCTTGTATGGGCGCTAAACCGCTGTTCTTCAACTTACCCGCCACCTTTACGGGCTCACTGGTCTTAACCTGATCCACATCCTTCAGCTTCTTGAGCTCGCCTTCAAGGTAGTCCCAAAAAGCATGTGATGTGTAATGTGCTTCTGCCTTGGTGATCGCTTCATGAACGTCATAGAAGGCGGGAATGTCCACCGATTTACGCAGATCGAGCCATTCCACGAGCTTCTTGTGCTTTCCGTTGCTGGCTTCCTTTAGGACTTCCAGCGCGTGCATAATGGGGAGATCTTTCGAAACGGTAAGCTCACACACCGGAAGTAAATCAAGCATTAGATGAATGGCCGTGCCTTCCAACTCGCCGTCCACCAGACCACCATGAGCGACCAGATTCCTCAACACGGGGAACTTGAAAGAGTAATACTCATAGAAGAAGAAGCTTTGCATCCCCTCATCAATGTGCTGAAGCTTGTCGTTCAGCGAAGAGAAGTCTAGCTGATTCTCAGAGACGCCGATTCCTCTGCATATATCAGCAAAAATCCCTTCAATTTGCAGAGGGGCCATAGTTACAAATGAAATGTAGTCCTTCTCTTCGTAGTGCCGCAGCATCGTTTCGATGACCTGTTTTCGGCTAAACAGGATGTGCGACTTCTCAACCAGATCTGCAAGCTTTTCCCGAACACTAGGAAACTCGCCAGGAACACCGTTGATGTAGGCAGTCGCATGCTCTTTGAATTTCTCAGGAGAACTCTTGCACTCCTTTACGAACTCCCAGTAGCTTGAGACTGGCAGATCCATGAACTTGTTGGAATACTCATCCAGCGAGTGAACATCATAGGGATCGGGAATGGACCCATAGAATCTACGACTAAATGTATAGGGGAGATCCCCGAACAGGGGTGATTCAAGCGTAGAAATCACTGGATGTTGAACAGACGCTTTGGCTATGGCGTACTGCTTGATCTTGTACGTCATGAAATCAACGATCTCGTCCTTGGCAACAAGATTTTTCTTCTCAAAGTATTCTAGTTGGTTCCTGTAGTACCGTTCATCCGCAGTCAGGCGACCGTCATTCTTCTTTTTCTTTTCAAGCGACTCAAGTTCTTTCTTAATGTGCGAGAGATTTTCCGCGAGCGCGGTCAAGTCGTCGTTCACATGGAAAGAAAGTTCAGCGAACTTTGTTTTCGGCTCTACTTCAAGGTGAAGGTATTTCTTCTCTACGAAGTTCCAAAATTCTTCAGAATCGGCAGGAATTTCTTTGTGAGGGGAGCGTGCTTTGTAGGCTGACTCAAGTTCTTCGTCACTAGCACTATCACTGAGTTCCAAAAGCTCACGCACAAAAGCTTTCGCAAGCTTTCTCTTGCCAAGCTTAAAAACATCATTTTCGCTGAGAACCTTGGCTCTAAGGCGAAGGATTTCCCCGTCAGTGGTGGAACTGCTATAAGCCATCTTCAAATTTGCCTGGTAATTTTAGATTCATTGCATTGACTGCATAGCGGACAAGGTACCACCGTCACATGAAGTTGAGCATGAGACGGCCAATGGAATTGGTCAGATCACGAGCAAAGAGGGCAAGCCACCTCTGCGAATTGTCGCCAAAGTGAGACTCGCTGAAGCCGTTGCGCGAGTTGGCGATAGCATTGGACAAGGTCGGCATGGCATTGACGATCTCAACAGGAAACGGACCTTGGGCCTGAAGCTTCTTGCTAATGTCGTCTTTCACCACTTTGCACAAGGGCATGAGCTCCGTCAGCGCCGCTTGTTCAGGAACATGCTTGCGAACATAGGTCTTGTAGAGCCCTTCAAGACAAGTATAGCTCAGCGTCGTTGCCCGGTTGTACTGGTGAGCGTCAATGGCGTGGTCAATGTCCTTTAGACTGTTGTTTAGCTTCTCCGAGTTCCACAGATTCACAGGGACAACGGTCGTAGGAACCGCCTGGCCGCCACCGAAAACGATGTTCCTAATGTTGTCGGCTGCTGCCTTGTCGTGAGGTTCAATGTGGCCGACGAACACTCGGTACAGACGGAACCGCTGGTCTTCTTGTAGTCCTTGAATGAGGTCCCAGTAGAAATCTTTACGCGAGTTTGACTTGCCCTGCTGCTGTCGCAGAGCAAGCAACTGCTGGTAGCTGGGTGAGCCTGGATCTACCTGCTGCACCATGCGGCAGAAGGTGGGACCACCGACATATAGCGCCTTGTTCTCGCTGTTGAGGGCCGCGAACAGGTAGTTGTAGGCGGCGATCCAATTCACAGAAGTGATCATTTGCATTCCGTAACAGCAACCTGGGGTTTGAGGTGCAACGGAACAGAAACTGCAGTTAAGCTTTGCAAGTATATGAGGCTGTAAAAATACGCCATTTTGTTATATGGATGCCGTAATTTCCACATGACATTGGATAAATTAACTTATCCGGTGCCAGGGGTTATAAGCCGGCATCCCAGATTTGCTGGAAATCATTTGCCCTGCTCATCGAGATACGGCGTAATCGTTGGAGCGCATCAGATCCTGCGCGCCTTACAGGAAGAAGCCTTCCCGCAGAGTGCCATCCCATTCATTTTGGAAGACAACACTTAACCTACTGAATTTAAAGAATTTCCAGCAAATCTGGGATGCCGGCTTATAACCCCATTACACGCCCAGGCATGGCTCATGGCTAAACATTGCCGAACTTGAATTTGCCGTGTTGGGCAAGACCGTCTTCAAAAAGAGGATTGCCGACAAGGAGCGACTGCAAATTGAACTGGATGCCATCTGTGCCGAGCGCAATGCCGAAGGCACGCCTGTCAAATGGGTATTCACGATCGAAAAGGCCCGCCAAAAAATGCACTCAGGCTATGATGCTCTGATTGAGAAATCAAACTGACTGACCACTAGATCTTGATCAAACAAATCGGGAGATTCTCAACGACCTGCTGAAATTCTCCCTTGTTTTTGAAGAGCGCTTGAATAAATTGAAGGTGATGCGGGAGCTAAACATACTCGCATACCGTTATTTTCAACAGTTATGTTTAGGAGAATTAAGATGAAGAAATCATTAATGGCTACGCTCATTGCTGCGTCGATGCTGTCCCCAATGGCTTTTGCTGCTCAGCCGGTGGAGTTGAGCACGGCACAGATGGACAGCGTTACTGCTGGTCAGGGCGATACCTTCAACATTAGGGTATTCGACTTCAATATTGCGCGGACCGTGCAAATCGTAAATCAGGAGGCTATTGCAGTTACGGTTGGCAACGGGACTTCCTCTGCTACTAACATTGCTGTTGTAAGCAATAATGTCCGCCAGAACTAAAACCAATTAGTGCCAATCAGGTCTACAAAATCTTTTGAGATTTTGCTGATCCGATCAGGCGCAATCCGGTTCCCTTCTCCCATTTTAAAAAAAGGGGAACCGGTTGTTGAGCTTGATGGAGAAATCTTGCTTCCTCCTCGTTCCAGCAAGCTTATGATCGCTGCTTCCAATTCTTTATAGCCGCCCTCGTCGTAGTGTTGATACACAATGCGCCCGTTGCGATCGGCTAAGTCCATGGCACAATCACGCCTCCCCGCTTGAATCGGCAAAGTGTGCCAGCGGAAAACATGTTCCGCTTTTAGCTTGCCACGATGCAGAAGCCCTGAATAGTCACATACCCGCCTTATATCCAAGATTGCAGCCGCAAATATCGTGATGGATTTCCGTCTGCCTCAGCCATAGTACCGGGCGAGCAGCCAAATGAGTATGCATAATAACAATGCCAATGACACCCACCAAAGCAAGCCATTGCGGTTGAGTCCGCGGTCGAGTCTGTAGCCTTCGCGGGCTTCGTCCACGTTGCTCATAGCAAAGTCCCGGACTTGATGGAAGTCGGCGATTTGGACCAGTCTGTCTTGCTGATCCTGCTCATGTTTGATCCGCTCAATTTCGTAGCGCAGCTTCTGAATTTCGAGAGATGACTTGCGGATCGTCAGCGCGTGGACAACGAGCCCGACCACACCCGCGACGACACTAGCCACCACCATAATCACAGGCCATGCTTGAGACAAGATGTCCATTGATGCTCCTTGATCATTGTCTTGCGCCGCAGGGCGTGGCTGGCCCTGGTGCAACCCCACGTAATTCATTGGAGCGATCCGGCATACAAAGAGTCCCTTAGCGCGTGTGCATAACAGTAAAACCTGGGGTTTGGGGAGTAGTGGAACAGTTATGCTGAGCTTTACATAACTGTTCCATTGGACCCCCAAACCCCTACATGATGCTTCTCCAGAAAAGTGCGGGGATGTGCACGATGGAGAAGCTACGCATGTTGGCGCGCACCGAATTTTGACCATATAACCGGGGTGATGTGCATTGAATATTGACCAGGGTAACTAACCTATCCTGCTGATATTTTCAGCAAGGAAAGCCAAGGTGATTACCATGGGCATGTATGCCAAAGTCAGAAGGTTGTATTTTCGAGAGCGGCTGTCGATCAACGAAATCAAGCGGCAAACCAGCCTGTCGCGCAACACGATCAAGAAGTGGCTCAGGCAAGGCGAAGGAGTCGAGCCGAAGTACACACGGCCCAAAGCGGCCAGCAAGATCACGCCATACGAATCCCGGCTCCAGTTAGCCTTGCAGGCCGATGCCCATCGGCCCAAGCGGGACCGGCGCACGGCCCTGATGCTGTTCAAGGAACTCCAGCAGGAAGGCTTTAGCGGCAGTTACTCATGCGTGACGCGCTATATTCACCATTGGCGCGATCAAGCCGCCAAAGTCACCGGCAAATCCGCCTTTGTCCCCCTCCAATTCCAGTTGGGCGAAGCCTTTCAGTTCGATTGGAGCGAAGAACTGCTGGCGATCGGCGGCATCCATCGCAAACTGCAAGTGGCCCATCTCAAGCTGTGCGCTTCCCGCGCCTTCTGGCTGGTGGCCTATCCTGCACAAAGTCATGAAATGCTGTTCGATGCCCATACCCGTGCTTTTGCCGCGCTCGGCGGCATTGCCCGGCGCGGCATCTACGACAATATGAAGACCGCGGTGGACAAGGTTGGCAAGGGCAAGGGGCGTGTCGTCAATGCCCGCTTCTTCGCCATGACCGCGCATTACCTGTTCGATCCGGAATTTTGCAATGTCGCCTCCGGCTGGGAGAAGGGCATCGTCGAGAAGAACGTGCAGGACAGCCGCCGCCGCATCTGGCACGACGCCCGGCAGGAACGGTTCGGCAGCTTTGCCGAACTCAATGCCTGGCTGGAGGGACGTTGCCGTGCCTTGTGGGGCGAATGCCGCCACCCGCAGTATCCCGATCTGACGATCGCCGATGTGCTCGAACATGAGCAGGCTCACCTCATGCCCATGCCGGCCCCTTTCGATGGGTATGTCGAAGTGGTGGCGCGTGTGTCTTCCACCTGCCTCGTCACCGTGCACCGCAATCGCTATTCAGTGCCTTGCCATCTGGCCAATCACCTAGTCAGCGTGCATCTCTATCCCGACCGGATTGCCATGTATGCCGCGCAAGAGCGTGTGGCTTGCCATCCGCGGCTGTTCGGCCGCGAGCAGACTTGTTACGACTGGCAGCATTACATTCTGCTGGCCGAACGCAAGCCTGGCGTCTTGCGCAATGGCGCCCCGTTCGCCGACATGCCGGCGCCGCTGCTCAAGTTGCAAACCGCCTTGCTACGCCGCGAAGGTGGCGATCGTGTCATGGCCCAGGTGCTGGCCGCCGTGCCGCAGCATGGACTCGATCCCGTGCTGGTGGCGGTGGAACTGGCACTGGAATCCGGGGTCGTCAGTGCCTGCCATGTCACCAATGTGCTGGCGCGATTACGCCAGAACGCTCCGCCTGCGCCGGTGCCAACCAGCTTGCATATTCAGGAAGAACCCCTGGCCGATATCGGCCGCTATGACCGCTTGCATCAGGAGAACCATCATGTTTGACATCACCGCAGAATTGAAATCCCTGAAGTTGTACGGCATGGCGGCCGCTTTCGCGGAGTTGACGGCGCAAGGCACGGCAGCAGTGGATGCCTCGCAATGGCTGATCCAGCATTTGCTGAAAGCGGAATCGACGGACCGTGCCCTGCGTTCCATTCGCTACCAATTGAATGCGGCCAAATTCCCCATTCATCGACATCTGGCCGACTTCGATTTCAGCCAGTCCAAGGTGGATCCATCACTGATCGGCCAGCTTGCCACGCTCTCCTTTACCGAGGCCGCCCACAATGTCGTGCTGCTCGGCGGAACCGGAACCGGCAAGAGTCATCTGGCCACTGCCATCGCGGTCAATGGCATCACCCAGCATGGCAAACGGGCACGCTTCTTCTCTACCGTGGAACTGGTCAATGCGCTGGAGCTGGAAAAAGCAGCTGGCAAGCAGGGGCGGCTCGCCTTGAGTTTGATGCAGATGGACCTGGTGATCCTCGACGAGCTGGGGTATTTGCCGTTCTCACAGGCGGGCGGCGCCTTGCTGTTCCATTTGCTGTCGAAACTCTATGAGCGTACCAGCGTCATTATCACGACCAATCTGACGTTCTCGGAATGGAGCAGCGTGTTCTGCGATGCCAAATTGACGACGGCCTTGCTCGACCGGCTTACCCATCATTGCCACATCATCGAAACCGGCAATGACTCGTTTCGCTTTAAACACAGCAGCGCAACGGCCAAAACGCGCATCAAGTCACGTGAGCAGACCAGGCGCCAAGGCAAGATCGACAGCACACAAGTGCCGGAAACCACAGACGAGAAGGAAACGGCCCCTTTCTAGCCAATCACAGTGTCACTGCGGGGAGCGGCTTCGCTTCGCTACGCCGCAACCCAAAAAAAACTGAAAACAATTCAAAGGAGAATCCTATGTCAGTCTAATCAATCGACTTGTCCACAGGCGCGGTGTATCCTGCGCCTATCCATCCCCTGGTCAATTTTCAATGCACACGGGTGGTCAATTTTCGGTGCCCGCCAACAACTACCGTCACATTTACTCATCCGACAACGCTACCGATTTTCGTCCCTGTCAGCAAGTTGACAGAGCCTTGGAAACGTATTGAATTCAGATCGATCCAACGGGGCATGGGATTCAATGTATCGTAACCGGCCCCGTAAGTGCAAAAGTTGAGGGGAAGCGCAAACAGCCACCTCCGACAGACCATAGCAAAGGTAAATTGCTCAAGCTGCATGCCGGCAACGGCAGAACATGTAAGTACATAGTGACCGCCGTTGGCAGGTACAAGCTGCATAAACTGCAGACCGCAATATCTTTGTTTCCGCCACTCAAGGCCGTGCTGGCACATTGCTAAAATGGGACTACTCCTTCCTTGGTGGCGGCCGTTGTTACGAAGGCCGCTGGAAATGCCAATGAGGAGGCTGATATGGCCACAAAGAAGGTAGTTAAAAGCAAGACGGACCAACCCAGCCCACCAAGGTGGACTTACACGGTTGCGGCGATCGTCAGCATCGTTGCACTTGGTTGGACTATCGTCAGTTACTTCATTCCCCCCAAGCCGAAGCCTGAGAAGCCGGTGGCGGCAGCGCCCCCAACGGTTAGCCCACAAGGAGCAGGCAGCGTGACCGTCGACGGATCAGGAAGCGTAGGCGTAGGCAACATGTCTGGAGGCTCAATCACACTCGGTGTGCCTGACAATGCCAAGTCTCCGAACCCGCCAGCTCGTTCCGCCAGGTAGACCATGCGTTGTGTACGAATATCTGTAGCCGGGTCCATTGTTTTCGCTCTATGTTTTGCTGCCATTGCGCAAGTTATAGTGCCAGGTTCTGGTAGTGTGGGTGTGGGTCAAATGACCGGTGGAACGATCAATATCGGCATTGCACAAGAGCAACTCGCTGCTGCCATCAAGGCGAGCGGCGATGAACATAAGCGACTGCTCCTAAACATTCAGAATACGCTTAACGATCTAGCCAAACAAGGCAGATCAGAAAGTGACGCATTCACGATTACAGTCGTGGACGGTTTTCTGGCCACAGTGAAGGGCAAGCGCGTACCCCAGTCCGACTGGCCGCGCGTACTCAACGAACTAGCGAACCGATATCTTGAGCTCGGAGCGCGCATCGCGACCACGCCCGTCACCAGTGCACAGATCAAGGCACTGGTCTCCCGTGCCGATGAGGCTCGCAAGGCCGGTGACCTAATTCGGGCCGACGTATTGCTGGAGGAGGCCACGACACAAGCAATCGCGGACGCCGCGCTATTGAAGGAAGAGGCACGTGCGTCGAATCGTCAAGCGGCAAGTTTACTTGCTTCACGTGCGAGTCTGGCTTTCACGCGGCTGGAACGCGAGAAAGGGGCGGATCTTCTGCAACGCGCGTTCGAACAACGTGCTGATGATGTTTCCTCGGAGACCTTCTGGTGGCTGATCGAGGCCAGTGATGCATGGGAAGCGCTGGGGAACACCCAACGCGTCTTGCGAATACGAACTTTGGCGCAAAGCGTGGCTGCGGCGAAGTCGGCAGCCGACCCGGGAAATAGCCAATGGCAGCTCAACTTAGCCATCAGCCAAGGTAAGATCGGTGACATCCAGCAGGCACAGGGCAACCTGGGTGCCGCGCTGAAAAGCTACCAAACGTGCATGGCGATCATGCAGAAGCTTGCCGCAGCCGACCCGGGAAACAGCCAATGGCAGCGCGAGCTGTCCGTCAGCCACAATAAGATCGGCGAAATCCAGCAGGCGCAGGGCAACTTGGGCACCGCGCTGAAGAGTTATCAGGCGGGCATGACGATCATGCAGAAACTCGCCGCGGCCGACCCGGGAAACAGCCAATGGCAGCTCGACCTGTCCGTCAGCCACGAAAGGATCGGCGACGTCCAGCAGACGCAGGGCAACCTGGGCGCCGCACTGAAGAGTTACCAGGCGAGCATGGCGATCATGCAGAAGCTTGCCGTGGCCGCCCCGGGAAACAGCCAATGGCAACTCGACTTGGCTATCAGCCACAATAAGATCGGCGAAATCCAGCAGACGCAGGGCAACCTGGGCGCCGCACTGAAGAGTTACCAAACGTGCATGGCGATCATGCAGAAGCTCGCCGCGGCCGACCCGGGAAACAGCCAATGCCAGCTCGACTTGGCCGTCAGCCACGACAGGATCGGCGACGTCCAGCAGACGCAGGGCAACCTGGGCGCCGCGCTGAAGAGCTACCAGGCGGGCATGACGATCCGCCAGAAGCTCACCGCGACCGACCCGAGCAACGGCCAATGGCAGCACGACTTGGCCGTCAGCCACGACAAAATCGGAGGCGTCCAGCAGGCGCGGGGCAACCTAGGTGCCGCGCAGAAGAGTTACCAGGCGAGCATGGCGATCATGCAGAAGCTCACCGTGGCCGATCCGGGCAACAGCCAATGGCTGCGCGATTTGGCCCTCAGCCACAACAGAATCGGTGGCATTCAGCGGGCGCAAGACAACCTGAGCGCCGCACTGAAGAGTTACCAGGCGGGAATGACGATCATGCAGAAACTCGCCGCAGCCGACCCGGGCAACAGCCAATGGCAGCTCAACTTAGCCATCAGCCAAAGTAAGATCGGTGACATCCAGCAGGCACAGGGCAACCTGGGTGCCGCGCTGAAAAGCTACCAAACG
>Ga0207649_10002323_pt1 | contig 10680 bp, 14 predicted proteins | sample KBSC43metaG_FD_184317 | JGI IMG/M metagenome (GOLD analysis project Ga0207649, IMG submission 184317) | Corn rhizosphere microbial communities from Kellogg Biological Station, Michigan, USA - KBS C4-3 metaG (SPAdes) (version 2) | ecosystem: Host-associated > Plants > Roots > Rhizosphere > Soil ... | reverse complement strand
CTGGATCTTCGCCGCGCGGCCGGGCGCGATCGATTCGGTCTGGCGCGCGGGTCGCAAGCTGGTCGACCACGGCCGCCACATCGCCGCCGACACGATCGCCGACCGCTATCGCCGCACGGTCGCCGCTCTGCTGGCATGACGGTCGAGGCGCGCATCCGCCATGATATCGAGGCACGCATCCATTCGGGCGAATGGCGGCCCGGCCATCGCATCCCGTTCGAACACGAGCTGGTCGCGACCTATGGCTGCGCCCGCGCGACGGTCAGCAAGGCGCTGGGCGGCCTTGCCAGGGACGGCCTGATCGAGCGCCGCCGCAAGGCCGGCTCGTTCGTCGCGCACCCGCAGGTTCATTCGGCGGTGCTCGAAGTTCCCGATCTCGCGCAGGTGATCGCCGCGCGGGGGGAAGAGTATCGCTGGCACCTGACGAACCGACGCGCGGCAGCCAGTGCTGGCGAGGTCGCGCTACCGGCCTTGCTGGTCGAGGGCATGCATTATGGTGGCGGCGAACCCTTCGCGCTCGAACATCGCCTGATCGCGCTGACTGCTGTCCCGGACGCCGCGCAGGAGAGCTTCGCCGACGAAGCCCCCGGCACCTGGCTCCTCCACCACGTCCCCTGGACCGCCGCCCGCCACCGCATCCGCGCGGTAGAGGCGACGACCGCGGAGGCGAAGGCCTTGGGGCTACGGCCGCGCGGCGCCTGTCTCGAACTTGAGCGCACGACCTGGCGCGCCGGGCAGATCGTCACCCACGTCCGGCAATTGTTTCGCGGCGACCGCTACGATCTCGTCGCGGAGTTCAGGCCGTAAGCAGGGTCAGTCGACCACCCACAGGAACACTTCGCGCTGGTCGATGACCTCGTGCGTGCGTGGGGTCCAGTCGCGTATGGCAAAGGCATGGCCGAGCACGCGGCTGCCCGGCGTGAGCTCGGTCCGCAGACGCGCGCCAAGGAGACTGTGAACAAACGGGAGCAAATAGAGCGTGACGACGCTGGCGCCCTCGAGCCGTGTCGCGAACAGATCCTCGCGACGGAAACGGACAAGATGATCGAGGCCCGCTTTGTGCGCCGCCGCCTCGGCTTCGGCGATCCGCTCCGCATCGATATCGACGCCGAGTGCGGTGGCGCCACGCCGCGCGGCGGCAATGACGATGCGCCCGTCGCCACAGCCGAGGTCGATGAGATGATCGCCGGGCCCGACCCCGGCAAGATCGAGCATGCGCTCGACCAGCGCTTCGGGCGTCGGCCAGAAGGGGGCATCGAAATGATGCGGCGTACCGGCCCAGGGCCCGCGGAGTGCCTTGAAGGCGCGGTCCTCGCTGTCTTCAAGGCCGGTCACGCTCTGCCGCTCCGGGGAATCCATGCCGTTTGTCAGCCGATCATCCTCCGGTTCGATCCCGCGCGGACGCTATCCCGTTTCCCGATGAAACGCCATTCGGATCGATCAGGAACAAAATGGTGCTGCCGGTGAGGATTGAACTCACGACCTCAGCCTTACCAAGGATGCGCTCTACCACTGAGCTACGGCAGCACTCACGCGGGACCAAAGGCCCCGGCGGAGGCGCGCCTATGTCCGTCGACCCGGATATTGTCAAGGCGCGGTTGGCGGGTTTAGGTGATTCCGCCTGATGACCGTGAAGAACGACAAAGCCGACCGCGCCGCCCGCCTCGCCGAGCAATTGCGCGCCAATCTGCGCCGCCGCAAGGCGCAGGCGCGCGAGGGCGCGGCCGCGGAAACCACGAAAGGCGATGACGCGGACCGCGCGGACGATTAAGCAGCAGCGCCATGCACCGTCCCAAACTATCGATCGTCGTCCCCTGTTATAACGAGGCGCTGACCCTCGAAACCTTGCACGGTCGCGTCACCGCCGCCGCAAAGGCGGAGGTCGGCGAGGATTACGAGCTCGTCCTGATCAACGACGGATCGAAGGACGACAGCTGGGCGATCATGCGCCGGCTGTCGCAAAGCGACCCGCGGCTGGTCGCGATCAACCTGTCGCGCAATCACGGCCACCAGCTCGCGCTGACCGCCGGGCTCGATCTGTGTTCGGGGCAGCAGATCCTGATCATCGACGCCGATCTGCAGGACCCGCCCGAATTGCTCGGTGACATGCGCAAGATGATGGCGGCCGAGGACGCCGATGTCGTCTATGCCGTGCGGCGCAAGCGTGAGGGCGAAACCCTGTTCAAAAAGGCGACCGCCGCGGCTTTCTATCGCCTGCTCGACCGCGTCACCGATACGCCGATCCCGCTCGACACCGGCGATTTCCGCTTGATGTCGCGCCGTGCGCTCGATGCGTTCCTGTCGCTCCCCGAGCAGGCGCGGTTCATCCGCGGCATGGTCGCGTGGATCGGCTTCCGCCAGGTGCCGTTCCCCTATGACCGCGCCGAGCGCTTCGCGGGCGAGACCAATTACCCGCTGTCGAAGATGCTGCGCCTGGCGTTCGACGCGATGACCGGGTTTTCGACCAAGCCGCTGACCTTCGCCAGCCATGTCGGCCTGGCGCTGACCGGCGCGTCGTTCCTGCTGCTGATCTATATCGCGGTCGGCTTCTTCTCGGGCAGCGCGGTCCCGGGTTGGACGAGCCTCGCGTTCATCGTCGTGCTGCTCGGCGCGGTACAGATGTTCGTGCTGGGGATGATCGGCGAGTATCTGGGGCGGCTGTACGTCGAATCGAAGCGGCGGCCGCTGTATCTGGTGTCTGACGTGGCGGGGCCGGTGCAGGGCGAGGCGACGTTAGGATACCGGGCGGAGGATCGTGAAGCAGCATTCCCCTCCCGCTTGCGAGCTTCAGGTCGGTCAGGCTCCCAGCCTGACCTGAACGATGCGGGGCATCGTTCACCTGAAGCTGGGTTAGGGGAGGGCGTGTCGCCTGCTCCCGATGCCAAGGCCGCGGAATAACAGGCCCTCCCCCTGCCCCTCCCGCTTGCGGGAGGGGAGAGTGTCAGCCCTTCGGCACTGCCAGCGTCAGGATCGACACACCCGGCGTCATCGGCACGCGCCCGACCATGTGGCGCTCCAGGCGGAAGATCGTCTCGAACAGCTTGTTGACCGGGCCCGGTGGCGGCGAATCGTCGCTGTCGTCGCGACCGGTCATCCGCCCCGCCACGCGCGCGGCAGCGGCGAGCGGGAACAATAACGAGTTGAAATAGCCGAACTTGCGCGCTTCCAGCCCCGCGGCGTCGATCGCCTTTTTCAGGCTGGCCTTGGAATAGCGGCGATGGTGATGGTTCACCACGTCGTGCGCCGACCACATCCATTGGTGCGCGGGCACCGCGATCAGGATCTTGCCGCCGGGCTTCAGGCAATCCTTCATCGCGCGGAGCGCCGCGACGTCGTCGTCGATATGCTCGACCACGTCGAGCACCGCGATCATGTCATAGGCGCCGCGCTCGATCCCCGGCAACGTCGGCAGCGGCGCATCGCTGACCGGCTTGTCGAGCCGTTTGCTGGCGATCGCGGCGGCGGCGGGATCGATCTCGATCGCGTCGACCTCCCCGAATTGCTGGAGCATCGCCAGATTGTGCCCGGTGCCGCAGCCGATTTCCAGGATGCGCGCCTGCTTGGGCAAATCGGCATAGCGTGCGACATAATCGTGCAGGATGTCGCGGCGCGCGACATACCACCAATGCGACGAGTCGTGCTCCGCCATGCGGTCGTAAACGATGCGGTCCATATTAACCGAATACCCATTGGCGATTGAGCGCGAAGGTCGCGAGCGGCGTGATCGTGACGATCGGAATGAGCGGTGCCCAGACCGGGCCGTGGAACAAGGGCCCGGTGATAATCCAGGTGAAAGCGGCATTGAGCACCAGACCGAAGAACTGGACGATCAAGAACTTGGCGTGCTGCTTGCCGCTAGTGTCGCGCGTGCCGTGCCCCTTGAAGCTCCACACGGAGTGCATGAAAAAACCCGCGATGACCGCAACCACAAAGGCCGGAGGCACGGCAACGACCGCCATATTGCCGCGAAACACCCAGTTCGCCAGCGGCAGGTACACCGCCGAATAGATAACCGTCGAAATACCACCGGCGATGCCGAAACGGATTAGCTGGCCGATTATGCCATTGGTTCGCCATCGGTCGATTTGTTTGAGAATTGCCGTCACACGCTTGCCCCGGGAGTGCGCGTCCCCCTAAAGCGAGCCGAGGCGCGAGGGAAGCATTTTGAGCAAGATCGAAAGCTGGTGGTCCGACCTGGTCGTTGAACTCGACCGGCACTGGATCAAATACGCGCTGCTCGCCTGGTTCATCGTCAGCCTGTGGTATGTCATCAGCGCCTGGCCGCAGATCCGGTCGCTGGGGCTCGGCGATACCGACGACAATATGCGGCTGATGCAGGTTCGCGCGCTGCTCAACGGGCAGGATTGGTACGATCTGCGCGATTATTATCTCAATCCGCCGGGCGGCTTCGACATTCATTGGAGCCGTATCGTCGACTTGCCGATCGCCGGGCTGATCCTGATCCTGCGCCCGTTCATCGGCACGCCTTGGGCCGAGCGGGTCGCGTGCGGCATCGCGCCGCTGCTGCCGCTGTCGATCGCGTTCATCGGCCTGGGCGCCACCGTTCGCCGACTGGTCAGCCCGCATGCCTGGCCGCTGGCGATGGCGCTGCTGGTCTGCGCGTGCACGCCGACGATGCTGATGTTCGCGCCAGACCGCATCGATCACCACGGCTGGCAGCTGGCGATGCTCAGCCTGACCGTCGCCGGGCTGTGCGACCCCAAAGGTGCGCGCGGCGGCGTGATCGTCGGGCTGGCGAGCGCGGTCAGCCTCTCGATCGGCCTCGAAATGCTGCCTTATGCCGCGATGGCGGGGGCGATCATCGCGCTGCAATGGATCTGGGATCGCGGCGAGGCGCGCCGGGTCGCCGCCTATGGCGTCAGCCTGGCGAGCGGCACCGCGCTCGGCTATGGCGCGTTCGCCTCCTATGCCAATTCGGTGATGCGCTGCGATGCGCTGACGCCGGTCTATTTGACCGTGATGCTGGTGGCGGGCGGCTTGCTGTTCGTCCTCGCCTGGTTGAGCCCGGCGTCGCGCTGGGCGCGGCTCGGCCTGGCCGTTGCTGCCGGCGCGGTGATCGTCGCTGGGTTCGCCTGGCTGTTCCCGCAATGCCTGGGGCGGCCCGAACAGGCATCGCCCGAATTGGTACGCAACTGGCTCGACAATGTGCGCGAGGCCAAGCCGATCTACCAACATCCCTTCCGCCAGGCGTTCCCGATCGTCACCTTGCCGATCATCGGCTTGCTGGGCGCGGCGATCGCGACCAGGCGCGCCATCGCCGATCGCGCACCCAATATGGTCGGCTGGTCGGCCGTGACCCTGTTCACTTTGTTCGCCTGCCTGATGCTGCTGTGGCAGACGCGGGCCGGACCGGCGGCGCAATTGCTCGCGGTGCCGGGCGCGGCGGCGCTGATCTGGATCGCTGTGCCATTGCTGCTCGACAGTCCCAATATGCTGGTCCGCGTGATCGGACCGGTCGCGGTGGTGCTGATCGCCTCGGGCATGTTCAGCGCGCTGTCGCTCAAGTTCCTGCCGATCGACAGGCCCGACGCGCGGATGATGACGATCAACCGCGCGAGCGCACGATGCCCCGCCTTCAGCAGCCTCGCGCCGCTCGATCGATATCCGAGCGCGACGATCTTCAGCTTCATCGATCTCGGGCCGAGGATCATCGTCGTCACGCATCACAAGGCGGTGGCGGGGCCTTATCACCGCAATGGCGACGCGATCCTGGACGTCCAGCATGCCTTTGGCGGATCGCCCGACCAGTTCCGCGCGATTGCCAAGAAGCATGGCGCGACCTTGCTGCTGATCTGTCCGAACATGGCCGAATCGACGATCTATCGTGCCCGCAACCCGGGCGGCTTCTACGATCGCATGGCCAGGGGCGAGACGTTCGCGTTCCTCGAGCCGCTGGAATTGCCGAAGAATTCGCCGTTGCGGTTGTTCCGGATCAACTAAGGAATATGCGGGCTGTCCGAAAGAAAGCCAGTGCTCCTGCGAAAGCAGGAGCCCAGAGTTGCCAGGGGAATCGCTTGTGATCCTGGGCTCCTGCTTTCGCAGGAGCACTGGGCGGGTGCGACCTACGTCAGCCCCAAGCTGATGCGGATCCCGTCGATCACGAACTGCACCGCCAGCGCGCCGAGGAGCACGCCCAGGATGCGCGTGATGACGGCCTCGATCCGTGCGCCGAGCAACCGCATCAACGGCCCGGCGGCGAGCAACGCAGCCAGGGTCAGCGCCAGGATGGTCGCCAGCGCGGCGAGCACCACGGCCACTCTCTCGAAGCCATGGTTGCGGCTCATCATCAGCATGACCGAGGCGATCGATCCCGGCCCGGCGATCATCGGCATCGCCATCGGGAAGATCGAGACGTCCTCGACTTCGGGGCTCTGCGCAACCTTGGCGGCACGGTCCTCGCGGCGTTCGGTGCGTTTCTCGAACACCATTTCGAGCGCGATCAGGAACAGCATGATGCCGCCGGCGATGCGGAAGGCCGCCAGGCTGACGCCCAGCGCCTTGAGCATCGCCTCGCCGACCGCGGCGAACACGAACAGGATGATCGCGGCGACGACCACCGCACGGATTGCCATCGATCGGCGATGCGCGGGCGTCGCGCCGTTGGTCAGCCCGGCATAGATCGGCGCGCAACCGGGCGGATCGATGACGACGAAGAAGGTGACGAGCGCGGAGAGGTAGAGTTCGATCATTTAGCTGGGGCAGCAATGGTATCGTCGATCACGGGATCGAAGGTGCTGCCGTTCCATAGGAACGCCTGGAACTGCCGCGCGCCGTCCGGCTTGACCTCGTACCTCCAGAATAACGTGCGATCGGGCGAGCCGCCCTGATTGGAGGGCTGCGAGAGGGGGATGACCTGCTGAATACCCCTGCAGGAAGCGCGGACCACTTTGGGTTCGCTCCGATCGCGCGACTTGGTGAGTCCATCTCCGCCGTCGACGGTCCATTTCCAGCTACGATCACGCTGCTGCTGCCAGACTGTCGAGAAGAACCCCACACTGCCATCGGGGCGTCTCCAGCCGCCGGTGTTGACGGCCTGCTTGCCATCGCACGAAATGTAGCTCGCCGTCGGCCACCAATCGATCGCCTTCGGCGGGTCATTGCGATCCTTCAGAAACTCATGCGCCTTGGTCGGCTGTGGCACGAACATCACCGCGTCGTCGGTCGACCATTTGCGAAACGCGGTCCATTGGCCGATCGTCTTGGCGTCCGCCGCGAAAGCGCGTTCGGCCTCGACCGGCGTCCTCGCCGGCGCATCGGCTGCCGCCAGCATCAGCAGCAACGGGATCACAGCGCGTCCTTGTCGTACGCCACGCCGGCACGGCGGTGCGCCGACACCAACGTATTCCTGAGCAACACCGCGATCGTCATCGGGCCGACGCCGCCCGGCACCGGGGTGACCGCATCAGCGACGCTCAGCGCGCCGGCAAAGTCGACATCGCCGACCAAGCCCTGTTCGGTGCGATTGATGCCGACGTCGATCACCGTCGCGCCGGGCTTGATCCACTCGCCCTTGACCATTTCCGCCCGGCCGACCGCCGCCACGACGATATCGGCGCGCTTGACCACGCTCGACAGGTCGCGGGTCTTCGAATGCGCCACGGTGACGGTGCAGCTCTCCTTGATGAGCAACTGCGCCATCGGCTTGCCGACGATGTTCGACCGCCCGATCACCACCGCGTCGAGTCCGGCAAGGTCGCCCAGTTGATCCTTGAGCAGCATCAGGCAGCCGAGCGGGGTGCATGGCACGAAGCCGTAGAGCCCGGTCGCCAGCCGCCCGGCATTGACCGGGTGGAAGCCGTCGACATCCTTGTCCGGGTCGATCCGCGTGATCACCGCCCGCTCGTCGATATGGCCGGGCAAAGGCAGCTGAACCAGGATGCCGTCGACCGCCGGGTCGGCGTTGAGCGTGTCGACCAGCGCGATCAGGTCGGCCTGCGACGTGTCGGCGGGAAGCTTGTGCTCGAAGCTTTCCATCCCCGCGGCGACGGTCGCCTTGTGCTTGTTGCGGACATAGACCGCCGAGGCGGGGTCTTCGCCGACCAGCACCACCGCCAGCCCGGGCGCGCGGCCCGCCGCGGCGCGAAAGTTCGCGACCTGTTGCGCCACGCGCTCGCGCAATCCCTGCGCGAACGCTTTCCCATCGATGATGCTCGCCGTCATGGCTCGGCCTGATAGAGCGCGGCGGCGATCTTCGCCAGCGCTTCGGCGTCTCCGGCGATCGCCAGTCGCTTCAATCTGGCGCGATCACCGGCGATCAGCCGGACGTCGCGCTTGGCCACCCCGAAATGCTTGGCCGCGAGGTCGATCAGCGCGGTGTTGGCGGCACCGTCGACCGGCGGCGCGTTGAGTCGCGCCACGGCGTGGCCCGGACCCGGCGACAATTCATTGCGCGACGATCGCGGTGTCACGCGCACCGCGATCTCGATTCCGTCAGGTGTCGTGTGCCAGCCGCTCAGAGCGCGCCCGCGCCGACCCACCACAATGCCAGCCGCCCGATCGCGATCTGGATACACCAGATGATCAGCAACACGACCAGCGGCGACAGGTCGAGCGCGCCAAAATCGGGCAGGATGCGCCGGATCGGCCGATAGAAGGGCTCGGTGATCCGATCGAGCGCCGTCCAGATCGCGCGCACGGTGTCGTTGTGCGTGTTGATGACGTTGAACGAGATGAGCCAGGACAGGATCGCCTGGATGATGATGATCCACTGCGCGACGGTCAGCAGGACCTGCAGGATACTGAGGATGGTAATCAATTTTGTCTCCGGACGTGCGGCCCTGTCCGGATCGATATAGGAACGAACCGGCCGCGAACAGCCCTCAGGCGCGCACCAGCGTGCCGGCGCCGCGCCGAGTGAAGATTTCCAGCAGCATGCCGTGCGGTACGCGGCCATCCAGGATGACCGCCGCTTCGACCCCGGCCTCGACCGCGGCGACGCAAGTGTCGACCTTGGGGATCATCCCGCCGGAGATGGTGCCGTCGTCCTTCAGCGCTTCGATCGCGGCGCGGTCGAGGTCGGTCTGCAGCTCGCCCGCTTTGTTGAGCACGCCAGCGACGTCGGTCAGCAGGAAGAAGCGCGTCGCGCCCAGCGCGCCGGCGATCGCGCCCGCCATCGTGTCGGCATTGATATTGTAGGTTTCGCCGTCCGCGCCTAGTGCTACCGGCGCGACGATCGGGATGAAACCGTCGCGCGCGAGGTTCTTGAGGATCGAGGGATCGACCTTAACCGGCTCGCCGACGAACCCCAGGTCGACATGGCGCTCGATCCCCGAATTGCGGTCGGGCTCGGTGCGCGTGACCTTCTCGGCAATCACCAGATTGGCGTCCTTGCCCGAAATACCGACCGCGCGGCCGCCGAGCGCGGCGATCCAGCCGACGATTTCCTTGTTGATCTTGCCGGCCAGGACCATTTCGGCGACCTCGGCAGTGGCGGCATCGGTGACACGCAAGCCGCCGATGAATTCCGATTCGACGCCGAGCCGCTTGAGCATCGCGCCGATCTGCGGGCCACCGCCATGGACGACCACCGGGTTGATGCCGACCGCTTTCAACAGCACTACGTCCTCGGCGAAATCGCGCTGCGCCTCGGGATCGCCCATGGCGTGGCCGCCATATTTGATCACGAAAGTCTGCCCCGCATAACGCTGCATATAAGGCAGCGCCTCGACGAGCGTTTCGGCCTTGGCGAGCAATTGGGGCGAGGGGCTATGGTCGGTCATGGCGAGGCCCATAACCATAACGTCACCTCAGCGAAAGCTGGGGTCTCGAGCAATGGCGGTAATACGGCAAGAGATGCCAGCTTTCGCTGGCATGGCGGTGGGGGACGCTCAGGCGCGATCGAGTCGGCGTCCGAATGCGACCAGCAGATAGATGAGTGGCGGGATCAAGACGGCCGAGAGCACAACCTTGGTTAGCATTTGCCCTAAGAGCAGTTCACGGATCGGAAATACCCCGTAAAACGCTATGGTCACGAAAAGCAATGTGTCGACGATCTGGCTGAGTACGCTCGATAGCCCGGCGCGCAACCAGAGTAAGGTGCTGCCCTCGCGGCCCTTCAAATACGAAAAGATCGTAACGTTGAGCGTCTGCGAAATACCATAGGAAATAATGCCACCGACCCAGATGCGGGGCGTCGCAAGCATCATCATCTTGAACGCGTCTTGGCGTTCGGGCGCCATATCGGCTGCCGCAGGAAGAGCGAGTACGACCAGCGCCAGCAAGATCGACCCGATAAGCGGGACGAAGCCCCACCTCACTAACCCGTTAGCGATCTTCGCGCCGTGGAGTTCCGCCACCGCACTCGACACCGCCACTAACAATAGAAAGGCGAAAATACCTGCTTCGATCGCTAATGGGCCGAGGCCCACCATCGGGCCGATGGCGGATATCGGCCCAAGCGAGACCTGCTTATTGCCCAAAACTCCGGCGATGCAGACCATGCCGCCGTAGAAAATTGAAAGGGCGAAGAGGGAACGCGGGATCGCGGGAGCTGGTGTTTCCATGCCGCGCAACGCTAACGCCAATTCCGCCAAGGTCAAACGGCCCAGGTGTGTGCGAGCACCCGGGCCGTGGATAACCCTATTTCAGCCGTTTGTTGCACGCGCTCCAATATTGCGGCCAGGTCTGGCCGGGCGTGATCTTGCCGGCGGCCTTGTCGGC
>Ga0207649_10002314_pt1 | contig 10705 bp, 9 predicted proteins | sample KBSC43metaG_FD_184317 | JGI IMG/M metagenome (GOLD analysis project Ga0207649, IMG submission 184317) | Corn rhizosphere microbial communities from Kellogg Biological Station, Michigan, USA - KBS C4-3 metaG (SPAdes) (version 2) | ecosystem: Host-associated > Plants > Roots > Rhizosphere > Soil ... | reverse complement strand
TTTGATGAAATCGGTGATGGGCTGCACGTCCTCGACATTGTCGAGCAGAGCCGGCGAGCCCTGATGCTCGATTATGTAGCCCTCGGAATCGCGCCGCCGCTTCATCATCTCTTCGAAGGTCTCGCGTCGCAGCTGCTGGGTGAGCTGGGTGCGCATCATCAGCAGCGGTGCGGATCGCAGCGCGTCGAACAGCGGCCATTGCGCCACCAGCACATCGTTGAGGTCGAACGGTTCGAGCAGCGCGATGAGCTTCGGGTCGAACAGCGGCTGGAGCCGGCCGCGCTTGTCGAGGAAGTGCGTGCGGAAAGCGAGGTCTTCGACCAGCGTGTCGGGCGCCTCCGGATAGTCCGCGGTCACCATGCGCCGGAGCATTGGACGCAGATTCGGGCCGCCGCGCAGCCCGACGAGGTCACCCAGCGTTACCCTGAGCCGCACCAGGTTGCGCGAGTCCGACACTGGACCGGAATCGATCAGCACCGTGCCGGCGATGAGCGACGGCCGTTCCGCCGCCAGTGCCATCAGTACCTGTCCGCCATAGCCCTGGCCGATAAAGGCCGCGCGTTCGATCGCCAGCGCGCGGGTGATCTCGATGAGATCGGCCGCATCGTTGAGCGAGGAATAGCCATCCGCCTTCGGCCGGTCCGATGAGCGTCCGCGCCCCTTGAGATCGACAAGCACGATCGGTGTTCCATCGCGCAGGAGCGCCGTTGCCTCGCGGGCGAAATCTGCGTAGTCGGCCATGTTGCGGTTGTAGCCGGGCACGCAGATCACCGGCGTGCGTCCAGGCCGCAATGCCCCTGCAACATGCACCGCCATCTGCTGGCTGCCGCGGCCTACAGTGACCAACTGCACGGGCAGCTGCGTGAACGCCTTGTGGTCGGTAGGGAGCGGGCGAGGGGCGGCCATGGCCCCTCTTAGCGTGCCTCAGTCCGCGATGGAATGGAGCGCGGCCACGGGGTCGATCGCGTCGAACCCAAGCCGTGCCCGATAGACCAGGTAATTGCCGAGTACGCGCTGCACATAGCGCCGCGTCTCCTGGAACGGGATAAGCTCGACCCAGAGCACCGGATCGACATTGGCTTGCCGCGGATCGCCATAGAGCGAGATCCATTTGTTGGCGTTGCCCGCGCCGGCATTGTACGCCGCAGCGGCCAGCAGCAGCGATCCGCCATAGCTCTGCAGCTGCGAGGCGAGATAGCTCGAGCCGAGCAGCGCATTGTATTCGGGATCGGACGTCAGCTTCTTGGGTGAATAGGCGACGCCGATCTTCCTGGCCGTCTCTTTGGCCGTCGCCGGCATCAGCTGCATCAGGCCCTTGGCGCCCGAGGACGAGACGGCATCGACCTGGAACCGGCTCTCGGTGCGAGTGATGGCGTAGATTGCGGCCATATCGACGTCGGCCAGCTTAGCGGTAGGCAAGCCGTCCTTGGGGAAGCTGAACACGTCGAGCGGCACGCCACGTTTGTCGGCGATGTCGGCAATCGAGATCGCGAGGTGATGCGCATCGATCTTCTGAGCCAGCCGCGCGGCAAGCACAAGCTCGCCGCCCGATTTCAGGGTAGGCGCAAGATTGCGCAGCAACACGCCGGCCATGTCGTTGTGGTTGTCTGCCATCAGCAGGGCGATAGCCTTGACCAGCTCACGGCTCTGGAACGCCGATTCACTGCTATTGGCGTCGGGCAGGCTCCTGAGCTCGACCGTCTTTATCCCGACCGCTGCGCGCGAAAGAAGGCCGTAATAGATCGTGCCGTAGCCCGCGGCGATGTCGTAGGCGGCCTTCGCACCCGCGGTGTCGCCCGCCACCGCCCGCGCGCGCCCGAGCCAGTAATTGGCCTGCGTCACCGAGTCCGGCAGCGTCGAGAGTTTCGCCATGGCCTCGAATTGTTTGACCGCGGTCTTGGGGTCTTTCAGGAAACTGAGCGCGATCCAGCCGGCATGGAACCGGGCTTCGACGAGACGGCCCTCCGGACCGGAAACATAGCTGGAGGCAACCTTGAAGGCGCGCTGCGCGTCACCTGCGGCGAGCAGGTCGTGGATCACATTGCGCCGCTCGTACCACCAGTCCTCGGCGTCGGGATCGTTCGCCTGGCCCTTGTTGAGGTAGGCGATGGCGTCGTCCCACAACCCGGCCTGGTGCGCCCGTTCCGCGCGCGAGAAATAGTAGATGGGGTTGGTCTTCATCGACGCATCGACCTTGTCGAGCAGCGTCTTCGCGTCGGCCGTGTTGCGCGTGACAGCGACCCGGGCCACCGCCAGCGATTTCTGTGCCGGCGTCATGAACTTGAACAGGCGTTCGACGGCACTGGCCTGGTCGGCCATCATCAGATGCTCGGCCCGCCGCCAATGGTCCTTGTTGGTCAAAAGATCGCCCAGCGCGGCGAGCACTTTCGTCTCGCTGCCGGCGTCGATATCGCCCATCCAGATCGCACGGGCGATCGCGGCCGCCTGGTCCTTCTGGCCGGAGGCGAGGTACGCCTGGGCCAGCGCGATTTGCGCTGCAAGCGTATTGGGCGTCGATCCACCGATGGTCTTGATCAGCAGGTCGCCCGGCGCGTCGGCCTTGATCAGCGCCTGCTCGATGCGAGTCTTGAACACGCCGCTCGAGACAAAATCGGGAGCCTCGGCCACGAACCGCTTCACGGCATCGTAAGGAACAGCGCCATTGCCGTAATAGATCGCGGCCCATTCCGCCGTGCGGCGCTCGAGCTCGCTGCCCAGGGACTGTGCCGCGTCGAATGCGTCGGCACTCTTGCCCGCGGCGACGAGATCGAGAATGGCACGAAAGGGCGCTGAGCCGCCGTCAACGGCAGCGGGGGCAGACGCCGGGCTGATCGAGCCGGTGATGATCGTGTCGATCGAGGCCGCGGGGACCGGCGCGGCGACGACGGGAGCCGGGGCGGGGGACGGCGTGGGTGTCGGCGCGACCACAGCCGCCGACGCCGGCATCAGCGCCGGGCGAAGCAGGAACGCGATCGCGATCAACAGAGCGGCGGCAAGCCCGCCGATCGAGACCGCTCGCTGGGTCCCGTGCGCGATAGACATGGCGTGGTCCCGTTGGTCCTCGGTACAAATCCAACAAGGCGCCCCCAACCTTGCCGCCACGGATTGTCCGCCCTGAGGGTGAACAAAGCCTTGCGGCGCGGTCCTTGTGGTTGCCCATCCGCGCTTCTGCTTGTCGCGCCGGGCAGGGGACTCTATGGTGCGCGACTATGGCCAAAGGGCGGAAAAGCCGGGGCCGCAAAATGTCGGCCCCCAGCGGCCAATGAAGGAATCCCAGAAATGTTCAGAGGCTCGATCACGGCGCTCATCACTCCGTTTGCGAACGGGGCCGTGGACGAGAAAGCCTTTTCCAAGCTGGTCGACTGGCAGATCAAAGAGGGGACGCACGGCCTCGTTCCGGTGGGCACCACCGGCGAGAGCCCGACGGTGACCCATGAGGAGCACCGCCGCATCATCGAGCTTTGCGTTGAGGTGGCCGACCGCCGCGTGCCGGTGATCGCCGGCGCCGGCTCGAACTCGACGGATGAGGCCATTTCGCTCGCGCGGTTTGCGGAGGACATCGGCGCCGATGGCATTCTGACGGTCGTGCCGTACTACAACAAGCCGACGCAGGAGGGCCTGTTCGGCCATTTCTCGGCCGTCGCCAAGGCGACGTCGCTGCCCGTCCTGCTCTACTCCGTGCCGGGCCGTACCGTGGTCGATCTCACCGTCGAAACCATTGTCCGGCTGCGCGACGCCCACTCCAACATCGTCGGCGTCAAGGACGCGACGGCCAGCATGGAGCGCGCCTCCATGCAGCGCGCCAAGCTTGGTCCCGACTTTGTGCTGCTCTCGGGCGAAGACATGACGGCGCTCGGCTTCAACGCGCATGGCGGAACCGGATGCATCTCGGTGACCTCAAACGTTGCGCCCAAGCTTTGCGCACAGCTGCAGAATGCATGCCAGCAAGGCAATTATTCCGCCGCGCTCATGCTTCAGGACAAGCTGGTGCACCTGCACAAGAACCTCTTCCTTGAGAACAACCCGGGCGGCATCAAATATGCCGCGAGCCGGCTGGGGCTCTGCACCAACGAGCTTCGCCTGCCGCTGGCGCCGATCAGCGAGGCCAACGAAAAGGCCATCGACTTCGCGCTGACCCATGCGGGGTTGTTGAACTAGCCGCATATGGCCAAAGCTCCGAACAAGCCCGCCATGATCGTAACGGGTCCGGTGGCCGAGAACCGCCGCGCGCGGTACGATTATGAGATTCTCGACACCCTCGAGGCGGGCATCATGCTGACCGGCACCGAGGTCAAGTCGCTGCGCACGGGGCATGCGCAGATCGCGGAGGCCTATGCCTCTCCCGAGCGTGGTGAGCTCTGGCTGATTAACGCCACCATACCCGAATACCTCCAGGCCAACCGGTTCAACCACGAAGAGAAGCGGCCGCGAAAGCTGCTGGTCTCCAAGAAGGAACTGATCCGCCTCAGCGAGGGCGTCGAGCGTGCCGGCAACACAATCGTGCCGCTAAAACTCTATTTCAATGAGCACGGCAAGGCGAAGCTGCTGATCGGCCTCGCCAAGGGCAAGAAGAGCTTCGATAAGCGCGAAACCGAAAAGAACCGCGACTGGAAGCGCGAGCAGGGCCGCATCATGAAGGAAGGCGGTCGGGGGTAGCTAGTCGGGCGCTATCACTCGACGCAGAAGCTCCAAGCGACCAATGATGTCCGAGCCGTTCTCGTGACGAAGCGGCGCGAGGGATGAGGTGACCCGCTCGTAACCGAACCGCTTGGACAGCCTGTCGATATATCCCACCCCGTGCGCGTAACGGCTACTCGCCTGGACCTCGTAGTCGTCGGTAGCCGTATGCTCCACCGAAAAACAGAATAACGACCCGGCACTCAAAACTCGCGCGACCTCGGAGAAGACCGGTTCCAGAGGACCTACGTAAATAAACACGTCCGCGGACACGACGAGGTCATAGCTGCCGGGCGTACAGGCGCGGAGATAGTCGACGATGTCACCTGCCACCAGCTTTCCATAGCGGCCTTTGCGGCGAGTGACCTCGATCATCCGAGGTGCCAGATCGACACCATCGATGACGGTGGCTCGGTCCGGAGAAAGAGAATCTCCCATAAGCCCTGTCCCACAGCCCAGGTCGAGAACGGCCGCGAATGGCGAGGGGTGCTCGATCGTGAGCGTCTCCGCCATAAGGAACGGCATCCGATATCCGAGAACGTCCACGAGATGACCCTCGAACGTCTCCGCGTATCGGTCGAAGGAGGTACGGATTGTTCGAGCATTAGGAGGCAGACCCTGTCCGCGGAGGGCCGCCGCCATGAACGCAGCCGCTTCATTCGACGGCTGCACGCCAAGACACTCTTCGAAGCTGGCCAAAGCCCCCGCTCGGTCTCCAGTAGCGATTTGCGCAGTCCCGTATCCAATCCGCGCATCCGCGCTCTTCGGATCGAGCGCTATTGCCTTTTCGTACACGGACGCAGCCCGGTCCCACTTACCAACCGCGGCAAGCGCCGAGCCGAGGCCCAGATGTGCTCCAACACTGTTCGCGTCCAAGGTCAGGGCATGCTCGAACACTGAGACGGCCCTTGCATGAGCTCCGGTGCGCTTGGCGATCGTGCCAAGAAGAATGATCGCATCCAGGCATTTGTCGTCTTCAGCGAGGATCTGGCGACAATGTTGCGCGGCGTTGCGAAAGTCGCCCTTGCCGAAGAAGTATCGAGCCTTGATAAAGCGTTCATTTAGGTCGCTATTGGCCAATGGCTACCTCGTGCCAGCCAGCACGGTCAGCACCGGCGCCGTCAATTCGCAACCATTGCTGCCGCCCGTCCCACGACACCCTCGAACATCTCGGTCGTCAGCACGCCCGTGTTCGTGTTGTACCGCGAGCAATGATAGCTGTCGAAGAGCATTGCTCCATTGCTCAGCCGATGCTCCGCGCCGTGGCCGAACTTGTGGCTGGACCGCTTCTCGCCCAGCGCGACCAGCAGAGAGTCATGAGCAATCCGGCCGAGCGCAAGATAGGCGGTTGGCTTTTGTTCGCCGAGCCGCCGCGTCATGAATTGCCGGCAGGTGGCGATTTCCTCAGTTGTGGGCTTGTTCTCTGGAGGCACGCAGGCGACCGCGTTGACGATCAGCGTGTTTCGAAGCTCAAGCCCGTCGTCGGGCCGTTGCGCGTAGTCGCCGACCGCGAGCCCGAATTTGTGCAGCGTGGCGTAGAGCAAGTCGCCGGCATAGTCGCCGGTAAACGGACGGCCGGTGCGGTTGGCGCCCTTCAGCCCCGGCGCCAGCCCGATGATGAGCAGCCTTGCTCGCGCATCCCCCCAATAGGGCACGGGATTGTTGTGCCAATCGGGATGCAGCTGCCGCGCCTCGTGGCGGAAGGCCACGAGCCGGGGACAGAGCGGACAATCGTGCGGCGGTTGGGTAAGCGGCAAGCCAGAGCTTAGGTGAGACTCGGTCTCACTTATGGTCGGCGGTCACCGGCGTACGGTCAACCGAGGACATCCGCTCGGGGGAAGGCGGACGCCCGACGGTCTTGGCGAGTTCGGCCACGTCGAGGAAGAAATCGGCTTGGCGCCTCAGATCGTCCGCGATCATCGGCGTCGAGGTCGTGAGCGTGGACGCGACCGTCACGCGCTTGCCCTTGCGCTGCAGCGCGGCGACGAGGGCCGTAAAGTCGCCATCGCCCGAAAACAGCACGAAATGATCGAAATGCGGCGACATCTCGAGCGCGTCGACCGTCAGCTCGATGTCCATGCTGCCCTTGATCTTGCGGCGGCCGGCGGCGTCGGTGAATTCCTTGGCCGGCTTGGTGACGACCGTGAAGCCGTTATAATCGAGCCAGTCGATCAGCGGCCGGATCGAGGAGTACTCCTGATCCTCGACCAGTGCTGTGTAATAGTAGGCGCGCAGCAGATAGGCCTTGGACTGGAATTCTGCCAGCAGCCGTCGATAGTCTATATCAATACCGATTGCTTTACTGGTGGCATACAGGTTCGCTCCGTCAATAAAGAGCACGACCTTCTCGCGAGGATCGATAGACATGGCTCAACTCCTGACCGATAGCTGCACCCACAGCCATTCGGTTTTAGCTTTTTAGACTACCTGGCGTGTCCGGACGCTCCGCCCCCGCAAAGCGAACAACTTCCGGTTCCTATCCGAATAGCAAGCTCGCATGGGTGTCGCAATTTAATTCGGGTGAGGAACGTGCACCAATGGTGCGGCGACTTGTCCTTGCCCGAGGCAGGAGGCTCATGTATGAGGGCGCCAATTCCCCTGATTTTTGGAGACGTCCGTGGCCCGCGTCACCGTCGAAGACTGCATTGAGAAGGTCGACAACCGATTCGACCTCGTCCTGATGGCTGCCCATCGCGCCCGCATGATTTCTGCCGGCTCGAGCATCACCGTCGATCGGGACAACGATAAGAACCCCGTCGTCGCGCTACGCGAAATCGGCGACGGCGCCATCTCGCCGGAAGATCTGCGCGAAGACCTTATCCATTCGCTGCAGAAATATGTTGAAGTCGACGAGCCCGAAAAGCACGCCGCGCCGCTGCTCGACACCGACGCCGATCCCGACAGCGACACGTTCGATACGATTTCGGAGGACGAGCTGCTCCGCGGCATCGAGAGCCTCGCGCCGCCGGAGCGCCGCGAGGACTGAGCCCCGGTTTCAAAACCCGGGATTCCAGCTTATAGTTCAAGGGCGTCCGGCTGTGGCCGGGCGCCTTTTTGTTTGAGCGTAGCCGGCCGCCCGGAGAGCGGCACGAAATGATGCGTCAGTACGAGCTCGTCGAGAAAGTGCAGGCCTACAATCCGCACGCCGACGAGAATCTGCTCAACAAGGCCTACGTCTACGCCATGCAGAAGCACGGTGCGCAAAAGCGCGCATCGGGAGACCCGTTCTTCAACCATCCGCTCGAAGTCGCGTCCATCCTGACCGACCTCCGGCTCGACGACGCCACCATCGCGGTCGGGCTGCTTCACGACACCATCGAGGACACCGACGCGACGCGCGCCGAGATCGACCAGGTGTTCGGGCCCGAGATCGGCGAGATCGTCGATGGCCTCACCAAGATCGAGCGGCTGCAGCTCGTTACGCGCGAGGAAGCGCAGGCCGAAAACCTGCGCAAGCTCCTGCTCGCGATCTCCGCCGACATCCGCGTGCTCCTGGTCAAGCTGGCCGACCGCCTTCACAACATGCGCACGCTCGACCACATGCCGGCCGAAAAGCAGCGGCGCATCGCGCAGGAGACAATGGATATCTATGCCCCGCTCGCGGGCCGGATGGGCATGCAGGACATGCGCAGCGAGCTCGAAAACCTCGCCTTCCGCACACTGCAGCCCGACCACTTTGCCGCCATCACGGGCCGCCTGGCCGAGATGCAGGCGGAGTTCAAGGAAACCATCGAGACCATCAAGGGCGAGCTGACGGCCAAGCTTCGCGCCGAGGGGATCGAGGCGGCGGTTTCCTCGCGCGTCAAATCGGCGTGGTCGATTGCCACCAAGATTGACCGCAAGCAGATCGCGCTCGAGCAGCTCTCCGACATGATCGGTTTCCGCATCGTCGTCCCTACGGTGGCCGAATGCTATCGTGCGCTGGGCGTGGTCCATACCAACTGGAAAGTCGTTCCAGGACGCTTCAAGGACTATATCTCGGTCCCCAAGCACAATGACTACCGCTCCATCCATACGACGATCGTGGGGCTCGGTCGCCAGCGCATTGAGCTGCAGATCCGTACCGACGAGATGCACCGCGTTGCCGAATACGGCATTGCCGCCCACGCCGCCTACAAGGAGGGCGCGGAGCTCACGAGCGTCAGCAATGAGAGCCAGGCATTCGCCTGGTTGCGCCAGACCATCGAGCACCTGACCGATGGCGGCGCGACCAAGGAGGACTTCCTCGAATACACCAAGCTCGAGCTGTTTCAGGACCAGGTCTTCTGCTTTACCCCGCGCGGCCGGCTGATCGCGCTGCCGCGCGGCGCGACCCCCATCGATTTCGCTTACGCGCTCCACACCGACATTGGCGACACCACCGTCGGCGCGAAGATCAACGGCGCCATTGTGCCGCTCGTCTCGCAGCTGCAATCGGGCGACGAGGTCGAGATCATCCGCGACCAGAACCATCTGCCGCCGGCCAATTGGGAAACCATCGCCGCAACGGGTAAGGCACGGGCCGCCATCCGCCGCGCGGTGCGCGCCGCCCAGCAGCAGCGGGCCTATGCCCTGGGTGAGCGCATGCTGTTCACGTTACTCGAGCGCGAGGGCGTGACGCTGGACGACGCGGAGGGAGAGACTCTTGCGAAAGCCCTGGGCCATCCGGCCAAGCGCGATCTGCTGGTGGCCGTGGGTGAAGGCAAGATCGAGACCGAAGCGCTGGGGACCGAGCTGGCGCAGCTCAAGGGCGTCAAGCGCCGCCGTCGCAAGCGGCTCGACCTGCCGGTGCCGGACAAGGCCGAAGGCTGGTTCGCGCTCCGCGATGCCGACATGTTCCGCTTCCGCGCCCCCGGGGGACAGGGGACGGGACCCAATGCGTCGCTCGCCCTCGAGCAGCTCAATTTCTCCACCCCCGTAAAGATTTCTCCCGAGGGCATCGTCCCCGGTGATCGGCTGATCGGCATCATGCGCCCAGGCTCCCCGCTGATGATCTATCCGGCGCACTCCGATGCACTCGTGGGCCTGCACGATTCCGATGTTGCCTGGATCGATGTGCGCTGGGACGTCACCGGCGAGGAGCGCAGCCACAAGGTCGTGATTTCCATGCTGGTGCAGAACAAGCCCGGTGCACTCGCCCAGATCTCCGCCGCCATTGCCGCAGCGGAGGCGAACATCCATAATCTCGTGATGCGGATCGTCTCGCCCGACTTCCACAAGAACATCTTCGAGCTCGAAGTCCGCGATTTGCCGCAGCTCACCGAAGTGCTGTCGGCGCTTAAGCTCACACCCGGATTGTCCCAGGTTCGCCGCGCGACGATCGTCGAGGCCGAGGCGGTGGCTGGCGCGGACTGGACCGGCGACACAGGAACCCCAGGCGAATGACCACCGACGACGTCCTCGACATCTTCCGCAGTTGCGGCGCGCTGCTCGAGGGACACTTCATCCTGAGCTCGGGCCTTCGCTCGCCGGTGTTCCTGCAGAAGGCGAAGGTCTTCATGTACCCTGACAAGGCCGAGCGGCTCTGCCGCGCGCTGGCCGAAAAGCTGAGCGCCGAGGGCTATGGCTCCGTCAGCAAGATCGTCTCGCCCGCGGTGGGCGGGATCATCCCAGGTTACGAGACCGCGCGGCATCTGGGCGTGCCCGCGATCTACACCGAGCGCGCCGACGGTGTCTTCCAGCTCCGCCGCGGGTTCGAGTTGGCTAAGGGCGAAAAGGTCCTTGTCGTCGAGGACATCGTCACCACGGGCCTGTCGATCCGCGAATGCATCGACTGCCTCAAGGCCATCGGCGCCGACGTCGTCGCCGCCGCCTGCCTGATCGACCGCTCGGGCGGCGAGGCCGACGTGGGCGTGCCGCTGGTCTCGCTCGCGCGCTACAAGGTGCCCGCATACCCCGCCGACTCCCTGCCACCGGAGTTAGCGGCTATTCCGGCGATCAAACCTGGATCGCGAGGACTTGCATGAGGCTAGCCGTCATTCCGCGGGTCAACCCCCACCCCGACCCTCCCCCTTTCTGGGGGAGGGAGGGCCAGCATCGGTGGCTAACA
>Ga0207649_10002304_pt1 | contig 10739 bp, 9 predicted proteins | sample KBSC43metaG_FD_184317 | JGI IMG/M metagenome (GOLD analysis project Ga0207649, IMG submission 184317) | Corn rhizosphere microbial communities from Kellogg Biological Station, Michigan, USA - KBS C4-3 metaG (SPAdes) (version 2) | ecosystem: Host-associated > Plants > Roots > Rhizosphere > Soil ... | reverse complement strand
TCGCCGGTCGCCATGGATTGCTTCGCGGCAGCGAGCATCCGCTCGCGGTCGTCGGGATGGATCGTGGCGATCAGATCGTCAAAATCAAACGGCTCGTCAGCGCGCCGGCCATAATGCGCCTTGCACTCTGCCGATGCATGCAGCGTGTTCGTCTTGAGCTCCATCGTCCACGCGCCGAGGCCGCCGGCGGCCAACGCGACGCGTAGGCGTTCCTGGCCCGCGCGAATGTCCTCGAGCCGCGTCCGCGCCTCATATTGCCGCAGTCGTGCGCGCCGCGCCGCGCGGGCGAGGCTGATCAGCGTCGTGGGATGAAACGGCCGTTCGAGGAATGTGACGTTGCCCAGCGTCTCCAGCAGTCGCACCGCGCCCGGATTGCGCTCGAGGCCTCCGCCGCGCGCGGTCAGGACGATGAACGGGAAGTCGGACCATTCGGCCTGGTCGGCAAGGAAGCCGGCGAGATCGCGGAGGTCGGCGCCCCGCAACGCCTCTTCGGTGACGATGGCGAAGCCGGCACCGTCGCGCAGCGTGCGAACGAACGACGGGAGGTCAGGGGTGGCGGCCGCGTCGAGCCCCGCTTCCCGCAACATGGCTTCCGCAACCATCGCGTCGCGGCCATGTGGCGCCAGGATGACGGCGCCTTCGGCGATCGTGCGATTCAAGAGTGGGTCACCCTCGCTTCACGTCGAGCAAGCTGGCGGCTTCGTCGCCGACCAGACTCGGCACGCCGCGTAACACGCCCTGGAATGCGGTCAGCGGCTCGCCGAGAGTGATCCCGCTTTTGTCGATCATGAACTCCCGGATCGTGTCCTCGTGGGAACCTGTCCGCTTCTTGACCACCGAGATGGCGCGGCGGACACGCCCCAGCGCTTCGAAGTACCGCAGCAGGATCACGGTGTCGGCGAGGTAGGTGACGTCCACCGGCGACTTCATGTCGCCGACCAATCCGTGTTGCGCGACGGTCAGAAAGGTCGTGCTGCCTTGGCGGTTCAGATATTGCAGCAACTCGTGCATGTGCAGGATCAGCGCCTGCTCCTCGGGCATCGCGGCCTGATAGCCATTGAGGCTGTCGATCACGACAGTTCGCGCGCCATGCGTTTCGACGCAGACGCGCACGCGTTGGGAAAATTCGCCTGGGGTCAATTCGGCGGCATCGATCTGTTCGATCACCAACCTTCCGGTGTCGACCATCGCCTGGAGGTCGATGCCCAAGCCACGCGACCGCTCGAACAGCAGCCCGAGCTCTTCGTCGAAAATGAACATGGCCGCACCCTCGCCGCGCGCGATCGCGGATTGCACGAAATTGAGCGCGAGCAGCGACTTGCCGGTGCCGGCCGGCCCGAGGATCAGGTTGCTCGCGCCGCGATCGAAGCCGCCGCCGAGCAAATCGTTGAGGCGCACATTGTCGACCGGCACCGTCTCGCGTTCGAAGATCGAACGATGTTCAGCGGATACCAGGCGCGGAAACACGCGGACGCCGCCCGTGCCGATCACGAAATCGTGAAATCCCCCACGATAGCGCCGGCCGCGATATTTGATCACGCGCATGCGTCTGCGCTCCGGTCCGTAATTGGGAGATAGTTCTTCCAGGCGGATCACGGCATGCGCGACGCTGTGCACGGTCTTGTCCATGACGTCGGCCGTGAGGTCGTCGAGCATCAGCACCGTGGCGTCGTTGTGCGAGAAATAATGTTTCAGCGCCAGGATCTGGCGGCGATAGCGCAACGAGCTTTGTGCGAGCAGGCGGATTTCGGAAAGGCTATCGAGCACTATGCGCGCCGGCTGCACGCGTTCGAACGCTTCGAATATTCGTTTTGTCGTCTCGCCGAGCTCTAGATCAGACGAATAAAGCAGGCTTTGTTGCTGTTCGTCGTTGAGCAAGCTTTCGGGCGGGACCAGCTCGAAGATTTTGAAGTTCTCGGGAAAGGTCCAGCCATGCGAAGCGGCGCCGTCGCGCAGTTCCTCCTCGGTTTCCGACAAGGTGATATAGAGTACTGTCTCGCCCTGCTCGGTGCCGGCCATGAGAAACTGGCTGGCAAGGGTCGTCTTGCCGGTGCCGGGGCTGCCCTCGACCAGAAATAGCCTGCCCTTGGCTAGGCCGCCGGCAAGGATTTCGTCCAGGCCAGCGACGCCGGTTGCACAATTTCTCATCGAAACTCCATCTTCTGCAACCACCGACATTATCGGTATCGCGTCCGTTACGACTTGATATTGCTTAATGCTGGATCGGCGATTTCGATCCCTTGCACCTTGGCGGCAGCGGGGATGGCGGCCTCGAGGGAGGGGCTTGCAATTTCAATTTATTCGCAGCGAATCAGTTGTTTAGATCGTTGCTGGGATGGCGGGATATCCGTGCGATGCGCGTGGCGGACAAGCGCAGTTCTGCGTGGCGCTAACCGCGCGCACAGCAGCACGCGGACCGCTGATAAGGCCTGGCGGCAAAATCGCTGATCGATGGCCTCTCGCGCAGCGAGGGAGCAGCGTCAGCCGCCTTTCGACGGCACGATCAGATATTTCTCGCCGGTCTTCTTCGCGCTGTAAGCGAGCAGCGTGTCCTTATCGAGCGCCTCAGCCAGCGAAATTTCCGCCGTGTAATGGCTGGCGAAGGTCGTGCGGATTTCGGCGGCAACGCGCGCGCGCATGCGGCCAACCACCTCGGCGCCGGCCTTCATCAGGAACGGGGTCAACAGGAAGCCGCCGACGCCCCAGGCAAATCCGACATCGGGGCCGATCAATGTCGGCCCGAGATCGAGCCTGCCATAGATATAAACCTGTTTGTGGGTATTCGATCCGTAGCGGCTATAGGTCGTCGCGTTGCGATTGGCGGCGACTTCCATCGCAGCGAGGATCTGGCCCGCCAGCTTGCCTCCGCCGATCGCGTCGAACGCCAGCGTAGCGCCGGTCTCGGCGAGCGCATCGACCAGCTCATTCCGGAAATTATCCGAGGTCGAATCGACCACATATCTGGCGCCGATATCGCGCAGGATCTTTGCCTGCTCGGTCGAACGGACGATATTCACCAGGCTCACGCCATCGGCGATGCAGATGCGGTTGAGCATCTGGCCGAGGTTCGACGCCGCGGCGGTATGGACCAGGGCTTTATGCCCCTCGGCGCGCATCGTCTCGACCATCGCGAGCGCTGTCAGTGGATTGACGAAGGCCGACGCGCCTTCGCGTGCAGTGACGCCGTCGGGAAAGGGCAACAGGTCGCTCAGCCGCGCCTTGCGATATTGGGTGTACATGCCGCCGCCGATCACCGCGACGGTCTTGCCGATCAATTCCTCGGCGCCGTCGCCCGCGGCGATCACCGTGCCGGCACCTTCGTTACCCACGGGCATCGATTCGTCGAGCCGCGCGCGCACCATCGGGAGGCGCTGTTCGGGAATTTCGGCGGTTAGCACCGGGCGGTCGGCAGTGCCGCCTTGTTCGAGCGTGGCGAGATCGGCGGGGCCGGTCAGCAGCCCAAGGTCGGAAGGATTGAGCGGCGCCGCCTCGATCCGGACGATCACTTCGCCAGGACCGGGAGGCGACAACTCGACATCGACCAGCGACAATTCGAGCTTGCCGTCGGACACCAGCGAGCGCAGTTCGAGGCCCTTGGTTGGTGCGGTCATTCGATCCTCCCTTATTTTTCGATTGTTCGGTATGTAGCTTGGGAAGCGATCGGTTCAAGTCCCCGTCATTTCGGCTGGCCGCCAGCCTTCCACTCCGGCTTGAACCCGCCCGACGCCAGAAGCCGGACGGGTGCGACCAGCGAGCGGATCGCCTTCGTCATGTAATCGATATCGAGATTCTCTACGGTGTCGGTCGGCTGGTGATAGGTCGGCACGACTGCCCAGCCCGAGAAAGTGTGCGCGACGATGCCCTTGAGCGCGAGCGAGTAATTGTCCGAGCGTTCGAAGAAATGCTGGTCGGGATAGGGGTCGGATGCGATCAGCGCGCCGCGGCTCTTCATCATGTCGAACAGATTGGAGCGCTCCGAGCCGGTCATCATCAGCGCGCCCTTGGGCAATTTGGGATCCTGCGCGCCGATCATCTCGAACTCGATATTGGCCACCAGATCGCTGAGCGGCACCGGCGGATGCTCGCCGAACCAGGTCGAGCCGAGCCCGCCAATCTCCTCGCTGCCGTAAGCGACGAACAGGATGCCGCGCTTCTGCGGTCCCGTGGCGGCAAAGGCGCGCGCGAGTTCGATGACGGCGACCGTGCCGGAAGCATCGTCATTGGCGCCGGGCATGACGGTGCCATCCGGCCGCACGCCGAGGTGGTCGAGATGCGCCGACAACAGGATCACCCCTGCCTTGGGATCGGTGCCCGGCAGATAGCCGATCGCGTTGGTCGTGGTTGCCTTGGTGGTTGCGATCGGAACCTGGATCGATATGTCGGCGCCCGCCGCGATCCCGGCCAGCGCGTCGGCGGGAATCGTCGCGACCGTCATCGGCGGGCGACGGCTTGGCGTGCCCTCGATCGTCGTCGGCAAGGACGGCCTGCCGCCGATCATGCCCAGGAATTTGCGGCTGGCGTCGCTTTCGGCGGTCAGCACCAATTTGACCCCTTTGCTGCGTAACTTGCGGGCAAAAGTCATCAGGTCGTCGGCCGGTCCCGTATAAACGATCACGTCGGCGGAGGGGATGTCGCCATCGGGGCGAGTCACGATGACAGCCTTGCCGCCGGCGGTGCCGCCCCCCGTCAGCAGCAGATTGACGCCTGCTACCGGCTTGCCGTCGATGGTCAGGGTCGGCGGGCCGGCGATGCTGCGGCGAGTCAGCGGTGCGGACTGGAGGTAGGAATCCATACTGGGCGCGTGGCGTAGGCCGGAATCGCGGAATAGCGAGGCGACATAGCCCGCGGCGATCGCCTCGTCGGGCGTGGCGCTACCGCGTCCGCGCAAGCCCGGTCCGGCGAGCAGAATCTCTTCGGCAAGGACTCTGTCGCGGTCGATCGTCGGCGATGCCTTGTCGCGCGACGCGGCGGGAATCGCCGGCAACGCGATGAGTGCCAGCGCCGCGACGAGACCGATATTTTTCATGCAAGCTCCCCGGGGTCCGTTTGCGCGACCCTTAGGAAGAGCGGCTCGCGAAAGCTAGCCGAGCGCCTCGATCACGGCGGCGCGCAATTCGGCCATGCCGAGCCCGGTCTCGCTCGAGGTCGACAGGATGTCGGGATGCGCGGCGGGGCGCTTGCGCGCTTCCTCGGCGGTCTCGGCGGCGACCTTTTCGAGCTCGGTCGGCTTGATCTTGTCGGCCTTGGTCAGGACTAGACGATAGCTGACCGCTGCCTTGTCGAGCATCTCCATGATCTCGCGATCGACATCCTTGATGCCATGCCGCGCATCGATCAGCACGAGCGTACGCTTGAGCACGTCACGCCCCCGCAGGAAGTCGTTGACCAGGTATCGCCATTTCCTGACGACATCCTTGGGCGCCTTGGCAAAGCCATAGCCCGGCATGTCGACCAGCCGGAAGGCGAGGGGCTCGCCCACGTCGAAGAAGTTGAGCTCCTGCGTCCGCCCCGGCGTGTTCGACGTGCGCGCCAACGAGTTGCGATTGGTCAGCTTGTTGAGCAGCGACGACTTGCCGACGTTCGACCGGCCGGCAAACGCGACTTCTGGGACCACCGGGTCGGGCAGATGCTCGAGCGCCGGGGCGGATTTGAGGAACGCGACCGGGCCGGCGAAAATCTTGCGCGCCGTCTCGATCGCGTCCTCGTCGAATGCGCTCACGTTATTTGACCACCGGTTGCTTGAGGGCGGGGTGCCGCGCGTAGAGGATACGCTGCTGCAGCACGGTCAACAGGTTGCTGGTGATCCAGTAGACCTGAAGGCCGACCGCGAACGGCGCCATCACGAACATCAGCACCCAGGGCATCAGCGCGAACACCTGCTTCTGCGCATCGTCCATCGGCTGCGGGTTCATCTTGAACTGCAGCCACATCGAGATGCCGAGCAGGATCGGCACCACGCCGATCGCGATCATGTGCGGTGGGGTGAAATGCAAAATACCGAACAGGTTGAGCGGCGTGAGGGGATCGGGCGCCGACAGATCCTTGATCCAGGCGACGAACGGCTGGTGCCGCATTTCGATCGTCAGCATCAGCACCTTGTAGAGCGAATACATTATCGGGATCTGGAGGAAGGTCGGCAGGCAGCCGGCAAGCGGATTGACGCCCTCCGCCTTGTAGAGCGCCATCACTTCCTGCTGCTGGCGCTGCTTGTCGTCCTTATGCTTCTCCTGCAGCGCCTTCATCTTGGGCTGGATCGCGCGCATCTGCGCCATCGAGGCGAACTGGCGTTGCGCGATCGGGAAGATCAGCAAGCGGATCGTCACTGTCAGCAGCATGATCGCCACGCCGAAATTGCCGATCATGCGGAACAGCCAGTCGAGATAATAGAAGATCGGCTTTTCGATGATGCGGAACCAGCCCCAGTCGAGCGCATAGTCGAACAGCGCGATGCCGGTCTTGTCGGTATAGCGGTCGAGCAGGCGCACTTCCTTCGCACCGGCGAAGAAACGGCTGGTCTGGGTCAAGCGCTGGCCGGGTGCCAGGTCCTTGGCGATGCGCGAATAGTCGGCTTGGTAGCCGCCCTTGCCGGTCGACTGGAACTCGCCGGCGAAGCTTGCACCCTGGTCGGGGATCAACGCGGTCAGCCAGTATTTGTCGGTGAAGCCGAGCCAGCCGCCGGTGGTCGAGAATTTTTGGGCCCCCTTGTCGACGTCCTTCCAATTGACGTCGTAATCGGCGGTGCCGTTGTGGACCGACATCGGGCCGACCTGGATCGACCAGGTGTCGAGATCCTTCGACGCCTCGGCACGATTGACGAGGCCGTAAGGGGCGACCTTGATCGGCTGTGCCGCGCCATTGGCGACCGTCTGGCGGACGGTGAACATGTAATCCTGATCGACCGCGAGATCGATTTCGAAGCGCTGGCCCTGGCCGTTGGTGGTGGTCAAAGTGACCGGCTTGCCGGGGGCTAGGACGCTGCCGCTCGCGGTCCAGACAGTGTCGGGGGAGGGCGGCTTGATGCCGGTATCCTGCCAGCCGAACTCGGCGAAATAGGCGCCCGCCGTGCCCGCCGGCGACAAGAGCCGGATCGGCGGCGAGTTCTTGTCGATCGTGTCCTTGTATTGCGTCAGCAGCAGGTCGTCGATTCGCGCGCCCTTGAGGTTGATCGAGCCCTTGAGCGTCGGCGTGTCGATCGGCACGCGCTGCGCCGCCGTCTCGCCGAGCACGGCCTTGATGTCGCGAATCGATCCCGGGCTGGCGGCGTTCGGCGCGCCGGGGCTGGGCTGGACCTGGGTCTTGCCGCCCTCGATCTTGGTGACCGGCGGGTTGGCCGGTGGCATGATCCGGTTCATGACCAAAGGCCACGCGAACAGCAGCAATACCGCGAGCACCGCGAACATGATGAAATTGCGATTGTCGTTCTTCACGCGCTCAGGAACCTTCGATCAGATAAATCAGGGAACGGGGTCGGGCCCGTACCCGCCCCAGGGATGGCAGCGGGCGATGCGTTTCACAGCCAGCCACCCGCCCTTCAGCGCGCCATAGCGGCGAAGCGCGGTAATTGCATAGGCCGAACAGGACGGTTGATAGCGGCAGGTCGGCGGCATGATCGCCGATGGGCCGATTTGCCACAGGCGAACCAGCGCGATCAGTAGCTTCGCGATCACCGCGACACCTTGCCCAGCGCCTTTGTCAGATCGGCCTTGAGTTGCGCAAAGTCGCGGGTCAGCGCGTCGGCGCGCCCGATCAGCACGTGATCCGCGCCCGCGACGCCGCTGACGCTCAGGACATCATGCGCCAGCGCCCGGAAACGCCGCTTGATGCGGTTGCGGACGACCGCGTTGCCGATCTTCTTGGTGACCGTATAGCCGACCCGCATCGTCTCATCTTCGTCGTCGCGGCGGCGGACCAGCAGAACGAAGGCGGGCATCGGGGCGCGCTTGCCGGCATTCGCCGCCAGGAAATCGCGCCGTTTGGTCAGCGTCACCATGGGTACAGAAACGGCACCAGCCCGCGCTCCCGAAGGAGGCGGGCTGGCGAAATCCTGCGGCAAAGCAGGGTCGGGTGTTACGCCGACAGCTTCTTGCGGCCGCGGTTGCGGCGCGCGCGGATCACATTGCGTCCGCCTACCGTCGCCATCCGCGCGCGGAAGCCGTGCCGGCGCGCACGCACCAAGTTGCTCGGCTGAAAAGTCCGCTTCATCGTTCATTCCCTGTACGTCGAAATTGAAAAGGGCCGCCACAGGGACGGCCTTGTGGGGTGCGCGCTTAAGCGAGAGCGCGGCTGAAGTCAACGCGGAACGGTCAGCCGGCATAGCGCGGAGATGGGAACGGTGTCTTGGCGATACAAGACACGTGAGATGGCGCCAAAATGGCGATAATCCCAATCGCGCCGGCAGGATAGCAGGCTAAGCAGGGGCAGGGAGCCCGCATGACCACCATCGTTTCGACCGTCGCCTATCTCGGACTGGAAGCACGCGCGGTCGAAGTGCAGGTGCAGCTGATCCCCGGTTTGCCCAAGTTCATCGTCGTCGGGCTCGCCGACAAGGCGGTAGCGGAGAGCCGGGAGCGCGTGCGCGGTGCCATCGCGGCGATGGGCCTGTCGATGCCGCCCAAGCACATCGTCGTAAACCTGTCGCCGGCCGATCTGCCCAAGGAAGGAACGCATTTCGACTTGCCGATCGCGCTTGGTCTGCTTGGGGCGATGGGCGTGGTCGATGCAGAGACGCTGAGCGAGTTGGTCGTGGTCGGCGAACTCGGACTGAACGGCCGAATCGCACCATCGCCAGGCGTCCTGCTAGCTGCGCTGCATGCCTCGGGCGAAGGAAAGGGGCTGGTCTGTCCGGCAGCCCAGGGAGCGGAAGCGGCCTGGGCGGGATCGATCGACGTGATCGCCGCGCCCGACCTGATCGGCCTGCTCAACCACCTCAAGGGCAATCAACTGATCGGTCCGCCGCAGCCCGGCGAGGCTGCGGAACCGGTCGCCGGCCCCGATCTTCGGCAAGTCAAAGGTCAGGAAACGGCCAAACGCGCGCTCGAGATTGCCGCTGCGGGCGCGCACAATCTGCTGATGATCGGACCGCCAGGCGCGGGCAAATCGCTGATGGCCTCGTGCCTGCCGGGCATCCTGCCGCCGCTCGACCCCGCCGAGGCACTCGAAGTGTCGATGGTCCAATCGGTTGCCGGCACGCTCGACGGCGGGCGGATCACGCGGACCCGGCCCTATCGCGCGCCGCATCATTCGGCGTCGATGGCTGCCCTGGTCGGCGGCGGGCTCAAGGTGCGGCCGGGCGAAGTCAGCATGGCGCATCTCGGCGTGCTGTTCCTCGACGAGCTTCCCGAATTCCAGCGCGTCGTACTCGATTCGCTGCGCCAGCCGCTCGAGACCGGGACAGTCAGCGTCGCGCGGGCCAACGCGCATGTGACCTTTCCCGCGCGCGTGCAACTCATCGCGGCGATGAACCCATGCCGGTGCGGGCATCTCGGCGATGCGTCGCTCGCCTGCGCCCGCGCGCCCAGATGCGCCGCCGATTACCAGGCAAAGGTGTCGGGGCCGCTGCTCGATCGCATCGACCTGCACGTCGAGGTCCAGTCGGTCAGCGCCGCTGACCTCGTCCTGCCGCCGCCTGCCGAAGGGTCGGCGGAGGTCGCGCGGCGGGTCATGGCGGCGCGACAGGTCCAGGCGCGGCGTTATGCCGACGAAACCGCCCGCACCAATGCCGAGGCGGATGGCGATCTGCTCGAGGCGGTAGCGACGCCCGACAATGCAGGGCGCACCTTGCTGGCCCAGGCGTCCGAGGCGATGCGGCTGTCGGCGCGCGGCTATACGCGTGTGCTGAGAGTGGCGCGCACGATCGCCGATCTCGCCGGCGCGCCCGATGTCGGGCGGGTCCATGTCGCCGAGGCGCTGAGCTATCGCCGCAGAGGACCGTCCAACTGAGGGACAGGTGGGGCGCGACTTGGTTGTAATCCTACCGGGATAGGATCAGGTTGTCATCGCGACTCGGGGGAGTATCACGATGAACGGATCGACTGCGGCCGCAAAGACGCTGGAGATCGTTCGCTTTCAACTCGTCCACCATGGCGCAAGGGCGCACACCGGCGTTTCTGCCGGATGAAATTGTCATGAAACGGATCGCAAAATCCACGTTAGGCTAACAGGGAGACGTTTGATGCAATGGATGCTTATGCCGCTGAAACGGTACGCGGATTTTCAAGGCCGCTCGACCCGGATGGAATTTTGGATGTTCTTTCTGTTTGTGATGATCGTGATGGTCGTCCTCCAGGTCCTGATGGGTATCATGTTCGCTTCGACCATGTCGGTCGATCCCCAGACGGGTGTTGTGACGGGCGGAGGCGGCCTAGGAATATTCGCCATCATCCTCTGGCTCTTCTATCTGGCTATACTCGTCCCGAGCATCGCCGTGGGAGTCCGTCGCATGCACGACCAGGACAAATCGGGCTGGTTCATCCTGATCCCGATCGCGAACCTCGTCTTCTATTGCCTGCCCGGTACGCCGGGTCCGAACCGGTTCGGGCCGGACCCTCTGGCGGGTGCGGGCAACTTGGGACAGACCTTCCAGTAAAGACTGTTCCACAGTCGTCGAGACTAGAGCAAGGAGATACATTCCATGGAATGGATGTTTATGCCGCTAAGGCGTTATGCCGAATTTTCGGGGCGTTCCCGGCGGCAGGAATTCTGGATGTTCATGCTGTTGCAATTCCTGATCGGGATGGTGG
>Ga0207649_10002288_pt1 | contig 10768 bp, 8 predicted proteins | sample KBSC43metaG_FD_184317 | JGI IMG/M metagenome (GOLD analysis project Ga0207649, IMG submission 184317) | Corn rhizosphere microbial communities from Kellogg Biological Station, Michigan, USA - KBS C4-3 metaG (SPAdes) (version 2) | ecosystem: Host-associated > Plants > Roots > Rhizosphere > Soil ... | reverse complement strand
TCGCGTCGATGGAGCGCTTGCAGGCGTGGTACGCATCGCCCGAATACGCGCCCGCGCTTGCACTGCGCAAGCGCGCTTCGGTATCGAGCCTCGTGATGACCGAAGGCATTCCCGAGGGCTGAAAGGCGGGCCGGGCGGCGCGTGAGTTGCGCAAGCATTCAATATCGGCCAAGGAAGGCCGCGAATCCTGCGCCGTCGCCGGTGTCAAAAGGAAAGATGAAAGTCGTTTCGCCAGCACAATCCCTGCGCATCGCCCAGGTTGCACCGCTCTACGAGAGCGTCCCTCCCAAATACTACGGCGGAACCGAGCGCATCGTTTCCTATCTCACCGAGGAACTGGTCGCCCAGGGCCACGACGTGACGCTGTTCGCGAGCGGCGATTCGCAAACGAACGCAAGGCTCGCTGCGGGCTGCCCGCGCTCGCTGCGGCTCGATCGCGATTGCGTCGACCAGCTCGCCCATCACGTCGTCATGCTCGAGCACGTGCTGCAGCGGTCGGACGAATTCGACGTCATCCATTTCCATCTGGACTACCTGCACTTTCCGCTGTCCCGCCGGCAGTCCTACAAGCACGTGACGACGATGCACGGGCGTCTCGACATTCCCGACCTCGTGCCGCTGTATCGCGAATACGCCGAAATGCCGCTCGTCTCGATCTCCGATGCACAGCGGGAACCGTTGCCGTGGGCGAACTGGCAGGCAACCGTGTATCACGGCCTGCCCGAAAACCTCTATCGGTTCCGTCCCGGACCGGGCAGCTATCTCGCGTGCCTCGGGCGCATTTCTCCGGAGAAGGGCATCGACCGGGCGATCGCCATCGCACGACAGGTCGGCATTCCGCTTCGCATCGCTGCGAAGGTCGACCGCGCCGACCAGGAATACTTCGACACCGTCATCGCGCCGCTTCTGGCCGATCCGCTCGTCGACTACATCGGCGAGATCGGTGACGATCGCAAGGAGGACTTCCTCGGCAATGCGCAGGCGCTTCTCTTCCCGATCGATTGGCCCGAGCCGTTCGGCATCGTAATGATTGAGGCGATGGCGTGCGGCACGCCGGTGATCGCGTACAGCAGCGGATCGGTGCCCGAGGTGATGGAGGAGGGGCGCACCGGCTTCATCGTGCGCGAGCTCGACGATGCGGTCGACGCCGTGCGGCGCGTGCCCCAGTTGAGCCGCGCCCGCTGCCGCGAAGTGTTCGAGGAGCGCTTCACCGCCGCGCGGATGGCGCGCGACTACTTCGACGTGTACGCGCAGCTCATCGCGCAACCGACGCGGCGTGTTGCGTAACGGGGAAGCCCATGCCCGAAGACGTCGTCAAGATCCACGACGAGTTCTACATCCTGGCCACGTCGAGCCGCGTGGACGATCGCACCAGCGTGCTGAAGCAGGGCGATGCGTTCGCGATCTTCGACCGCTTCGGTGACATCGAGGAATTCGGCGGCGGGGCGCTCGGGCTTTACCATCACGACACGCGATTCCTCTCGAAGCTCGTTCTGCGCCTCGCCGGAGAGCGACCGCTGCTGTTGAGCTCGACGATCAAGGAGGACAACGCCGTCCTCGCCGTCGATCTGATGAATCCCGACATTCCGCACACGAGCGAGCCGACGATACCGCGCGGCAGCGTGCATGTGTTCCGCTCGAAGGTGCTATGGGACCTCGCATGCCATGAGCGGCTGCGCATCCACAACTACGGGCTCGGCGCGGTCGAGATCGCGCTGACGATCGATTTCGACGCCGATTACCGCGACATCTTCGAGGTGCGCGGTGCGCATCGCGAGCGCCGCGGCCGGCGCCTCGCGGCCGAAGTGACGGGCGATGCGGTCCTGCTGGCCTACGAGGGCCTCGACAAGTGCATCCGCGGCACGCAGTTCGTGTTCGACCCCGCACCCACGCAGCTGTCGCAGTCGCAGGCCCGCTATCTGCTGCGGCTCGCGCCACGCGGCGAGGCGACGTGCCACGTCGAGATGAGCTGCCTCGAGCGGCTGCCGTCCGACGCCGCGCTGCGCCGCGCGACGCTTTCACGGTCCTCGCGCTCCGCTTCGTCCTATGAGGAGGCGGCGAAGGTCTCCGCCGAGGCGCTTGCCGCATCGCGCGCGCATGCGCCAGGCATCACCACGTCGAGCATTCCGTTCAACGAATGGGTCGGACGGTCGGCGTCGGATCTCTACATGATGGAGACGGATACGCCGCACGGGCGCTACCCGTATGCCGGCGTCCCGTGGTTCAGCACCGTATTCGGGCGCGACGGCATCATCACCGGCCTCGAGTACCTGTGGTTTCAGCCGACGGTCGCGCGCGGCGTGCTGAATTACCTCGCGGCAACGCAGGCGGACAGCGTGAACGCCGAGCAGGACGCGCAGCCCGGCAAGATCCTGCACGAGATGCGCGCCGGCGAAATGGCGATCCTCGGCGAGGTGCCGTTCGGCCGCTACTACGGATCGGTCGATTCGACGCCGCTGTTCCTTATGCTCGCGGGTGCCTATTACGAGCGCACCGGCGATCTCGCGCTGATCCGGTCGATCTGGTCGAACATCGAGCGCGCACTCACCTGGATCGACAAGTACGGCGATGCCGACGGCGACGGATTCGTCGAGTACGCGCGCCGCTCGCGCCATGGGCTCGTCCAGCAGGGCTGGAAGGATTCCTACGATTCGGTGTTCCATCGCGACGGCACGCTGGCCGAGCCGCCGATCGCGCTGTGCGAGGTGCAAGGGTACGTCTATGCGGCGAAGGTCGCCGTGGCGATGCTTTCGCGCGCACTCGGTGACGCGAAGCGCGCCGACGCGCTCGAGCGCGAAGCGGCAACGCTGCGCGAGCGCTTCGACGAGGCATTCTGGTGCGAGGACATCGGCACCTATGCGCTCGCGCTCGACGGCAGGAAACAGGCCTGTCGCGTCGTCACGTCGAACGCCGGACAGTGCCTTTTCACCGGCATCGCCACCGCGGAACACGCGCGCCGCGTCGCGCGGACGCTTCTCGACAAGCCGTCGTTTTCCGGCTGGGGCATTCGCACCGTCGCAACGACCGAGGCACGCTACAACCCGATGTCGTACCACAACGGCTCGGTATGGCCGCACGACAACGCGCTGATCGCCGCCGGCTTTGCGCGCTACCGGATGCGCAACGAGGCGGCGAGGGTGCTGTCTGCGCTCTTCGACGCGAGCCGCTCGTTCGATCTGCACCGGCCGCCCGAGCTTTTCTGCGGCTTTCCGCGGCGCCCCGGCGAGAGCCCGACGCTCTATCCGGTGTCCTGCTCGCCGCAGACCTGGTCGTCGGGCGCGGTCTTCCTGCTGCTGACCGCCTGCCTGGGCCTCGAGATCGACGGTCCCGAGCGACGGCTCTCGTTCACGAGCCCGATGCTGCCCGATCCCGTGGCCGACATGCGCATCAGCGATCTTGCCATCGGCGATGCGCGCGTCGAGCTTTCGTTCACGCGGCACGGGAGCGACGTCGCCGTGAACGTGCTGAGCCGGCAGGGCACCTGCTCGGTCGTCGTGCAGAAGTAGCGCGAGCGTCCGCGCAAGCTCAGCGGCCGGGCGGCCCGGCGGTGCGTCCCGTCCGGCGGGAGAAATACTCGAGGAATTCGGACAGCTTCGGACCGATGCGCCGAAGCTCGTCGCGGTGCGCGGCCGCAAGCCGCTCGAATACGCGCACGCCCTTGCGCGTGAGGCGCACATTGACCTTGCGCCGATCCTCGGCCGCGATGCTGCGCTTGACGAGACCTTCCGATTCGAGCCGGTCGACGAGACCCACCGCGCTGTTGTGCTTGATCAGCAGCAGGCCCGCGAGCTCGTTGATCGTCACGGTGTCGCGGCCGGCGCAGCCCTTGATCGCGAGAAGCGCCTGATACTGCTGCGCGGCGAGGCCGACCTCGGCGGCAGCCGTTTCGCTGAACGAGAGGAAGTGGCGAAGCGTGTAGCGAAACGCGGCGAGCATTTCGTACTCGCCCGGGTCGAGCTCCGGCCTTGCTCGTGTAGGGTGTCGCATGGGCGCCGCGGCTCGTCGGTGGTTCGACCTATGTCGTGTTCCGGGCGTGCGCATGTCGGCGCCCGGCGGTCCAGGTTGACAATATATCGTACTCCGATACACTCGTCCGGTCAGTCCGGCGCCACCGTCGACCCTCGGCGGCGTCCGGCGCATGGCGGCAGCGGCGCTGCAAAGCGGCACCCGAATGCCGCGTCATAAGGGAAACCCGGATGCGGCCGAGGGTCGGGCAGCCGTTCTGCCACGCCGCGTCCGAATGCAGGTAATATCGCGTCCGGCACCGGACATGACATCGGCACGCGATATATCGAACGGCAATCCACCGGAGGAGGATGTGATGCGAGATCGCAATTCGAATTCGAACAACTCGGGCCGCCGCGAATTCATGCGCACGGGCCTCGCCGTCGCAGGCGGGCTCGCGCTCCCGGCGGGATTCGCGAGCCGTGTGCTGGCGGCCGATCAGCCGCCGATCGGCACCTGGCCCGCGGGGTCGCAGGGCGACAGCGTATTCATCGGCATCGCCGTCCCGCGCACCGGTACGTATGCGGTGCAGGGCGAAGACGAGCTCAAGGGGTATGAGCTTGCAGTCGAGCACATCAACGAGGGCCATCCGCTGATCAAGGCGATCTCGCCCAAGACGAAGAAGGGCGTGCTCGGCAAGACGGTGAAGTACGGCGTAGCCGACTCGGCGGCCAAGCCGAACGATGCCGTGCAGGCGCAGCAGCGCTTCATCACCGAGAACAAGGCGATCCTGCTGACCGGATCGACGTCGAGCGCCGTTGCGGTGGCGCTGAACAAGCTCGCGCAGCGCGAGAAGGTGCTGTACGTCGCCGGCATCTCCGGGTCGAACGACACCACCGGCAAGGACTGCGTCCGCTACGGCTTCCGCCAGAATTTCTACGGCGAAACCGCCGCCAACGCGCTCGGCCCGGTGCTGCTGAAGGCGTTCGGCAAGAACAAGAAGGCGGCGTTCATGACGCCGGACTATACGTACGGCCACACGGTCACCAAGTCGATGAACGACTTTCTGACCAAGAACGGCGGCTGGACGATGGTGACGAACCAGGTGTCGCCGCTCGGCGCGCCGGACTACAGCTCCTACCTCACGAACATCGCGAACTCGGGTGCCGAGTTCCTGATCAACGTCAACTGGGGCCACGACGCGGTGCTGTCGACGCAGCAGGCGAAGCAGTTCGGCATCCTGCCGAAGATGAAGCTCGTGATCCCCTACCAGATTCCGTTCCTCGCACCCGAGGTCGGCCCCGACGTGACCGAGGGCGTGTACGCGGCCACCGACTTCTGGTGGACGCTCGAGGACAAGTATCCGCTCGCGAAAATGTTCGTCGAGGCGTTCCAGAAGAAATACAATTACCGGCCGGAATGGGGCGCGGAGAACGCGTACATGGAATTCGCGCTGTGGGCGGAAGCCGTCGAGCACGCGGGCACGTTCTACCCGCCCGACGTCATCAAGTCGTACGAGAGCCCGCGCAAGCTCAATTCGATGGTCGGTGAAGTCGAGTGGCGCGCGGCCGACCACCAGCTCATTCGCCCGGTGATCATCGTCCGCGGCAAGAAGCCGGGCGACATGAAGAACAAGGAAGATTTCTGGGAAGTGACCGAGATCGTCCCCGGCGCCGGCGTCATGCAGAAGCCCGACGCATTCGGCTGCAACCTGGGCGCGTATACCTGACCTGCCACGCTGTTTGAAATCGGCACCGCGGACGGCTGACGCTGTCCGCGGTGTTTCATCATGATCAGCTGGTCGAATTTTGTTTCGCAGCTCTTCAACGGTCTCGCGCTGGGGGCGCTGCTTGCGCTCATCAGCTCCGGGCTGACGATCATCTACGGCACGCTCGGCGTGCTGAACCTCGCGCACGGCGCGATGTTCATGCTCGGCGGCTATGCGGGCTACGTCGCGTACGAAGCCAGCGGCTCCTTCATCGTGGCCGTCATCGCCGGCACGCTGTTCCTCGGCATCGTCGGCGTGCTGATGGAGCGCGTCGTCATCCGGCACTTCTACAGCCGTCCGCACGAGGACCAGCTGCTGGTCACGTTCGGCCTCGCCATCGTTTACGTCGAAGGCGTGCGCTTCATCTTCTCGAGCCTGTCGAAAACGGTGCCGCCGCCACCGCTTTTCACCGGCATCACGTCGCTCGGCTTCATGGTGTACCCGACGTACCGCCTCGCGGTCGTCGGCATCGTGGCGGTGGCGCTGCTCGCGCTGTTCCTCGTGCTCTACCGCACGCGGCTCGGCATGATCGTGCGCGCCGGCATCGAGGACTCGGTGATGGTCGATTCGCTCGGCATCAACGTCGATCGCGTGTTCATGGTCGTGTTCGGCATCGGCGCGATGGCGGCGGGCTTCGCCGGCATCGTCAACGCGCCGGTGGTTTCGCTGACGCCCGACGTGGGCGAGGCGATCCTCGTGCAGACCTTCGTCGTCGTCGTCATCGGCGGGGTCGGATCGTTCACCGGTGCGGTGCTCGGCGGGCTCATCGCCGGCGAGATCATCAGCATCACGTCGATGTTCAATCCCGGCTACGCGTACGTCATGCTGTTCGCGGCGATGACGCTGGTGCTGCTCGTGCGCCCGCAAGGGCTGCTCGGCACCCGCGGGCGTGAATAGGAAACCCGCATTGCGCATCAAGCGTCCTTCGGTGAGAAGCAAGCGAGGCGCGGCATGAGGGCGACGCCATGATGCGCACGCAGCGCCCGGGCAGGGTCGAACTCCTGACCGCCATCGGCCTCGTCCTCGTGCCGCTGATCCTTCCGTATCTCGGCTCGGCGCCCAACACGGTGAACCGCATCCTCGTGTGGGGGTTGTTCGGCATCGGCTTCGACATCCTGTTCGGCTACACGGGGCTGCTGTCGTTCGGCCAGTCGGCCCTCTACGGCACCGGCGGGTTCGTCGCCGCGTACCTTCTCACCCGGGCCGGCTTCCCGTATGTGTGGCTCGCGCTGATCATCGGCATGGTGGCGGCTGCCGTCGTCGGGTATCTCGTCGGCCTGATCGCGCTGCGGCGCACCGGCATCTATTTTGCGATGATCACCGTCGCCATCGCCGAGGTCTTCTATTTCGTCGAATTCAATCCGCTGTCGGAATGGACCGGCGGCGAGAACGGCCTGCCGGGCGTGCCGACTCCGTCGCTCTATCTCGGCTTCACGACCATTCATTTCACCAGCGGCTGGTCGCTTTATCCGTTCCTCGCCGCGTGCTACTTCATCGGCATCGTCGTCGCACTGCGCATCGTGCGCTCGCCGGTCGGCGCGATCTTCAGGGCAATCCGCGAGAATCCGCTGCGGGCCGCCGCGGTCGGCCACAACATCCACGCGTACAAGCTTGCCGCCTTCGTCATCGCGGCGGCGTATGCCGGGCTCGCAGGCGGCCTGCTCGGCGTGCTGCAGGCGTTCATGCCGCCCGAGGCGTTCACGTTCGACACATCGGGCCAGCTCGTCATCCAGACCGCCATCGGTGGACGCGGCACGTTGTTCGGTCCGCTGCTCGGCGCCGCCGTCTGGCTGTTCCTGCAGGACTTCCTGCAGGCGACGCTCGGGCTCGGCGCCGCATGGAAGCTCGTGCTGGGCCTCGTGTTCGTGTTGCTCGTCGTGTTCCTGCGCCACGGCATCATCGGCGGCTTCGTCGACCTCTACCGGTTCGTGAAGCGCAGGAAGGCCCCCGTTGAGCCGCGGGAAGCGGCACTGTCGCCCGGTGTCGCGGACGAGCAGGCGGCACACGCAGTTGCCGCCAAGACGGCGCATGCACAACCCGCACGCACGCTGCACCACGCCGCCAGCGACTACACCGGGCCCATCCTGCAGGCGACCGGACTCACGAAGCACTACGGCGGCGTCATCGCCAACGCCGACATCGACTTCACGGTGAACGCGGGTGAGCTTCGCGGCATCATCGGGCCGAACGGCGCCGGCAAGAGCACGTTCTTCAAGATGCTCACGTGCGAGGTGCCGCCCACGTCCGGCAAGATCGTTTTCGAAGGGCGAGACATCACCGGCATGAGCGTCACCGACGTTTGCCAGCTCGGTCTCACCAAGAGCTACCAGGTCAACCAGCTCTTCAACCGGCTCACCGTGCGCGAGAACGTCGTCATCGCAGCACTCGCCGAATTGCGCGGAAAGTTCAAGCTCGACATGCTGGGAAGCGTCGCCAGCATCCCGGGGCTCGACGAGCAGGTGTCGAGCACGCTGGCGCTCGTCAATCTCACGCGGCGCCGCGACACGCCGGTATCGGAGCTCGCTTACGGCGAGAAGCGGCGGCTCGAAGTGGGGCTTGCGCTTGCGTCATCGCCGGCGCTGTTGCTGCTCGACGAGCCGCTCGCCGGCATGAGCCCGGTCGAGCGCGGCGAGACCGTGAAGCTGCTGAAGTCGATCGCGCAGGGCCGCACGATGATCATCATCGACCACGACATGGACGCCCTCTTCGAGCTGGCCGAGCGCGTGACCGTGCTGCAGGAAGGCCGCGTGCTCGTGGAAGGCACGCCCGACGAAATCAAGCGCAACGCGAAGGTGCAGGAAGCGTATCTCGGCGGTGTGCACGGGGTGATCGACGTGGACGAAGCCCTCGCATGAGTGCGCCGAATGCCGCGCCGTCCATGGGCAACGCGCCATCGCCAGCGGCCGCGAGGCTGCTCGAGGTTCGCGGGCTGAACAGCTTCTACGGCGATTCGCACATCCTCTTCGACGTCTCGTTGCGCGTTGAACGCAACGAGGTCGTGGCGCTGCTCGGCCGCAACGGTGCCGGCAAGAGCACGACGTTGAAAAGCCTGATGGGTGTGGTCACGCCACGCGCGGGCTCGGTGCTGCTCGATGGCGTCGAGATCGCCGGCATGAAAAGCCATGCGATCGCCAAATGCGGCATGCAGCTCGTGCACGAGGACCGCCGCATCTTCGGCAGCCTCGACGTCGAGGAAAACCTGGTCCTCGCCGGGCTCACGGCGCCGTCGAAATGGCCGCTCGACCGCATCTACGAGATGTTCCCTCGGTTGAAGGAGCGGCGCGGCAGCCGCGGCACCGACCTGTCGGGCGGCGAGCAGCAGATGCTCGCCATCGCCCGCGCGCTGATCCGCGATCCCAAGATCATCCTGCTCGACGAGCCGTTCGAGGGGCTTGCGCCCGTCATCGTGCAGGCGCTGATGGCGGCGTGCCGCGACCTCGCCGCGGCCGGCCAGACGATCGTCCTCGTCGAGCAGAACCTCGCCGCGACGCTCGCCCTTGCGCAACGGGTCTACATCATCAACAACGGCCACATCGCGCACGAGGGACCGGCCGACGAGATCAAGGCACAGCCCGAGCTGCTGCAACGCTATCTCGGCGTCTGACCCGCAATTGCGGCGCAGGAATCGGATTGGCGCGCCCGGGCGATCCGCGCAACATGCCCGGCATGGATAGCGCAAGCCTCGCAAGACTGCTCGTGCTCGCCGCGCTGTGGGGCGGCTCGTTTTTGTTCATGCGCATCGCGGCGCCCGTGCTGGGCCCGACGCTGCTGATCGCCTGGCGCGTCGCACTCGCCGCGGTGTTTCTCCTCGGCGTCGCGCTGCTGCGCCGCCGGCGCCGACGCCCGGCCGGGCAGGCGCAACGCGCCTCGCTCGCGACGAACCTGCGTCAGCACTGGCGGCACTACCTGATCCTCGGCGCCAGCAATTCGGCGATACCATTCCTGCTTTTCGCGTTCGCCGCGCAGACGCTGTCGGCATCGCTGCTGTCGGTGCTCAATGCGACGGCTCCCATCTTCGCGGCGCTGATCGCGTCGCTGTCGAGACGCGCGCTGCCCGCGGCGAAGACCACGCTCGGGCTCGTGCTCGGCGTGGCCGGCGTCGCGGTGCTGGTGAGCGCCGACGCATTGATGCTGCAGCCGGGCGCAACCGTTGCGTTGCTGGCGGCACTCGGCGCCTCGCTGTCTTACGGGATCGCGTCGACGTATGCGAAATCGGCTGGCCATGTAGCGCCGTTCTCGAACGCGCTCGGCAGCATGTGGGCCGCGACGCTGCTGATCGCGCCCGCGGTGCCGTTCTTCCCGGCGCACGCGGCCGCCCATGCCGGGGTCGTATGGTCGGTGCTCGGCCTCGGGGTGCTCTGCAGCGGCGTCGCGTATCTGCTGTACTTCCGGCTCATCGCCGATCTTGGCGCGGCGTCGGCGCTCACCGTGACGTTCCTGATCCCGGTCTTCGGCGTGCTGTGGGGACGCGTGTTCCTGGGCGAGCCGGTGGGCCGCTACACGGTGGCCGGTGCGCTGATCGTCATCGCGGGAACGGCGCTCGTGACCGGCTTCTCGCCGCGGGTGCTGCGCATGCGAAGGGCGTGATCGGTCGAGCCCGCGGAAGCCGACGCGCACGCCGGGAACGCGGCGTTCCTAGAACTTGCCGTAACGGTGGTAGGCGTCCACCGGGTCCATTCCCGCGATTAGCGCGTCGCGCATCGCGCTTTCGGTGGCAACCACCGCTTCGGTGCGCGCGACGGCTTCCGCCGCCAATGCGCGCGGAATGATCACGACGCCGTCGCGATCGCCGAGCAGGTAATCGCCGGTGTTGATCGTGACGTCGCCGATCGTGACCGGCTGGCCGAAGCGATCGGGAATCCAGCGCTCGACGATGTCCGCCGGGGTCAGGAACGCGCAAAACACCGGGAAGCCCTGCGCAAGGACGAGATCGGTGTCGCGCGAGCCACCGTCGACGACATAACCCAGCACGCCGCGCGCAGCCAGTGTTTGCGCCGACAACTCGCCCATCAGCGCGATGTCGTGGTTGTTCGGCTGGCACACCACGACGTGTCC
>Ga0207649_10002260_pt1 | contig 10864 bp, 5 predicted proteins | sample KBSC43metaG_FD_184317 | JGI IMG/M metagenome (GOLD analysis project Ga0207649, IMG submission 184317) | Corn rhizosphere microbial communities from Kellogg Biological Station, Michigan, USA - KBS C4-3 metaG (SPAdes) (version 2) | ecosystem: Host-associated > Plants > Roots > Rhizosphere > Soil ... | reverse complement strand
CTCCAACCGAAGCAGGAACCGCGAAGCCACCGTCGGCGACTTTGCGTCGCGCGCAGCACGGGTCAGCAGCACTTCCGGCGCCCCTAAGGCGCTCGCGAAATCATGGGCGGCAAGGCCGATGCGATTGTCGAGCGTTGGCATGCCGAGCGTAGCGCGCACCTTTGGCGGCAGCCATGGGTCCGGCGCTGGATGCGCGGGCCAAATGCCTTCGTTCAACCCGCCGAGTACGACGAGGTCTGCCCTCTGCAGACGCGCCTCCAGCAAGCCCCAGATGAATATCCGCGGATGGCCGCCATAAGGGGGCCGAACGGCCCGCGCATCGAGGAGCTGCCTCAGAAGCGGGACTGCATCCTCGGCTGCGACGTTCAGTTCGAGCGCGGCCTCCGCGGCCTGTAGCTCGGACAACATTTCGGCGGCCATTCGTCCGTCCGGCCCGCGCCATGCCCGCTCGCCCGCCAGCACTTCGGTCGCGTCGGACAGGAATGACGCGAATCGGGCAAGCGAGATGGGTCTAGCTAGCGCTCCATCCATCTTTTCCATGAGTGGCCGGACCAGCTGCCACTCCCGCAGGGTGCCTAGCTGTGCGTCCAGGCCGGCAATCCCCGGCGCAGGGCGCGGGCCACGAAGCTTGAGATCCAGCTCGCGGATCGCCTCGAGCCAGTCGAGGCGTTCCTTATCCACGCCGCCAACCAGCGGATGCTTGAGCATGGCGAGCAGCGCGACCGGCGCCAACGCCTCCGCAGCAGCGCTGGCGATTGCGAGTAGCAAGGTGCCCGCTGGGGTTGCGGAGAGCGGCTTGCCGGCGCTGTCGTCGGCGTCGATGCCCCAGCGCGCGAGCAGCGCCGATACCCGCCCTGCCAGCGCGCGGTCCGGCGTGATGAGCGCCGCCGTCCTTGCCGGCGTCTCGAGCGCCTCGCGCAGGGCGAGCGCGATCGCCTGGGCCTCTGCGGCAGGGTCTGACAGCACAGCGAGGCGAATGTTAGCGAGACGCCGCTCCGCCGGCCGCAAGGTCTCCCACTTTTGCGAATAGTCGGGCGCAGCCATCGCGTTCGCGACCGCCCGCGCGCGCGCCGGCGACGAGGCGAAGCCGCCCGATCCCCGCCAAGCCTGCACCTCGGGCCGCGCGACACCGAGCCGGTCGAGCAAGAGCTTCAAATGGAATTGCGGATGGGCGGCCTCCACCCGCCCCTTTTCGTCGGGGCCGAGTGAATCCCATTCCTCGTCCGGAAACAGGCTCGGCAGCCACAGGCCCGGAAGCACCACCATGCCCTCCGGCATTCGCGCCACGCGGGCCACAAGCGCAGCCACAGCCGGCGCTGCCGTCGTGATGCCGGCAGCCACGGTGAAGCCCGGCGGCGGCTCATCCCTCCACCGCCTTGCGAGACCGTTGAGCAATCGATTCCGCCGTTCGGCCAGATCGATCGCGCCAAGATCGGAAAGAATCTGCGGCCACAGCTCATAAATGACCTGCAGCTTTTGAAGCGACTTCTCCCAGTGTGTGGCGAGATCGCTGGCCCCTGCGACGGCATCCCTGAGCCTCGCCGGATCGATCTCCTCCACTCTCAGCGCATCGAGCGTGCGCGCAAGGTCGCTCGCAAGCCGGAGGCTCTCCGCGCTGCCCTCGCCGCGCACTATCGAGGCAAGCCTCAGCAAGCGCTCCGTTGGATCGACGGCCGGAGGAATCAGGTCCTGCTCATCCAGGCTGTCGAGCGCCCCACCCATGCGCTCATCCAGCTCGGGATCGCCAACCGGAATCAGCCGGGGAAGCAGCAGCCCGCTGCCGCTAGCTCGGACGAAGGCTTCCGTGACCGCCCGCACCGCTCGATTGTTCGGAAGCAGGACTCGCCCCCGTGCAAGTCCCAGCGGTTCCTTGCCAAATCGCGCAATCAAACCCGCGGCGAGCGCGTCGGCGAACGAGCGGTGCGAAGCGATGGTGTAGACGGCGACCCGCTGCGGGTCAGACATTCTCTAGCGCCGCCTCGGTCATGGGAATGGATTGGGGTGTGCCGACGTCGAACCACAGGCCCTGGTGGACGGCTCCGAAGGCGCGACCTTCCTCGATCGCCCGATCCCACAGGATATTCGTCGAAAAAGGTCCCTCGGGAGCGTCGCGCAGCAGGCGCTTCGAGACCAGCTGGATTCCGGTAAAGACGAATGGCGCGACATGGCTCCGCTCGCGGCGCCGGATTCGCCCCGCGCGATCCATGTGAAAGTCGCCGAGGCCGCGATGATTGAGCGCGCGCGCCTGCGGCACAAGTAGCAGCAAGGCGTCCATCTTCGCGCCATCCCATTGCGACGCGAGCAGCTTGATCGTGTCGGCCGGGCCGTCGATCCAGAGATTGTCGCTGTTGAGCGCCAGGAACGGGTCGCAATCGATGAACGGCTCCGCCATCACGAGACCGCCGCCGGTTTCCATCAGCAGCTTGCGCTCGTCGGAAATCACGAACTCCAGCCCGTGCGCCCGGCTGGCGAGATGCGCTTCCAGCGCGTCCGCCAGATAATGGACGTTGACGACGACCTTCCGCACCCCCGCGTTGCGCAATTTCTCGAGCACATGGTCGAGCAAGGCCTTGCCGTTGACCTCGATCAGCGGCTTGGGCTTCGTCGCCGTGAGCGGGCGCATGCGCTTGCCCAGTCCCGCCGCCATGATCATCGCGGTATGAGGCACCTCGGCGGGAACTTCGGCCCGGAGCCGCAGCGCTCGTTTCGACTGGCTCATGCGGCCTGCTTCCAGGGTTCGCGGCGGTGCTCGGGGCCAATGTTAGCATCGAACCAGTCCCGAACCGGCATCAGGTGAGGCTGGGCGAGATCCCGCTCCAGCAGTCCCCACATACGAGGCTGGAAACGCCGATAACCCGGCTTGTTATCGCGCTTCCAGAGCCTGGTGAAGACGCCGAGAATGCGCGTGTTGCGCTGGGCCGCCAACGCCCAATAAGCGCGCTCGAGCTTCTCGCCATGACCTGTGGCCGCAACATAGCGGTCGATCATCGCGCGCTCGGTTGCCGGTGAAACGTCCCGCCGCGCATCTTCGAGCACCGAGGCAAGATCGTAGGCGGGGTGGCCCGCGAGCGCGTCCTGAAAGTCGAGCAGACCGAAGTGTGCGACGCCTTCACGGCCGCCGACCAACATGATGTTCTCCGCATGATAGTCGCGCAGCACCGTCACCGGCCCCAGGCCATCATTCGCGACCGGCCTGAGCACTTCGGCCCAGGCCGAGCGATAGCCGGCCGCGTCGACGTCGGCACCGACCGCGGGACAGTACCAGTCGACGAACAGCATTAGTTCCTCGAGCCACTCATCGAGTCCGTGCGGGCGGAGCCCCGCCATCGGAGGATGCTGGTGGAGATGCACGAGAACATCGGTCGCCAGCGCATAAAGGTCGTTCTCGCGGTTCGGGTCGGTATCGAGCGTTTCGCGCAATCGCTCGCTGCCGAAATCACCCAGCAGCAGCATCCCCTTGTCGAGGTCTCGGGCAAGGATGTCCGGCGCGCTGAGGCCGCGGTCGATCAGCCATTCGGCAACCGCGATGAAGGGCTGCGGATCTTCATGCGGCGGGGGAGCGTCCATCAGCACCGCCGTGCGATCCCCCTGCACGACCCGGAAGTAGCGGCGGAAGGAAGCGTCGCCCGCAAGCGGCAGAATATCCGCTCCTTCCCAGCCACAAGAGGCAAGGAAATCAGGCGCATGCGCTGGTGGAGTCATCGGGGAGGCCATCGTCCCTCCCATGACGGGGGCACCTCGGCTGTCAAGATTCTGTCGCCATCCTGTGTGAAGGCGAGCGACAGGGCGAGCGCATCGGGCCACATCTCGCCCGCGCGTTCAGGCCATTCGACCAGCAATATCGCTTCCGCGGCGGCATCCAGTCCGAGCTCTTCAATCTCGGAGGGATCTTCGATCCGGTACAGATCGACGTGCCAGACGGGCGGATCGAGATCGTCGTAGGGTTGCACGATCGCAAAGCTCGGGCTCGGCACTTCGCCCTCATGGCCCAGTTCCTCGATGAACCCTCGCGCCAGGGCCGTCTTGCCGACGCCGAGGGGACCCGAAAGCGTGATCACCTCCCCGACCCTCGCCATCCGTGCGATGGCAGCCCCAGCTTCAGCAGTCTCTACCTCCCGTTTCAGGATCATCGGGTGCCGCGCGGGATCGTCAGGGTCACCGTCGTGCCCTTGCCCTTCGTCGATTCGAGGTCGACCGTGCCGCCGTGCGCCTCGACGAACTGCCGGGTCAGCGGCAGGCCGAGGCCCAGCGCGGCCTCTCCGCGCACGCCGGCTTCCGCAACGCGATCGAACCGGTTGAACACGCGCGGGAGATCCTCCTCGGCGATGCCCGACCCGTTGTCATGAATGCGGATCACCGCCTGCTTCTTGTCACCATCGGCGGACAGCGAGATTCGGCCTTTCCGGTCGGTGTAGGCGATCGCGTTCTGGAGGACATGCTCGACGGATTCGCGCAGGCGGCGCGCGTCCCCGAACACATGGCCTGCGGACGGCGAAATCTCCACCTCGAGCTTCTGCGTCTTTTCGCCTGCCCGTGGTTTAGCTGTCTCGATAGCCGCACGGCACAAGCCGGCAATGTCGACCCGCTCCTTCTCCAGCGCCACGCCGCGCGCATCTCCAGTAGTGAGGTCGAGCACGTCGTCGATCAACTTGGAAAGGCGTTCCACCGACTCGACGATCGCACTGACATAATCGTCCGCCTTGGGCGTCAGCTGGCCCGCATATCCGCCGCCCAGAAGCTCGGCGAACCCGCCGATCGACGTCAGCGGCGTCCTCAGCTCATAGCTCATGTTCGCGACGAAGTCGGTCTTGACGCGATCTGCCTCCTCCAAGGCGGCAGCACGCTCACGCAAGGCGGCCTCGATCCGCGTGGAGTCGGTCACGTCCACCATGGTGAAAAGCGCATTTCCGTCGGGAAGGGGCACTGCGGCGAACTGGAAATGACGACCGTCCGTCATCGATATGCGGCCGCTCGACGATTGCCGTTCGTTGGTGGTTTGGCGGACCATCTCGCGTATCTGGGCCGCCGCCGTCGGGTTCACGAGTTTACGCGCCATCGCCGGGACGAGCTCGTCGACGCGCGGATGTGTGGTCAGCCAGTCCTCGTCGAGCTCCCAATCCTCGAGGAAGCGGCTGTTCCAGGTGTAGAGCCGCCCGTCGCTGGCGAAGACGCTGATCGCCTCGAAGAGGTTGTCGAACGTCGCCGCCCGGACCCGCAGAAGCGTATCGCGCGCGGACGCGAGCCGGAGCTGCTCGGTGCGATCCTCCAGGAACAATCGAAGGCCGCCGTCCGGAAGCGGCTGCGCCACCACCCGGATATGGTCGCCGGCCGGCAGCATCCATTCCTCCTCGATCACCTCCTCGGCGCTGGTGAACCAGGAGCGGCGCTCTTCCTTCCAGGTCGGGAAGTCGCGCGTTTCAGGAAGCCGCTGCTCCTCGCGCATGCGCTCGATGACTCTGTCGAACTCCGGCTTTTCGGCAAGCCAATCGTGATCGAGATTGGTCATGAGCGCGAAGGGGCGGTTGAAGAAGCTCAAGGATCGGTCGGCGTCGAACTGGGCTGTGCCCGCCGTCATCCGGTCAGCCAGCTCACGCTGCGATTCGATATACCGGCCAAGCTCGGCGCGGGCGTCCTCGAGGTCCTGCACGTCGACGGCGAATCCGGCCACCGCGCCCGTCGTGAGCGGGACGTTGACGACCCTCAACATGCGGCGCTCGCCGCGGATGATCGCCGGCTGCATGCGTGAGACGATCCGCCCGTCCTCGCGCGCCTCGCGCGCGCTCGCGATCGGGCTGTCGTCGCCCTGCGCATCCAAGAGCTCTGCGCCCCGTTCGATGACGTCGGTTGCGTCGCGGCCCTCGACGGCCTGGACGAATGCGCTGTTCACGAGCCCGAGCTTGAGGTCCGGCCCGCGGTACCACATGGGAAATGGCGCTGCCTCGATGAGCTGGGTCAGGGAATTGAGTGCGCCCTCGGTTTGCCGAAGGCGAAGCGACAGTCGTGCTCGCTCCTCCTCCCCGGCGCTCGTATCGAAAAACCACAATAGCAAGGTCCCAGCTGGCTCGCCGGGTGCAGGACCGCCCCTGACATCGAAGACGCGCGCGGAGTCATAGGTGTGCACGGCCCTTGAGATGCGCCCGGAACTTGCCTGAGCAGCATCGATGTCTGCGGCCAGCGCTTCGAGATCCGCTGCCAGGATCCCGCCGCTGCCATTGCCGGTCAATTCGGACAGATTGTTCGGGAGAGCCTCCAGGCCAAGCTCGCGCATCAATTGCTCGTCGATCTCGACCCGCCCTCCGGTACGGATCACGATAGGTCGTGCGGGCATCAACTCCAGTAAGCGCGCGTTCGTCCGCGCGGCCTCGATCACCTGCTCCGCAAGCCTGAAGCGACGCGCCGCAATCACTGCCATGGCGGCGCCGATCGCGACCCATAGCAATGCCAACGCCGCGATCGCGCCGAGCCATGCAGCAGCACTGCCGCTCAAGATCGCTTATCCCCCAAGCCCATGGTCCACAGCATAGGCATTTCATTGGCCCAAACAGAAGCATCAAAAAAAAGGGGCCGGAGCTTTCGCTCCGACCCCGGTAGTTCTCGTGTTCGCGAACCTTAGAACTTCGCCTTGAAGCCCGCGTAGTAGAAGCGGCCGATCGAGTCGTAGATGCCGCTGCCTCCGCTGATGCCCGTGAGGGCGTACGGCGGCTTCGTGTTGGTCAGGTTATCGATGCCCATGTAGAAATTATACTTGGGCCCGACGTCCACACCCATGCGGATGTCGTGATACCAACGCTGCGGATAGAATTCCTGATCTGAGAAGTCGGCGTTCTCGGCCGGACGATCCTGGAGCGAATTCCACGTTTCGAAGGTGTTCACGTACATCTTGCTGATCCAGCGCATCTGGTAGCCGAACGTGAAGCGTCCGTGTTGCAGGCTGCTGTTCCAGTTGAATGCGTCCTCCGGATTGCCAAGCTCCGACTTCAACCGGTCGAGACGGTTCGGGTCCGACGGGTTGATGTTTTGGTCGAGTCGCAGGACGTGGGTGTAGTTGAACCGCGTATCGAGACGGCCAAGCGAGCCAAGCTGGCGCCGATATGCGATTTCAGTGTCGATGCCCTTGGCCCTCAGCCGCGCGAAGTTCTGCGGGGTAACGTGCAAGGAGTTATCGATGACGCCAAACGGCTGCGCATCGTGCCCGGGGCTTGTTGCCGTACCGCGCTGGAACAGCGCGCAGAACGGATTGTCGAGCGTGGCCTGGTCGACGCAAGCATTGAGAATCTGCGTCGCGCTCAACGACTGGATCGCCTTCTTCAACTTGATGTCATAGTAATCGACCGACATCGAGAAGCCGGGCAGGAACCTCGGTGTGAGGACGCCGCCGACCGTGATGCTGTCCGAGACTTCCGCTTCCAGCTCCGTGTTACCGCCGCTCTTGAACGGTATCGAGCTCGAGTAGGTAATCCTCGTGCCTGCCGGAATACCGGCCGCAATGCAGTTCGCCGCGCGCGTCGGTGAGCCGGCACCTACGTTGTTTGCGTCGCATGGGTCATTAACCAAAGAGAAGTTCTGGCCGAACGGCGTGAACAGCTCCGATTGGTTCGGCGCACGGACCGCGCGGGCGAGATTCCCGCGCAGACGGACGCCGGCAATCGGCGAGTAGATTACGTTGGCGTTATATGCCCACACCGTGCCGGTCTTGCCGAGCTTGTAATCCGACACGCGCGCAGCGCCATCGACTTCGAGCTCCTGGATGCCTGGCAGGTCCTTAAGGATCGGAATCCGGATTTCGCCGAATGCCTCCTTGACCTCAGCCTTGGGCGCCTTGAAGTCCGGAATGGCGTTGTAGAAGGTGTAGCCAAGCTGGACCTGCTCGTCCTGATCGTACTCAAGATTGTCCTTGCGGTATTCCAGACCGAGCACGACCCCGAGCGGACCGCCGGGGAGGTTGAACCACTTCGAGGAATCGCCGGAAATGAAGGCGGTTACGTCGAACTGGCTGGTTTTGCCGTGCGACGTGCTGTCACGCAGCAGGTAGGCCTTTTGGGCGTCGGTGAAAGTACCGCCCATGACGTTGACCGGCGTACAAGCCGCAACGTCCGCCGCGAGCCGCGCCTGCGCATTCGGGTCGAAGGTATGGAGGCCATCATCCCCGTAGAAATAATAATAAGCGTAGGTCAGGCCGCCAAACGCAGCGTTCGGATCGATCTGCGAGCGGCAAACGATCTGGCCGTTGGCCGGATTGCGGACCGCGTCCATCGCCAGCAACATGCGCTGCGTGTCGAGGTTGCCCTTGATCTTGGTGCGCTCTTTCAGTTCACCATAGTTGACCGAGACTTCGTAGTTCCAGCTGCTGCCGATGTCCCCGCGAAGACCGCCGACGATACGGTAGGTATCGCGTCTTGCCTCCTCAACACGGTTGGGAAGGCCGGCAAGGTTTTCGACCACCGAGAACTGCGGCGCAGGGCACGTCTGACCGCGCAGCGCACGGATGTTACAAATCGTGGTCTGTGCCTGGGCGCTCAGATACGGGTTATCGAATCTGATCTGCTCGCGGTTGCGACGCCCCGGGCGAGCTGTGAAACCGAACAGGTCGGTCAGTGCCGTGCCGGTGATGAACGCCGGGCCGCTGCCGCCCTGGCCCGTGCTGTTGGTCCTGGAGAACTTCGCCTCGACGAACGGAACGAGCGCCGGCGACACGTCGAAGTGACCGACGAGATTGATGTTGTAGCGGTCGAGTTGCGGCACGACCTGGATCTGGTGCCCGTCGAAGAAGCCCTCCCCGTTCCCGCCGATGAACTGGCCGTTCGGACCGATGCCGGTGCGCTGGCCGGTAACCGGAACCAGGTCGCCATTCGGCAAGAAAATGTACGGACAGTTATAGGGGGTCGGCGTCAGGTTACCGGGGACGCCAGCACCGGATGGCGGAGTTCCGCAAGTGAAGCCGCCAGCCGGACCAAATGAGATCAGGCCGGTGTTGTTGAACGTCGAAGACCTGAAGTCCCGGTTCAGAATGCGGTCCGGAATGCCGTCGCTGCCGTCCACCGAACCAGCAGGATCCGCGTCAACGACGGTGAGGACCTCACGGAACCAGTCGCGCTTTGCGCCCCACGCCTGGTCGCGGCGGGCATATTCGACGTTGACGGCGACGTTGCCGCGGCCGCCCGCGAAATTCTTGCCCGCGAGCGCGCTGATGAAATAGCTGTTCGCGTCGCCATAGCGGCTGGTGCCGCCCTGACCGCGAATCTGGATGCCGTCATAATCCTGTTTGAGCACGAAGTTGACGACGCCCGCGATCGCGTCCGAGCCGTACACGGCCGAGTTACCGCCGGTGACGACGTCGACGCGGTCGATGAGGTCGGTCGGGATGGTGTTGACGTCGACGCTGACGCCCGAGCTCAGAACGTCGCCGCCGACGTGACGACGGCCGTTGACGAGAACGAGGGTACGAGCCGTGCCGAGACCGCGAAGGTCGAGCAGGTTGAGGCCCGAAGTGCCGAGGAAGCGGGTCGAGTTCGCCTGCGTGAACGTGCTGGCGATCGACGGGAGCTCAGCGAGCTTGTCGCCGACCGAGACGTCGCCCGTCTGGAAGAATTCCTCGCCTCCGACCGAGGTGACCGGCAGCGGCGATTCGAGATTCGGACGGCGGATGCGCGAACCGGTGACGGTGATCGCCTCATTCGAGGTCGGATTGGGATTGGCGCTGGTATTCGTGCTCGACTGAGCATCGTTCCCGGACTCAACCTCCTGCTCGCTGGTCAGCGTTTGCGGAGGCGACTGGTCCGACTTGGTTTGCTGTGCAGCAGCCGGGCTCGCGATGATCGCGGCGAGCGAAACGGTAGACAGAATGAATGGATTAAATCGACGCATAAATCCCTCGTCCCCTGGAATAGGTGCAGTTTCCCCTGAGGACGTGGTGGTTGAAGCGTGCGCAAAATGGAACCGATATTGCGGGGCTTCAGAGAGATTCGCGGCCCCCTGTCACCTTAATGCAACATTCATTTTGATGAATGTCGTGAAGGCTACAGAGGGCCGAGTCCCGCGATAGGCAGCCCTAACGAAGGATATGTGTCGATTTTGAAGTGATCAGTAGCGGTAGTGGTCGGGCTTGAACGGCCCTTCCGGCGCGACGCCGATGTAAGCCGCCTGCTTTTCCGAGAGATGCGTCAGCTTCACCCCAAGCTTGTCGAGATGAAGCCGCGCCACCTTCTCGTCGAGGTGCTTCGGGAGCACAAAGACGTCGTTCTTATATTGATCGCCCTTGGTGTAGAGCTCGATCTGCGCAAGCACCTGATTGGTGAAGCTCGAGCTCATGACGAAGCTCGGATGGCCGGTCGCGTTGCCGAGGTTCACAAGACGGCCCTTCGACAGGACGATGATCTTCTTGCCGTCGGGGAATTCCACCTCGTCGACCTGCGGCTTGATCTCGACCCACTTCATGTTGGCGAGCGCGCCGATCTGGATCTCGCTGTCGAAGTGGCCGATGTTGCAGACGATCGCCATGTTCTTCATCGCGCGCATGTGATCGACCGTGATGACGTCCGCATTGCCCGTGGCAGTCACGAAGATGTCGGCGCGCTTAGTCGCCTCCTCCATCGTCACGACCTCATAGCCTTCCATCGCGGCCTGAAGCGCGCAAATCGGGTCGATCTCGGTCACCAGGACGCGAGCGCCGCCGTTGCGAAGCGAAGCCGCTGAGCCCTTGCCGACGTCGCCATAACCCGCGACGCAGGCCACCTTGCCGGCGAGCATGACGTCAGTGCCACGGCGGATCGCGTCGACCAGGCTTTCCTTGCACCCGTAGAGATTGTCGAACTTCGACTTGGTGACGCTGTCGTTGACGTTGATCGCCGGGAACGGGAGCTTGCCC
>Ga0207649_10002259_pt1 | contig 10873 bp, 4 predicted proteins | sample KBSC43metaG_FD_184317 | JGI IMG/M metagenome (GOLD analysis project Ga0207649, IMG submission 184317) | Corn rhizosphere microbial communities from Kellogg Biological Station, Michigan, USA - KBS C4-3 metaG (SPAdes) (version 2) | ecosystem: Host-associated > Plants > Roots > Rhizosphere > Soil ... | reverse complement strand
GGCCAGTGTCGACGCCGGCCTCCCGCCCGACCCGGGCCGCCTGTTCGGCGCGGTCACCCCGTACGTCCAGGCGCCGGACGTGATGATCGGCAACCTCGAGGGGACGTTGACCGACGTCGCCGCCAGTTCCAAGTGCGGCGCCGGCTCGACCGACTGCGTCGCCTTCCGGGCGCCGCCCGCGTACGGGCGGCTGTTCGCGCGGGCCGGCTACGACGTGCTCAGCCTGGCGAACAACCACGCGCACGACCACGGCGACGCCGGCCTGGTCCAGACCCGCCGGGTCGTCCGGGCCAACGGCATGCTCACCACCGGCGGCCCCGACGAGATCGCCGTCACCACGGTTCGCGGCGTGCGAGTCGCCGTCGTCGGCTTCGCCCCGTACGGATGGGCCGCCCCGCTGAATGATCCCGCCGCCGTCCGTTCGTTGGTCCGTCGTGCCGCCGCGCGTGCGGACATCGTGATCGTCGTCTTCCATGGTGGCGCCGAGGGAGCCGATGCGCTGCATGTGCCCGCCGGACGGGAGTTGGCGTTCGGCGAGGACCGCGGCGACCTGCGGGCGTTCGCCCGGACCGCGGTGGCCGCCGGCGCGGACGCCGTTCTCGGCGCCGGCCCGCACGTGGTCCGCGGCGCCGAGGTGGTCGCCGGCCGCCCGGTCGCGTACTCCGTGGGCAACCTGGTCGGCTACCGCGTGCTGTCCACTGCCGGCGTGCTCGGCACGACCGCGATCGTCCAGCTCACCTTCCGCGCCGACGGCACCTGGGTCGGCGGCCTGCTTCGGCCGACCCGCCAGGTGCAGCCCGGCTACCCGGAGCCCGATCCGGACCGCGCCGCGATCGCCCTGGTACGCCGGCTCTCGGCGGAGGACTTCGGCCCGACCGCGATGCGGGTCGGGGCGGACGGGACCCTCCGCCCGCCCGTGTAACATTGCGGGCGACCAACCGATGACCGCCGGCCGCTGGGTTCGCCCAGCCGAAGGTCCCGTTGCGAGACGGGCGACCCGCGCAGGATGGACGGTGTTGCCGCGGGTCGCCTGACCTGCGCCCGCCCCGTGCGCCCTGCGCCGGGGCGTCTCTCGTTTCCGGGCCCGGACGCCGGCCCGAGCACGAGAGAGGAGGCACGTGGCGAACCAGGAAAAGATCGCGGCCGTCGCCGAGATCACCGAGCGGTTCCAGGGCTCGTCCGCGGCGGTGCTGACCGAATACCGCGGCCTGACGATGTCCCAGCTGACCCAGCTGCGCCGGTCGCTCGGCAGCGACACGACCTACGCGGTCGTGAAGAACACGCTGACCAAGCGGGCCGCGGCCGAGGCCGGGTTCCCGGTCGCGGACGAGCTGCTCACCGGCCCCACCGCGATCGCGTTCATCAAGGGCGACCCGGTCGAGGCCGCCAAGGGCCTGCGCGACTTCTCGCGCACCAACCCGCTGCTGGTGATCAAGGGCGGCGTGCTGGACGGCAAGGTCCTCTCGCCGGCCGAGATCAGGCAGCTGGCCGACGTCGAGCCGCGTGAGGTCCTGCTGGCCAAGCTGGCCGGCGCCATGAACGGCTCGCTGGCCAAGGCGGCCGGCCTGTTCCAGGCCCCGCTGTCGCAGGTCGCGCGTCTCGCCGCGGCCCTGCAGGAGAAGAAGGGCGAGGGCGCCACTCCCGACGCCGCGCCCGCCACCGACACCGCCGACTCGGCGACCGAGTAAGAGAGAGGACACGCCGACATGGCGAAGATGAGCACCGACGAGCTGCTCGACGCGTTCAAGGAGATGACGCTGCTCGAGCTGTCCGACTTCGTGAAGCAGTTCGAGGACACCTTCGGCGTCACCGCGGCCGCGCCGGTCGCGGTCGCCGGGCCGGTGCAGGGCGGCGGTGGCGGCGCTGCCGACACCCCGCAGGCCGAGGAGCAGGACGAGTTCGACGTCATCCTCGAGGCCGCCGGTGACAAGAAGATCCAGGTCATCAAGGAGGTGCGCGCGCTGACCAGCCTCGGTCTCAAGGAGGCCAAGGACCTGGTCGACGGGGCGCCGAAGCCGGTCCTGGAGAAGGTCAACAAGGAGGCCGCCGACAAGGCGAAGGGCCAGCTCGAGGGCGCCGGGGCGACCGTCACCCTCAAGTAGTCCTCCCACTCCACCCGCTGCCCCCGTCCGCCCCGCGGACGGGGGCAGCGCCGTCTCGCACCGACAGCCGGGTGGCGCCCCGCGAGGCTTCCGGGACGAGGCCCGTTCGCCCGGCCACCGCGCCGAGGCCGCCAGCCCCGCGTCCCGCCCCAGGCCGAGTCGGCGGCGCCGCGCCCGGCGCAGCGCACAGCCGCCGCCCGGGTGGCGGTGCGCCGAGGCCGTTCCAGCCCCGGGTCCCATCCCGGAGCGACTTGCGGCGCCTTGGCCGGCCCGCCGCACGTCGCACGGCCGACGCCGATCCAGCCCCGTGTCCCACACCGCGGCCGAGTTGGCGGCGCCGTGGCCGGCGCGCAGCGCGCAGTTGCCGTCGGGACACTGTTATGTCTGGTTGCCGGGTTCCGATCCCGGTGACCGACGGCGTCGTCGGCCGGCCGAGGCGGGTTCGTCGGCGTGTCGTCGGGTGTGTCGCCGGGTCGGATGTGCAGCCGAGGACAGGCCGCCGCGGCGGTGTGGGCCCGGATCCGGGCCGCCCGGGTTGGTCGCCCAAATCCTGCGATCAAGCCCCTGACCTGCGGAGATGGGCGTCGACCCGGGGTGGCCGGCGTGGATCGTCAGGACCTCGGAAGACACGCCGTACCGCGCGCTCTTGACGTCGCGCGCCGGGCGAGTCACGCTGACGCACGAAGTGGACGTCAGGGGAAGGGCGGCGGCCTCGACAGCAGTGTGCGTTTAGCCTACACTGCTAGTTTGCGCTGTCCGCTGACTGTCCGACTCGCCTTCCTCGATGGAGCCGGGACCCGGGTGGTCCGGGGACGCGCGCACTGACGGCGCCTGTCCTTGGAAGGACGCATCTTGGCAGTCTCCCGCTCCGACACTGGCACGACTACCCTCCCCGAGCGCAAGCGGATCCCTGGTTCTCCTGACCGGGTCTCGTTCGCCAAGATCCGGGAGCCTCTCGAGGTCCCCAACCTCCTCGCGCTGCAGACCGACTCGTTCGACTGGCTCGTCGGCAACGACAAGTGGCGGGCCCGCGTCGCCGAGGAGTCCGACCCGCGTTCCGGACTGGACGAGATCCTCGGAGAGATCTCGCCGATCGAGGACTTCTCGGGGTCGATGTCGCTGTCCTTCTCCAACCCGCGCTTCGAGGACGTGAAGGCGTCCGAGGAGGAGTGCAAGGACAAGGACATGACCTTCGCGGCTCCGCTGTTCGTCACGGCGGAGTTCATCAACAACACCACGGGCGAGATCAAGAGCCAGACGGTCTTCATGGGTGACTTCCCGATGATGACCGTCAAGGGCACGTTCATCATCAACGGCACCGAGCGTGTCGTGGTCTCGCAGCTCGTGCGGTCGCCCGGGGTCTACTTCGACCGCACCCTCGACAAGACCTCCGACAAGGACGTCTACAGCTGCAAGGTGATCCCGAGCCGGGGCGCCTGGCTGGAGTTCGACGTCGACAAGCGCGACACCGTCGGCGTCCGCATCGACCGCAAGCGGCGCCAGCCGGTCACCGTGCTGCTCAAGGCCCTCGGCTGGAGCTCGGACCGGATCCGCGAGCGGTTCGGCTGGTCCGAGACGCTGCTGGCCACCCTGGAGAAGGACCACATCCAGACCCAGGACGAGGCGCTGCTGGACATCTACCGCAAGCTGCGCCCGGGCGAGCCGCCGACCCGCGAGTCGGCGCAGACCCTGCTCGACAACCTGTTCTTCAACCAGAAGCGCTACGACCTGGCCAAGGTCGGCCGCTACAAGATCAACAAGAAGCTCGGCCTCGACCTGCCGATCACGCAGGGCGTGCTCACCGAGGACGACATCGTCGCCACGATCGAGTACGTCGTGAAGCTGCACGCCGGCGAGGAGGGCTTCGAGGTCGACGACATCGACCACTTCGGCAACCGGCGCCTGCGTACGGTCGGCGAGCTGATCCAGAACCAGATCCGGGTCGGCCTGTCCCGCATGGAGCGGGTCGTCCGGGAGCGGATGACCACCCAGGACGTCGAGGCGATCACGCCGCAGACCCTGATCAACATCCGGCCGGTCGTCGCCTCCATCAAGGAGTTCTTCGGCACCAGCCAGCTCTCCCAGTTCATGGACCAGACCAACCCGCTGGCCGGGCTGACGCACAAGCGCCGGCTGTCCGCGCTGGGCCCGGGCGGTCTGTCCCGGGAGCGGGCCGGGTTCGAGGTGCGCGACGTGCACCCCAGCCACTACGGCCGGATGTGCCCGATCGAGACTCCTGAGGGCCCGAACATCGGCCTGATCGGCTCGCTCGCGTCGTACGGGCGGATCAACGCGTTCGGCTTCGTCGAGACGCCCTACCGGAAGGTCGAGGACGGCCGGGTCACCGACCAGATCGACTACCTGACCGCGGACGAGGAGGACCGGCACGTCATCGCCCAGGCGAACGAGCCGCTGGACAGCGCCGGCCGGTTCGCCGAGTCGCGGGTGCTGGTCCGCAAGAAGGGCGGCGAGGTCGAGCTGATCGACCCGGCCGAGGTCGACTACATGGACGTGTCGCCGCGGCAGATGGTCTCGGTCGCGACGGCGATGATCCCGTTCCTCGAGCACGACGACGCCAACCGCGCGCTGATGGGCGCCAACATGCAGCGCCAGTCGGTGCCGCTGCTCCGGTCCGAGTCGCCGCTGGTCGGTACCGGCATGGAGCTGCGGGCCGCGGTCGACGCCGGTGACGTGATCGTCGCGGAGAAGGCGGGGGTGGTCGAAGACCTCTCCGCCGACTACTGCACGGTCATGGCCGACGACGGCACCCGGCAGACCTACCGGCTGCACAAGTTCCGCCGGTCCAACCAGGGCACCTGCATCAACCAGAAGGTCGTCGTCGACGAGGGCGACCGGATCGAGGTCGGCCAGGTCATCGCCGACGGGCCGTGCACCGACGACGGCGAGATGGCGCTCGGGAAGAACCTGCTGGTCGCGTTCATGCCCTGGGAGGGGCACAACTACGAGGACGCGATCATCCTGTCCCAGCGGCTGGTCCAGGACGACGTCCTCACCTCGATCCACATCGAGGAGCACGAGGTCGACGCCCGGGACACCAAGCTGGGCGCCGAGGAGATCACCCGGGACATCCCCAACGTCGCCGAGGAGGTCCTCGCCGACCTCGACGAGCGCGGCATCGTCCGGATCGGCGCCGACGTGGTGCCGGGCGACATCCTGGTCGGCAAGGTCACCCCGAAGGGCGAGACCGAGCTGACCCCGGAGGAGCGGCTGCTGCGGGCGATCTTCGGCGAGAAGGCCAGGGAGGTCCGGGACACCAGCCTCAAGGTGCCGCACGGCGAGTCCGGCAAGGTCATCGGCGTCCGGGTGTTCTCCCGCGAGGACGGCGACGAGCTGCCGCCGGGGGTCAACGAGCTGGTCCGCGTCTACGTGGCCCAGAAGCGGAAGATCCAGGACGGCGACAAGCTGGCCGGCCGGCACGGCAACAAGGGCGTGATCTCCAAGATCCTGCCGCAGGAGGACATGCCGTTCCTCGAGGACGGCACGCCGGTCGACATCGTGCTCAACCCGCTCGGCGTGCCGGGCCGGATGAACATCGGCCAGGTGCTGGAGACGCACCTCGGCTGGGTCGCCAAGTCGGGCTGGGAGGTCGAGGGCTCGCCCGAGTGGGCCACCCGGCTGCCGGACGACGCCCGCGCCGGGGAGCCGGGCACCCGCACGGCGACGCCGGTCTTCGACGGCGCCCGCGAGCAGGAGATCGTCGGCCTGCTCGGGTCGACCCGGCCCAACCGGGACGGCACCCGGCAGGTCGCCGAGACCGGCAAGGCGCGGCTGTTCGACGGCCGTTCCGGCGAGCCGTTCCCGGAGCCGATCTCCGTCGGCTACATCTACATCCTCAAGCTGCTCCACCTCGTCGACGACAAGATCCACGCTCGCTCGACGGGTCCGTACTCGATGATCACCCAGCAGCCCCTCGGCGGTAAGGCGCAGTTCGGCGGGCAGCGGTTCGGTGAGATGGAGTGCTGGGCCATGCAGGCGTACGGCGCCGCGTACGCGCTGCAGGAGCTGCTGACCATCAAGTCCGACGACGTCCTCGGCCGGGTCAAGGTCTACGAGGCCATCGTCAAGGGCGAGAACATCCCCGAGCCGGGCATCCCGGAGTCGTTCAAGGTCCTGCTGAAGGAGCTGCAGTCGCTGTGCCTCAACGTCGAGGTGCTCTCCAGCGACGGTGTCTCCATCGAGATGCGGGACAGCGACGAGGACGTCTTCCGCGCCGCGGAGGAGCTCGGCATCGACCTTTCCAGGCGTGAGCCGTCCTCAGTTGAAGAGGTATAGGAGATCCGCGGGAGCGGAGCCCCGAAAGATCCGCGAAGCGCATCTTTCGGGGCACGGCGAGCAGCCGGGCCGACGGCCCGTCCTCGCCCTCATGGGACGACTACAGCAACGCGACTCCCGAACGGGAAGTAGGTAAGCACGAAGTGCTGGACGTGAACTTCTTCGACGAGCTCCGTATCGGCCTGGCGACCGGCGAGGACATCCGGCAGTGGTCGCACGGCGAGGTCAAGAAGCCCGAGACGATCAACTACCGCACGCTCAAGCCGGAGAAGGACGGGCTCTTCTGCGAGAAGATCTTCGGTCCTACCCGGGACTGGGAGTGCTACTGCGGCAAGTACAAGCGGGTCCGGTTCAAGGGCATCATCTGCGAGCGCTGCGGCGTCGAGGTCACCAGGGCCAAGGTGCGCCGGGAGCGGATGGGTCACATCGAGCTGGCCGCGCCGGTCACCCACATCTGGTACTTCAAGGGTGTCCCGAGCCGGCTTGGCTACCTGCTCGACCTGGCTCCCAAGGACCTCGAGAAGATCATCTACTTCGCGGCGTACCTGATCACCTCGGTCGACACCGAGGCGCGCCACCGCGACCTGTCCACCATCGAGGCCGAGATGTCGGTCGAGAAGAAGCGGGCCGAGGACAAGCGCGACGGTGACGTCGAGGCGCGGCAGAAGAAGCTCGAGGCCGACCTCGCCGAGCTGGAGAGCGAGGGTGCGAAGTCCGACGTGCGCCGCAAGGTGCGCGAGGGCGGCGAGCGGGAGATGCGCCAGATCCGCGACCGCGCGCAGCGCGAGATCGACCGGCTGGACGAGGTGCTCGACACCTTCCGCAAGCTGGAGCCGAAGACGCTGATCGCGGACGAGATGCTGTACCGCGAGCTGCGCGACCGGTTCGGCGAGTACTTCAACGGCGGCATGGGCGCCGAGGCGCTGCAGCGGCTGCTGGAGAACTTCGACCTCGACGGCGAGGCCGAGTCGCTGCGGGAGACCATCCGGTCCGGCAAGGGCCAGAAGAAGCTGCGTGCGCTGAAGCGGCTCAAGGTCGTCGCGGCGTTCCAGTCCACCCGCAACTCGCCGATGGGCATGGTCCTCGACTGCGTGCCGGTGATCCCGCCGGACCTGCGGCCGATGGTCCAGCTCGACGGCGGCCGGTTCGCCACCAGCGACCTCAACGACCTCTACCGCCGGGTGATCAACCGGAACAACCGGCTCAAGAGGCTGCTCGACCTGGGCGCGCCCGAGATCATCGTCAACAACGAGAAGCGGATGCTGCAGGAGGCCGTCGACGCGCTGTTCGACAACGGCCGCCGCGGCCGGCCGGTCACCGGCCCGGGCAACCGCCCGCTGAAGTCGCTGTCCGACATGCTCAAGGGCAAGCAGGGCCGGTTCCGGCAGAACCTGCTTGGGAAGCGCGTCGACTACTCCGGCCGTTCGGTCATCGTGGTCGGCCCGCAGCTCAAGCTGCACCAGTGCGGCCTGCCCAAGGACATGGCCATCGAGCTGTTCAAGCCGTTCGTCATGAAGCGGCTGGTCGACCTCAACCACGCGCAGAACATCAAGTCCGCGAAGCGGATGGTGGAGCGCGCGCGGCCGGTCGTCTGGGACGTGCTCGAGGAGGTCATCACCGAGCACCCGGTGCTGCTGAACCGGGCGCCGACCCTGCACCGGCTCGGCATCCAGGCGTTCGAGCCGCAGCTGGTCGAGGGCAAGGCGATCCAGATCCACCCGCTGGTCTGCACCGCGTTCAACGCGGACTTCGACGGCGACCAGATGGCGGTGCACCTGCCGCTGTCCGCCGAGGCGCAGGCCGAGGCGCGGATCCTGATGCTGTCCAGCAACAACATCCTGTCGCCGGCGGACGGTCGCCCGATCACCTCGCCGACCCAGGACATGGTGCTGGGCATCTTCCACCTGTCCGCGGCCCGCGAGGGCTCCGTGGGCGAGGGCCGGGCGTTCGCCTCGATGGCCGAGGCGATCATGGCGTACGACTCGCACACGCTGTCGCTGCAGGCTCCCGTCATGGTCCGGCTGACCGGCTACACGTCGGTCGACAACGGCAAGAAGGCCGAGCCGTGGACGGGTCCGGAGGACTGGACCCCGGGCGACCCGGTGCTGGTGCAGACCACGCTGGGACGGTGCCTGCTCAACGAGGCGCTCCCGGAGGACTATCGCTTCGTCAACTACGAGGTGACGAAGAAGGAGCTCGGGGCGATCGTCAACGACCTGGCCGAGCGGTACCCGAAGGTCCAGGTGGCGGCGACCCTCGACGCCCTCAAGGCGGCCGGGTTCCACTGGGCCACCAGGGCCGGGATCACCATCGCCATCGACGACGTCGTCACCCCGCCGGCCAAGCAGGAGATCCTGGACCGGTACGAGCAGGACGCCGACAAGATCGAGAAGCAGTACCAGCGCGGTGTGATCACCGACGAGGAGCGCCGGCAGGAGCTCATCGAGATCTGGACCAAGGCGACCAGCGAGGTCGCGCGGGAGATGGAGTCCAACTTCCCGCGGACCAACCCGGTCTGGATCATGGTCAACTCCGGTGCCCGCGGCAACATGATGCAGATGCGGCAGATCGCCGGCATGCGCGGTCTGGTGGCCAACCCCAAGGGCGAGATCATCCCGCGCCCGATCAAGGCCAACTTCCGCGAGGGCCTGACCGTCCTGGAGTACTTCATCGCCACCCACGGCGCCCGCAAGGGCCTCGCGGACACGGCGCTGCGGACGGCCGACTCCGGCTACCTCACCCGCCGGCTGGTCGACGTCTCCCAGGACGTGATCATCCGCGAGGAGGACTGCGGCACCGAGCGCGGCGTGATCATGCCGGTCGCGACCAAGCAGCCGGACGGCAGCCTGGTCAAGGAGACCCACGTCGAGACCGGCGTGTACGCGCGGGTGCTGGCCGAGGACGCGGTCGACGAGGCCGGCAACGTGATCGTGGCCCGCGGCCAGGACCTCGGCGACGTGCTGATCGACCAGCTCATCGCGGCGGGCATCACGCACGTCAAGGTGCGCTGCGTGCTCACCTGCGAGTCCACGATGGGCACCTGCGCCACCTGCTACGGGCGCTCGCTGGCGACCGGCAAGCTGGTCGACGTCGGTGAGGCGGTCGGCATCATCGCCGCCCAGTCCATCGGCGAGCCCGGCACCCAGCTGACCATGCGTACGTTCCACACCGGCGGTGTCGCGGGTGAGGACATCACGCACGGTCTGCCCCGGGTGCAGGAGCTGTTCGAGGCCCGCATCCCGAAGGGCGTCGCCCCGATCTCCGAGGTCGAGGGCCGGGTGCGGATCGAGGACGGCGACCGGTCCCGGAAGCTGGTCGTGACCCCGGACGACGGCTCCGACGAGGTGTCGTACACGGTCTCCCGGCGGGCCAGGCTGCTCGTCGGCGAGGGCGACCGGGTGGCGGTCGGCCAGCAGCTCATCGTCGGGTCGGTGAACCCGCACGAGGTGCTGCGGATCATGGGCCCGCGCGAGGTGCAGCTGCACCTGGTCCGCGAGGTCCAGGAGGTCTACCGGTCGCAGGGCGTGTCGATCCACGACAAGCACATCGAGGTCATCATCCGGCAGATGCTCAAGCGGGTGATGCTGATCGACTCCGGCTCGACCGACTTCCTGCCCGGCCAGCTGGCCGAGCGGTCGCAGTTCGAGGCGGAGAACCGGCGGGTGGTGGCCGAGGGCGGCGACCCGGCGTCCGGGCGGCCGGTGCTCATGGGCATCACCAAGGCCTCGCTCGCGACCGAGTCGTGGCTGTCGGCGGCGTCCTTCCAGGAGACGACCAGGGTGCTCACCGACGCGGCCATCCAGGCCAAGTCGGACGCGCTGGTCGGCCTCAAGGAGAACGTCATCATCGGCAAGCTGATCCCGGCCGGCACCGGCATCTCCCGGTACCGCAACATCCGGGTGGAGCCGACCGAGGAGGCCCGCGCGCAGGTCTACTCGATGGCCGGGTACGACGAGTCGGACTACTACGGCGGCACCGCCTTCGGCCCGGGTTCGGGCCAGGCGGTCCCGCTGGAGGACTTCGACTACGGGGACCCGCGCTACCGGTAGGTCGTCAGGGCAGTGGAGGGGCCGTCTCCCGGTTGGGGAGGCGGCCCTTCCGCCACGTCCGGCCGCCCTTCCCTGTCCGGCCTCCCCCGGCAGGGATGATTCCGGCGCCGGTCCGCCGCCCTACCTTGACCGTGCGGCAGCGGCACCTCCCGCGGCCGCGGGCACGGTAGGGAGCGGACGATGGCGCAGCCGAGCAGGGACGTCCCGCTGGTCCTGCTCGACGTGGCGATCGGGACGGCGGCGAGCGGGCTCGGCGGTCTCGCTCGCGGCCGGCGCGTCGTGAGCAGGGTCGCCGGCCCGGTCACCAGGCCGGCGGCGTGGGCCGTCCGGACCGTTGCCGATCGGGTTCCCGCCGTGTTCGACGGTCCGCTGCGGGCCAGCGGGCAGGCCCAGCGGGCGGCGGCGCGGGCGGCCGCCGGTAGCTGGCTC
>Ga0207649_10002253_pt1 | contig 10896 bp, 7 predicted proteins | sample KBSC43metaG_FD_184317 | JGI IMG/M metagenome (GOLD analysis project Ga0207649, IMG submission 184317) | Corn rhizosphere microbial communities from Kellogg Biological Station, Michigan, USA - KBS C4-3 metaG (SPAdes) (version 2) | ecosystem: Host-associated > Plants > Roots > Rhizosphere > Soil ... | reverse complement strand
GAGACTTCCGTTCAACGCGCGATCCAGTCGATCGTTGATCGCAAGGGCCGCATCGACGTACTGGTCAACAACGCCGGCATGAGCATGCTTGGTGCAGTGGAGGAGACCGCCATCAACGAGGCCACATCGTTGTTCGATACAAACGTGTTCGGCGCGCTGCGCACGATAAAAGCGGTACTTCCGCACATGCGCACACAGCAACAGGGGCGGATCGTCAACGTCAGTTCTGTGCTCGGTTTTCTGCCGGCGCCCTACATGGGCCTGTATGCGGCCTCCAAGCACGCGGTCGAGGGATTGTCGGAAAGTCTCGATCACGAAGTACGTCAGTTCGGCATTCGCGTGGCTCTCGTCGAACCCGCGTATACCAAAACTAATCTCGAGGCCAATTCGCCCCGGACGAAAGCAACAATCCCGGCCTACGGTCGCGAACGCGAAATCGCGGCGCGTTCTGTGGCGAAGAGCATCAATGGTGCGCCCGAACCCGAAGGCGTGGCAAACACGATCCTCGAAGCGGCGCTTGGCGCGTGGCGCATGCGTCGCACGCCGGCCGGGCAGGCTTCGCTATTGAGCAAGCTGCGCCGGTTCATGCCGGCGGGACCTGTCGATGCGAACTTGAGGAAAACGTTTGGTCTGGCCTGAGAGTCACGCAAGAGTTACTGCATGCGCACGGTGCATCGACACTGCCTAGCCGTCAGGCATCGACGTCCGCCTCGCGTTCGCTTCTGGCCGGCCCATTGATGATCTCCGCGTCGAGAGCAATGGTCATTCCGCGCGTTCCCACCGCGGAGCCGCCAAACGGAGTCGGAACCGTGCAGATATACGTCCGCTTCTCGGCGAGGAATTGAGCGCGGCGTGGGTTCGCTATTGGCCGCACCGCGCCGGACGATCGACGAGCAGTGGTGGCTCGCAATCAAATGCAGTTCGACAGTCCCTGTGCGACCCTTATCAGACGGTCGCCCATGTCTGCTCTTCGGCAACGAAATGTCCTGGAGTTCAGTAGTTGACCTCAACGATCATCAAGCGCTTCAACCAGGCGGTAGCCGACACCGACTTCGGTGAGCAGATAGCGCGGCTGTGCTGGAACCGGTTCGATCTTCTCGCGCAACGCACGCATATAGATTCGCAAGTATTGTGGCGACTCGACATGCGCTGCGCCCCACACCTCGCGCAGCAGTTGGCGGTGGGTGATGACTTTGCCGCGATGCCGAACCAAGGTCGATAACAGCTTGAACTCAAGCGGCGTCAGGTGGACGTCTGCTCCGTCGAGCTGCACGCGACGGGCGGCAAGATCGATGGTGAGCTTTCCTATTTGCACTTGCGCTTGCTCGTCTGCGCCGCCGCGCAGCGCAACGTGACGCTCGGCAACCCGCAGCCGAGCCAGAAGCTCAGGAACGCCGAATGGCTTGGTCAGGTAATCGTCGGCGCCCAGATCGAGCGCGCCGACTTTGTCCGCTTCCTGGCTGCGTGCCGATAACACCAGGATTGGGCGCGTGTACCACTTGCGCAGTCGCACGATTACGTCGAGACCGGAGATGTCGGGCAGACCAAGATCGAGGATCACGATGTCCGGCTGATGCAATGTGGCTAGGCGCAGACCTTCGTTGCCGTCTCCTGCGAACTCTGGCGCGTAGTTGTGCGACTCGAGCGCTGCGGCGAGAAAGCGCTGAATCTGCGGATCGTCTTCGATTACAAGGACCTTGGTGTGCGCAGCCATCACGGTGCTTCATCCCGTTGCCGCGGCAAGCTGAAGCGAAATTCCGCGCCGCCATCCGACAAATTACGCGCGCTGATCATGCCCCCGTGCGCTTCGATGATGGTTCGACAAATGGTAAGGCCCAGTCCAAAACCGCTCTGCGCCGCTTCCGCATGGCCGCGATGAAATTTCTCGAACACACGCTGCTCATCACCGGCCGGTAAGCCCCGACCACGATCCGATACCGAGACTTCGAACAACGCTGGCCACGCCTTTACGGCGATGTGAATCGCGGTCCCTGCCGGTGTGTGTTTCTGCGCATTCTCCACCAGGTTGAACAGTACTTGCTCGACCAGGACTTCGTCGCAGCGCACTAATGGCAGGTTTGCTGGTAAGTCGATGCTCACTTCGCGACCAGCTAATGCATCGCGCAAGCGATTGAGCACTGAGCCGATCAACTCATCGAGCGCCACCCAGTCCTTGTTGAGCTGCACCGGACCGGACGTCAGGCGTGTGAGATCGAGCAGGTTGCCGACGAGCCGATGTAGACGCTGTGCCTCTGAAAGCAGCGCAACCAGCAAGCCGCGCCGACGTTCCTCGCCGAGCGTCGACGAAGCATCATCGAGCAGCGTCGATGCGTTGCCGATGATGCTCGCCAGCGGCGTGCGGAAATCGTGCGAGATTGAACTGAGCAGCACATTGCGCATCTTCTCCGAAGCGATCTGCGTGTCGGCGATCTGCGCTGCGGCAGCCAGTTGCACGCGCTCCATCGCCACGGCGGCCTGAGTGACGAACGATTCGAGCAGATGCATTTGCTCGGGGATCTCGAGCTGACGCAAATCCTTCGGCCGCAAGCCGAGCACGCCGATACAGCGCTGCAACGCGTTCAATGGCAGGTAGATCGCATCGGCGCTGGACAGCGTGTCGGTACCGCGGCCGGCTTTTCCGCGATGGTCGTACGCCCACTGCGCGATGCCGAGATCATTGCCTGGAACCGGGAAGCGCATCAGATTCCCGCGTTCGACTCCGCGCGCGCAAAAGTGGGTCGGGTCGAGCAACAGACCCGCATCGTCAGGCAGCAGCACCGCCGCTTCTCCGTCGATGCCGGCCAGCACATGCCGGCAGAGGATCGCCCCGAGTTCCTGTAAGTCTCGGCTCTGCGCCAATTCACGACTGAGGCCGTATAGCTCGCCCGTACGGCGTTCGCGCTGGCGAGCCACGGACGCCTGGCGCTTGCCGAGCGCGGCCAGATTGCTGATCACGAGTGCCGTCACCAGCATGACCGCGAACGTGATCAGGTATTGCGCGTCGGCCACGGCGAACGTGTACAACGGCGGTACGAACAGGAAATCGAACAAGGCGACGCTGAGCACGGCGGCGAGCACGGACGGCCCGCGGCCAAAGCGCGTCGCCACGAACACCGTGCCGAGCAGATACACCATGACTAGGTTCGTCAGCTCGACATGGCCGAACAAAAGTTCGCAAAGCAGAGTCGCGACAACGACCACGCTCGCGCCCTTCGCGTAGGCGCGCCAGTCACTCGATCGGCTTGGCGTGCGCGGTGGTGCTACGGTCTCGGCACCGGGTTCGCCCGTGATCACGTACACATCGATATCGCCGCTGCCACGTACGATATCGTCGACCAGCGAAGGTTTCAGACGATCGCGCCAGCGGCTGCGGCTGGGCTTGCCGGCGATGATCTTGCTGACGTTGCGTTGCCGCGCGAACGTCAACACCTCTCTTGCGACACTTTCACCGGAAAGGTTCGCGGTTTCTGCGCCCAGGGTCCCCGCGAGTTTGAGCGTCTGCAAGACACGGTCACGCGCGGCCTTCGGCAAGCGCACGAGCTGCGGCGTTTCGACATAGACCGCAAACCATTGCGCATGCAACGCGGACGCCAGTCGTCGCGCCGAACGCACCAGGCGCTCCGACAACGCATCGGGGCCTACGCACACAAGCACACGCTCGCCCGCGGGCCAGGTGTTTTCGATCGCGTGCTGTTCGCGGTATTCGCGCATCGAGGAGTCGACGCGGTCGGCGGTTGCGCGCAGCGCCAGTTGACGCAACGCGATCAGGTTGCCCTTGCGGAAGAACGAATTCAGCGCGTGCCGAATCTTGTCCTCGACGTAGACCTTTCCTTCCTTGAGCCTTTGCAGCAAGTCATCGGGCGGCAGATCGACGAGTTCGACTTCGTCGGCGGCTTCAAACACCTTATCCGGTACCGTTTCGCGTACCTGCACACCGGTGATCTGCGCGACGACATCGTTGAGACTCTCGATGTGCTGGACGTTGACCGTGGTGTAGACATCGACGCCGGCGCCGAGCAGTTCCTCGATGTCCACCCAGCGCTTGGTGTGGCGTGCACCGGGATGATTACTGTGCGCGAGTTCGTCGACGACGATGACGGCCGGATGACGTTTCAATGCGGCATCGAGATCGAACTCGCTGAGCACGATCCCGCGGTGTTCGAGTCTTTGCGGCGGCAAGATCTCCAGCCCTTCGAGCAACGCTTCGGTTTCCGCGCGACCATGCAGCTCGACATAGCCGATGACGATGTCGGTGCCTGCGGCTTTTTGCGCGCGTGCCGCTTCGAGCATGGCGTAGCTCTTGCCCACGCCGGGCGCCGCGCCAAAGAAGATTTTCAGGCGGCCGCGTTGTGCGCGCGCTTCGTCGCGTTGCACGCGCGCAAGCAGCGCATCGGGATCGGGACGTTGGGCGGGATCGGCTGGAGGCATGGCGACGGGCTCGCCGGCATCATGCCGCAAAGGGCCGCGACGTTACCACTTGCCGTCCAGCAGCAGGTTGAGCTTCAACACGTTCACGCGCGGCTCGCCGAGCACGCCGAATGTGCGGCCTTCACTCGCCCGTTCAACCAGTTTGGCAATGTCCGCTTCCGCTATTCCGCGCGCCCGGGCGACGCGTGCGACTTGGTATTCTGCGGCGGCCGGCGAGATATGCGGATCGAGCCCTGACGCCGATGCAGTGACAAGATCAACAGGTACTGGCGCCCCATTACCAGGATCCGCTGCACGCAATGCTTCGATACGCGCTTTGACCGCGTCGATCAGAGCCGCGTTGGTCGGGCCGAGGTTTGAGCCTGTCGAGGACGCGGAGTTGTCCGGAAACGGCGTAGTCGCCGAGGGCCGACCCCAGAAGTACTTGGTATCGGAAAACGATTGACCGATCAGCTCCGAACCCAACGGCTTGCCGTGGCGTTCGATCACGCTGCCATTCGCCGTATGCGCAAACAGTGCTTGTGCGATGCCGGTGACGAGCAGCGGATAGATGACGCCTGTCAGGATCGTCATCGCGACGAGCATGGTTAGGGACTGACGCAGCAGCTTGCTCATAGGATTTCTCGCAAAGATCGATGCAATTTCAGAACAAGATTCCGGCTTCGAGCATGACGCGCGATTGCGATGTGTCACCGAAATCCGGCCCCAGCGCAAACCCTGGCGTCGTGTTACTCGCCTTCACATAGGACACTTCGCCGCGCACGAACAAGAGTTTGTATTGATAGGTCGGCGTCAACGTGAAGGACCACGCCTTGCTGCCGGGGCCATAGAGCAGATTCGGCGTGCCGCCAGCCGCGCTGCCACTTGAACCAATGTATTCCACGCGACCGGCAACGCTGAAGTTCGAATCGAACGCGTAGCTCCCGAGCAGCGCGGCACCGGCCGTCGACGCCGAACGGGCGATGCCGAGCTCGGCGTTCGCCGGCACGCGTGTGTATTGCAGATATGGGGTGAACGTCCAAGATCCGTCGAGGCGTGTATAGATCAAATTGACGATCTGACTGTTGTTCTGCAATAGCGGCGCTGCGGCGGTAACGCGCGTCGTTTGATCGGTATTGCCGCCGACGATGAAGTTCAACGAATTGTCCTTGTCGATCGCATACGTGAGCGAACCCCATAGCCAGTTGTATCGGTTCGAATAGAAGCCATCGTTGACCCACACCGCCGCGGTGAGCGGACCCGAGGTGTAGCTGCCTTGCACGCCGCGGTTTATCGCGTTCTCCTGATTCCAGAGCAGGCCGCGTTCGATGTTCATGTTTTCGAACGTGAAGGTATTCTCGCCGCCGACCAACGTCGGCAACTTGCCGGCCATGATGTAGAAGCTATCGTTGGGGACGAACTTGACGAATGCTTCCGGCACGACGCCATAGAACTCACGCGTGGCATCGTGCGCAGCGACATACGGTGTGCCAAGAGCCGGCAGCGAGTAAGCGCCGACTTCGAAAAAGAACTGAAACTCGCCCGTCGTCTTCTGGACGAATACCTGACCGTTGCTGAGGTCGGAAAGTGCCTCGCGGTCACCGGGAGCGCGGTTGTTCTGCCACAACCCCACGCCTGTGACGGCACCGGTAACGTACCAGTTGCCGTAGTCGCCGAAATCGAAAGCCGCAGGTTTTGGATTGGCCACGAGAGGACCGGTCATGCTGGGCGTGGTCAGCGCAGCAGACGCGTCGCTGGAAGGTGCGGTGTCCGTCGCTGGATCGGCTGCTACAACGGCAATCGGGACCGCCAACAATGCAAACAAAATGATCGATTGAGTTTTGCGCATTGCAGAAAATTCCCAGTTCAAGCGAGTCCGAGCGCAGACAACAGCAGATCGATCGCCTTGATGCCGACGAACGGGACGATCAGGCCAGTCAACCCGTAGACGAGCAGGTTGCGCCGCAGGAGCGCGCCGGCTCCGAGCGCGCGATAACGCACGCCTTTGAGCGCGAGCGGAATCAGGAAGACGATGATCAGGGCGTTGAAAATGACGGCCGATAGGATCGCGCTCTGCGGCGTCGCCAGATGCATCACGTTCAGCGCGTTCAATGCTGGGTATGTCGTCGCGAAGGCGGCGGGGATGATCGCGAAGTACTTGGCGACGTCGTTGGCGATCGAGAACGTGGTCAGCGCACCGCGCGTGATCAGCATTTGTTTTCCGATCTCGACAACCTCGATCAACTTGGTCGGATTGGAATCCAGATCGACCATGTTGCCGGCTTCCTTGGCCGCCTGTGTGCCGCTGTTCATCGCGACCGCGACATCGGCCTGCGCCAGCGCCGGCGCGTCATTGGTCCCGTCGCCGCACATCGCGACGAGCCGGCCCTCGGCCTGGATGTCGCGGATCAGTTTGAGCTTGGCTTCCGGCGTCGCCTCGGCCAGAAAGTCGTCGACGCCGGCTTCCGCGGCGATCGATGCCGCCGTCAGCGGGTTGTCGCCGGTGATCATGATCGTGCGGATGCCCATGGCGCGCATCTCGGCGAAACGCTCGCGGATGCCACCCTTGACGATGTCTTTCAGTTCAATCACGCCAAGCGCATGCGAACCTTCGCTCACGACCAGCGGCGTGCCGCCCTTGCGGGCGATGTCTTCGGCGATGCGCCGCACTTCGATCGGCACCGCGGAGCTCGCAGCGATCAGATATTTCTCGATGGCATCCAGCGCGCCTTTGCGGATGTGCCGGCCATCGAGATCGATGCCGCTCATGCGCGTGTTCGCTGAAAACGGCACGAACTGCGCGCCGTGGCCTGACAACTCGCGTTCGCGCAGCCCGAACTTCTCCTTGGCCAGCACGACGATGCTGCGGCCCTCGGGTGTCTCGTCCGCGAGCGAGGCGAGCTGCGCTGCGTCGGCGAGTGCGTTCGCTTCGACACCGGGCGCCACATGAAACGCAACCGCCTGCCGGTTGCCGAGCGTGATCGTGCCGGTTTTGTCGAGCAGCAGTACGTCGACATCGCCGGCGGCTTCAACCGCGCGCCCGGACATCGCGATCACGTTCGCCTGGATCGTGCGATCCATGCCGGCGATGCCGATTGCAGAGAGCAATCCCCCGATCGTGGTCGGAATCAGGCACACGAGCAACGCGACCAGCACGGTGATCGTGACCGGACTGCCGTGCCCGGAGCTTTGCACCGCGTAGATCGAATACGGCAGCAACGTTGCGCAGGCGAGCAGGAAGATCAGCGAGAACTTGGCGAGCAGGATCGTCAGTGCGATCTCATTCGGCGTCTTGCGCCGCGAGGCGCCTTCGACCATCGCGATCATGCGGTCGAGAAAACTTTCGCCCGGATTGCTCGTGATGCGCACGATAATCCAGTCCGACAGCACGCGCGTGCCGCCGGTGACCGAACTGCGATCGCCGCCGGATTCGCGGATCACCGGGGCCGATTCGCCGGTCACGGCGCTTTCGTCGACGGTTGCGGCACCTTCGACGACTTCGCCGTCGCCGGGTATGACTTCGCCGGCGCTGACAATCACGAGATCGTCCTTGCGCAGGTCATGTGCCGCGCCGACCGTGATCGCATCACGGCGATCCAGCGAAGGAATCTTGTTGGCGATCACGTCGCGGCGCGCACCTTTGAGCGAGGCAGCCTGCGCCTTGCCGCGACCTTCGGCGATCGCTTCGGCGAAATTCGCGAACAACAGCGTGAACCACAGCCACAGCGACACGGCAAGAATGAAACCTGCCGGAGCCTCACCGTGACCACCGAGCGCCTGCAGCCATAGCGCCGTCGTCATGATGCTGCAGACGAATACGACGAACATGACCGGGTTGCGGAATTGCAGCCGCGGCGAAAGTTTGCGGAACGCATCGCCGATCGCCGGTACCAACAATCGCCGATCCAGCGCACTGGCTTGTGCATGAGTGCTCATGTGTTGAGGTCCGTAAGAGCGTTCAGTGCGGTAAGGCCGCGAGGTGCTCGGCGATCGGCCCCAATGCAAGCGCGGGCAGGAACGTCAGCGCGCCGATCACGATCACCGTGCTCGCGAGCAGCACGACGAATAGCGGCGTATGCGTCGGCAAGGTTCCGGCTGATACCGGTACATGTTTCTTCGCCGCGAGCGAACCGGCGATCGCGAGCATGCCGATCGCGAGCGGAAAGCGCGCGAAGAACATGCATACGCCGAGCAGCGTGTTGTAGAACGGCGTGTTGGCCGAGATGCCGCCGAACGCGCTGCCATTGTTGTTAGACGCCGACGAGAGTGCGTACAACACTTCGCTGAAACCGTGGATGCCGGGATTCGACATGCCGGCAAGACCCGCGGGCACCGCAACGGCTATTGCAGTGCCGACGACGACGAGCGCGCACGGGATCAGCACGACGAGGCTCGCCATCTTCATCTCGTAGGCCTCAATCTTCTTGCCGAGGTATTCCGGTGTGCGCCCAACCATCAGTCCGGCGATGAATACGGCGACGACCGCGAACGCGATCATGCCGTACAAGCCGCAACCGACGCCGCCGAAGATCACCTCACCGAGCTGGATCAGCCACATCGGCACCAAGCCGCCGAGCGGCGTGAACGAGTCGTGCATCGCGTTGACTGAGCCGTTCGATGCGGCCGTTGTCGCGCCCGCCCAGAGCGCGGAGTTCACGATGCCGAAACGTGTCTCTTTGCCTTCCATGTTGCCGCCGGCTTGCAGAGCGGATGCTTGCTGATCTGCGCCAAGCGAAGCGAGTGCGGGGTTGCCTGCCTGCTCGGCGGCAATGCAACCGACAACGAGCGGCACGAAGATCACGAGCATCGTCGCGAGCAGCGCCCAGCCTTGACGGCGGTCGCCGACCATCACCCCGAATGTGTAGCAGAGCGCAGCGGGAATCAGCAGGATCGCGAGCAGCTCAAGGAAATTCGACAGCGGCGTCGGGTTCTCGTACGGATGCGCCGAGTTCGCGTTGTAGTAGCCGCCGCCATTCGTGCCGAGCTGCTTGATCGCAATCTGCGAAGCGGCCGGTCCGAGCGGCAGCGATTGCTCGGTGACGGGCGTGCTCTTGGTGACTTCCTTGCCTTCGGCATCTTTCTGCACATTGCCATCGGTGTCCTTCACCGTTTCGGTCGCGGTGGTCTGTTCGAGCAGCGGCACGGATCTGTACTCACTGAAGTTCTGCGGCACGCCCTGCGAGACGAGTACGAGCGCAAACACGAACGACAGCGGGAGCAAGACGTACAGCGTGACGCGCGTGAGGTCGACCCAAAAGTTGCCGACGCCCGTCGCGGTGCGGCGCACGAAGCCGCGAATCAACGCGATCAGCACGGCGACACCGGTCGCGGCGGAAAGAAAATTCTGCACCGACAGGCCTAACATCTGCGTCAGATAGCTCATCGTCGATTCGCCGCCGTAGCCTTGCCAGTTCGTGTTGGTGGCGAAGCTCACCGCGGTGTTGAACGCCGAATCGGCGCTGACCGGATCGAAGTGCTGCGGATTGAGCGGCAACCAGTGCTGGATACGCTGTAGTAGATACACGACCAGCAATCCGGCGACATTGAATACCAGCATTGCGGTGGCATAGCCGCGCCAGCTCATATCTTCGTCGGCGCGGATACCGCACAGGCGGTACAGCGCGCGCTCGACGGGCGCGCCAAGACGGGTGACGCGATTGGGTGCGTCGGAAAATGCGTACGCCATATACGCGCCAAGTGGCTTGACTAGCGCGATGAGCACCATCAGGTACAACGCGAGCTGGAGATAGTCGTTCGAGGTCATTCGAACCACTCCGGCTTGAGTAACGCGAGGGTCAGGTAGACGCTGAGCGCCACTGCGATCAACGCCGCGATCCAATAGGTTGCAGTCATTTGCGCGGCTCCAGACGCGCGCATAAACGCAGGAAGCCTGACGTCAATGCGATGAGGACCGCGATCAGCGCGAGATAGAAGAAATCCATGGTGACACCCGTTATCGAACGGGGCCACTCTAGGCATCAGCAAATAAGGAAGGTGTAGGGATTGGCGCTAGCTATATAAAGAACGCATAAAAATTACGGCGTCGACGCTGCGCTAAGGATCGAGTGACCGCTTCACGCTAGCAGGATTCGAGTGCTAAAGGACCGCTTGTGGCCGATTGCGGTCGTGATCATGCCACTGTCTATAAAGATGGCCCACGGCCGTCTCGTCGTTTGAGACCACAACGAGTCACACTCGCTTTCATCTGGATGCCGTCATGACTACTCCGAGCGAACGCACTCGTAACATCCTTCAAGCTGGCGCCTTCCTCAAAGAGCTGCGTGCTGATCTCACGTTGCCGAACGTGTTCGAGAGGAAGCAAATCGACTTCTACGCCACTATCCGACCGTCACAGATGTGCAAATTCTCGCGATGATTGAAAGCGGTGCAATGGGATCAAACCTTTTGAGCCAACTCGACCCAGACTGGTGTGACAGCTATCGTTTCGGTCCACATGTTTCGTAAACAGCTGATTGCAGGTTTGCTGCG